>OODP01000086.1_pt1 | contig 93850 bp, 61 predicted proteins | sample 1671011 | NCBI WGS metagenome assembly OODP01 (sample SAMN06348113, study PRJEB24527) | human gut metagenome | biome: human gut; feature: ankylosing spondylitis patient; material: feces | host: Homo sapiens | place: China | collected 2015-10
AAATCTCACCATAATACCATGCTATTGACTTCTCATGAAAAACTGTACGAGATTCAGTTCCTGCTTCTCCATATTTATTGTCCAGTAGTTCACCTGCTGTATGTAGCTTGGCTAATTTATTCTCATCTAATTTTCTCATAACTCAAAGTCTTTTAATATCCGTTCTGCAATCTTAATTTGTTTATTGTAGTCTTTTGTTGATTTCTTTAGGAAACCATTCAAAAGTAGTATTTTCTTTGAAAGGATGATGTTATCATCATCAACAGCAAAAAGAATAGTTCTGTATTCATTGGTACTAACAGATACTCGCATTTCATACAAATCTGTATTTTCCAAGTGTTTTACGAACTTTGTGCTAAGCACATACTCGGTTCTGATAATATCCATTGTATGTTCAAACTTAGCTTTTACTTTATCTTGTAATGCATTATAAAACTCTGTGAATTCATTTGAGAAATACAATTCGCGTATGTCGTTGTCCTTTTTATCTGTTGCTTTCATTGTGCAAATGTACCCAATTAGATACAATTGGGCAAGCAAAATATAAACTCTTGCAGATATTTAACTCTGATTTTTCTACACTGGACCTTCACAATCGAGGAAACTATAGTTAGGGTTCATAGCTCTTGATACAGTTTTGCCGAGACACTTTTCTTCTGTAATGCTAGTAGAAGTGTTTTATTTCCGTTTCCTGTAAAAGCCGCCCCCATTACTTTGGGGTCGAGTGGAAATTCTTGTACCTTTGCACTCGTTTTTAGAAAAGAAGAATCACGATGATCAATAAATATGAAGAACGTCTGGGAACCGAGCGTATGTTGCCACTGGTTTTCAAGATGGCGCTTCCGGCAGTAGCAGCACAATTCGTCAATTTGCTTTATAGCATTGTCGACCGTATCTATATCGGACACATACCGGGCATCGGGACGGATGCATTGGCAGGCGTAGGGGTGACAATTTCTCTCGTGGTATTGATTTCTTCTTTTTCAGCAATAGTGGGCGGTGGTGGTGCACCGTTGGCTGCCATAGCCCTCGGACAAGGTGACCGCCAGCGTGCCGGAAAGATATTGGGGAATGGTTTTACCTTGCTGATTCTATTTACGTTAATTACTTCCTTCATTGCCTATACCTTCATGGAGCCTATCCTGCTCTTTACAGGCGCTTCGGAACATACATTGGGCTATGCGGTCGATTACCTTTCCATTTATTTGCTGGGAACTGTTTTTGTAGAGATTTCCACCGGACTCAATTCCTTTATCAATGCGCAGGGGCGTCCTGCCATTGCCATGTACTCTGTCTTAATCGGAGCTTTATTAAATATCATTCTTGATCCTATTTTTATCTTCTGGTTTGATATGGGGGTGAAAGGTGCTGCTTTGGCTACGGTGATTTCTCAGGCTTGCAGTGCCGCATGGGTACTGTCTTTCCTGTTCTCCCGGAAGGCTTCTCTGCCTTTGGAGAGGCGCTATATGAAGTTGAACCGGGGAATTGTTGTTGCGATGTTGGGACTGGGAGTATCTCCGTTCATTATGGCTAGTACAGAGAGTTTGGTGGGCTTTGTGCTGAATAGTAGCTTGAAAGATTTTGGAGATATTTACGTCAGTGCGTTGACGATATTACAGACTTCGATGCAATTTGCCAGTGTGCCGCTGACGGGGTTTGCGCAAGGCTTTATTCCGATTGTAAGTTATAATTATGGCCATGGTGACAAGCAGCGTGTGAAGGACTGTTTCCGTATTGCACTGATTACCATGTTCTCTTTTAATCTAATTCTGATGTTGCTTATGATCCTGTTCCCGTCAACGGTTGCATCTGCTTTTACAAGTGATGAAAAGTTGATAGAAACGGTCCGTTGGACCATGCCTGTCTTTCTGGGTGGTATGACCATTTTCGGCTTGCAACGTGCCTGTCAGAATATGTTTGTTGCATTGGGGCAGGCTAAGATATCCATTTTTATCGCTTTGCTCCGCAAGGCCATTCTGTTGATTCCGTTAGCATTGATACTGCCGCATTATATGGGAGTGACCGGAGTATATGCGGCTGAGGCTATATCCGATGCTACGGCTGCAATTTGCTGTACGCTGTTGTTCTTTTGGCAGTTTCCTAAGATTTTGGGTAAGATGAAATAAGGTGGATAGAAGCCTTCCGACTACTTTAAAGTGATTACTTTCATCTTATTAGTTTGATAATAGAGAAACTTTGATTAACTTTGTAAGTGCTCATATAATAGTAATTATTGAATGAAAAATGGAATAAATGATAATATATTATCACTTATAAGTAGAACTCCGGATTCATTGATGCTGGGTATTGCTGAACGTGTAAAGTTGAGGCGACTGGAAAAGGGATGGACGCAAAATATGCTTGCTGCGAAATCAGGAGTTTCTTTGGCTTCTTATAGGCGCTTTGAATCGTCAGGGGAAATGTCCTTACGTTCACTGGTGATGCTTGCCTTTGCGCTGGATATGACCGATGAATTCGAAGCTCTTTTCAACAGTAAGACCTATCAAAGTATTGATGATATACTAAGGGCAGGGCAACTAAAACAACGAAAACGGGGGAGTAGAAATGGATAATATTTCAATAATAGAGGTCTTTATATCTGGCAGGCGCATAGGGCGAATGGCTCTTACGCCTGAAGGTATGTGTGGTTTTGAATACGATGCGGATTGGATACAGACCGGTTTCTCAATATCTCCATTCTATTTACCGTTGAAATCGGGATTGATAATGGCTAAGCGAGATCCGTTTGGCGGAAACTTCGGAGTATTTGATGATAGCTTACCTGATGGTTGGGGTAATCTTCTGCTTGATCGCTATTTGCAAGAAAGAGGAATAGATCCATATAAGTTGAATATTTTAGAACGGTTATCTCTTATTGGCTCCACAGGACGTGGTGCGTTGGAATATTACCCGGATAAAAGTGTTGTAAGTGATGCTGAGTATCTCAATTTTGATAGCTTGGCAAAAGAAGTTGCAAAGATACTTGAGAGCAAGGAAAGTAAAGGGTCGGTAGACCTGCTTTATAAATATGGAGGTTCATCGGGTGGTGCCCGTCCCAAAATATTTACCAAAGTAGATGGTCGTGAATGGCTTGTGAAATTTAAGGCTACAAATGATCCTGTTGATGTGGGAGAGATCGAGTACAACTATTCATTGCTCGCTCGTGATTGTGGAATACGGATGGCAGAAACTCGCTTGTTTGATAATCGTTACTTTGGAGTCGAACGATTTGACAGAGTTCCTCAAGGTAAAATCCATACGGTAAGTGCAGCAGGATTACTTCACGCTAACTATCGGATTCCAAGCCTTGATTACTCTATATTGCTTAAACTAACACTGAATCTTACCAAGGATATGGAGCAAGTAGCAGAAATGTTTCGATTGATGGTGTTCAATGTATTGATTTCAAATAGGGATGATCATGCCAAAAACTTGTCTTTCCAATGGGCTAACGGAGCATGGAAACTTTCGCCGGCTTATGACCTTTTACCAAGTAACGGTTTTAATGGTTACCACACCACGACTATAAATGGGAAAGGAGAACCTGCACTTGCTGACGTCATTGCGTTGGCAGCTGAAATAGGGCTATCAAAACAATATGCAACTCAGACCATAGAAGAATTGACAGAGAAATGTGTTGCCAAAAAGATGGTAAAATTTAGGTTGAGATAATTACCGATTTGATGAGTATCATTTAGCTTATAACTTGATCGGTTTTAGTCGTATGGTAAAGAAAAAAACTCATATAGACTTCTGTCATGAATTGAAAGCACAGAATTTAAAAGTTACTGTCTTGGGAACATACAAGGATTACAACTCTAAAATTGCTGTAAGATGCGATAAATGTGGTTGTGAATGGTCGCCGCGTGCAGGAAGTCTATTGCACGGACATGGCTGTCCCAGGTGTGCCGGAGTCAAACTGAAATCTCATGCGGAGTTTGTGAAAGACTTAAAATCCTTGAGAGATGACGTTATCATAACTGGTCGGTATGTGAAGGCACTCGAAAAAACTAAATTCAGATTCTTGAAATGTGGACATGAGTGTGATATCACTCCTGCACATGTTCTTAGTGGCAGGGGATGTCCGGAATGTGGACGATCCCAGAAAGGAGCGTCTCAGCGCTTGACGATGGAGATATTTTTGGAGCGTCTCCATAAAATCGACCCGAATCTTGTTGTCAGCGAAGGTGCAATGTATATAAACAATCATACACTTATGCCGCTTCATTGTAATGCCTGCGGATATGAGTATCAAATAAGACCTCATGATGTTCTGAACCAACGTGGCTGTCCTAACTGTCACAGGTCCTGCACCTCCTTTTTAGAACAGTTCATATATCACTCATTTGCTCATATTCTGGGCGAATCTAAAGTCATGTCAAGAGAAAAAACGGTGATAGGAGTTGAATTAGACATATATGTGCCTGATTTAAAAGTAGCTGTAGAGCCCGGTTCGTGGCACTGGCATAAAAATATGGTAGCGAAAGACTGGGAAAAGCATCTATTGTGCAAAGATAAAGGCATCAAACTCATAACTATATACGACCACTACGATGATGCAACAGTTCCTTTCGATAATTGCCTGGTGACACATTGCGATCTTGTTTCTCGCCGGAATACAGATAAACTGATTGAAATAACAAAAAAGGTTCTCTCCGGATTCGGATTAAATTCGAACCTTGGTACAAGTGAGTGGGAAAAAATTAAGAAGAATGCTCAAATTGATTCAAGACGAATGAGCACTGAGGAATTTAGAGAAGAACTGTCTAAAATAAATGATAAGATTGAAATTATTGGTGATTTTGCAGGAGCTAATAATAGAATTAAAGCACAATGTAAAGTCTGTAATCATGAATGGCATGTGAGACCGTCTTCTTTACGTTTAGGTTCGGGATGTCCTAAATGTGCCGGTACTTTAAAAATGACACATAATGACTTTGTTGAAAGATTAAATTCATTACAGCCCAATGTTATCCCTCTGGCAGAATATATCAATATTGATACTTCTATAAGAATAAAATGTAAAGTATGTGGCTATATATGGTCTACCCAACCCTATCATCTTGTAGCGGAATATAATAGAACCGGCTGTCCGAAATGTGCCAATAAAGCACGGAGAACCCATGATGATTTTGTTGAGGAAATCGCAACGCTGTTGCCTACAATTAAAGTTATAGGAACTTATGTAAGCAGGAATAAACCCATATTAGTACAATGTAGTGAATGTGGCAAGACCTGGCAGGCATATCCGGGAAATTTATTGCGGGGAAGCAGCTGTAAAAGCTGTAAATTCAAGAATACAGTGCAACAAAGAAGTAAGAAGATAAGGTGCATCACCACCGGAGAAATATTCAATACATTTAAAGAAGCTGCCGAAAAATACAATATAAGCTGCTCGACAATCTGTCTGTGTTGTAATGATAGCTCTAAGCATAAGCATGCCGGAGGATTGGAGTGGGAGTATACTATACTGTGAATCACGCTTTTTCTATGTTTCGGGCTTTACTAATTTACAGCCTTTGATATTTCCAGACGAAATCTATTCAAACCAAAGTAGGAAGAAAACCCCATCGTTTCCTTCCTACCCGATTCTTTATTTTCAGAAGTTTTTTTATTATGTCACAAAGACCTTTTTCATCATTTCTTCTTCATTTCTTGTTTATGGTGCTTCCGTCACATTAACTGTTACCGTCACCTTCTTTGCCGCATCCGACAGATTCTGTATCTCAAAGGTTGCCGCCGCATTTGCAGGGAATGGTCCTGTGGGGAAATCCTTTGCATTTTGGTCCAGTGTCAAGGTATAGTCTATAGCCTCGGTGCTATGTCCTTCCGTCTTATCCGCTTTCAGCCAGGCAGGCAAACCTACAATCCGGCTACCGCCTTTGGCAGTCACAGTAAGTTTCATGGACGAGGTGGTTCCGGCATTCGCCTGTTTCTGCATGTTGAGTGTCCCTGTGATCACATCCGGTGATTCACTTCCGGCAGTGTAGGTATTTGCCGCATCCGGTTCCGATGGTGTAACCGCTGCCGCGGCAATTCCCGGCACTCCTACGTCGGCTTTCACTGCAATCTGGCTTTCTTCGCGTCCCGCCTTGCTGCGCAATAAGATGATGGCTTTCGGGAAAAGATTCCCTGAATATCCATCGGCTTTTGACACTTTACAAGTATACGATGCCGATCCGGCACGGGTTACCGGCGTGATTTCCGTCTTCAGCCACTCGGCACCGCCACCCGCGGAGCTTGTATAGACAATGCTGCATTCCGCTTCCGAATTGCTGGTGAAAGGAATACTGAAATATTCAGTCTCATCCGGGGAGACAGTGGCTGTATTGTTACCCGCAATAGTGGTTGCTCCAGCCGTTGTCAGTGTTCCGATAGCCAGTTCATTTTCCGGCTGATATTCAAAGTCCCCGCCATCCGTCCAGTCCGAAACGGTGATGTTCACATCCAGCTTGAACGGGTCGGCGTTGGTGATGCGCACCGTGTAGCGGTGGTTGGGCTTTACCTCGATGTAACCGCCCGTGCCCGCTACCGACTGCTCAAACTCTACCATGTAACTCACCTCCTGCGGTATATCCGTCTGGTTCAGCGCATACTTTCCCTTGATAATCAGATACCCCTTGTCGGCAATCGGACTGGGATAACTGTAGAAAGCCCCTGTCTGTGTTCCCTTATTGGCATTGGCGCCGTCAAAGTCACGGTCGGGGTAGGTGATAAGCGTCTTGTCCGGATCGGCATCTTCCACGGGAACCACCGGAAAGAAGGTAACGCCTTTGCGGCCGTGCCCCATCGATACACCGGTGATGGTGAGATGTGACAATTTCTCGTCATTGATGATATCGAAACGGGAGACGATACGCGACAGCGTCATATTGATGCGGGTACGGGAGCCCATACTGATATCCCGCAGGTCGAGCGCAGGGCTGTAGGAACCTACCATCGGCAGGGGTGTCAGCAAAATGTCCGTGTCCTCGGCAGGGTCCAGCAACGGAGTGGTAAAGGTGAGGAAATCCGTTTCGGTGGGAATCCCCGCTTTGGTCACAATGTTATAGTCCGCACCCGGTGAACTCTGTTCCAGCGCTACGAAATTGGTGTATTCCGCTCCGGCTTTCAGCAATTTCGGCTGATTGGCAATGCAGTAGAATTTGGTGAACAGGCCTTTCTTGGGGCGCAGGGTGGCGAGTGCTACGTTGTCACCCTCCACGGTCAATATAATTTTCGTAGCGTTAGGTATCGTAGAACCATCCGAACGATAACAGAACCGTTCCTGATAAGTATATGGCCCTTCCTCCTTGTCCGAAGAGAACACATAAATATCCAGCGAAGTGATTTCATTCTCTTCGGTCGTGGCGATGGGGGCATCGGCGCGGGTAGTACCTGCCGTTTTTATGTTCAGCTTGTTCTGAAAACCGAGGATGATTTCGCGGCGCGTCGGGTCATTGACCAGCGGATCATCATCGGGAGTAGTGGCCGACGGCACTTCCGCTTCGCTGCACCCCGCAAGGGACAGGGCAAGCAGGCCTATCACCCATGCGGAAAACTGTTTTCTATTTTTAATCATAATCTTATTGTTATTAATGGGTTACTGAATTAAGGAGCCACGGCCGCTGCACTCACCAGCACTGTCACGTCTTCCACGCCCGAGATATTGTTTTTCAGCACAATCGGCGCGGCTGTGAAGTCGGTAACGGCATCCTTCACGGTCAGGGTGAACGTCTGACTACCGGTAGCATCCGTCGGAGCGGTTCTTGCAAAGGCAGTGGTCTCGGCAATGGTGAACCAGGACGACAACGTACTTGCCGTCACGCCTTGCGGAGAAGTAATTTTCACCTCAACGGTGCTTCCGTCAGTGCGGGGCACATCGGTAATCTTATAGTTATTGTAAGCGGCTCCGCCTGTTGTCCCCGTCAGTTCAATCGTTGTAATGGCAGGATCGAGCAATTCCACTGTCAATTCCAGTTTCTGGGTTGCGTCTCCCAGATTGATAATCTCGAACTTGCTGTTTACATCGCTGGTTGCTGTCACGTCTTTCAGCATAAGCGTATAGTACTCTTCCACCGGAGTAGAAACAGAAACATCCGTGGCGGGAGTACCCGTCGTGCTTGGCGCAGGGCCTGATTTGCTCTTCGAAACTTCCAGCCAGGGAAGCTGATTATTCAATACTAATTTCGTTCCGAACGGACAGCTTGCCCCGAGTGTGATGCTGCTCTTGCTCGTTTTGTACATCGTGAGTTTACCATTCGCCTGATCGTATAAGTTGAAGTTCCCCGTAGCCGCATCCGGTGTGGCAAAATCCAGTACCGGTGTCGTGGCGGGCGGCACAATGGCCAGCGTAGTATAAACCGATTCATCCTGTGAAGCCGATTCATTGGCCAGGGTCAGTGTAACGGGAACATAAGGAGTGGCGGCAGTCAGCGTATATTTGAAGGTCATGGTAGTGGTGGTCACTCCGTCCACGACTTCCGACTTGTAGGCAGCATCGTCATGCTCCAGCCAGTCGATGTCCCATCCCGTTGTGGTGCTGAACTTCGGCTGTACCTTGCCGCTGGCCGTAGCGGTCAGCGTGATGATTTTCTCCGTACCGTCTGCCGTCACGCTGATTTCTTTGGTGGCGACATCCGCATCGGTTCCTTCCACATTCAGGGCGGTCACTACGGGTGCGGCATTGTCGGGCTTGACGATGACTCCGCCGCCACTGGTCCAGTCCACAATTTCAAAGAAGGCGGTGATGGTGGCTTCCATTACTTCCTTGATGTGCAGGGTGTAGCGGGTGTTGGCCACTACGTCTATGAATGCAGTCGCTCTGCCGGTATCGGGAGCACGCTGTATGTCGAGATGGTATTCCACGGGCACAGGGTCTTTCTGCATCGGGTTCTGGTATTTGCCTTTGATGATGAGGAACGCCTCGTCCGTGTCTTTCAAAGGATAGGTGTAGAGGGCGCTCTCCGTCACTCCCTGATTGGCTTTGGGCAGCATCAGATAGCTGCCTTCGGTTACGGGGTACTTAATGAGGCTGGCAGTACGACCGGCATCATCCAGTGTGGTCAGCGTCCCCGGCATCACGGTAGCCTGGTTGCGTCCGTTTCCCAGCGCGACGCTTTCAATGATCAGTCCCGTCTTGGCGGATTCATTGTCGATGTCGAAGCGGCTCACGCGGCGTTTCAGTTCGATGTTCACCGTGGCGATATTGCCCAGTATCTTCGTTGTGCCGCTTCCGGTCATTACTAACGGAGTGCCCAGGGCGGTGCCTGTCGGTTCCAGCTTGGCGGTACAGTACTTCTCAAAGTCCGTGGCTTTCGTGCCGTCGGTTTCTATGGCTCCGGTGGCGGCGTTGGTTTTCACCGCTACCAGAGGGTCTATCGGGTCTCCGTCGGCTTTGTAGAGTGTGGTGCTGTTGGCCACGCAATACAGTTTCAGGTTGGGGATGCCCTTCAGTTCCGTCGGGAAGATGGAGGCCTTGCGGGCGGTTCCGGCACCGCTCAGTTTGAAGGTTTTCGCTGCGGTGTCGTCCTGTGCGGCGGCTTTCCACGTTTCCAGATACTGGTAGTCTCCGCCGTCGGCGGTGGCTGCAAATACATAGATGTCCAGGTTGTCAATCTGGTTCTCACTTTCGGAAGCGATGGCGCGGGTGTATTCCTGCGACTCTCCTCCGCCACTAAATACGAGACGGATCTCTTTGCCCGCTCCTTTTCCCGGAGCGTCGTCGGTGCCAAGCTCCCCCTGGCTGCATCCTGCAAGCAGGGCCAGCAGAGCCGACATCCAAAGCATGTTTTTCGTTTTCATCATTTGTCTATACTTTTTTTGAAAGTTAATAATCTTATTGTGAGGCATTTCCCGGGCCGTACTGCTACGGGTGGCGTAGACGGTCAGCTACGCCGGTAGTAGACGGCCGTCTATGCCATCCGTAGGTGGCCACCTACGCCTGCCGTAGCAGTACGGTTGCCGCCGGACTATCCTAACGGGTCCTCTTCCAGACCTCCATCAGGACCGAGACCGCCTCCATCGGGTGCTTTGCCTATATAGATGGTTTTCATCACGCTACGCGGTACTTTCAGCATGGTCTTGCTGTTACTGCCGAATTGTGTGGTTACTTTGAGTTCATACGTCCCGTCCGCCAGATCGGCAGGGATGATGAACGTCAGTTTCGAGGGATCGTTTGTCACCCAAAGGTCTTCGGCTACTTTGGTTTCCTTTCCTGAACTGCTTTTCAGGGTGATACCCACTGACGGGTCGGTTCCCACTACTTTCAGCTTGCCGCCTGTAAGGGTGAAGGCGCGTCCTGCCGTGGCCGAAGCATCCTGTGCACGGGTGGAGGCATCCTGTACGCCGCCGATGTACATGGCACTGCCTTTCTCGCCGATGATGCCCACTGTGGTTGCCTTGATGGCTTCCCGCAGGTCGGCGCCTACGTTGAAGTTCACCACGATGGAGTTCTTTGACGGATTCCAGGTGGAGTTTTCTATGACGCCGCGGAAAGCGACTGAGGCGTAATACAATCCCGTGTTCACACTCATGCCGGTCATCAGCATGCGTTTGATAACCCGTTTTTGCAGGTCGAAGACGTGGCGGATGGTTTCTTCACGCAGGCCGGAGTCCTCCGCTTTCAGTTCGGCGATGATGCGGTTTTCGTCCGCACTGCCGATGGATACGGGGACGAGGATCATATCCTCTTTGTTGTCTACGGTCACGGTGTTGTCCGCCAGTTGGCCGTTGATTTGATACTTGATTTCGTTTGCCATAATTTATAAATATTTATAATGAATACTATCGGTAAAACCGGAGTCTTGCCGTTGTTAATAATCGAATAATTATGGCATGAGGAATGAGTCTCTTAGAGAAAAGCCAGGAGGGAGTTTCACAAAAAAAAATCATTCCAACATGCCAAAGAACGAAAGCCCGTTTGACATGTTGGAATGATTTTATAAATATAGGGCGTAGTCTAAAAACAAAACGCCTATGTACTATGTGATATTATAATAGTTCTATTTCCTTCACCGGTAAGCCGGTACACTGGGAAATTATCTCAAAGGAAACGCCTTGCTTTTTAAGATTGATGGCTATGAGATGACGTTCTTCCGCTTTTCCTTGAGCCATCCCTTGAGCCATCCCTCTGCGTTCCGCGCTATTATACAGCGTCTTTTCCACGCTGATAATATCCCAGAATTTCTCGTATCCCGCCAATTGCGCATCGGTAAAAGCCGATATTTCTAAAGCGTTAACGGCTTTTTTGACTTCGGAATTGGCCATCAATTCTTCCGGCACTTCACGGGTTTTTTCATTGATTTCGGTCAGGTATCGCAGCCATAGCACCTGCATCTTCTTCTCGGAATAGGAATGCGGGGTGAATTTAGGCAACTCTACAAAAATCAGTTGAAGACCGTCAATCACCTTGTCGGAGTTTTCCACATGAATCATCTGATAATGATGGTAGTATCCTTCCAGTGACGGTTCAAAGATCTCATTGACCAAATTCAGTGAATACACGGGCTGTAGCAACTCGTATTGCTCACCAGCGTTCATCTGCCGTACATAAGCCTTGGAAGCATTGAACAAGACGCGCTGTTTGAATTCCGGCGACCAGATCATTTGCATTTCCACAATGAACTGCCTGCCCGTCTTGTCTTTGCAGCGCACATCAACGATGCTGTTTTTTCGCAAAGGATTCTCTGGAACCATCTCCGAAGGGAGATATTCAATATCGGTGATCTCCTGCCCGGCAGTCAGGGGGAGCAAGGCGTTCAGGAGACTCATTACCAAGTCGGGATGTTCACCAAATACGCGCTTGAAAGTCAGGTCTGCTTTAGGATCTAAGTATTTCATAATTCAGTTCTATTTAACACAGACAAAGATACGATATTAATCGTCAGGTAAATAGCAAAGTATATAAAAAATCATTCCAACATGTCAAAGAACGAAGGATTCTAAATCCTTATATTAGAGGCAAGCGGATTACAAATCCGCTTGAACGGGCTAATCGTGGATAATTAGGTAGGGGTACATTTTGGTGCTACTTTGGGATTCTGATATATCCATACTATAGCTAACTGTAAATGTCTTGCGAAACATTGCTTGCGCATCAGCGGAATAATGTTGTTTACCAATATCAAATATGCGTTTCATATAGTCTGAGTCAGCGTGCGAATTTTGAGCAAGTGTTCTATATTCACTCATACTAGGCATTCGCCATCCATTTCCTACATTACTTACGTCAGCGTCAGCGCCACTCGGAGTATTCGGACCACGATAAGGCATTACCCAAAATCCATTCAATCTATAAGCTGTTTTACCTTGACAGACAAGGATTTTCATATATAAGTCTATCTTATAGTCAGGAAAACGCGCATCTTTGGCAGTAAGCGTGTAATAATATAAATTGGGGTTGTTGCTGAATGTTGCCGTATTCTTAAAGTTTATATTAATTATATTCTTTATGCTGCCGGCATTTCCGCTTTGGCTTCCGCTGCTCACCTCTGTGTATTCCGAGGGATTGGTCGGAGCATTGTATCCTGCAGGAGATGTGAAGGTGAATGCAAACCCGGTTCGTCCACCGGTTTCTAAGTGTGCATTAATAGTGACATCTACATCACTCACTGCACGGGTAAAACTGATTCCCGCTGAGCTGCTTACTGTTGGTAATGATGATTTAAAAGTAACGGGGATGGTCTCACTCTTCGACTCATCCGATAAATTCTTTACGTAGAGCGTTCCGCCACTTATGTCATTTAATGAAAAGTTACTGTCTGAGGTTATCTTATATTTAATTACATAATTCTGTTCTTTGGCATCGGATTGCGTTAACTCGGCTTCCACCCCTGCGGGTAATTGCAATTTGCTGCCTCCCAAAGAATACACTTTCAGAGTGACCGTAGAATAATAGGTCGATTTTAACTGATATAGATTCAGTGTGCCCGATGAATATGAATTTATTGTAGGGTCTGAACTGACAAAGGTAATCGTAGGTTTCTGATGTTCTTTCGTGACATTCACTGTCATCCCCGTACCTCCGGCGGCGTTATCGAATACGATTTGCGTATCACTGAAATCATCCGCATCCTCGTTCAATTTAAAGATGAAGTCTGTTGTCTTGCTCTCCGGTGTGCCGCGTGTGGCTGCCGGTGTAATGTTTTTCAGCCATGCGGGATATTTCTTTACGGTAGGCTTGCTGTAACTATCCATTGTAATGGTGAATTGTCGGTCCTTGATGATGGGCATAGTAAGCGTGGCGGTGGTAGCCGCCACTCCCGACAGACTGATTCCATCTCCCGCGTTTGCCAACTGTAAGTTATTGATTTTATTGGGCAGCAATTTCACCTTGATACTCCCGGTTTTTGTTTCGTCCATATCATTCTTCAGGGTCACTGCAATCTCTTTTTCCGTAAGGTCAGTGGCATCTGTGCCTGCCCAACTGAAAGTGTATTTTTGCGTGGTGTTCGTGCTCGAAGTGGGGCTGACGGTGATACCTGAACCTTCCGGAAGCTCTATCTTACTTCCATTCTGGGATATGACGGTGATAGTGCCTGTGGATTTCTTTCCGGCAGCAGTCTGTACCATGTAAAGTGTTTGCTCGGAGGCATCCCAGTTGTTTATCCCTTCGGGAATCATTGTGTCGACGGTGGGTTTCACAAGAGGAGTATTGTCTATATTTACCAGTACCACTTCCTCGCCGCCTCCCGCTTTGTCGGTAAGGCGTACGACTCCTCGTGGATAGTTGTCGCCCGCATAATCTTCGTTAACGGATACTTTAAACTTCGCCTGCTTTGTGCCGTCCGCCCGTGTAGTGGAAACAGGGATTTCTTCCAGCTTCAACCAGCCGCCGGCCGGAGTGCCGCTCTGGTAGCCCAGCCTCGCTTCTATTCCGGCATTGGAACCGACAGTGACTACAAAGCTGCTGCCCGCCTTTACAGGCAACGTGATAGAACCGGTATTGGCGTCATAAATGGTTTCGCCGTCCGGCAACATATCGGATATGGCAATGGCGTCCAGTCCGTTGTCGGGTTCGTAATCCTCCACGTCATTGCCCGTTTCCCAGTCCACCAGACGGATGTTGGCTTGCAGTTCAAAAGGATCGGCCTCGGTTATCTGCACTGTGTAGCGGTGGTTATGGTTTATCTCGATTAGGCTTCCGTTACCATCGGTCACGCGTTCGAAGGGGATGCGGTAGGTTACCTCTTTCTTTTCATCCGTCAGATTCACTGCATACAATCCTTTCAGAATAAGGTATCCTGCATCTATAGCTTTACATGGGTAGCAATAGAAAGCCTTGGTGGTAGTTCCCGCATTAGCATTCAGTCCGTCGAAAAGGCGGTAGGGGTACATAATCAATTGGCCGGTTGCGGCGGGAACGCCGCCTAAAGGGCGGATGGGGAAGAGCGTAACCCCCTGTCTTCCGTTTCCCATGCTGATATCCGTGATCGTAAAATGAGACTTCGCGGCATCATTTACTATATCGAAGCGTGCCACGGCGCGAGTGAGTGAAACATTCAGTCGCACGTAAGTCCCCATGCTGTATTCGCGCAGGTCGGTGGGCTGGCTGTTGGCGCCGGACATGGGCAGCGGAGCAAGCAGGATATCGGTATTAAAACCGTTGAGGTTTAATAGCGGAGTATTCAGTTTAACAAAATCGTTTTCGGTGGGTGTTCCGGGTGCCGTCACCGCATCTCCCGATGCGCCGGACTGTGATTGTGAACCTTGCTGCAACGGGACATAATTCGTATATGCACGTCCTGTGGCATCGTTCATCTCGGTCTGATTGGCTACGCAATAAAACTTGGTGAATAAACCCTTGCGGGGGTAGAACACTACATTTATTTTCCCTGCGGCCTCGTCCGCTTTCAGTTCGAGAGGGGAAGTACCCGCGGGCAGGGTTCCGGCATTCGAACGGTAGGAGAAACGTTCCTGAAAGGTGTAAGGCCCTTCCTCCTTGTCACTGCCGAAAGCATAAATATCGAAACTTTCAATGCGGTTTTCGTCCTCCTCAGCTATACCGTCGCGGGTGATAGTCCGGCTTTCGGGTGTACCGTTCACAAGGATCAGCTTGTTTTGTAGAGAGATTACCACCGAACGGCGGTTAGGGTCATTGGCCTGCGGGTTCTCCGGTGTTTCGGGAGTGCCGCCTATTGTTTCCACTTCGGAGGTGCAACCAGCCATCAGGCAGGACAGTATCACCAATGAAAAGTGCAGAAAGAATTTAGCGAATGTTTTCATGCTTGTTACTTTTATGCGGTTATTACTTATTTCCATTCCTCGTTCTTTTTATTCTCTATTCTGTTTTCTGTTTTTCGTTCTTTATTTTTCATTCTTCATTTTCTTCAGGTTCTTCCTCGCCTTTTCCGGCTCTATACCCAGTGCCTTGCGAAACCATTCTTCCGCTTTCTTCCGGTCACCTTCCAGATAGGCCAGCACGCCGAAATCATTCCATGCACGCGGGTCATCGGCCACCTTGCTCAGATATTGCCGTGCGCTAACCGGATCACCTGCCATGATTACCGCCGAAGCCGCATTGATATTGGCCAGCACGTCGTCCGGAAAGTGGTAGGCGGCTATTTCATAAATTTCACGGTATTGCTCCGTACCGGGGCGATAGAATGCGGCTACCCGGTACATCTCCTGCAATGATAGCAGGCGGGGATGGGTATATATCAGACTTGCCGCCTCTTCGATATTGAAAGCGCGGGCCTCATAGCCCACCGTGATACGGATACGTCTTAACTGCGGAAAATAGCTTTTCAGAAGTTCCCGATATACGGTTCCTCCGTGCATATCCATCAATTGTTTTTCGCGCCCTTCAAAAATGCCGGTTCGGGCAATGAGAGACAACACTTCGTCACCGTGGTTCATGGGGTGATGTTGCAGAAGCTCCACCAATCCGTCCCAGTCTTCGGGTACGGAAGAAACTTTATAAAGATCGTACCCCGGTGCATACGTGGCACGCATATACTCCTTGAAACAGCGTGCGCGGTTGGAAGCCAGTATTTCATTATCCTTATATATCCCGTCGGGCGAAGCGTAACCGCAGATGGAGATACTCGAAATATTTGCCAGATTCCCCTTGGTAAGTGGGCGCATCAGCCTGTCCAGTTTCTCCAATTCGGGTCGGTTGTTGTGGAATTCGCGGCGGACGTCATAAACTCCGGTAGGGTAGTCTATATATAAGGTGGCGCTTTCCGAACGGTGTTTCTGAGTTTCCATATCAGGAGTGAGGTAAGTCACCATGGCTGTACATTCGGCACAGGGCATACAGTCCGACCTACTTTGGGTTTCTTGCCGGTTGGCGGCATTTTCATGTCTTTCTGTAACTGCCTGCGGGATTGCCGTCTGCTCCGGCAGATTTACAGCCTGTCCTTGTGAAACGGCCATTTGCACCTGTGAAACTGATATCTGTCCCTGCGGAACATGGAAAGGGCTTGTCAGGGCAAGATCGGTTATCACCGGCTCTACTCCGAGCATCTTTATCCGGCAGCAGTCCCGCCGTTCGCGCATCAACACCAATGAAGCGTGTTCCATCCATGGGCTATAGGCAACGGATACCTTATAAATAATGCTGTCTTTCCGGTTTCGGGTATAAAGCGTACGGTAAGGAGGCAAATAGCTGGGAGACGGTTGAAGCGCCTGCTGTCTGTGGTCGGCACGGGCACGGCGACGTCCGCTCACTACCACAGCGGGCAGCTCTTGCAGACGCCCTGCGCCACGAAGCACGGGAGTGAACAGATAAGCCTCCGCATTCCCCGCTTTTGCATCACTCAGATTGAGTAGCAGTTCTATGTGAAGACTGTCTCCCTGCGTAAAGACGTGCGAACCGAGTGTTAAAGTTCCGCCCGCCCATGCTTCCGCAGTCAGCAGTACCCCAACCAGACATCCTATTATTTTCTTCATCCTTTTCATCCAGCCTCTTTAATTTTTAATTATTAATTTTTAATTGTTTTTCATCCCAGTCCTCCGCCTTCCGCCCAGTCCGACGAATTGAGCTGTGTCACTACAATCTTCTGTCCGATGGTTACCAGCAGGTCAAACTCCTGTTCCGTGTTTTCATCCAGATTGACAGGCAGTTTACGAAAGAATAGCTGCAAGTCAATCTCCTTCATAATCCGTTCATTACCCCGGTAGATGCTCAGCAACGGATGTGATCCTGATGTCAGGCGATACGTTACCAACTCTCCCGTCAGTTCATCGTTATAGTTCATCGCCGCCTTGGCCTGATGCCATATTACCGGGCTGCCTATGGAGGGAAATGTGAAAGCTCCGTCACCACTGGCCAGCGGTATGTCGTAACCTGCCGGAAAGCCGTATTCGCAAGGTATGCCCCGCAGGCGGAATGTATAGCCTCCTGTTCCTTCCGCCGGATAATATCCGTCTTCCCAATGTACGGTAATCCGGAGGACGGCGTGGCAGTGGGTCAGGTAGATGGTCCGGTTCACTGAATTTCCCGTAGCGGGAATTTCAAACGTGCTATATCCATAGTATAGCCTTTCGGTGTTTGAACGATATTCGCTTGTGGATGTCCCTGTAGCTGTTCCCGTAGCCGAAGTCATTGCCAGTTCACGGATTTGTGTCACGCCGGGTTGGGGTGCGGGTGCTACATCGCTTTCATATCCCCAGTTTCCCCATGCCACGAGGGTATATCGTCCGGGAGCTAACTCTCCCTGCCAATACTCCAGACTGTCACCTTTCAGTAACCGGATGTCCTTCAACACTCCGTCCGCATCGAAAAGGAACTGGTGGATGTTGTCCACATACATAGAGAGCTGTCCGGCGTCGGGCCTGCCGGCATAGCGGTAATTCAGCCGTACATTGTAGGGACACACTCCCGGTTCGTCGAAATCGAACGTGCAGGAGGTGCAGAACCATAGTATGCAACAGAGGATTACCATAACTTTCATCGTATGAAATAAATGAGTGACACACCGGCCCGTGTAGGCCCGAAATAATTCCTTTTATAATGTCCCATGCGCTCGCCGCAGCCCGCGCACCGGTATTTATCATATTCCATGCGGGCATATCCGCCACCAATTACGGCTTCTATCGAGAAGCGGTCGCCCAGCACCCAGTGGTAACCGTAAGTGATGCCTCCGCCATACAGGTCACCCCGGTAAATAATGTCTTCCATACCCGAAAAGAAAGGAATCTGGCCTACGTTGTAGTAAGCGTAATGTCCGTGCACTCCCAGGAAGTGTCCTTCGAACTTGCGGCAAGGCCAGTAGCGTAATTCCGGTTGTATCAGGTAGAGATTCAGTTTCATATCATTGCCGAACTTCCAGGCATTGTAAGCCCCGTTCAGTGCCATTGTGAAATGACGGCTGATGCTGGTTTCCACTCCTGCGTTGGGTGTGGTAGTTCCCCACAATAGCAGGTCGGTGCGCAATGCCACGCGTTGGGCAAAGGCAGCGGTACTCATCAGACTGAGCAGCAGGAACAGCAAATAAAGTCGTTTCATGGCAATTCGGATTTATTGCACAGTTTAGATATGGGGGATGGAGTTCTCGATAAGGCATTCGCTCACGGGGAGTTCGGCTATGGAAATTTCCATCAGATAGAGGCGTGTCATCTGATTGACAATGCCCAGTTTGCGGGCTGTCGTCCCATAACAGGAATAGAATTTTTCGTCACTGGGGCGGTTGAAGTAAACGCCTTCTCCCAATGCTTCAAGAATGGAAAGGAGGTTGATTTGATGATATGCACAGGCAAGGTGGTAGGATTCGAGGCGGCTATCAGACTGATTATCCGGTCGATTTTCTATCAGTGCTATCAGGCGTCCTTTTGATAGCTTTTGCAGCAGGTACGTAATTTCGGAAGGCGAAGGATTAAGGGAAGTACTTAACTGGTAATCCTTATACTGTATGTCGTGCAGTACTGCCAGGGCGAGTTTTGTTCTGAGTGTTAACATAGCGCTTGCTTTTTATGTAGATTATTGTCTGTTTTGTTTGGAATGTTCCGATTCCCGGTAGGAAACGGAACGGGCGCTATTGCAACCATAGATTGGACAGATAAAAATCATCTTCCATTTTAAAAAGGCAGACAATTCTTAGCTCTTCCTTCCCTCTATTCTTAGATTTAGTAATGAGATTCCCCTATATTGAGATATGGGTAGGGGAATTATGTCTTCAAACAAAAAAAGTGAAAGCTTTTTAATCAATACAAAGAGCTTTTCCACTGATATACCATATTATTACAGGAATACAATATTTATTGACATGACTTTTTGAGACAAAATCTAGCTTTCAGGATAAGAGAGATGTTTTTGTCGTGTCTGGTGTTGTAATTTAACTGATTTTTTACAGAAAACTGGGAAACTTCGATAAGTATTTCCTGCTTTCCTTGTTTATTTCAATTGGAAATTGTTCCTTTACCGCCGGAATCGTTCCGTTTCCTACCGGGAATCGGAACAGAAGTATGAAGCTCATTCTGAATGCTTTTCCTCTCTTTATCATTCCTATTTTCTTTTCCCCTTTCTTTCTCTTTCCCTTTCCATTCCTTTGCTGCCATCGGATTAACCAATGCTGCCATTTGCAAATTCACCACCGCCAGTTGTTCATCAGAGAACGACCTCAAATAAGTATGTGTTATCTCTTCCGAAGCATGGCTCAACCCTGCACTAATCTTAGATACGGGTATATCCTCATTATACGCCAGAGTCGCCCACGTATGCCGTGCTACATATGAAGTTAGTCTCACTTCCAATCCCAATCGTTCAGATAATCGATACAAATGTTTATTGTAAAGTCGCAAGGCACTCTCATATTGTTTCCTCTCCTCAGGTATACTTCCCGGTTGGCGTATAATCCTTAATAAATAGGGTGAACCCGAATCATCACATAAATACCTCTCGATAATTTCCCACATCCACGGTTCAAGCGTAATCGTCAACATCCTCCCCGTCTTGCTACGGCGATAGCAAAGCACATTATCCTGAATATCCGTCTTCCGTAAATAAGCCAAATCAATAAAAGGAATCCCTCGTAGATAATAAGAAAGAATAAACAGATCCCGTGCCACCCCCAAACTTGGTGTATCCTCCAAATCAGCATCCGCCACCATACGAAGTTGTTCAATACTCAGCGCCCTTTTCCTCGTCTCTTCATATCCCATAAACACCTCACTAAAGAGCCGTTTAGCATCTTTCAGCATTCCCTGCCTCTCAGCCTCTTTACAAATAGCCCGCAACGCTCGGAAATAACACGCCGAAGTATTACGTGAACATCCCGAAGCCCACAAATAGTGCTCAAAACCTAAGAAGAATCCTGCCGTCAATTCTTTAAAAGTAACTAACTCCATATTAGCAAACTCTTCCAAGCTATGCAGCATACTCCTGCAAGTATGCTCCGCCGAGAACTTAAACAACTCCCCAAAACTATCCGCATGAGTTATAATACCCTCCTTTAATGTCTTCATTTTCATCACACTGTTCTTTTAACTAATGATTATTCATTCTCAAACTTCACTTACCATTATTTGTTTTGGGCAAGAAAAGGGAGAAACTTCAAAAGTAAGAACAGGAAAAATGGCTACTTGTCATGAAACGAGCATAAATGTCTTCACCTAATATCTATAAACAAAAAAGTAGCCATCTGCATCAGATAACTACTTAATTTCTTATACTTCGCCTGGGATTCTCCTTGCAGAGTTACCACGCTGATATTTAAAGTTTTATATTTTTAGTTTCAAGCATATCCCATGAATTATCCCACTGAATTTCTACGTGCTTTTACGGTAATTTGCTCATGGAGAATACTGGTTACAAAGATAAATATTTTCTTTGATTTTGCAAAAATAGAAATATTCTTGCGATTAAAGTGCTTAACTAAACTTGAATAATAAAAACTAACAGTGACTACTTGTGACAATAGACAAAAGAGTTTGTTATATCGATTTGTATGATATTATTTTAACAGGAATGACCATTTATCAGGGAAATAGGGCGTTCTGAAATATATGTGAGCCAATTCTCGTAAAAAAGAATATCCTACTTTGTCTGTTCTATATTCATATGTGAATTCATCTTTCCGAGCAACTAGCATTTCTTTAAATTCTTCAAATGATAACTTATTGTTAAAATGTTTGTGCAAATTGGTGTCACGTTGATATCCATCATTAAAAAATGGTTTTGAAAAAAGCTGCTCTTCCAAGTCATTTTCTTTATCTTCAATTAAATGCTTTGAAGTAGAACCTATTCCATGATGTGGAACAAAGAGACCTAAATCTATTTTATGTTCTATTATAAAATCTCTCATTTCATAATATTCTTCTGCCATATTTAAAATAACAAGATATTCCATTACGACAGTCAAAAGTGGTGATGTTGAATCAGAATAGTATGTTGGTTTTTCTTTTGTTACTATGAATTTGATGACACTTTTTTCACTATTATTTGCATCTGGAAGTCTATCATATTTTTCTTTTCCTAATTTAATGTAGGATAGTACACCAGACAAATAGTTTTTTGCACTTTCTCTATCACCAATATCAATTAATATATTAAGAATATCAATAATTGGAGTAGAATGTATATCCAAAAGAGGTCTTACACTTACACTATTTGCGTTTATCACAGGTATTAAGTATTCTTTTAATGCTTCTTTACTTGATGACAGTTTTATATACCAACATAAGTATTGTAAATAATCAAATGTTCTAAATGTATAACCTACCTGTTCGTAACGTCCTCCTACTTCCGAAAACAGGCCATTGACCAAATAGGCAATTGGCAAGGTTCGTTGAAAATATTCTGTGATTACGAATAAATAGAAGTTTATGACTTTATTAACATACTGAATAATTTCTTTTTTTTGCTCCAAATTATTTTTCAATACCCAAAACCATAGGTGAATAACTAAATGTGTGAGATAACGTTTTGAGATATCTAAGTTGTTATATCCTTTGGATTCTGTATAAATAATAAATGAAATCAATCGTAAAGATTCAAAAAATAATTTCCATTTTCTTGGTAATGATTTAGTGTATTCTTCTTTTTTTATATCAGAAAATAATAAATCTAATAATTGAGTGAAATTATTAGAAACTTTATCTTCCACGTCAAGATTGACAAGAGTTTTATTAAATAATCTTGTTGTATTTTTATCTGATAAAAGAAATTCACCAAAGAATTTTTCTGAAAATAATCCAGTAAGTTCTGAAATTCCCCATCTATCAAATTCAATATTCCCTGTTTGAGGAAATTCTGAATTTACAAATCCCTCAAAAGTATCTTTTACACTTGTTTTTAGTTCACCATTATGAACCAGTACTATTTTTAGAGGAAGTTTTGCATGTTCTTTATTGGTAAATTCAAATATCCGATATTTTGCTTCAATTAAAGATTCTTTTATTCCATCATTCTTGACGAATGTTGAATTCGTTACATGTCTATCATTTCCACCTTTCAATTCAAAATAGAATCTTTTTTTTATTTTATCATTAAAATCATAACCTATGGCAACTACGTCTTTTCCATACTGAGACAACCCTTTAGATTCTGTTGGTTTACTCAGAATGATAAACCCTTGTGACTCTAAGAACAAAGGAAAAATGTAATCTAGTTCTTCACTTTCCTTTAGTGATTCAAGATAATCTCTTACTATAATTGGTTTAATATCCATTATTAAAATTCGCTATTAAAAGTGCTGTGTGAATAATCAAATAAATCAGGGTTCCTGTACATATTTAAATCTAATGCAAAAGAATATTTTATATTTCCGAGAGGACTAATATCATTATCCCTAATTTTCCATGAATGACCTCGAACGATGGTTGTTTGTTTAACCATAGAGAGAAAAGAGTTTTCACTGTTATTTATTTTATGCATCATTTTATGTTGTTCTTCCTGTTCTAAAGTAAAATACAAATTCATCAAATCATATTCGTTTTTTCGCGGATTCAAATCATTAATTGATATTTTTACATCTCTCATTTTATAATATGAATCAAGGGTGGCTTTTAATGGTTTCATGAAATCGTCATCATTTATATATTTTGCCACTTCTTTGTAGATATGTTCATGATAAGAATTCATTATCAATTCAGATATTTTCTGTTGTATATATGTTATAACTATTTTATGAGAAGAGTCTTTTAATTTAAGTATTAAAGGTAGAAATTTATCAATATTATAAAAACTCTGAAAAAATAAAGCTTCTAATGCTCTCAATTGCTTAATAGGAGTATCTAAATTAAGTAAATTTATATCATAAAATTTAAAATCTTTACTTTGTACTAAATCGACAGCACCTATTCGAAAGTGAGGTATATCATGCGAAATCAGATTTAGTAAATGTTTTTCTGTTTTTTCTTTGTCTACCTTCCAAAAATGAGATAATGCTTTGCTAAAAACACGTATATCTGTTATTAACCCTCTATTCCTATATTGTATGTCATAAAGCATAGAAAAAACATGAAAAAAATAATCAGGGTTTGTGAAGTTATAAAAATAATCACTTATTCGATTGTAGTAGTCTTGCGATTTTGATAAAAATGTTTCAATTAATAATTTATATCGTTCTTCTTCATATCCGTGAATAAACCGACAATCATTGAATATACAATTTTTTAATTGTTTATTATCTATTAAAAACAAATTTTGTATTTTGGAAAAACATTTTTCTCTTGTATCTTCTGGTGTAATTGAATTTTCAATTAATGCTTTATATATATAAGGGATTTGAAGTATACACTCATTATCAGTTTCGCCTATATTATCAGCTAGTTCAAAACATTCCTGAATATACTCTTTTTGCTTATATTTGAGCCTTCCTAAAGTAAAATAAGCAGCTACTGGATTTGTTTTCAACAATTCTTTTGTTTTAAAAAAGGCTTTTTGGGGATTAATTTCAAATAATCCCATTAAAATATTAGACAAAATATATAAATCATTTTTGTCATTCATTTGCAATGAATAATCATACAAATTTAGTGCTAATATAGGTTTAGTTTTTCCAAGCCTTGAGCAAAATTCTGGGATTCTTGTAATTTCATTATTCGATTTTAACAATGAAAGTATTCTATAAATATTTTCATGGTCAATATCAATTAATAATAAAGATTCAAGTAAGTATTCATCATATTTATCTTCAGTACCCAATGTTTTGAAAAAGTCGCAAATATTAATAATCCCTTTTGAGTGGAATGAGTAGAAAATATACGATTTAAGAGCATTAATTATTTCAGAATAGGCATTAATAATATTATCATATTCAAATTCTTTTTTTTTCTGTTGTTCAAATTCATCTATTAAATGAAAAGATTCCTTGACGCTTTGAGGCATTCTTCTTCTTTGATTATTTTCAATATATTCTACAAAGATCTCATTAAACTCATTCGATTTAATATTAATTTCTATAGCTTTATCACTTATAGGGTTAAGTATACCTTCTTCTATCAAAATAGAAATGTCCTCAAATTGAGATTTCTCAAATTTATTTTTTCTATTTTTGAAGTAAATATCAATAATATCAAAAATTATCTTTTTATTTATCATACAAATCTCTCAATTATATTAACTAGTAATAGTACGTTACAAACGCTGTGTTATTTATATATTTATAATTCTATTGTTAAAACGTCATCTTTACAAAATATCAATATTTGTATTGCTGTTACTTTTCTGAATACTAAAATAATGAAGTTTTGAATCGACTTTTACACAAAAGTACGAAATGTGGTCGTAATTACAAATTAGTTATTTGAAAAAATGAAGAATTGCCTATCATTATTTTGTACTTGAAATGAATATTTTGTATTCTACTAAAGCTAGAATTATAGCCTACGCTTTTTTTCTCTTAAGTTTGGGAATCATCTCATCATGCTTGGATGAATGGTTTCCATCCGGTAAGACTATTGAAATGAACGATTTGTAAAATAGATTTCAAGTCAATAGATGACGAGAACTATGCCATAATAGTAGATAATCTAATATCTTATTTTCAATGGAATAATTTAATAAATCCTTTCTTTCTCTGAACACAAAGGTATACTGCAAGAATGAAACGTCAATGAAACGTCCTACGAGTTTTGAAGTATTTCATCCTTTTTGTTTCACAAAAAGAGAAAAATATTCTTGGGGTTGGTATTTCCACCAACTGACATCACTTCTGCATATGTTTGAAAATTAAAATAATAGTACTCTAGTTGGAATATAGAAAACAAATTAATATATTTGCACGAAGCGTCAATAATTTGACGATGGAATTTAATAGATTATAAGAAAATGGTTAGTTGAAAGACTTCGAAAGAATGAAGCTACGGTTTTCACTTGTGTATGAATGAGGCTCAAACTTGCTTTTGAAACGTTTTGCTATAACCGAATGTTGAATGTAGATGTAATGGGTTTGTTTATTTATAATAGGAAAAACAATAAATGAAATGAATACAATAACGCATGATCCGATAAAACATATTAAATTCTTACGGCAAGCATTATCGCAAGATAAAAAACCATTAGGATTTTTCTTGTCAGCTGGTTGCCCTTTAGCCGTTGGGATGCCAGATAAAGATTGGCCGCTTATTCCTGATGTTGCTCGTTTGACTTCTTTTGTGCGAGATGAACTAAAATCAAAAACTGAAGATAAAAACACTTTTGACAAGCTAATTGATGAAGTTGACTTGTCACTTAGAGATACAAATAATATTGAAGATATTTTGAGTTTTGTTCGTGGTTTAAAGGAAGTATCAGTTGGAAATAGAGTAAGAGGATTTACAAAAGAGGAACTTGAAGCATTAGAAAAAGATATTTGTAGTAAAATTGTTTCAAAATTGGATGTTTCACTACCTGGCAAAAATACTCCATATCATAAATTAGCTCATTGGATTTCTATTGATAGAGAAAAACCGATTGATGTTTTTACGACTAATTATGACCTATTGCTTGAAGAAGCATTTGAAGATTTATCACTTCCATATTTCGATGGCTTTGTTGGCTCAAGACAATCTTTTTTTGACTTAAGGTCAGTAGAAGATAATTTGATACCTAAACATTGGACAAGATTATGGAAAGTTCATGGTTCAATAAATTGGTTTCAGAAAGAAACAAAAGAAGTTTTTCGCTCAAGTAAAACAACAGAGATAAATGCTTCACATTTAATCTATCCATCCCATTTGAAGTATGAGCAAAGTAGAAAAATGCCCTATTTAGCAATGATTGATCAGCTAAACAGATTTATTAGACAACCAAATTCTTTACTTATAGTTAGTGGTTATTCTTTTAATGATCAACATTTAAATGATACTATAATAAATGCGTTAAGAGCAAATCCTAATTCTATGGTCATTGCTATGTTATTTGATACCCTAACTTATAAAAAAGAAGATGATAGTTTGGTTGTAAGATATCCAGAGGCTATAGAAAGAGCGGAAAGAAGAAATAATCTTGCAATTTGGGCATATGATGAAGCTGTAATTGGGACTATTAGAGGAAAATGGAAGATTCCAGCAGAAATAGATATGGAGGATAATATTGCGCATTGTATCCAAAAAATAGAAGCAACTGCCGATACGGAAGAAAAACATCTATTAAAACTTGGAGATTTTTCTAAACTTGGAGATTTCCTACAGGAATTAATTGGCCATAATCAAACAAAATTGTATGAAAACTAATTCCACGTACTTAGGTTCTGTTCAAGATGTTACTGGTACAACGGTAAGAGTAGCCATGATTAATGATTCATTATCAGGTCTTACTTATGTAAATGGAGAAGGGTATAGAATTGGGCAGATTGGAAGTTTTATAAAAATCCCGATAGGTTACAATTATTTATTTGGTATAATTACACAAATTGGAGCAGGTGCTGTTCCCGAAAATCAAATACAAAATCAACCTTATGGAAATAGATGGATTACGATTCAATTAGTTGGAGAAGGACAAAGGACGGGCGAATTTCAGCGAGGAATATCTCAATATCCAACAGTTGGAGATGAAGTACATTTGGTTTCAGAGGATGATTTAAAAAGAATTTATGGACAACCAGATAAACCTTATTTTGTAAATGTAGGCCATATCGCTGGGGCGGAATCTATTCCTGCATTGATAGATGTGAATAAGCTAGTAACAAGGCATTCGGCTGTGGTAGGAACGACTGGTTCAGGTAAATCTACAACTGTAGCAAGTTTATTAAATGCTTTATCTGATGTAGAAAAGTATCCTTCTGCTAGAATATTAGTTTTTGATATTCATGGCGAATATGGTCAAGCCTTAAAAGACAAAGCAAATGTTTTTAAAATCAATGCAGATAAAAGCGTAGGAAGCAATGAGAAAGAACTTTATTTACCTTTTTGGGCATTGAGTTTTGATGAACTATGTGAAATTAGTTTTGGAAGAATCACAAATGAAAAAGACTATAATACTATTTTGGAGAGAGTATTAAACGAAAAACGTAAGAGTGTTGAAAGAAATCCAAGAAAAGGGATTACTGTAGATACTTTGAATGTTGATTCTCCGATTCCATTTAGTTTGAATAATTTATGGTATGATCTTTACGTTCAGACATTAGGCAAATTTTACCCAGACAAAGAAGGTAAACCATTAGCATATGAAGTTGATGGAGAAAACGAACTAAAAGGAGATGCAGGCAAAGGTATTCCTCCTATTTTTAAAAAGGTAAATACCAATAGAGATAATGGTGATCGAGTTCAGCATCCAGTTGAACCAGCTCTCTCAAATAGTCAACAATTGCATACATTAGGCTCGAAATTGCGAGTTCCTCGTTTTGATTTTATTTTTAAGCCAGCAGAGTGGCTTCCTGATGAGAATGGAGATGTAGATAAGGACTTAGATGTCTTGATAAAGCAATGGATTGGAAGTAATAAACCAATTACTATATTGGATTTGTCAGGAGTTCCAATAGGAATTTTGAACACAATTATTGGCGTTTTATTGAGAATTATTTATGATGGATTATTTTGGGCAAGAAATCTTTCACAAGGAGGAAAAGAAAGGCCATTATTACTTTTGATGGAAGAAGCGCATAATTATTTGGGAGCAGAAGGTAGCGCTTTATCCATAGTTCAAAAAATAGTGAAGGAAGGTCGAAAATATGGGATTGGTTCTATGATTGTTAGTCAGAGGCCTTCTGAAATAAATTCAACAATACTGTCTCAATGTGGAACATTCATAGCTTTAAGGCTGTCTAATTCTACTGATAGAGGGTATATAACGGGAGCAGTTTCCGATAATTTGGAAGGGCTTACAAGTATGTTGCCAATACTAAAAACGGGAGAAGCTATAATCTTAGGAGAGGCTGTTAAATTACCGATGAGAACAATTATTAAAGCACCACCTAAAGATAAAAGACCTGATAGTCAAGATCCTGTCGTTTTTGATGAGATAGATACTAATGATTCACTACGTCCAGGGGGCTGGGGTAATAAAATGGAAGAAAATCCAAAATATGAAGAATTTATTGAAACATGGAGGGCGCAAAATCCTAAAATAGATAGAATTATTAAATAACTAAAATTAGAAAAATGGAAAGAAAATCTGTACAATCATCAAACATAGCTTCAATTGGGTATGATGAAGCTACATCAACATTAGAAATAGAATTTTTAAATAATTCTGTATATCAATATTTTGATGTCCCTCAATATATTTATAATGAGCTTATGCAAGCTGAATCACATGGAAAATATCTTGCACAGAATATAAAAGGAATATATAGATATTCAAGGATTTAATCTATGTTGAAATTAAATCAGCAACTTAACCGAGTTGAAATACAAGAATTTGAAATAGAAAACTCTATTGTTTTTAACTATTTCAACAATCTTCCTGCTAACGAACGGGATGAAAAGTTATTGCGAGCAATATATATAGGTGTATTAGCATTAATGGAAGATAGGATTTCTGCTTTTTTGTCGAAAACTTCTAATGAATTGGGGACAGAACTTGAAAGTCTCAAAATGATATTTGAGATGAAAAAAGAACTGTTTTATAAATCAACAATAAAAGGAATTTTAGCAGAAGACGAAATTGCAGAATTTCTAAATAATTATTTTCAAGAAAAACGATTAAAAGACAGAGCTGTTCTCACTGGAAATGCAGTAGGAAATATTGTGAAAAATAAAACAGGCGATATTGTTTGTGAAATAAATGGAGATAGTAATCTTAGAATTGTTATCGAATGTAAATTCGACAAAAGTATTCGTTTAGGAGATATTGAATTTAAAGATATTTTTACACGAAAAACAGATACTGCTTGGGGGCAATTAATTGAAGCCGAAGCCAACAGAGATGGAAAAGTGAGTCTTATTGTTTTTGACAGGTCACTAGTTGATAATTCTATTCTAAAATATGCTGAAAATGTGGGTTATATTTCAGGGATAGGATTTGTTGCTATCGTTGACTCCCAAAAGGGAGATTATTCTAATTTGACTATTGCATATATGTTGGCTCGCGATATTGCGCTAAATGCTAAGCAAGTTGACCTAGATAAAGATTTATTGGCTATCCTTATAAATAGGATAATAAAAGATATAAACGAGGTCTTATCTATAAAAACTCTTGTTTATAATAACATTGAGAACAATAAGGCTATTTTAAAGCAACTAGAAAAATCTATTCTCCTTATGGAGTTTAATCAAGAGTATATGGTTAAGTTCTTAAAAGATGGTACTTTAACAAAAAAGGATTTACTTGATTTCTATTCGGGAGAGAGTGTTAAAGATAAATTCAAGCTGATAGAAAAGGATATTAATGAACTGGGAAGTGATTAAATTCTTAATTAACTGTTCAGAATATAATCATATACACATGTAAAGATAGTCTGATTTCTGGTCACAATAGTTTAAAAATGCGTTCTAAATTCTTGATTCAAAAGGCGAACTTATCTTTGTCCCTAGTATTCTCTATGAGCAGACTACCGTAAAAAACGTAGGAAATTAGTGGGATAATTTATGGGATATGCTTGAAACAAAATGTATAAAGTTTTAAATATCAGCCTGTAACCCATTATAGAATCTTAGGCAATAAGTTGTAAATGCTTAATATGATAAGCTATTTTTGTTTTTATCAGATTAAGCATTACTTTTGCGATAGGTTATTGAATTGATGCAATCCTAAGAATTTTAAAGCAGATAGCACGTTGCTAGACCATTACCCTTTTTAAAATTACAAATTGTAACTAACTGTTTTACAATTATATATTTCACAAGTAGGCAGTAGTGGTATAGCTATGTCTGGCGGTATGTGTACTAAGATTTTTCTGAATTCCGCATACATCGGCAATTTCTTTCAAATAACTGTTCATGCGTTGATTGCATAATACTGGTAGTAGTTTTCCTGTACATTCTGCCACATCTTTGTACTTGTCAAGAATTGAAGCTGCCACAGGTAACACAGAAATATTACACATGATTTTTGTCTTTTGGCGGTTCTTTCTTATCCAAAGCTCCCCTTTGTTATCTCGTACCAAATGTTCAGGAGATAAATCTTTCACATCGCTGAACGCCAAGCCTGTAAAAATGCAAAAAAATATCCCGTACCTGCTCTACTCGCTTAATAGTAAACTCTTTGGCGAGAATGATTTTAATCTCGTCCATCGTCAGGAATTCAGGATCGGTTTCTTCCAACTTGAAGCGGTAGTAAGCGAATGGATCTTTCTTAATCCAATCGTCCTCCGAAGCAATGCGGATAATCTTCTTCAAATTCTTTAATCGGGTGATAGCGGAGTGCTGCGCACAACCCTTTTCAATCTTCAAGAAAGCATCAAACTTAGAAATGAAATTCGCTTCTAAATTATTCAAAGCAATATCCGATAATTGATATTCCTTCTTGATAAATTCCTCTAAATATCGGGTAGTGGTTTCATACTGTTGCACGGTCTACTAACAAAGTCTTTTCCGATCAACTGACGGCTTTGTTCGTTATGCTCTCTGAATACCTGCAATAACGTTTTGTTATCTTCGTCCACACCATAAAACAACTTTCTCACTAGATCGACATTGATAACCTTGTCGGAAGTTTCCAGTTCCCTATAAATTTGGTGTATGCGTGAACGTGTGATTTCTAAGTAGTGGTTCAGTTCCACCGACATACGATCTTTCCCTTTTGAATTTTCTTTTGCCTGATTCCATAAGTTTACAGGGCAGCTTCTTTTGATATAAATATCTACTATACAGTCGTTTACAGTAATTCTTATGCACACAGGTGCTTCTTCGTTCTTTAATAATTTGCCTTTCTTGATGAAGAACAAAACCGAAAATGATTTTCTAGCCATTTTTACATCGTTTATAGAGTTACAAAACTATGTATTCTCTTCCAAAGTAGTGCTACGCAAAATACTATGAATCAGCGAAAAAGATGCAGATTTGTGGGACTTTTTTCGATTAAATTTTAGTCCCACGATTTATCCACCGATAATATGCTTGAAACGGCTATTTTTTGCTACCTGCTAGAAAAAATCCCCGATAATGCTTGATTATCAGGGATTTGCTTGATTTTTCTTTTGTTTTCAGTGATCCGCTTGGGGCTCGAACCCAAGACCCCAACATTAAAAGTGTTGTGCTCTACCTGCTGAGCTAGCGAATCAAACCTTTATTGCTGTTAAGCGGGTGCAAAGATAGGTACTTTTATTTAATTTGCAAGGAATATGAGGAAAAAAGTTTGCATTATTTTTCTTCTAGACCCTCTATTGGTTGATCTTCAGTGGTTTCTGTCTTATAAATATTTTCTTGATTAATGATGTATCGCTGATAATAGGAGAGCATCAGAGTGGTAAGCGGCAAAGCTATAATCATACCCAGCATTCCCATTAACGATCCCCAAATGGATAGGGAGAGCAGAATAATAGCCGGATTCAGACCGGTAATCTTTCCCATGATACGGGGAACGAGATAGCCATCTTGTATGATTTGTACTACTATAAATACAGCAGCAGCCGAAGCTATGATGATCCAGAAATTATCACCGGTATCCGCAGCTTTCAGAATGGCAAGCATGATGGTGGGGACAAAGCCGATGATTTGTAGGTAAGGTACCATATTCAGTGCACCGATGAATAATCCCAAACCAATGGCCAGCGGGAAATCTATAATCAGAAAGCCGATACTGAATAGAATGCCTACGCACAAAGCTACTAATGCCTGTCCGCGGAAATATCTGTTCATGCCGTCTTTTACATCATTCAATATGCCGGTTACTGTTTTCCGGTATTTCTTTGGCATCAGGTGTGCCCAGCCTTCGGAAATGCTTTCGTAATCAAGCAGAATAAACACTATATATAATAGGATAAGGAAGACGGTGAAGAACCCGAATAAGAGGTTGATAGACTCCGATATAAGCGACCATAGTTTAGGAACGGTTACTTTAAGGGCATCCAATATATTCTCCTGGCTGAACATTTGCTCTAAGATGTGCAGGTCGATATTCTGCCGGATAAATTCGGAGAGGGTAGTGGGGACATTGCTTGCTGTATGAGTGGTGCTGAAGTATTCTATCAATAAATCCTTTACCCGCAGGAATTCCTGAATCATGGGCGGCACAAGCAGATAGAATGCAACGCTTCCTATAACGCTGAGAGTAAACAAGGCACAAAAGATAGATATTATTCTGTTTTTTAGCCGTAGCTTATGCTGGAAGAAGCTTACCAACGGATATATCAGATAAGCAATAAGCCAGGCAAGGAAGAACGGAAGTAATACGCCGCTCAATCGCTTCAGGAGCATTAATACCCCAATGATGATAGCACCGAGAATGACAGCACGGATAAAACTGTCGAATGTAATTTTCTTACGCTCCATAAGGCTTTTGCTTTTTATTTATAGTTTATCCACCGGCGGCAGTCTGGTCTCCCTTTATTGCCCGCAGATAACATTCCCGGCAGAGGGGTTCGTATTCGGCCGTTTCTCCCAGAAGGACTTGTTTGTCATTCTTGACAGTGCGATGTGAGAAGGAGGCTAATTGTCCGCACTTCACACAAATAGCGTGGACTTTGGATACTTCATCGGCAATGGCGCAAAGTCCCGGCATAGGACCGAAGGGAAGACCGCGGAAGTCCATATCCAGACCTGCTACAATAACACGTATGCCATTATTGGCAAGCTCATTACATACATCAATCAGGCCATTATCAAAGAATTGCGCTTCGTCGATACCTACTACATCGATTTCTGAAGTGAACAGCAGAATACTTGCCGATGAATCAATCGGCGTAGAAGCAATGGAATGGCTATCGTGAGATACAACCTCTTCTTCCGAATAGCGTGTATCGATGGCAGGCTTGAATATTTCTACGCGCTGTTTGGCGAATTTAGCGCGTTTCAGACGGCGGATCAGTTCTTCCGTCTTACCGGAGAACATTGAGCCGCATATAACTTCGATTCTTCCTCTACGATTGGTTTCCTGTATATGGTCTTCCGAGAATAATACCATTGTTCTAAAATGTTTATTTTAGCCGCAAAAATAACACTTTTAATGGCTTTCCGATATTTTTTCATTATTTATTTCTACATTTGCGGCATTAACATTTGTGATGCGAAAGGAAATGCAGACATTATTGGACGACATAGAACTGGATATTCAGGAACTGAAATATTTAATGCAAGTTCTTGCAACAGATGCCAACCCTACATTGAAGGTAGTAGCTAAACGGAATATACAGCAGATGCGTGCACGACTGGATGCTTTGCAGAAACTGCTGGATGAAACTCCCGTAGAGGAAGTTGCCATTCCTGAAGCTCCTGTCGCTCCAGTGGTTATTCCCGAACCGGCCGCTGCTCCTGAACCGGTTAAACCGATTCCTGTAGAACCAGTCGTTGTTGAAATCACCAAGCCGGTAGAGGTCGTATCTCCCAAGCTTGAGTCCACGCCCAAACCCGAGTCTGAACCGTCCGCAATAATATCTTCTGCATCGCCTATTTTAGCAGAACGGATAAAACCGGCCACTGATCTGCGGCATGCTATCAGTCTGAATGACTCATTCCGCTTTGCCCGTGAGATTTTTGGTGGTGATACTGCACGTATGAATGAAGTGATACGCCAATTGGGGGCTGCTCCTTCATTGGAAAAGGCATTGGAACTCTTTTCTTCTACCGTTAATCCTGATGAAGAGAATGAAACGGTGGTTGATTTTATAGAACTTCTTAAGAAATACTTCAGCTAAAGCAATTACGGATATGGGAAAACTTTATGTAGTGCCTACTCCGGTAGGAAATTTGGAAGATATGACATTCCGGGCTATTCGTATTCTGAAAGAGGCGGATTTGATTCTTGCCGAAGATACGCGCACTTCCGGAATCTTACTGAAGCATTTTGAAATAAAGAACGCAATGCAATCCCATCATAAGTTTAATGAACATAAAATGGTGGAAAGTGTTGTTAATAGAATAAAGGCAGGTGAAACTGTTGCGTTAATATCGGATGCAGGTACACCGGGAATCTCTGATCCGGGCTTTCTGGTAGTGCGTGAGTGTGTTCGCAACGGTATTGAGGTACAATGTTTGCCGGGGGCTACAGCTCTTGTGCCGGCTTTGGTTGCTTCGGGCTTGCCAAATGAAAAATTCTGTTTCGAAGGTTTTCTTCCGCAGAAAAAAGGACGTATGACACGTCTGAAGATATTGGCAGAGGAACGCCGTACCATGGTGTTTTATGAGTCTCCCCACCGTCTGGTGAAAGCGCTGACTCAGTTTGCAGAGCATTTCGGTGCGGAACGTCAGGCATCTGTATCCCGGGAGATCTCGAAGATACACGAAGAAACGGTGCGTGGCACTCTGACTGAATTGATTGAGCATTTCACAGCCAATGACCCGCGTGGAGAAATAGTAATAGTAGTAGCAGGAATAGACGATTAAATAACTTCATTAACCAACGTAAAACAAAAGCGTATGAAAAAGTTAGCAGTTTTAATTGTATGTGCGGCCGTTATGGCATCGTGCGACGGCTTGTCAGGTGGAAGTAAAGACCAACTGAAAGCTGAAAATGATTCTCTTTTGATGGAACTTACTCAGCGTAATGCTGAACTGGATGAAATGATGGGTACTTTCAATGATATCTCTGAAGGCTTCCGCCAAATTAATGCCGCCGAGAGCCGCGTAGACTTGCAGCGTGGTGCGGTTTCAGAAGGTTCTTTATCAGTTAAACAGCAGATTGCCACTGATATTGAATTTATCCAGAAACAAATGCAGGAAAACAAAGAGCAGATCGCTAAACTGGAAGCTATGCTGAAAAGTAGCAAGAATAACTCTACCCAGTTGAAGAAAGCTGTAGAATCTCTGACCCAGGAATTGGTAGCTAAAACCCAGCGTATCGAGGAATTGCAGGCTGAACTTGCCTCCAAGAATATTCGTATTCAGGAACTGGATGCAGCTGTGACTGGCCTGTCAACTGACAAAGAAGTGCTTACTGCCGAAAATGAAGCAAAAGCTAAAACCGTAGCTGAGCAGGATAAGGCATTGAACACTGCTTGGTTTGTTTTCGGAACAAAGAAAGAACTGAAGGATCAGAATATTCTGACAAATACCGGTCTCTTCCAGAAAAAGCAAGTGCTTAAGGATAGTGATATCAATAAGGATTACTTTACTCAGGTTGATATTCGTACAACGAAAGAAATTAAGTTGTACTCTAAGAGTGCAGATGTTTTGACCACTCATCCGGCAGGTTCTTATGCTTTGGAGAAAGATGATAAAGATCAGCTCGTTCTGAAGATTTCGAATCCGAAAGATTTCTGGAGCGTATCCAGATACCTGGTTGTCCAAGTAAAATAACTTAATTAAATTATAAGAATGGCAGGGAAGGGTTATCCCTGCCATTTTCTTTTTATATGCAGTACAAGAATATTTTTTTCGACCTGGACGATACTCTCTGGGCCTTTTCTTTTAATGCCCGTGATACATTTGAGGAAATGTATCGCAAATATGAATATGATCGCTATTTTCGGTCTTTTGAACATTTCTATGAACTCTATGAGAAGCGTAATATCGAATTGTGGGCAGAATATGCAGATGGAAAAGTGACAAAAGAAGAATTGAATCGTCAACGTTTTCTCTATCCGCTGGAGGCAGTAGGAGAGGGGGATGCGGCTTTAGCGAAAGCTTTTTCTGATGACTTCTTTGCGGTTATTCCTACAAAAAGCAGATTGATGCCCCATGCGCAGGAAGTGCTGGAATATTTGGCACCTAAATATAATCTTTATATCCTCTCCAATGGATTTCAGGAACTGCAATGCCACAAAATGCGTTCTGCCGGGATTGACCATTACTTCAAGAAAGTAGTTTTATCAGATGATATTGGTGTCTTGAAGCCATGGCCCGAGATTTTCCATTTTGCCATGTCGGCTACCCAGTCTGAACTACGTGAATCGTTGATGGTGGGTGACAGCTGGGAAAATGATATAACGGGTGCTCAGGGAGTAGGCATGCATCAGGTGTTCTATAATGTAACGGGACGTACCGAGTTTCCATTTAAGCCTACTTATCAGATTACAGATTTGAAAGAGTTGCTCCAATTGTTGTGACATTGAGGGATTAGTTGTAATTTTGTCAGCGTAAATACATAATTTGCAGCTATGGATACTATTTTACCTTTCGCTTTGCTTTGTTTCACTTCTTTCTTTACGTTGACAAATCCTCTCGGGACTATGCCCGTCTTTCTGACCATGACCCATGGAATGACGGATAAGGAGCGACAGTCTGTAGTGTCTCGTGCTACATTAGTGGCTTTCATCACGATTATGGTCTTTACCTTTGCAGGTCAGTTCCTGTTCAAGTTCTTTGGGATCTCTACAAACGGTTTTCGTATAGCTGGTGGTGTCATCATCTTTAAAATCGGTTTTGATATGTTGCAAGCACGTTATACACAAATGAAATTGAAAGATGAAGAGATTAAAACTTATGCCGATGACATCTCCGTCACCCCTTTAGGGATTCCGATGCTTTGCGGTCCCGGTGCCATAGCAAACGCCATTGTGTTGATGCAGGATGCCCATACTATCCAAATGAAAGGCGTACTGATTGGTATGATCGCCTTTATCTACTTGATTACATTTTTCATCTTGCGTGCCTCTACGCGACTGGTAAAAGTTTTAGGGGAAACGGGAAATAATGTGATGATGCGCCTGATGGGACTTATTCTGATGGTAATTGCTGTGGAGTGTTTTGTGAGTGGGGCAAAGCCGATATTGGTGGATATTTTGAAAGAAGGAAGTTTAACTATATAATAATATAATAGAAAGGATGAATTCTTGGTTGATCAAGTGAATTCATCCTTTTTATTTGTACGGATATTTAATGTTTTGGGTTGTACAATACTTTTAGACTATTTTTACCTTGTCTTATAATATATAGTCCACTTTGTGACAATGGAACGGTTATTTGTGTCCCTTTTACGCTCGTTATCTTAACTCCCTGACTGGAGAATATATCAATAAATTCGTTGGAATTTTCACTTGTGATCTCCAAACCGATATTTGTAGGAATGACCTTTAACACTTCAGAAGATTCGGTTTGCCCAATACCCGTTTCTACATCTTTAATTGTGAAAACCAGTCTTAATTCACTGTTAGTAAACTGTTTCCAGGTGTCATCTTTACGGTAACTTCCTATAGCATAGTATTCTCCAGCTGGTAATTCGGGGTTTCCTGTGATAGTGATAGTGCTGGAAGTATTACTTGGTATTACAGTATAGTTGCTGATGCGCGTGTAAGGGAGTAATGCTCCGTTCTTACGTATATATATAGCAAAATCATCTTCATATTTTAAACCTTTATTTTCGATTTGTATTTTGAAAGATATATCTTTTCCTTCTACAGCTTCACCAATAAGTTCTGCAGGAGCAAGTTGATACAAATCGGAATTGTTTTCTATGCTGCTTAGTAGGATACTGTTAGCAGTAATCTCTACACTATAACAGATGTTTTTACCTTCAAGACCACGTAACATGCTTGGTACTTTTTCACCTTCTTTTTGTGAGGCAAAATGAAGTTGATAGTTGCCGTTAGGTACAGTAGATGGAATTGTGCCGCTGAATGTAATACTATTCCAACCACTTCCTACGTCAATGTTGGAAATTGAAGTGGGTGTTGTAAGAAATGTAATGAATTCATCTCCTTGATATAGAGCTAATCCGATAATCCCACTCATAGGAGTAGAAGTGTTCCATATTTTGGTAAACTTTGCACTGATACTTTCATTTCTTTCATATTGCTTTTTTGTAATATCCATGCTTCCCTCTAATGTAAAGCCACTAATGACTTCTCCTGTTGTCTTCGGTTGTACAAGGAGCATAATATATTGCATATCATTATAGGTGCCACTTCCACTTCCTGTGCCGCCTGATCCTGGATTCAGAGAGCTTAAGGAATAATATCCATTTGCATATCCGCTCCATCCCCAGTTAAAATGATACATGTCATTCTCATCACAACCATCCAATACAAATGCATGACCTCCTGCGGTGCTTTGTCCACTGTATAGAACAGGGCGCCCGGCAATCAATTCTTTTTGAATCATATTTTTCCAGCGTCCTTCAGTATTATAATCACGTCCTTCAAAATATATATTAGGATTATACCCGAAGAATTTCGTCAGGGCATTATATTGTTTGAATATGCCTGCCCCACTACCACCGGCTGCACTTAGGTTGTAATCCATATCCATAGCTACGCCGCAGTGGAGCATCAATTCGGCTACAGCTTTCTTTTGTTCTTCAGTTGCCACATTTGTGTATTGAGGCAGCATCAGATCCCATTTATAGTTGGCCTCTTCAAAGTTTACGGAAAGTGATTTTTTTAAAGTTGCAGTAGTGTAACTGTAACTACCAATTCCCTTTTGAGGATATTCATAATATTTCATAACCATGGCTAATGCCGTAGCAGCACAGCCGGTAACGGTGAGTTCTCCTTTTTCTTCCGGACAATCCAGATTATAAGGATTACCTTGATCCCATTCAATTTTGCCTAAAAGTGGAGCTATTACCGGTGGGACACCCCTTGTCTTCAGATCTTGACTTTCAGACTGGTTCTCGCCAGAAATACTCTTCTGATTTATCTGTTGCATTTCTGTAGCGTAAAACTCCAGCCAATATTTAGCATTAGGAGGTAATTGCTTTATGTCTATACTGCCTCTGTCAGAGTATGCTAAGATTTCACGTGCACAGTCGTTGCCTGAAACGATGATAAATCCATTGTCTTTTTCTATGTTAATGATATAATAAGCTGGATAGATTTCAGGACCACGAGTGATTGTTATCTCACTGTTCATTAGTTGAAGTTGGGGTGCATCGTCAGATTTTATTAGACCATGAGAGGCTACGAAAGCTTGCGCGATTTCTAATGCTTGCTTCGGCGTACGCGGTGTGGCATAAAGCCAGCAAGAGTACAAAAGCATAATGATGAGTGAGAGTTTTGTTTTCATAAAATGAGGTTTTAATAAGATTATATGAGCAAGAAAGGCTATCCCATAAAAGATGAATGGAATAGCCTTTTTCTATTATGTACCTTTTAATTAACGTACCATTTTGCAATCATAGTATTGGAACCAGACATATTTAGAGTAATTACCTGCATCATCCATTATGGCACCTGCAACTCCACTGTCGAAAGTGATGGTTTCAAAGTCATCACTCCACATTCCAGAAACGTTAGCCCAGCTAAGTCCTGCTGAACTCAATGAAGCGAAGCGCACACTTGCTGTGAAACCTAATCCGAAGTCCATATTGTCAGCGATAGTTTCATTACATATAATTTGCAGACCATTTGAAGAATATGACATCCTCCATGTAACATAATCTTTTCCATTAAATTTCGTACAATTATATCCATCTCCCTTTTCGTTCATCTCTACTACTACAGGGAATGAAGCGGCTACTCCTTTACTATCCACGGCTTGGAAAGTCCAGTCTCCGATCAACTTATCGTACGGGTCGACTACTTCCTGAATGTTTACCTTGCAGGCACCTGTTCCGATAGTAGCTCCTTGAGCGTTTGCTATTTCTAATGTAAATGAACGGTCAAAGTTATCTTCTTTAGTCGAAACATTTAGGTAGATTTCAGCATTTACTGTTTCCACATCTGCTGGTACTCTTATTTTTTCAGAAGTAAGAAGAACGGTCTTATCATTTTCCACAGAAATGCCACTGGCATTTTTAACTGTTACAGTCACTTCTATAAGTCCACTATGCTCTCCTGTTACTGTAATAGGAACTTGAATACTGCTGACATTCTCTTTCACATCTATTTCACTTTGAGAGAATCCCACAGTAGCATTGCCCGAATTCATATTTTCGTCATCATCGCTACAAGCCGCAAATGTTAGTGGCAAGAGCATCATTGCTAATAATTTAATATATTTCATAAATACCTTTCTTTAATGATTAATAACCTGGATTCTGCTGCCCAGCTAATTGTGGATTCGTTTCCATTTCTGCTGATGGGATAGGCCATACTAAACGGTAGTCTCCTGCCGGATATGAAAGATTTCTTCCATTAGGAACGATAATGTTATTGATAGCTGGATTTTCCGGGTGATCAGGATTACGTTGGAAGCCAATGCCCCAACGGCGTAAATCGCTCATACGGAAACCTTCTCCGATCAACTCCTTCAAACGCTCGTTGCGTATTTCTTGAATCAATGCCTGACCACTATAATTAATCTCTTCATAGCCAGTAATACGCTTACTGCGTAATTCATTGAGATATTTATTAGCCAATGTCGGGTTAGTAGTAGCAGCAGCTTCTGCAGCAATCAAGTAAATTTCTCCCATACGGAATACCTTAGGCATATTTATATAATTGGGAGTCGCAGAAGTTTTTAAACTTTCATTACCCGGAAATTTTTTGAATACATAAGCTTGCACATTGTTACCATCTACTGCCAACTTCCATACAGTAAAGAAAGCATCGAAACGAACATCACCTTCATCTTCATACATACTTAGCATATCGAAAGTAGGAATGTAATCAGCTCCATCCAGTTTAGTACTTAAATAAGCACCACCGGTAGAAGAACCTAATTCTGTAGTACTCATGAATGGGCGGAAGATAGCTTCAGTACCTTCATCTTTTGTCCACATAGCTTCATAAGCTTTAATTTCTGCCAATTTATAGATCTGAGATTTGATGATTGTTTCAGCTTTTGACAGCGCTGTTGTATTGTCACCTTTCAACAAAGCAATACGTGCTTGCAGTGCCAATACTGCATAAGAAGAAAAGTAAGCAGCATTTGGAGCTATAAATTCATTGTCGGTTTTCTCGTACTCAAGTAATGCGTTATAGGCATCGGTTAAGTCGTCATTAATTAATTTATATGTTTCATCTTGAGTGCTACGTCCCGGGTATTTACTGCTATCGCCGGTTGGATTATAAACCGTCACCAAAGGCAAACCTTTACCTATTGTTTGTGCAATACTTGCTGAGTAAGTTTCGCAATAATGATCAATCAACCAGTAATAGCAATAAGCTCTTACAAATTTAGCTTCACCATCATAACGAGTCAATTCTGTACGTTCTTCTGCAGTATATTCATTATTTGCCAGCATCTCATCCATCTTATTAATGATAAAGTTAGCTGAGTTGATAATTGAATATAAATTTCCCCATATAGTGGCGATATCTCTTGTTGCCGAGTTTATATTTCCGTTAGAGAACTCACCGATACGGTTTCCGTTATTACTAACTCCATGGAACATATCCATCTGGATTTCCGGATAGTTAACATATCCGCCGGTGGTGAGACTTCTCATACTTGAGTAGAGGCCGTTGCGGAAACGGCGACAGTCATTCAGATTCTGGATGGCAGTATCATTATCAAGGCTTCCATAAGGTTTCTTGTCCATATCGCAGGAAGTCACCAATGCGCCCACCATTAATAGTGCTAAAAATATTTTTTTCATAATCATCTTTTTCTTAATTAAAATGTTAATTCAACACCAAATACGAATTGTCTTGTATTAGGATATCCGAACTTAATCAAGTTGATATCAGGTTCAGGGTCATAACCGGTGAAGTTAGTAAGTGTCCATAAGTTACGGCCTGTGAAGAAGATGTTGAAGCGTTCGATTACACCGCTGTGTTTCAATATAGACTTCGGCAGTTCATACTGAACGGTTACATTCTTTAAACGAAGGAACGAAGCGTTCTCTACCAGGTGATCATCCATCTGAATAGCTTCTGTTGATGCCGGAATATCTGTAATTTGTCCTGGCTTGGTCCAGATATTCAACATGTTGGTAGATTGGTTTATAGAAAGTCCCTGTGCTGCGTTTTCAATGAAGAATCTATCGTTACTAATCAGGTACTTTTTGCCGGCCCAAGTAAAGTCAGCACTGACAGAAATTCCTTTCCAGCTAAATTCTGTTCCAAAACCTCCATTCAACGGAGCATATCTGTCTTTGCCAATTAGAACCGCATCTCTTTCCTTATTATATACTTTGGTCAAATTGCCGTCTTTATCATACCATATTTGTTTACCATCACGTGGGTCAACACCAGCTCTGCGCACAAAGTATAATTCACCAACTGAATGACCTACTTTGTATTGCAAACCATAGTCGGGTAAACTATATTCATCACGTCCGTTGAATAACTCGGTGATTTCATTCTTATTATAGTTGAAGTTAGCTCTGAATCCCCAGTAGAAATTACTATTCTGAATGATATCTACTTTGAAATCCAAATCAACTCCTTTATTAACCATAGCACCAATATTTCCGGCACCAGAGCTAAAACCAGTAGTATAAGAATAAGGTATATCCATTAATAAGTCAGTTGTCTTTTTACGATAGAAATCTACATTAGCAGTTAAGCGATCGAATATGCGGAAAGACAAACCAGCATTGACACCTGCAACTTTTTCCCAAGTAAGGTCTGTGTTACTAGCTTGCGAGATTCCCAAACTACCTTCACTGTTGTAAGGACTACCGGAGCCAATTAAACCATAGTAAGCATAATCACTAATACCGGAGTTACCAGTAGTACCATAACTAACCTTCACTGAAAGTTCATTCAGCCAATCTATGTTGTCCATGAAACTTTCTTTCTTCATATCCCACATAGCACCAACTGACCAGAAATTAGCCCAACGACCATCTTTAGGGAACTTAGAACTTCCGTCACGACGGAATGTCAGATCCAGATAATATTTGGAAGCGTAATTATAGCTGCCAGTAAAGAACATAGAATTGAATACAGTTTCTACTTGTGTATGTGTCAAGTCATCTTTAGGTGAAACAGGAGTCGGAGCTTGCGTTAATTTCATCTGACGGGCATCTGTATGGCCTTCAGTAAATACTCCAAAACTTCTGGATTTAGCGATGATAGATTCCTGTCCGGCCAGAACGCTTACATTGTGGTCGTCGATATTGAATTTATATTCAGCCGTATTCGTATATGTAAATGCATAATATCTGCTAAAGCTTTCCTGGCGGTAACCGTCTCGTGCGGGAACGCTAGTTCCCATTGGTGTTTTGAAAGCTTCATAAGGAAGTCCGATGTTTGATAGAGTCATATCATATGCATCGATAGATTGCTGCGCTCTTACTGTTAATCCTTTAATCGGAGTAAGTTCCTGATAAAGATTGATGTTGGCAGTGACAATTCTTCTTTGTACATCACGGTTGTCATTAACAAAATTAGGCGTAGTCAATCCACTATAAAGAAGATGGGTAGCTCTATCTCCCCACTGGATGTTGCCGTTATCGTCGAATGTATAAAAACGAGGTGAATCATAAGGCAATGCAAATCTGGCAAAAACAGATGGACTACTTGAATAAATACTTGAAGATTCTGTTTCATTATTCGTTTCATACTGGCTGTAGCCCAAATTCGATTGTAGACCTACTTTTAACCATTCTTTTACACGTGTATCAAAGTTAAAACGCAGTGCTTCGCGACGAAGGCCCGACTGTGCAATGATACCCTCTTGCTCATGATGATTCAAAGATAAATAGTAAGACATGTTAGAACCGCCACCATTGATAGCTGCATCTAATGTATAAGTTGGTGCATGGCTATCAAATACTTCATCACGCCAGTTAGTATCTATACCATATTTTTCTACTCTATCTTTAATGGTTTGTGGAACGGGACTACCTACTAATTCTCGGAATTGGATGTACTGAGAAGAGTTCATCATCTCAACGTTGTCCTGAACCATACTTGAAAAACCATATTGAGCACGTAAAGTAACATTGGCCTTTTGATCAAACTTACCCTTTTTACTGGTAATTACAATAACGCCATTTGCTGCACGTGAACCGTAAATAGCTGTTGAAGAAGCATCTTTCAATACTGTGATGTTCTCTATATCACCAGGATTCAATGAATTGAAAACAGATGATGAAATCGGAGCACCGTCCAAAATGAATAGCGGAGTATTACCTGCATTAATGGAGTTTACACCACGTAAACGGATTGTAGCAGATTTAGATGGGTCACCCGAACTGGACAATACTGAAAGACCGGAAACCTGACCAGCTAAGGCATCGGTAAAGTTGACTGTGGGATTCTTCTCCAATTTCTTTCCACCAACCGAAGCAACAGATCCTACCACAGAACCTAGTTTCTTACCAGTTCCATATCCTACAATAACAACCTCGTCAAGTAATTCTGTATCAGGCTTCAATGTGATCTTTACATGAGAAGCAATTGCCACTTCCTGTGGTTGCATTCCAATGTACGAAATCTGCAAAGTCTTCGCAGAACTACCGTTGAAATAACATACTATATATAAACGATATACATACTTAGCTGGAACTATGTACCAGGAAAGGTATATTTATATATTACACTGATAATTAGATGTATATATGTTTATTCTTTACATTCATACTTAATAACGATCTACCAAATATTGCACTATAATAAAATGTAAATAGCTAATTAGCAGATGCATATCTGTTAATTAATTCTATTTCTGAAGTATTTATAATTAGCCTCAAATTGTTATATTATTATTTTACGCAAGATTATTTACTTACGGCCATCATATACCTACACATAAAATGCGAAGAATATCCTATAAAAGTATTCTTCGCATTTTATATATAGATTATTTATCAATAAAACAATCTTAGGATCAAAAGCCTTACCTTTTTAAAGTCTCAAATTTATCTTTATTACATATCCTATTTCTTAATAAATTTGCTTCGATATGTATTACCATTGACAGACTGTAAAGTTACAATATAATAACCGGCTGACAATCCGCTAACAGGAATTGAGTACTCTTTCTTATCCCCTGATTCTTTCTGTCTAATTAACTCTTGTCCGGATAGATTATAAATAGAAATCATTTGAGCAGTATTGCTTGTATGAATATAAAGAACATCTTCTACTGGTTGTTGATAAATGATGATCTCATCTTTATCGGTTATTTCATCTTTGATGCCAGTTGCTGGTCCTACAGAAAAATAAAGCCTGCATAGTGGATCACCTCCATATCCTCCCAACAGTTCTGGCTTATACAAATTGATATAATAGTTACCTTCCTCTATTTGTGGATCAATTTCCATTTCAAGATTAAAAGTCTGTCCTTTCTCTATAAATACATTTGTATAGTGTAAGTTGGACGTTGAGCCTTGACCAACAGCAAAGATTGCTGCCATTAAAGTCTTATCATATACATTACCTGTACCACTTAATGACAAGTCTGCCAGTAATTTAAGTTTTTCTCCTACTTGAAGTTGTTTTGCTTCTAAACGTGCATTTTCCACTATCAAGGTCGATGTTCCAGATGCTTTGTTGACAGTTACAGGAGTTAATTTATCTCCAATGGCATATACATATTCTCCCCATTGTACTCCCGGACAAATAAAATAATCCCCGGCTGGGATACCTTTAGATGCCTCTGTTAGGTTAGATATTAAATTCCCAGAAATTTTTATTTCTTTATTTTCGACACCTGGTCTTAATTCCAACTGAGTATATCCAGCTAAACTTATTAGTTGTGCATCTTCATCGGCAGTGATAAATAAGACCCCTGCTAAACCATAAAAATCACTCGTTGTACTCTTATTGGAAAGCAACATCTTGAAATCGCCTCTACGACCACTATATAAATTATGCAATGACTCTACACTCCCATCTAAATCTTCTTTCAAATTCAAATCTCCGCCAAATGAAGCTAAAATACATTTGTTACCAGATATAGTGAGTATAAATTGCGTTTCAGAACCATAACTACCACGTACACGACTCCAAGCTGTCTCACGTGAATCTTTGGTTGCTAGATACAATGCATAAGTGCCGTCAGTTAAAGTACTGGGGACAGTTATGTTTGAAAAGGTTTGGCCTTTGGTTCCAAAATTAGGTTTAACATTCCCCAAAGATATATTCCATAAAGCGGACTGTTTACCATCTTTCTCAGCAATTAATCCCAACTGTCCATTCTTGAATGTTGTGCTCATGTTATACATCTCAGTAATTGTAAGATCAAAGTTCTCCCCCTTGGTAACTTCATTTTTACTAACTTCCAACTTCGAAAGGTAGAAATGAGATGTATAACTTGATGTTGCTACAGGAGGTTGAAATCCGGTAATCATTCCCTGTTGATAGATAAATCCACCGCCTATATCCGTTCCTCCGCCGATTCCCGGAGATGACGGATTAAGAGAAGCTACTTCGAAATAACCATTATTAACTCCACCCCAACCCCAATTGACATGAACCATATCTTGGGTATCATAGCCATCAAAAACAAATTCGTGCCCAACATCTTTGGATGCACCATTATAAAGTACCGGTCGGCCTTCACTAATTTCCTTCTTAATCAGGTTCATCCACTCCTCAGAAGTAAAATACTCACGATATATATATCCAAGATTTTCATCATATCCGAAATAGTCAATCAAAGCCTGTCCTACCTTAAAGGAATAAGCACCGGAACTAGAAGGCGAATACTCCATTTCAACTGAAACACCACATGCATACATTAATTGTGCAACAGCGTCAGCCTGTTCGACAGTATAGGTTCCAGAATATCGCGGAAGCATATTATTCCAGTCAAAGGTAGTATTTCCGTAATCAAAAGAATATTGGACACCATTGGAAGTATAAAAATAGTGACCTGTCCCTTTTGCAGGATATTCGTAATATTTTAAAATCATTGCCATTGCTGTGGCCACACATCCTGTAACACTACGTTGTCCTTGAATCATTGGACAAGCATTGTTATATGGAGTATCCTGATTCCAATTTATTTCTCCCAATAAAGGAGATATAGATGCGGGAAAGCTTTTTCTTATAAGTAATTTGGGTTCTGCAAATACTTTCTTCCCATTTTTAATATTCTCATAAACAGCATTATAGTATTCCAGCCAGCTTAATATATTTACCGGTAAGTTCTCTGTTATGAAACTTCCATTATCCGAATAACCCAGTACAGGCTTCATACGATCATCACCGGAAACAATAACATAGGCAGAGTGGGCATTATTGTATATATAAAAAGCATTTCCATTTGTTGCAGAACGAGTAGATGTTGAGTTCAATAAATCACTGGAAACAGCAACTAACTGAACATCCGCAGCATTACGCGTTGCTATACTGTTGGATTGCATAAAAAAGGAGCGTGCAATAGAAAGAGCGTCTTCAGAAGAACGTTGGGCCGCCCACACCATCAAACTACATAAAAGTAGCCAAGATAGAAGTAATAATTTTCTCATAGGCATAAATCATTAGTATCAATATTCTAAAAATAATCTATATTTTAAATTAATCGCTATAAATAAAAGAAGGGGAACAATAAGCCTTCTAATAGAAACACTTTTATTCCCCTCATTTATTGAACTATTCCATAGGAGCCTCAATACTCCGGAAAAGTTTATTCAACATTATCATTTAACCATTACGCCATCAATTGTTTGAGCGACCTTTATATTCTTTGCAGTAGAAAATGTTTTTTTATTCATCTGTAAAGGCTGCATTGAAAATCCTTTCAGCAATTTAGTGTTCATTTCTGCTGACTGCTTTTTCACAGAACTCCATATCAGCTTACAATATGGTGAGTATAAACTTGCACCTTTATCTGTAATTGCACAGTAACCAAATGAGTCCCATTCAACAGTGTTAGACTCAGCATTTAAGAATGTCAATTTTCCGTCTTTCGTCAAACCACCAACAAAATATTCTTTTGTAGTCAATTTTCCAGCAGAAGAATTAATTAATGCAAGTACAGCATCATAACCATCATATGGTTCAACATCTTGGGGAGCTAAAATAATCCAGCCGGTTTCTTTATCATAATCCAAATAAAAAGTATCGTCATAGCCGTCTTCACCTAAAAGTCCTTTAACAACCAAGGTTTGATTATCTACTTTTTTAACTGAAGCTGCTAAATTGCCCGATGCAGAAGATGTCGCAGCTGGAATAAGCCAATTACCTACATAGTCATCAATAGAAGTACCTTGAAGTAAATCATCAAACGGGCTTCCACCTGTAGAGAAATTGAAAGTAACAGAAGCATTTTCCTGAGCTTCACCGCTACCATAAGTTACAACAACGAAAGAGTAAACACCACCCTCATCACAAGGGAAAGTAATAGTACCATTCTCTGTTAGTTCCTCAGACTTAATGCTACCATCAATGACACCTTTAGCAGCTGCTTCAATATCTTCACCGGATACCAAAGCTATCTTTGCAGATTCAACATCCTCTCCGAGTGTGACTTTAGCAATGGCATAATTCTTATTGGATACATCTGTATAACGTCCTATATAAGCAACCTCTGCAGTATAATCAGTAAGAACAATTCCAGGGAACGCAATTCTGACAACTCCGTCTTTCTGAGAATAGTCCCAACCTCCAAGGCCATCCATATAGTAGTATGGAGCAAGTTGAACAATAGCAGGTTTCCCCTCTTTCGTATAAGCTTTAACAGTACTATACATCCAGAATGATTCTGCCTGGAAGTTAGTGAAATCTGACGGATGATGTGCATCCACATTCTTATTGTAATCGTTTGAAGTATTATAAAAGCCTGTACAATAAGCATCAAAATGTACTAAACCAGCAGTTGTTATTTTGACTTTATTGATCATATCGCCCGCCTTTAGAATCTGGAATGTCAGGTAAGGTGATTGATCACCATGAGTTGAAAGTCCTTCAGCTTCTAAACCTTGTGAATACGGATCAACCAAACGATACATCGTAGGATCAAGATCGTTTTGTTGTAGCTCTACCTGATAAGTTTTCTCAAATAAGAAAGCATCAGAGAAAATTGCATTACCTAACGAAGTCCACGGTGCTGGAATACCCGCTTTAAATGAATAAGTGGAAGTTCCATAAGGTGTTGTAAGGTTAGCATCTGCAATTGCAATAGTGATTGCTTTAAAATCGTCGTATTCAAGTTTATCAGGATCGTAACCGATTGACAGTTTTATAGTTTCAGCGCCAGCTGCAAAATTTGCAGTAGTAGGAATTGTAAAAAGGCCTGATTTATCTGTTGCGGTTAGATTTACCGTTAGAGCCTCAGTAGTATTTATACGGCTTACTGTAACATCGAACGAAGTTGCGTTTTTAGCCAAATTAACCTGTGACGGCATAGCGGTCGAGAAATAGACCTGTGCACCAGCAATTTCTTCTGCCGGATCATAATCGTATGAGTCGGTACATGCACTCCAAGTAAGTGCAAATACACCCATCAGCACCAGCAGATATGTATTTAGTTTTTTCATACTAACTATTTTTAGTAAATTTATTTATAATCAAATTTATTTAAAACTCAAAGCTGTTTTACTCGCTAATCCAAGGTTTATAAAAGTCTGTAGGATCTGGATTACCAAAACCAACCAGTGCTTCGTTATTATCGCTTTCTTGTCTTACGATACTCATATTCATCCATGCCGGACGTCCCTTAGTATTCAAACGAGCAGTGTCATAGAAGTTTGTATCCGGGTAACCACGAGTAACACTCATATTCAGACGCTTCACATCATAGAATGTCAAACCTTCACCCCATAGTTCTACACGTTTTTGAAATACAACTTCTTCAACCACATCACTATTTGAACATACATATTTCGGATCACGATAGTTTTTCATGAATGTTTCCAGTAACTGTTTACCTTCAACAGCATTTAGATGGGCAGCAGCTTCAGCCTCGATAAAGTACATCTCTTCAACACGCATTATAGGGAAAGCAACAGCATTACCAACATTACTAACACTTGTATTTCCTTCATTTGGACGGAACTTCACAGATGCATAATCTGGTAATTTTTCACCTGTTTCCTGATTTATAAATGGAGTTTTTCCTTCCAGAGCAGTACCGGCAGGAGCTTTCCAGATTTTCTTGCGGAAATCCGTATCGCTCATCCTTTCATACATAGTACGATTAATCATTAAAAATGGTTCTCCACCAGTATATCCATATGATGCTTCATTAGACATCCAAGAAGTCCAGGTTGCAATACCACTCTTTACCTGATCATCTTCAGCCTTTAGTTGTGAGCCCCACATCCAACAAGAAAGATCATTGAATCCTTTAGTTGTACTTAGACATTGATTTTCTGTCATTGGAGTAACACTCGTTGCATCAATAGCTTTACGCGCATAAGTCCTAGCATTGGCATAATCGCCCAGCCACATATAGTAACGAGCCTTTAAACCATATACCACATCCAGATGAGGCAGTGTCTTAGTCGTGATTTTTAAGTTGACAATATATTCTTCTGCTTTATTTAAATCCCCTAGAATAAACTCAGCCATTACTTGGCGTGTAACGCGAGGGTTATTTCTTGCTTCTGCTTCAGTCATGCCTTCTTTCACAATAGGCACAGTCAGGTTCAATACATCATTTCCGCTGGAGTTCACTGAAGAAAAACCTTCAACCGGCATAAATTCATACATTTGTGCCATATCCAGATAAGCCAATGCACGGAATGCATGACCAGCACCTAAATAACCTAATTGCAAGGTATTAGCAGTTTCTGTATTTACTGCACCAATCATATTATTAGCCGTCTGTACAAACTTGTAGTAATACCACCAATGAAATTGTGCATACATGTAACTGTCACCTTGAGCTTTATTCATTTCCCAACCGGTATACCAGTCATAACCACTACCACTATATACTATAGGCATATCTTCAGTCATCACATCACGGATATGCATAATAGAACCATATCCCCAGTCATAGTCCTGGCGTTGGGGTAATACTCTGAATGTATTAAAATAGGCAGGCATTGCCCACAATAATGCTTCTGTAGCTTTTGATGACGAGCCTAACTGGTCTTCAGTTGCCACCTGGGTAGGAAGCGTTTCTTCAATACATCCGGTCATCAGAACGGATGAAGAAAGACAGACCCCTAATATTAATTTAGATATATTTTTCATATTCAATAATTGCTAATTGGTTTAGAATGTAAGTGTGATACCTCCCGAAATAGTACGCATTGGAGCATAATAAGCAGATGTTACACTACCTGTAATACTCTGGCGTGGATCAAGTCCTTGGCGTTTAGACCATACCCAAACATTATCACAAGACATATAGATGCGCAGTTTTTCCATACCCATAGTACGGCAGATTCGTGATGGCAAAGTATAACCCAGATTAATATTCTGCAAGCTCAAATAAGAAGCATCAGTCAAGAAACGATCTGAACTCTGATTCATATATGAGTCATTATATTGGAAACGAGGAATGTTAGAACTTGTATTTTCCGGAGTCCAAGCATTCAACAAATCAACATGGAAAGCATGTCCCTTGTTAATTCCCATTGAGGCAGCATAGTCACTATCATAAACTTGTCCACCAAGTTGATATGCAAAATCAATAGAGAAATCAATACCTTTATATTCAAAACTTGTTCCAAAACCGCCGTACATATCCGGCAATGCAGTTCCGCAAAGATGCTGTGTTGCTTCACTGGGCTTCGTTGTTGTTTCAACTCCGGTTACATTACCATCTTTATCTTTTATATCTTTATAGAACAGAGATTCTCCTTTTTCATTAACACCGGCATATTTATACAGATAATAAGTATATAAAGGTTCACCTTCACCGTAGAAGAAGCTACCGCTGGAATAACCGGATACTCCATCTACTTTCAACGTTTTAGACTTTTCTGACAAATACGTAATCTTATTCTTGTAATGAGTAAAGTTTAAGCTAATCGTCCATTTCATATCATTGGTCTTGATTGGCGTACCCTCTAATTCTAATTCAACACCCGTATTACGCATATCACCCACATTGGAATAATAAGAAGTAAAACCCATTGTAGGAGGAAGAGGGAATGAAAACAACATATCAGAAGTCTTGCGATTGAAATATTCTACAGTACCACTTAAGCGATTTTTGAGAACTGCAAAGTCAATACCAACATTGAAGTTACCATTTGTTTCCCAGGTAATATCCTTGTTACCCATAGCATAAGGAACAGCCGCCGGGTTACCGTTTGCATTTACAATCTCATAAGTAGTTATATAACGGTAGTCACCGATATTATCATTACCTTGCGAACCATAAGATGCTTTTAATTTTAACTCATCAATCCATTCTACATTAAAGAAATCCTCTTTAGAAATTAACCAAGCACCTCCTAATGACCAGAAATTACCCCAACGATTGTCCGGATGGAAACGTGAAGAAGCATCACGACGATAAGAGCCAGATACAAAGTATTTTTCATTAAAATCATATTGTATACGACCAAAATAACCTTCTGTGTTATAGTCTTTTGTATAAGAGTTAGCAGAACCATCCAAGATAGCGCCAATCAATTCCGGGTTATTCGGATCGAACATGTTAGATTTTGAAGCATATAAATAATAGTATTTATAACGATAAGACTCATGGCCCAACATCGCTTCTACATTATGGGGGCCAAAGCTCTTTTTATAGTTCAATAATTGCTGATAATTATATGATAGCTGGCGAGTATGGTATTTATATGCAATACCATTAGAAGAAGCATATTGACCATAGTAGGGATTCGTAACATTAGTCTGACGCATCTCATCTACATATACACTGTTGGTAGAACTAAATTTGAAATCTTTCAAGAAACGTACCTCGAAAAAGCCTACAGCGCTAATTGCATTACCCTCAGCATTCATCTTATCCAAAATGCTGCTGGATAAGGCATTACTTTGTCCCAAGTAAGGACGGCTATTACCAGCGTTAGAGCCATCACCATAGTCATAACGTGTGATTCCATTAGCATCTTTCATTATTACGCCATTTCCATCACGCAGGTATAGCGGATAAATCGGAGCCATCTGAGTTAAAGCAAATACATTACCAGAGGAATTGGAACTACCATCATCACCCAACTGATTAGATTCATAATGCGTATAAGCCATGTTTGCTCCCACTTTCAACCAATCTTTAATTTGATAATCAGCTTTCATACGACCAGTCAGACGTTCATAGTCAGAATTATTGGCGATACCTTCATTATCCAAATAGTTGAAAGAAGCATAGAAAGAAGACTTATCGCTACCAGCTGTTGCTGTCACTGTATATTCCTGACGCAAACCATTCTTATAAGCAGCATCTGTCCAATCATCTGGCAACAACAGATAGTTTTGTCCTTGATAACTAACAAGGTTACCTAATGTTGCATTCGGATTCAATTTACCATTTTCGCCAATCATATACTGCCCTGTAGGTACGTTATAAACATTATATCCCAAACCGTAGGCATTATTTGCAGTCAGATTTTGATTAGCCATAATATGAGCCGCATTTGAATCCATTCCCTGGGTATTCGTAAAGTAGTTCTTCAGAGCGCCATAATACATTTCATAATATTTAGCAGGGCTAGTAACATAATTATAATCCTGAGTAGCACGAGAGTTAGATCCCCATTTTGCATCGACTGTAATTTTGGCTTGTCCGGCATTACCTTTTTTAGTAGTAATGATAATCACACCATTAGCACCACGTGCACCATACAGAGCACTTGAAGCGGCATCTTTCAATACAGTCATTGACTCAATATCCTGAGAGCTTATATTATTGAGGTCACCATCATACGGTATACCATCCAATACAATCAAGGGGTCTTTTCCTGCATTGATTGAACTAATACCACGTACACGAATCGTTGGTGTTGTAGCCCCCGGTTGTCCAGAAGTAGTGTTTAGCTGTACACCAGAAACTTTACCAGTCAATGCATTAGCCACATTGGAAGTCTGAATCTTACCAATCTGATCAGATGAGACAACACTTGCCGAACCTGTAAATGCTGACTTCTTTGCAGTACCATAAGCAACCACCATTACTTCTTCAAGTATCTCACTATCAGATTTCATTGTTACTTTTACGTGAGATTTAATCGCAACTTCTTGTGTTTGCATACCAATATACGAGATTTGCAACGTCTTCGCAGAACTAATCCATTGTTATATTGCTAAATATCAGCTCTGTAATCATAATCAAGGAACTTTATACAAGGTGATAATAATTTATAAACAGCTGATAATAAGAGATGTAAAAAACGACAATATATATTTATATCTACCGGAATTATCCTATATTTCTATACTAAACACTTAATAATAAGAATATTATTATGTAATCATCTATAAAAACAGGTTCTTAAACTAGTACTATTGGTTCAAGCATAAATATAAATGTATGGAATAATTAAAAACATTCCAGAAGTTGATCTATAACACATGATAGCGATCACATGAATAAAAAAATAGTAAATAGTTGAAATAAATATTTATCCTATTTTATAATTGCATAGTGTGATTCCGAGAAGACTAAATAGAAAAAGAGAAATAGAACAAAGTTATATATCATATTGCAAACTTATAATTGATTATTATGGTCAAGTCTTTTTTAACTAGTTTCGATTACTATTTGAAAATATATAAAAAGATCGCTCACTTCCCAGTGAACGATCTTTAAAACACTTTATTAACAACATCCAGTTAAATCAATAGCTGGAATTTCATTGCCTTTCAAAGTAAAACTGGCATTTGTTTTACAAAACAGCCTTAATAATGAATAATACTACCTTGTTTAAGGCTCTGTTGCAGGGAGAATAAAAGTTTCTGTGAAAGCGCCAAAAGTACCGGCAGACACTCTAAATGTTAGATTAACAGTAATATTATTGCTTTGAAGTGCTCCATTGCCCGAAACATAAAGTGCTCCATAACTTCCATAAGAGCTATAAACAGCTTGTTGAGCTACAGTTACACTATTATTATCAGCAACATCAAAAACAATATCATAGCCCTCTTCAAAAGGTCCTATGGCTTTATATTTAAGTACTGGGCTTGCTTTATAGAACTCACATTCTCCTTCACCCCCGAAGAATGAGCTTGATAACATACCTATACCAATTGACTCCCACTTCAACCCTGTGAAAGTTGCTTCGGTTGCCATCCTGTCATTGCCATTCACAGCTACTACCGTAATTGTATATTCCCCCACCATGCCGGTCACGGTCACATCGCTATCCGATGCCCCCGAAAGACCTTCAATTTTAGTACCGTTTTTAATAACATAGTCCATATAGCCGTCTTTACCCATCGAAGCAATATGTGCCTCTCTGTCAGTTGTTGCTTCGGCCAGATAATAAGCTTCGGCAACCTTGCTGTTGGCAGCTATCCGGAGCAATAAGTCATTGTCTGCATTGTAAGGAGCCTCCGGTGCAAACTGGTACACAACGACATTAGGCCTGGAGTCACTACCCGGATTTGTTCCTTCTTCTTCTGAACATGATATCATGCCTCCGACGGCAAGAATCATCATAAATAAGCTATAGATATATTTCTTCATATTCTTAAATTTTAAATATTATAAGTCCAGATTACCACATATACTCATCAGAATCCGTAGCAGGTGCAATAGGGGTTGGATTATTTGTACAAGCCGTATTATAATTGGTTTCACTCTGCACAATACAGAGGTTCATCCAATCGGGAGGGGTAGTACTATTCCAACGGAATTTCTCCACATGATTGGTATTAGGATAACTACGGATGACACCTTTATTGAGACGTTTGATATCAAAAGTGGCGAATCCTTCTCCCCAAAGCTCTATACGACGCTGCCACCACACTTCATTTTGGAAAGCAGAGTTGGCTGGATTTCCATAAGACTCATTGTGTTTACCATATGTGTAAGAGGTATCTCGGCTTTTAGCAAATGTCGTCAATAAGGCAATCCCTCTTGATTCATCCTGCATACCGGCAGCTTCAGCCTCAATCAGATACATTTCTTCAACACGCATCATGGGAACAGATACCAGAAAACCTAAATACTGATTATCATTTCCACCCTTGGCTGGACGGAATTTCAGAGAAAGTCCTCCTACACCTTTGCCTTCTTTATTACCGGAAGCATAAATCCATTCTGGATGCTTTGTATATGCCTCCAAAGCCTCTAATTGTTCATTTTGGGGTAATTCAGCTATCTGAAAGTCAACAAAACACTTTCTACGGAAATCTGTTTCCGGGATAGTCTCATACAAGTGACGATCGATCAGAAATTGGTGACCATAACTAGAAGCATAGCCACATCCCGAACCATTCACTTCAAGGCACATAAAAGAGCCCCACGAACTATCAGCATCATTCAACAGAATATTATCGTCAGTATCTTTAAATTTCAGCCCGAACATCCAAGAAGAATTGGGGGTGTTGAAACCTGTATCGCTGTCAGTATAATCAGCCTCACTCATGAGTTGGTAACCAGCCTGAGCAAGTTTGGCATATTTTTCGGCATTTTCCCAGTCTTCCATCACTAAATAAGCGCGTGCTTTCAAACCATATACTACTGACTTATCAGGAGTCAATTTATCAGGTCTCTGGTAATCAGCTAGATATTGCTCTGCCTTGTCGAGGTCGGAAAGAATGAATGCCCACATCTTTTCATTAGTAGCACGAGGGTTAGTAGCTAAGTCAGAAAGAGCAGTAGCCTCGGTTACGATAGGAACCGTTTCTGCATTTTTGTCTAATGCATAAGTCTTATTAGCAAACATGCGCGCTAAATCCATGTAGAACATTGCCCGCATGGCATATGCAATACCTGCACCTGACATTTTATCTAAATCGGGATTCTCTCCGGCTAATGAAAGAACGGTATTGCAATTCTTAATCCAGCTATAATAATATGTCCATGGAAACTGACATAGAAGATATTGGGGGCCAAGAGCCACACCACAACTGTACCAAGTAGAATATTGGTGCCCTGAAAAGCTGGGAACAATATCTTGCCCCATCACATCACGCATCTGATAAAAAGAGGGATAACCGTAATCGTAGGGATATCTTTTATCTGCGCCAGCACCAAATTGAAAAGTACCGGCCAACGAAGAAGTTATGCCACTCACAAAGTTATCATACGAACCAGGAGCATTGGCTGCCTGATCCTTGGTTATGGTAGATGATTGCGGATTAATCTCTTCAATGCAACTTGTTGCAAAAGTAAGTCCGAATGCAACAGTAAAGAATGGAATCAATATTTTTTTCATATTCAATTTCACTTATTTGTTTAGAATGTTATTTGAATACCCCCTGAAATATTGCGTACAGGAGAGTATGCTGTTATGTCTTTATTTCCCTCATAAGAATAGCGAGGGTCGAAACCTTTGCGTGCAGACCAGAAACATAGATTCTCACCGGCAGCATAGATGCGTATCTTGGCTATATTTCTCAGAAGATTCTTTGGAAGTGTATAACCCACCGTGAACGATTGGAAATTCAGATAACTGGCATTGGTGAGGAAACGATCTGAATTGGCGAACACAGTGTACTTGTCGCCATACTGCCAGCGGGGAATATCGCTTGAAGTATTATTAGGGCTCCATGCTTTGAGATAATCTTTATGGAAGTTGGAGCCTGCGCTGGCAGAGGTTTCGTTAGGAGTCATTAAAGAAGCATAACGATTATCAGTAACCTTGCCTCCTATTTGATAATCGAATGAAGCAGAGAAGTCAAAGTCGAGTATTCGCAATGAAGTACTGAATCCACCGTATAGTTTGGGCAGAACACTGCCTTGCGCATATTTAGTAGCTTCATTGGGATTAGTAGTAGTGTAAGAATGCTCTTTACCAGGTCTACTGGTAGAGCCTTTCAAATTTTCGTCCACCCAATAGGTGGCCTCTCCTTTTTCATTAACACCAGCATATTCTGCACAGAATGCGTTGTAGAGCGGCCCGCCTTCCTCATACCAGTTCTGAGCAATATCAGTAGAGTTCGTTTCCGCAAAACCTCCATTTCCTATAGTCTTCGATTCGGGTAGAGTGAGTATTTTAGCCTTGTTATGCGATAGATTTGCTGATACATTCCAATCTATATCTCTTGTACGCACAATAGTCCCAGTCAAAGCGAGTTCTACACCCATATTGCGAATATCTCCCAAGTTACCATAATAACCGCGTGAACCTGCTGATTCAGGAACGGATAGCCAAAATAACAAGTTACTGGTCTTTTTGGTATAAAAATCTACATTACCAGCCAACCGGCCTTTCCATAAACTAAATTCCACGCCGACATTGATATTCGTAGTCGTTTCCCAAGTGATATCCGGATTACCAATACGCCAGAATGTGGGTGACATAGTCGTCTCATTCGTAGCAGTGAGCGTATACATATCGGTGTATGCCCAACTACCAATATTGTCATTACCTTGCTGACCTATGGATGCCTTCAGTTTCAGTTCATCCAACCAAGAAGAATAATTCTCCATAAATTTTTCTTGGGAAATTCTCCATGCGGCGCCTACTGACCAGAAATTACCCCAGCGATGCTCTTTTGCAAAATATGAAGAAGCATCACGACGATAAGATGCTGATACAAAATATTTTTCAGCATAATTATATTGAGCGTTACCAAAGTAACCTTCTACATTGTATACTGTAGTATAAGAACTGGCATCATTCTTCGTTGCAAAAGCATTGATTTCCGGAATATCAGGAGAAAATCCACCTTTTGCCGTAGCTGCCAGATATTTAGTCGTAGCTCTATAATATTCATGTCCCACCATTACATTTACATTATGCCTGCCGAAGTCCTGAAAATAAGTCAGGGTTTGAACATTATTGGTTCTAAATCCGGTTGTGCCAGTCTTCTGAATTCTGCCGTTAGTACCTGCAGCAGGACCATAAAACGGATTTTGATAATCTGAATAGTTAGTCTGTCCCAAGATAACGGTGCTTGTTGCATTTGCTTTTAAGAAACTAGTAATATTTACATCTGCCATAAAAGTACCATTCAGCTGGTCACCAATAGATTTAACTTGGTTATATAAGTTAGCACCCAGTGGGTTACCATTGGACATAAATGGACGGGTACCCAAACCACCATAGTCATTTATTCCATAATCATAGCCATCATGTCCGTATTGGTCTTTTTTCACGATAACATTGCCCGCTGCATCTACCACACGTACAAACGCAGGATAAATAGGTGCAATACTACTGGTGTAATACATTAAGTTTGTATTATTTCCGGTGGTACTCATATTGGGATTTGACTCTTGATTAGAGTGGATATAACCTACATTTGCACTCAATTTCAACCATTTCTTAGCTTGATAGTCAGCCTTGATACGTGCACTAACACGGTCGTAACCTGAATTTTCAATAATACCATCTTCATTCAAATAACCAAGGCTGGCGTAAAAAGAGGAATGATTGGAACCACCGCTTACACTTACGTTGTATTCTTGACGCAGAGCGCTTTTATAAGCTAAATCTTTCCAGTCATCGGGTCGTAAATAATAATCTGTACCTTGATAGTTATACTTACGTCCTAATGTGGCATTGGGATTCAACTGTCCATCAGTCCCAATCAACATCTGACCATCGGGAACAGTATAAACATTATACTTCAAATCGCTAATCATTTTCTGATTAGCCCAAGAATTAGCATCGACTGCATTCAGCCCTTGGCTGTAGCGTGAATAATTATAAAGCTGAGAATAATAGGCTTCATAATACTGCCCCGGATCCGTAATTACATCATAGTCCTGAACGCCGCGTGTATTGACACCCCACTTTATATCAACATTGACTACGGCTTCTTGCGTCTTACCTTTTTTAGTAGTGATGATGATGACACCGGCAGCACCACGGGCACCATAAAGAGCTGCGGATGCAGCATCTTTCAATACTGAGATTGATTCGATATCATTTTGTGGAATATTAGATAAATTGGCAGTATAAGGAGCACCATCTACGATAATCAATGGATCAGTATTTGCGTACATGGAAGCAATACCACGAATATTAATTTTGCCATCGCCTGAGCCTGGTGCTCCTGAACCTCCACGTATCTGCAAACCCGCAACAGAACCAACCAAGGCATCAGACACATTGGTTGTAATGCGCTTTGATAGTTCCTCAGTGCTAACAACTGAAGCCGACCCCGTAAATGCTGATTTCTTAGCTGTACCGAAAGCAACAACTAATACTTCTTCCAACATTTTCGTGTCTGCTTTCATTGTAACTCTTACGCGAGTTTGAACAGCAACTTCTTGAATTCTCATTCCAATGTAAGAGATTTGTAACGTTTTCGCAGAACTAATGCTATATTTGTTTTGTTAACAATCAATTACTTAATACATATCAAAGGACTAAACAAGATATTTGTGCAACTTCGTAATATTCTATTTATTAGAGGTTTATATATATAGCGATTTATTAAAACATACCAATATTATCCCATATTGCAATATTAACATACTGATTATAAGTATTATACACGTAGAAATAAAGAGCAAATGAGCTATTAAACAACTACTATTCATTTTATTCATTGAATGAATGTACAAAATAATGAATAATTGAAGATTAATGCTGATCAGCTGTTTACCCATAGTAGCAAATACAATTTGGAGTCTGCATTTTTCAAAAAAAGTCTGCATTTTCTTTTTCTTTAAGTCTATATTTAGAGAACAAAAGATAAGAAAAACAAAAATGCGAAAATGAAATAACAATTTGTAAAAAATAAGGCTATCTCATTTTTATTTTGAGGTAGCCTTATTCATATCTTTTGTATCAGATACACTCTGTTACAAACTTATTTTTCAAATAGCAGGAATAGTAGGCAAACAATTATTCCGGTAATTCTAATGTTTCTGTAAAACCACTGTATAAAATTCCATACCCACCTTCTACAGCAACAGCTCCACGCATTGCGAATAGCAACTTATTGCCTTGACGTTGCATGTCGGTAGGAGTGAAATACACCATTCCATAAGTAGCATGTTTATATCCAGTAGCTTGTAAGTCCCAATTAACCAGAGTTTGGCCATCTTCACTCAATGTAAAGACCATGGGATATCCTTCTGTTATACAATCCGGCAACTTGTATATATTACCTTCTTTAGCTTTCAATATAGGCTGTTCCCATGCTTGGCCGAAAAGTTCTGAAGTATATATCCCCGTTCCGTAATCCTCCCATGTCAACTTTCTCTGAGCAGTTACAGTTATTTCACCGGATTTAGAAGGTGACAATGCATCCTTGTCATCTATGGTCAGTACAATCTCATATTTACCAGTAGCGCTCAAGTCATCTATAGAACCGAAAACTAATTCTGCGTACCCCACTGCTTCGCCTTTTGCAAAGGCTATATTGGAACTTTTCAAAGTGAATACACCTTCTTCTACTGTAGCTTCATCCATGCTAATGCCGACTGAAGCCTCTGCATCTGTATTTCCACGATACACGGGAACCCGGATGATACCATTGTCTTCAGCACCTACTTCCACATTCATTTGAGTAGATGCAAAAGCTACTTCAACTCCGTTTACACCATATTTCGTACCTTCTGCATCTGTATCGCAGGAGGTAAAAGCTGCCAAACAGAGCAATATAGCAGCATATTTCTTTATTGTATATAGTTTCATATTTTCCTTCATTATATAGGTTTATAAATTATTGAACTATAGGATTCTGATCCGCAGAGGTAATATTCTCATTACCATCTATTTCAGACTGCGGCAGAGGAAGGATAAATAATGGAGAAGCGGCATTAGTGTTCTTTGTCGTTACCTTCTCTGTATGATTAGAGCCTTCATAATTACGATTATACCCCAAACCTAAACGCTGCATATCGAAGATACGTCCTGCTTCACCCCAAAGTTCCACACGACGTTGGAATAAAATCTCATCCATTAATGTTTCCAAAGGAGCATTAGTGTCAGAATTATAAGTATTTGCATCTGTACGAGCAGCTAAACGCTCCTCAAACTTACTATCTCTCGCGTTTCCTAAAGTTTTTATTGTGGTACGGGCAGCACCATATTCTTTCTGATGACATTCGGCCTCAGCCTTTATTAATATCATCTCTTCTGCTCTCATAAGTAAGTAATCACCTGTACGGGTGGTGTAATCTGCCATTTTAAACTTAATTTGGCAGTAACTTGTATAAGATGAAGCTGTCTTTTCTTCATCAGAAGGAATGGCCCCACGGAACCACGCTGTTTTACGCTCATCTGTATCAGAAATCAGTTTATACAACCCTGTGCTTATGCATTGGCGTGCTTTAGAAGCATACATACCCGGTGCATCAGCATCCATATGCGAGAAGAAGCTTGCAAAACCACTGGACTGATCGGCTATAATTTCCATTCCCCATAAAACATCTGCTGTTTTTACACTATTATTCCCGCCCAATTCGGCTATAGTGGCAACTTTCAATGAAGGTTTCTTTAAGGCTTCAGCAGCTGCCGTCGCAGCACCTGCATAGTCATGTTGAGTAAGGCAGATACGGGCTTTTATGCCATTAGCTACATAGTAATCTATATGAGATACATGCGTTTGCACTTTATTACTGATACTTCCTAACAGATCAATAGCTTTTTCTATATCAGAATTGATTTGAGTATAAACTCCCTGAACGGTTCCACGAGGGCTTCCCTCCGAACCGGCTACCGTTGCCCCTGTATACAAAGGTACACCGGGTGCATCCTCATGTCCTTTATACGTTTGTTGGTACAATTGTATCAGATAGTAATAGGCAAACGCACGCATGGCATAGGCCTGCCCTACAACGCTGTTCTTAAGTTCCGGATCGCCTCCCATTGTGTTTTCTGAAGCAATGATATAATTTACATTACTAACAATAGTATAATAGAAGTTCCAAATAGAATAAGGACGTCCAGCTTTATTTGAATAGTCTCCATGAACATTCAAACGATAATCTTCATAAAACCAGCCTTGTCCCTGCTCTTTCATTAAATGATCTTCAGCCATCAGATCCCCAAGCAATTGGATAGCTGTCTGTCCGCAGTTTTCTGAGCCCCAGTTTGAACTCCACCCTGCTACATATAACATACGGTATACACCGTTTATAGCAGTTTCTGCGCTACTTGCATCTGCAAATATCGTAGAACCTGATACCTTGTCAGTCGGTTCCGTATTCAATTCATCGGCACATGAGCTGAATGCAAGAAGGCCGATTAAAGAAAATATATATAATACTTTTTTCATCTTTTATATTATTTAATCAGGTTTAGAAAGTGATATCAATTCCGAATGAAATTGTTCTGACAGGTACGTAACCAAAATCAGTTCCCCCAGTGAAGTTATATTGAGGGTCCATACCTTTTAGGTGATTGAACAACACAACATTATCTGCCGTTGCAGTCAGGCGTGCAGAATCGAATCCGATAGATTTCATCCACTTTGAAGGCAGAGAATATCCTAAAGCAATATTTTTAATAGCAAAATAGGAAGCGTCAATCAAACTGTTATCAGTAACAATGTAACTCTTTCCGATTTCAATACGCGGAATGTCTGTGATATCGCCCGGATTTCTCCATGCACGTTCCAGCATTTTACTCTTTGCCTGTCCTACATAATTGCCATATAATAAGGTATTATAAATACCATCCAGTACTTTACCACCAATAGAATATGTACAAAGGATACTCAAATCAAATCCTTTATATTTGAATGTATTATTAATGGAACCATATAAATCGGGAATACGGCTACCCTGAATTTCTTTGCATGCAGTAGCTTTGGCCATATCGTTAGTTATATACTTTTTGCCCTTAACTCCGTTTTCATCGGTATCCCATGCCCAATACAGTTGTTCTCCAGTTGCGGGATCAACGCCAGCGGCAGTTGCAGTATAGAATGAATATAAAGTCTCACCTTCGCGAATGATATAAGATCCAGAAATGATTTCCGGTTTATCTGCCAGCTGCAAAACCTTATTCTTAATCGTAGAGCCAAGGAGTGTTAAGTTCCAGGTAAACGGAGTATCTTTAAAGATATCAACTCCCAATGTAAGGTCAATACCTGTATTACGCATACTACCAACGTTCTTGTTGTAGCCATCAAAACCGAGTGAAGTTGCCATTGGGAATGACATTAACATATCTGTCGTCTTACGTTGATACCATTCGATAGTAGCAGATACACGATCAAACAATTTTGCTTCAATACCAATATTCAGGTTAGCATTTTTCTCCCATTTCAATTCTTTATTTTCCAAGGAAGTTACGGCTGCACCGCTCATCGACGAGTTTGCATAACCCAAATCATAAAATGACTGCCAAGCATAAAAATTCTGTTTGGTACCATTCAATATGGCATCATTACCTTGTACACCATAGCTGGCTTTTAATGACAGATTATTAATCCAGGTAATGTCACTCATGAAAGATTCGTGAGAGATACGCCAGTTACCACCGACTGACCAGAATTTACCCCAACGGTTATCCTTATAGAAACGAGAAGAACCATCGGTACGGAAACTAGCAGAAAGGTAATACTTATCGGCAAAGTCATAATTCAAACGTGATAACACAGATTGAACTGCATAATTGTTCTGATAAGAAGATGCTCCTGTAATCGTTGTAGCTGCATCCAGTTCATAAAGTCCACCAAATGGGAATCCCGTCTTGGTTGCTGACAAATAATCATATCTGTATTTATAAAATTCATGTCCAACCAAAGCTTCAAAATGATGATCACCGAACTTTCTGTCGTATGTCAACAATTGATTAAAAGTGTAGCTGAATGTACGTGCAGTAGCTTTCTGTATAGTACCTTTTACGGATACAGAGTTGCCGTTATATGGATTATAATAAGTTGCTCCAGCTGAATTGATTAAGTCAAAGCCATAATTAACAGAGAATTTCAATCCTTGCAGGAATGTGTTCTTCAAATCACCTAATTCTGTATATACACGTCCGCTCAGGTTATCGCTTTGAGTAGAATACATATCATCATATAAGGTAGCAATTGTGTTCCACTCTGAACTGGCACCGGCTGGTCTGTTTTTACCATAGTCAAAAACGGCATTTCCCAAATTGTCATAAATCGTAGCACCATTGGCATCTTTCTCAAAGACAGGGAAAATAGGAGCCATTAATTGTGCACTGTACCAAACATTGGATGAACCGGATGAATTTTCAACAGCTGTATTGCTCTCATTGCGAGAGTAGTTGGCGCTCATTCCGGCTTTTAACCAGTTCGTAACTTCAGAGTCTATATTCAAACGTCCATTATACCGATTGAATTTTGTTGTCTTTAACAGACCTTCTTCATCAAGATAGCCTAAAGAAAACATATATTTGGTTTTGTCGCTTCCACCACTGAACGAAGCAACATACTCTTGACGTAAAGGATTACTTTTTAAAGCTTCATCCATCCAGTCTTCACTATATCTTAATTTGGCATCACTACGTACTTTTCCCGTCACAGGATCGATCAGTTCTGTAATACTATAATTAAAAGGGTTATACTGTTCATTCTGGCCCAGCATAGCAGTGGATCCACTTTTCATAGCCTCTAATGCAGCAACACCCGCCAACTCCGGAGAAACTCCACCATTGATAATCTGATTATTCTTATATGACTGGAAGATTGTTTCTAAATAACCGGCTTCGTCCATCGTTTCATAACGTGGAATAGCGCGTGAGGAAACACCCCAATTTGCTTTCAAGTTCACTTTTACCTTACCGGAATTACCCTTTTTGGTAGTAATCATAATCACGCCATTCGCACCACGAGAACCATAAAGAGCACCAGCAGAAGCGTCTTTAAGCACTGTCATCGTTTCAATGTCATTAGGATTGATTGCTGAAATGTTACCATCATAGGGAACGCCATCCACTACATACAACGGTGATTGTGATGAATTGATAGAGCCATAACCACGGACGACTACAGAAGAGCCTGATCCTGGCTGCCCTGAACCTGAAGTAGTTTGTACACCGGCAACCATACCATCCAACGCTTTTGTAACGTTTGCCACAGGTCTTTCTTTCAATTTCTCAGATTTGATAACCTCCGCAGAACCAGTAAAAGACTCTTTCTTTGTGGTACCATAGGCTATAACCATTACTTCATCCAACATTTCAGTATCCGACTTCATAATAACCTTTACATTCGGTTTTATTGCAACGTCTTGTGCTTGCATACCAATATACGTAATCTGAAGCGTTTTCGCAGAACTTGGTACGTTCGGTAAAGTAAAATCACCATCTACACCGGTAATAGTACCAATTTGAGTACCTTTTACCAATACAGAGGCTCCAATAACTGGCTGCCCATCTTCTTCAGAAATCACAACACCTGTGATGGTCTGAGTTTGGGCAGTTACTAGGCCTATTCCAACAAAAAGACAGGCCAATAACAGCATTAATTTTCTTTTCATAAATTCTCTCTTAAAGTTTAACTTTACATTAATTGTTTCTTTACTCTAACAAAATGCAAATATATTAATAAAACTGAAACGAACAATTATTTTGTTGAAAAAACCTTGTAAATCTATCAATTTGTTAACTGAATGCTTATTTTTATGCTTAACAGCAGCTTTTTTGCACTAAAAAAACCTAAATGACTATTTAAATGCTATCACTATGAAGCCCCTTCTTGACTGCTATTCCTTAATACGCTCCTTCTCTTTTAAACAAAAAGTGTTAATAATGCATGTTGGAGGAATAAAATTGAAAGCCATTTTACGTAGATTTACCTTTTTTATAAAGGAAATACAAAATAGAAAAACTCTTTTGGGACATAGTTTTGCAGATATTAAGCCTTATTTAGTTCTTCTATAGCACATTATCCCGTCTTATTTGTTCATAGTATTAACTAAAACAACTAATGATGAACAAGATTATTTACAGTTTGGTGTACAACAGGAAAAAGAGCCTTAACAAGAAAGGTATGGCTCTGGTGCAGGTAGAGGCCTATCTGAACAGGAAAAAGAAGTATTTTTCGACAAAAGTCTACTTAAGACCCGACCAATGGGATGCAAAGAAACTACTAGTTAAAAACCATCCTAATGCAGACGCTTTAAATCGATTAATTTATGAATTTGTCGCAACGATAGAAAAGCGTGAACTTGAACTCTGGCAACAGGGTAAAGCTATTAATTTGGATGTTCTAAAAGATGTACTTTCTGAAAAGCAAGAGCAGGAAGATAAATCTTCGTTTATTCCCTTTTTTAAGCAAGAGGTAATGACTTCCGGCTTAAAAGAGAGTACTAAACGCAATCATTTGTCTACGCTTGCTCTCTTACAAGAGTTTAAGAAGAATGTAACATTTTCTGATCTAACTTTTGAATTTGTATCCTCTTTTGAATACTTCCTGCAGTCAAAAGGATATCACACCAATACGATAGCCAAACACATGAAACACTTGAAACGCCATATTAATGTAGCCATTAATAAAGAATATATGGATATACAAAAATATGCCTTCAGAAAATATAAAATTAAAACTGTAGAAAACGGGCATACACATTTGTCTCCGGAGGAATTGGAAAAATTAGAGACCTTGCAATTGACAGGACGCTATACGAAATACCAGAAAACTTTAGACGCTTTTTTGTTCTGTTGCTATGCTGGTATGCGGTATTCTGATTTTGTAAATATGAAGCCTGATAACATTGTAGAGATGCACCAGGAGACATGGTTGATATATAAATCTATTAAAACCGGTACTGAAGTTCGATTACCACTATATTTACTTTTTAGTGGAAAAGGAATTCTGATTTTGAATAAATATCAGGCAAACCTACAAGACTTTTTCCATTTAAGGGATAACTCAAATGTGAATAAAGAACTAATAATAATTGCCCGGTTAGCAGGATTGGCTAAAAAGGTATCATTTCATACTGCTCGACATACCAATGCTACATTATTAATTTATAATGGTGTCAATATCACAACTGTGCAGAAGCTTTTGGGACATAAGAGCGTGAAAACCACACAAATATACACGAATGTAATGGATGCGACAATAATAAGTGATTTGGAGAAAAATCACTCCTTGGTTCATCGTAAGAAAGGGAAATAAAGCCCAATAGAGTAAGGTGTAACTACTTATCATGAAGCCTTGAACTTAATAGATAAATAGATTACACCTTATTTTAGGGAAATTATATACTAAAATAGCCTTAATATTTTGTTCTATTTTTCTTGTTTCCCACTCCTTAATTTTATTATTTTTCCATTTATAGAATTGAAAATTGCGGACCGCCCAGAATCTTTAGATAAAAAAGGGTGCTTTAAATGGAAGGGCTCCAATATCCTGTTTACAAGAAGTTAAGAGTTTGTCTGCAGGAAGTTAACTTCTTGTAAACAAACTCTTAACTTCTTGTAAACAGAATATTAGTTTGTTATAACATTTTAATAATCAATATTGGGTTTATTTTGCTGAAATAAATATTTCCTATTTTATAAATACTTCTATTACTTAATTATATCTATTCATTCACCATCGTTCAAGAATATAAAAGTAGTTAACAAATATCCCCCTTATTCTTTATAAAGATGAGATTTCAAATCTACTTTTGTAGATATGTGGAAAATCTATAAAACATATATATAAACGTTCTCTATTCTACACATTATTTATGAGATAAAACTAATAGTACATATTTTATATTTCATATTTACCGCCATAAAACATATAATTGATTGATAATGTATGTATTATCGTTTAAAAACAGTATTTATATAGTATATAAATATTAGCTGATCTAAATAAAATGCGATTGATTATAAGAAGATTAACCATTTATGCTTTTTATATACAAAGTTCTTGCTTGGTTTTATATGTGCTGATTTACAGTAACATACATAATGCATAGTTCTGCGAAAACATTGCAAATATCGTACATTGGTATGAAAACAGAAGAAGTTGGTATCAAGTCCCACTTGAAAATTACAATGAAGACTGATAGTGAAATACTTCAAGAAGTAGTTGTTACTGGTATGCAGCGTATGGATAAACGTTTATTTACTGGAGCAGCAACAAAATTGTCTGCAGATAATGTAAAAATGGACGGTATGGCAGAAATAAGCCGTGCTTTGGAAGGACGAGCTGCTGGTGTATCTGTACAGAATGTGTCCGGAACTTTCGGTACAGCACCTAAAATTCGCGTGCGTGGTGCTACTTCTATCTATGGTAGTTCGAAGCCATTATGGGTGGTAGATGGTGTCATCATGGAAGACGTGACGGAAGTAGGTGCTGACGATTTGTCTTCAGGAGATGCTGTTACATTGATCAGTTCCGCTATAGCTGGATTAAATGCAGATGATATTGAAAGTTTCCAAATCTTGAAAGATGGTTCTGCTACTTCTATTTATGGAGCACGCGCTATGGCGGGTGTGATTGTTGTAACGACTAAGAAAGGTAAAGCTGGTAGTAACAAAATCAGTTATACAGGAGAATTTACAATGCGTATGAAGCCTAACTATAGAAACTTCAATATCATGGATTCTCAGGAACAAATGGACGTGTATAAAACAATGGCTAGTAATGGCTATCTAAACTTTTCTGACGTGTATCGTGCTTCTGATAGTGGTGTATACGGTAAGATGTATCACCTTATCAATGATTACTCTAACGGTAAATTTGGTTTGGCTAATACACCAGAGGCAATAAATGGTTACCTACAGCAGGCTGAATACAGAAATACTGATTGGTTTGATATCCTATTTAATAATAGCATCTCGCAGAATCATGCTATCAGCATGTCCAGTGGTACTGAGAAAGCTTCGTATTACACCTCTCTTAGTGCGATGAGCGATCCGGGATGGACCAAGCAAAGCTCTGTTCAGCGCTATACTGCCAATATCAATGCTTTATATAATATTTCGCAACAAGTTTCTTTGAATTTAATTGGAAGCACTTCTTATCGTAAACAAAAGGCTCCCGGAACATTAAGTTCCAGCATAGACGTAGTAAGTGGTGAGGTTAGACGTGACTTTGATATCAATCCGTATTCTTATGCATTGAACACTTCACGCGCTCTTGATCCAAATGAATACTATGTTCGTAACTATGCTCCATTCAACATTCTTCATGAATTGGATAATAATAACATGGACTTGAATGTAGTAGATTTAAAATTTCAAGGTGAATTGAAATGGAAGCCATTCAAAAAAGTGGAATTGTCAGCTCTGGGTGCTTATAAACATTCTTCTACAACGCAATCTCACAGTATTACCGATTATTCAAATCAGGCATGGGCTTATCGCGCCATGGATGATGCTACCATGAGAGATGCTAACCCATGGTTGTATACAGACCCAGATGTTGCCAATTCATTACCGCTGTCTGTATTGCCAGTTGGTGGTTTCTATCGTGAAACCAAGTATGGAATGAACAGTTATGACTTTCGTGGTACTATCAGCTATAATGATGTTTTTGCAGAAGATCATGTAATCAACCTCTTTGGTGGTATGCAGTTGACTGCAACTGATAGAAGCAAGACTTGGTTCAACGGTGTAGGTATGCAATATGATATGGGTATGTTGCCTTCTTATGAATATTTGTTCTTCAAACAAGGAAAAGAAGAAAACTCTCAGTACTATACAGTTGAAGAGACCCGTTCTCGTGAAGTAGCCTTCTTTGCAACTGGTACTTACTCATACAAAGGTCGATATACTGTAAACGGTACAGTGCGTTATGAAGGTTCTAATAAATTAGGTAAGAGCCGTTCTTCACGCTGGTTACCTACATGGAACGTTTCGGGTGCATGGAACATGCATGAGGAAGCTTTCTTTGAAGATCTTACCCCTACCTTATCCAACTTGACACTAAGAGCGTCCTACTCTTTAACAGCTGACCGTGGTCCGGCTAATGTTACCAATTCACGTGTGGTAATCCAGTCATATAATCCTTATCGACCATTTGCCAGTGTATCTGAGTCAGGTCTGGAAATATACGATTTGGAAAACAGTGAGCTCACCTACGAAAAGAAACACGAAATAAACCTTGGTGCAGATATCGGTTTTATTAATAATCGCATTAACTTGGTGTTTGACTGGTATAGACGCAATAACTATGATCTGATCGGTATTATCAACACAATGGGTGTAGGAGGGCAGATTGCCAAATATGCAAATGTCGCAAGTATGCGTTCGCATGGTGTCGAATTCACCCTTTCTACCCGCAACATTGCGACTAAGGATTTCAAGTGGAATACCGATTTTATAATCTCTCATGCAAAGAACACAGTTACGGAGTTATACTCAAACTCACGTGTGATTGACATGATTTCAGGATCAGGATTTGCACAGCAAGGTTATCCGGTACGTTCACTGTTCTCTATGGACTTCAAGGGATTGAATGAAGATGGTGTACCGACTTTCATCAATGAGAAAGGTGTATTGACTACAAGTGATATCAACTTCCAAGAACGTAATAATAAAGATCATCTAGTTTATGAAGGTCCTACAGATCCTACTATTACAGGAAGTTTTGGTAATGTGTTTAGTTATAAAGGCTTCAAGTTGAATGCCTTTATTACTTACTCTTTTGGCAATGTAGTACGCCTGGATCCTGTTTTCAGCAATAAATATTCTGATTTGGACGCTATGCCTAAAGAATTTAAAAATCGCTGGACTGTTACAGGTGATGAAAACAGAACCAATGTCCCTGTCATTGCAGATAGACGCATGAATCAGCAAGATCAATATTTGAGTCGTGCGTATAATGCATACAACTATTCTACTGCCCGTATAGCTAAGGGAGACTTCATTAGAATGAAAGAAATATCATTGTCTTATGATTTCCCGAAATCATGGATCAGTCATTTGAAGTTGAGTGACCTGTCTTTAAAATTGCAGGCAACCAATCTTTTCCTGATTTATTCTGATGACAAACTGAACGGACAAGATCCGGAATTCTTCAATACAGGTGGTGTTGCAGCTCCGGTACCCAAGCAGTTTACATTAACATTAAGAATGGGAATTTAAATATTAAAATCTTAGAAACATGAAAAAGATAAATATACTATATTCAGCTATAACAGCTGCTTTTATGCTCTCATCATGTAGTGACTTTCTGGACACTATGCCGGATAACAGAGCAGAAATAGATACCGAAGCTAAAATCACTTCTTTGCTGGTTTCAGCCTATCCTACTGCTTACCCGATCATGATGGCTGAAATGGCATCAGATAATGCTATGGATAACGGTTCTTTATATTCTGTCGAAAGCCAGTCACAAGAAGATGCATATTTGTGGCAAGACATTGTTACCGATACGGATGGAGATGCTCCTCAAGGAATCTGGGATGCATGCTACATGGCAATCGCTTCGGCTAATCATGCCCTACAGGCTATTGAACAAATGGGGAATCCAAGCACTTTGTCTGCCCAGAGAGGCGAAGCTTTGATCTGCCGTGCTTATGGCCACTTTGTGTTGGCTACTACTTTTTGCGAAGCATACAACTATGAAACAGCAGGCAATAAATTGGGTATTCCTTATTCAATTACACCTGAAGCAGAAGTTGCTCCTCACTATGTAAGAGGTACATTGGCAGAAACTTATTCTAAAATAGCTGCAGATATCGAAGAGGGACTTCCACTAATCAATGACAATCTGTATTCCGTACCCAAATATCACTTCAACAGAAAGGCTGCACATGCATTCGCAGCTCGCTTCTATCTGTATTATTTACAAGCAGATAAATCAAACTACGAAAAGGTAATAGAATATGCAAGTGTGGTATTGGGAACTGTACCTTCTAAAGTGTTACGTACTTATGATGCCGACTTTGGCACATTATCTAATCCTACGAATGTAGGAGACGCATTTATCGCGGCAAAGTCTCCCGCCAACTTGCTGATTACTCCAATAAATAGTTCATGGCCTTACATTTATGGGCCTTATAGTATGTCACAACGTTATGGGCAAGCCAAGGAAATTTGTGATAATGAAAATCTTCGTGCTGATGGCATTTGGGGCACTGCTGCAAACCTAGTGGCTGCGAATACAATTTGGAACCCGCAGGAGAAAATGCCTTTCCCTAAATTAGCTATGTATTTCGAATATACAGACAAGGTAAATGGAATCGGTTATCGTCATGCGGTCATAGTACCCTTTACAACCAATGAGACTTTGCTTTGTCGTGCCGAAGCATACATCATGAAAGCACAACCTGAGTATGGGAAGGCAGTGTCGGATATCAATGATTGGCTGACTTCAGTTTGTTATGTAGGTAAAGCCCCTGTCGTTACAGAGGATGATATCAATACTTTTTATAAAAATATAGAATACACACCGATTCCTATAGAAAGCGCTGCACAGCGTACTGTAAAAAAAGAGCTGAATCCGATTATTCAATTTGTTGATGAGAAACAAGAGAACTTGATTCACTGTATTCTTCACCTCCGTAGGGTAGAAACGATTCATGAAGGTCTGCGTTGGTATGACATCAAACGTTACGGTATTGAGATTTCACATAATAGAGAGGGGCTAAGTCCTGATATACTGACTAAAAATGACCTCAGAAGAGCATTCCAATTACCTCAGGACGTAATTAATGCAGGTTTGGACGCTAATCCCAGAAACTAATAAAAAATAAGAGTATGAAAAAGATAAAAGTATTTATATTATTAGCTTTAGCATTGGCCGCAGTGTCTTGCAGTGAAGATGACTTGGATTCCAAAAGCATTTTTGATACGTCTTCTCCGGAACGCAATGCTTTTGAAACATGGATTTTGAATAACTATACCGAACCATACAATATTGATCTGAAGTACAGATTTGAGGACATAGAATCAGATATGAAGTACAATGTGACACCGGCTGCTTATGATAAATCGGTGGCATTGGCCAAATTAGTGAAATATTTGTGGATTGAAGCTTATGAAGAGTTGGTAGGTCAAGAATTCGTAGCGACTTACTGTCCTAAAGTATTGCATTTTGTCGGTTCACCGGAATATGAGAAGTCGGGTGGATCCATGGTATTGGGAACAGCAGAAGGTGGTCTGAAGATCACGCTCTTCAATGTTAACGGTCTGAATCCGGAAAATCCGGATGCTGAAATACTAAATGAGTGGTATTTCAAAACTATGCACCATGAATTTGCACATATCTTGCACCAGACAAAAAATTATTCTACGGATTTCAATACAATATCCGCTGGTAAGTATACCGGACCGGGCTGGATGAATATTACGGACCAAGAGGCCAGACAAATGGGCTTTGTCTCCAACTATGCCAGTACGGAAACTCAGGAAGATTTTGTAGAGACAATAGCTATTTATGTGACTTACACCAAAGCACAATGGCAAAATATCTTGAATGAAGCCGGCGAGGCAGGTGCTGCTATCATCCTTCAGAAATTTGAGATGGTGAAAGAATATCTGGCGGAATCTTGGGGAATTGATATAGATATGCTGCATAACATTGTCCAAGAGCGTGAAGAAAATATTGGTGATCTGGATTTAGGAACCCTTTAATATTGAAATAGAATATGAAAAAATATATTTATCTCTTTTTCTTGACTTTTTCTTTTCTTTTTGTGGCATGTTCACCGGAAGCGGAAGATATTTTTGGTGAAAACGCAGCAACCAGAATAGAAGAGAGGTTGGCAGCGGACAAGGCTGTATTGGTTGGAGCTCAGAACGGCTGGTTGATGGAATACTATCCGGCCAGTGGACAAATCTATGGAGGTTATAATGTATTGGCTCTTTTCGGTGAAGATGGCAAGGTGACGGTATCTGCAGATATTACAGGTGATGCTACTGCTAAAGCTACAAGTACTTACAGAATGAAAGAGCAAGCAGGCCCTACATTGAGTTTTGATACTTATAATGAAATTTTCCACATATTCTCTGACCCTAAAAACGACTTGGGGATAGGTACGGCTGGAAAAGGAATGGAAGGTGATTATGAATTCACTATTATGGAGGCAACTGCCGAAAAAGTGGTGCTGAAGGGGAAAAAAACAGGAAATAAAATTATCATGACTCCATTCAATGAAAGCTGGGAGGACTACCTGAACAGCATTATTGAAATGGATGGAAAGATATCAAGACTCGCCCAGTTCACCTATACTGATGGAGGTTTTACTGCCTCAGTGAAACAATCTTATCGAACTTTCACTGTTACATATCAGGAAAATGGAGAAGATAAGAATGTAACAGTTCCATATATAATGACTCCTACAGGATTGAGATTTATGACGGCACTGGAATTGAATGGAAAAAAAATAGAGACCTTGGAATTTCAAGATGTAGGAGATGATGGACAACTTGTATCAGGAGATGTAATTTTAACACCTAAATTCCCCTTGGCTTATTTCTTTACCAATGGCGAATGGTTCTTCTCATATAAAAATCTGGGTAAATTAGGGCAAACATATTGGTCATCTGTTAAGAAGCAAGTTCTGGATCCTTATGGCATAGATTTGAACATGGCATTCCTCACTCCCTATTCAAACTCTGAAATGGTGTTTTATTGGATGTGTGAAGGATTTGATGATGGCATGTTATTATTTAATGTAACTACATTAGGTGATAATCAAGTTAAGATAGTCTTTGCTTTGAGTGGCAATCAAGTCGGAATAGATTTCTATCAACAATTGGGTTGGAATCTTATGATTTATCCGTTCTCTAAAGGCACAACAGGAGTTACATTCAATTTATCAGCAGACGATGAAAAGAATCCTTCTGTCATTACAATGACTGATACATCTAATTCTTCAAATGTTATAAAAGTCTTTAAAGAAATGATTTCTGATCCATTTAATAATTGAAATAGTCATCTTTGAGCCTTTGGCTCATTGAATTTTAAATAAAGTGTTATTGAGAGGGTATATCGTGAGATATGCCCTCTCAACTTATATAACAATTAATGAGATATATTACTCCAGCTCTTAATACTTCTTTTTGAAGTCATAATATAATGGGTATAAAAATAAAAATTGGCATGTACAAGTTGATTATAAATGAAGATAAATATTCTATTACTCATTTTTTTGTGATATGAATACTTATTTTTATAATAACAGGAATGATTCATATCTTTAAATGATATGTATTGTAAAAATAACAACATAAGCAAAACTTACTTATCACATATAATCCATAAATAGAATCTTTATAGAAAAATGTTATTTATTTGGATATTTATGTTTTGTGATAAACTCGTAGTAGTCGTTTAATACTACTTTTTTAATCATTATCTATGCTTTAATTTTCTGACAATCAAATATTAACTTAGGAAATACGGTATTATGTAGGTAGATATTAATCTATGCCATATTATTTATACACCATATTATCAGATATTTATCCTGTGATTATAATCCTTTATATAGTCCCATTAAGAATCTATCATCCTTATAATCAATAATATAAAATAGGATAAGTTCTGCGAAGACTTTGCAGGTTTCGTATATTGGTATGCAGACACAAGAAGTGGCAATTAAACACAATCTAAAGATCGTGCTTAAAGCAGATGCTGCTATGCTTGATGAAGTAGTAGTAGTGGCTTATGGTGCTGCAAAAAAGAGCTCATTGACCGGTTCTGTTGAAATAGTAAAAGCTGATCAGTTATCCAAAGTACCGGTAAATAGTGTAGACCAGGCATTGCAAGGTAAAGCAGCAGGTGTGCAAGTAACTGCTGCAACTGGACGTCCAGGTGCCAGTGCTAATATTAAGATTCGTGGTACAAGTTCTATCTCGGCCGGTAGTGATCCACTATTCGTAATCGATGGTGTACCTGTTTCTTCTGCAGATTTTGCAGCACTAAACTCGAATGATATTGAATATATGTCTGTATTGAAGGACGCATCTGCAACCGCGATATACGGTTCCAGGGGGTCTAATGGTGTTATTCTTATCACAACCAAGAAAGGTCAAAGTGGTAAAACTACAATTGACTTAAAAGCCATCTTTGGAATTTCTACCAGAACCTTATCTGATAGTGATTTTACAATGATGAACGCACAGGAAAAACTGACTTATGAGCGTCAATTAGGCATTGGTCGCGGTTCATCAGGTGGAGCTAATGGTGGAGCAATGACTGATGCTGAAATTGCTGCTGCTCAGAACACAAACTGGGCTGATGAAATTTTCCGTACTGGTACTACACAATCTTATGAATTGAATGTGGCAGGAGGTACTGATGCAACTCGTTTCTATTTGTCTGGTCAATATTTTGATCAGGATGCTATAGTACCCGGTTCTTATCTTAGAAGAAGTACACTACGTGCCAATCTTGAGCATAAGATTAAAGATGTGGTAAAAATTGGCTTTAATTCTTCTGCTGGTATTTCCAAGGAAGGTTTATTGAGAACAGACCGTAATGCTTTAAATCCGTTCAACTATATATTTAATGCTAATCCTTATGATGCTCCTTATAACGAAGATGGTAGCTACAATACTGATATGAAGGTTGCTGGTAATCAAATTAATATCTTCGAGAATGTTGCTAATAATCCTTCAAGTTTAAGTAAACTTAAAATTATTGCAGCTTTCAATTTGGAATGGAGAATTTGGGATCAACTCAAATATACAACGGTAGCGGGTATAGACTTTACCCAATATCAAAACTACCAATTTAATAAGCCCGAATCTCAGTTATCACAGATTTTAGGTTCGCCTTATGGATATCGCAACGACCGTATCCAGCAACGCTCTACTTGGGTGTGGACGAATATGTTGAGTTATGACAAAACCTTTAATGAAGTTCATGCTATAAAAGCCGCTGCTGCAATGGAGGCTCAATCCAGTCATTACCGTACATTAACTGCCTCTGTTAGTGGCTTTGCTACTGGCAAATTGGATGCAATTTCCGTTGGAGCTACAGATAAAGATGTGGCTGGAAATACTACTGACTGGAGAATGCTTTCGTATCTGGCAACAGCTGGTTATACTTATGACAGTAAATACATTATTGATGCAGCTATTCGTTGGGACGGTTCTTCACGCTTTGGAGCAGATAACCAATATGGTATGTTCTGGGCTGTAGGTTTAGGTTGGAACATGGAACGTGAATCATTCTTGCAAGATGTAAGCTGGCTTACTCGTTTGAAAGTACGTGGCAGTGTAGGTACCAGTGGTAATAATAATATTGGTGATTATGCGGCACAAGGAGTATATGGTTATGGTAGCTATAATGGCGCATCAACTGCTTATCCTGCGCGCTTACCGAATCCTAATCTGTCTTGGGAAAAGAGTATGCAAGCATCTGTGGGTTTGGATGCATCTTTGTTCGACTCACGTTTAAACGTTACATTTGATGTTTATCAACGTAAAACAACAGATTTGTTGCTTTCAACTCGTTTATCTATGACTTCAGGTTTTTCAAGTCGTATTGATAATGTTGGTGAATTAATGAATAAGGGATATGAATTTTCTATCAATGGTGACCTCATTAGAACAAATGATTGGAAACTGACTTTAAACGGAATGATTTCTCAAAATAAGAATGAAATCAAGAAGCTATACAAAGGAAATGATATTTCTATTGGCTGGAATAACTTGATTAAAGAAGGTTATCCTATCAATATCTACAAAATGGTACGTTGGGCTGGAGTAAATCCTGCTAATGGTGATGCTTTGTATTATACTGCAGATGGTAAAATTACCAATACATACAATTCAAATGACGCTGTTGTTTTGGATGGTAAGACTCCTGACCCGAAATATTTTGGTTCATTCGGTGCAAATCTTTCATATAAAGGATGGGAATTAGCCGCTGATTTCTACTTCTCTGGTGGAAACTATATTTATAATCATATCCGTTTCTTTACGGAAAGTGATGGAGCACAGTATGGTAATAATCAAGATAAAAGCATGCTGTATGATCAATGGAAAAATCCGGGAGATATAACCAATGTACCTAAACAAAGTATAAACAATAGCTCTTATCAGTCTACCAGATATTTGGAAGATGCATCTTATTTGCGCTTGAGAAATTTGACCTTGGCATATACTTTCCCAAAACAATGGCTTAAGGTAGCCCATGTAGAAAAGTTGCGACTTTTTGCACAAGGTTTGAATCTGTTTACTGTAACAGGATTTAAAGGACTTGACCCTGAGGTAGGTGATTCACCAGCAGGTACAGGTACAGGTGCCACAGGTGGTGTGCTTGACTTTAGCTACCCGGCTTCCAGAACAATCATGTTCGGTATTGAAATAGGTTTCTAATTATTTATGAATTTCAAAAAAAGACACTCGTATGAAATTAATTAAAAAAACAATAATACCAGCAGTTGCTCTTTTTAGTTTGTCATTGACCGGATGTTCTGGTTTCTTGGATACTACTCCTCATGATTCTCTAAATAGCGACAATGCACTAGAGTCTATACAAGACTTTGATAATACGACTAATAGTGTATATGAATCAATTCGTTCGGCATCTTATACTACAGAATTTATGTTAATGGTGCCGGATGTTATGTCTGATAATCTAACGTTGAATCGTGATGGACGCTTGATTTACAATGAGTTTGCCGATTTTAAATTTTATGCTGACACATATGGAGTGACAGGAATGTGGTCTGCTGCTTATAATGGTATTTTAGGTGCTAATGAAGTTATTACCCGTCTGGATGGCATGGAAATAGCTGAAGCAGACAAAAAATTAGCTGCCAACCTACTGGCCGAATGTCTTGCTTTACGTGGTATGATACATTTTGACTTGGTACGTTTATATGGTAGAAACTATCAGCAAGCTTCTGATAGGGATTTAGGAGTTACCTATAAAAAAGATACGGAAACCACTTTTCCGGCACGTAATACTGTGAAAGAAGTATATACATGGCTGGTGGAAGATTTGGAAAGAGCAAAAGGGTTGATGACTGATGATTATAATACTAAAATCAATTATCGCTTGAATAAGAAATCTGTTTGTGCTATCCTGGCGCGCGTGTATCTGACGATGGGTGAGAATCAATTGGCTGTAACAAATGCAACAGCGGCTATTGCAGGTGATGGTTCTGATATGGCAGATACTCAAGGGTTCAGTAAAGTATATACTACCAGTATGGCAGTTCCTGAAGTCTTATTCCGCATAGCACTTAAATCAGATGATGGAATTTTGCCTGGTAACAGCTGGGGACAGGGTGCTACAACTAGTTATGTAGGTAATTATTCTGTTTCTTGCGGATTAAGAGAACTGTATTCAACAACTGACTGTCGTAATTCTGTTATCAAAATGGTTACCAGCGAAAGTGGTGATTGTAATATGGTATGGAAGTGGGCTAATGGTGGTGCTTCTGCCGGTCTGGTTGATATTCCTCTTATACGTACTGCCGAAATGTACTTGACCCGTGCAGAAGCTAATTATAATTTGAAGCAATATGCTCCTGCTTTGGCAGACTTGAATATTGTACGCTCAAAACGTTATTCAGATTATGAAGAAGGTAATGAAAGTGGTGAGAGCCTGGAAAAAGCAATCCAATTACAAAGACGTTTAGAATTGGCATTTGAGGGGCACCGCTTCTTTGACCTGAAACGTAGACATGAAAATGTAGAACGTGACGGTTTAGGTTTCCTAGCAGATGGTACTGGTGCTCCCGCTGGTGCTCAGGAAGTATCAGCTGATAGTCCTTACTATCTCTTACCTATTCCACAAAGTGAAATAGATGCTAATGAGAATATGGTTCAAAACAAGTATTAATTTCTAAAAACGGAAACAAATGAAAAAATTGACATATTTAATATTGGCTGCCGGATTGTTGTTTGCTTTTGCCGCATGCGATGATAACGAACCGCAATCGTTCAGAGCGGCAGACTCTAATGCAAGCTTTCCGACTACAACAGCTTCTGTAGACGAGAATGCTACCGAACCGCTCGAAATTCCCCTTGCTTTAGCAGGGATTAAAGGCAGCGGAAAGGTAATAGTAACCCTTACGGCTTCTTCTGAAGGAGAAAGTAATCCAGCTATTGAAGGGACTGACTTTGTTATTGAAAACAAAGAAATAGTTTTCGAAGATGGTTGTGGAATACAAAATGTAATTGTACGACCGATAGATAATGATATTTTTACCGGAAAGAAAACTTTCAGAATTATAATCTCAGCAACATCTCCTAAATTATTGGAATCTGCACAGAATAGTGTTCTTGTTACGATTGTCGATGATGAACATCCATGGGCAGCTATAATCGGAACTCATAATATGACCGGTATTTCTGCTTTCGATGAAGTTACTCCGGTTAGTGTTCCGGCTTTAATTACTGCTTCTGATGAAGATACTAACGTGTTGAATGTGGACTTTGGTTATGGAACTCTTGCAAAGATGAGTGTGGAAGAAGTTGATGGTGAAATTGTAGTTACAATGAAAGATAACCAATACATAGGTCCGATGCCTAAGCCTACAGGTGCATGGAATCGGTACTTCAGAGCTACCCACGTAGAAGGCGAAGACTTGTATACCATGAGTGCTTTAGTCGGAATCTTTGATAATGGAGTGATCACATTTGAATATGGATTTGGATTCCAGGCAATTCATCCGACCACAGGTGCATCTGGTGGCTTCTTTACCTTACTAATGGATGGCGTTATATCTACGAAAGTAAATTAAATCCTTCCCTATAGTCATTTAAAATAAGGTCACCTATTGTTAGGGTGACCTTATTTTGTTTAAAATCAATGATATGATAAAGAAAAGATTACTCTTGATTTGTTTCTGGTGCAACATATTTTGCTGGATGTATGCTGCTCCTTTTAGCTTTCTTGAAACAACAGTTACTCAACCTGATGGAAGTCAATTAACGCTGTACGCTTCAGGGGATGAGTTTTACCATTGGGTGCATGATAAAGATGGTTATACTGTATTGCAAGGAGAAGATGGTTACTGCTATTATGCTGAAAAAAATGATATGGGAGAATTGATTCCTTCACCGTTTTTAGTAGGAAAAACATCGATAACTGATACGAATCTCAAACCTTGGTTGAAAATTTCCAAAGAAAAATATGATGTTCGTCGTGAACGTTTGCAACCTTTATCACGGACAAGGGGAATGTTTCAACCTCAATACGCTTCTCATAAAAAGCCTCTGAATAATATTGTAATATTTATATCTTTTCAGGATGCTACTACTTTCTCAAAAAAGAGAAGTGTATACGACAGTCGTTTTAACAGTACTACCTCTTCTACAGGTTCTCTTAAAGATTATTATTTAGAAGTTTCTTATGATAATTTGACTATCCAGTCTCATTTCTTTCCACATGCTGATTTAGAAGCTAATAATGTGGGATATGTAGATTTTCATAACAGAGGTTTCTACCGGGCTTATAATGCAACGACTAATCCGGATGGATATAAAACCAGTGAAGAATCTACAATGAGAGAACATAATCTTGTTCAGAATGCAGTTGATGCAATGAGAAGTATTATTGAACAAGAGTTTACTCCAGATGAAATAGATAATGACAATGACGGATATGTTGATAATATCTGTTTTGTTGTTCAGGGAAATAGTGATGGATGGAGTGATCTATTATGGGCACATCGTTGGTCACTTTATACAAAAGAATGCTATATACATGGCAAGCGTGTAATGGATTATGTTTTTCAACCGGAAAACCAAGTAACTGTTAATACCCTCTGCCATGAAATGTTTCATGCCTTAGGGGCTCCGGACTTATATCATTACAGTGAAGAAAGTAAAAGTCTAGACCCTGTTGGTGCTTGGGACTTAATGAATAGTGGCTGGTGCCATATGGGAGCCTACATGAAGTGGATGTATGCAGGTAAAAGTTGGATTACTGAAATTCCGGAAATTACGACTACCGGTAGATATTCATTAGTTCCCCTTTCTCAAGGTCCAGATAACTCTTGTTACAAAATAAATTCATCCAATGCGAATGAATACTATGTTTTGGAATATAGAAAGAAAGAAGGAAAATACGAAAAGAACATTCCAAGATCCGGTTTATTAATTTATAGAATCAATACAGCTGTATCTAATGGTAACCGGAATGGTCCTCCTGATGAGGTCTATATCTATCGACCTTATGGTTCCTTAGTTGAAAATGGTTTTCTAGATGAAGCTGCTTATCAAACAAACGCTGGAGCAGTTATGACGGATAAAACTTATCCGAAACCTTTCTTATCTGATGATAGTGATGGAGGATTACGTATCACAAACTTAGTTGTTGAGAATGATAAACTTAGTTTTGATATTAATATCACTACTACAGGTGTTGAATCAGAACAAGAAACAAGTTCTTTCAAAATATATCTGGAAAGCAAAACGTTAATAATTCATTCCAATGAGTTAATTAAGGATATCGTTATTACAGACCTCTCTGGAAGAGGTGTTATGAAATGGGATAATATAACTCAACCAATATCATTGCAACAGCTTTCTTCTGGAGTCTATATTGTTTCTGTTACTTTAGCTAATGATACGACGTATCAACAAAAAATCATTTTAAAATAATAATAGTATGGCGTCTATTTCTAATAAGATAATTGTATTGTGCTGCTGCTTTGTAAGCACTACTTTTGTTTGGGGGCAAAATGGTAAACATTTTGTTTTTCCCGAATATCAAGAAGGGCAGATTGTTTATAAAAACAAGAAAGTTAACAAAGTAGAGTTGAATTATAACAAGGCAACTGAAGAAATGGTCTATACTGGTTCTGACGGTAAGAAAATGGCTCTTCATCCTATTGACCAAATTGATACTATCTATTTTGAAAAGAGGAGTTTTATTCCTTCAGGAAATAGTTTTGAAGAAGTTTTATTGTCAGGAAAGTATCCTTTGTATGCATCCTATCACTGTCGTTTGAGTATTGGTGCTCAAAATATTGGTTATGGTAGTTCTTCTACAACGGCTATTGATAATATTTCCTCTCTTAACACGGGTGGAGAAATGTATCAGTTGAAATTACCAGAAAATTATAAAGTGGAACCATATACTATATACACCATAGAAATAAATGGAAAACGTGAGCGTTTTAGGAGAATAAAAGAAGTTATAAAAATATTCCCTGAACGAAAGAAAGATATCATGAATTTTCAGAAAAAAAATAAGTTGAAGAATGATAACGAGGGGATTATCCAGTTAATTCAATATATTTCTTCTCTGTGATTTAGTTGATTCTGATAGAAACAGTGAACTTGATAATAAATAAATTACACATAAAACGGGAGGCATATTCTAAATGATATGCTTCCCGTTTTTGTTTTGGATTACAGCTATATAGATTATTATTTTCAAACAATATGCTATCTAAAAGACTTTTAGTTGTAATTTAATAATGCAAATCACAATTACATATCTATTTATATGTCTAATAATTAGTAAGTTAGATTTATTATTAGGATATATGTGGTAGATCATTATGATAATTATATTAATATATATGTCTTATAATCAATACAATAGTATATACAAATATTCGATTTATGGGTTCTTCTCGTTTTGGTAAATCGCTTATAATTAGATTAATAGCTATATTGTAGTCCTGCGAAGACTTTGCAGATTTCGTACATTGGAATGCAAGCACAAGAAGTGGGTATTAAACCTACTGTGAAGGTTATTATGAAGTCTGATGCTGAGATGCTTGACGAAGTAATGGTGGTTGCTTATGGTACCGCAAAAAAATCTCAGTTTACGGGATCTGCTTCTACTATTAAAGCGGATAAAATAGCAGAGCGTCAGGTTTCCAATATATCGAATGCTCTTTCGGGACAGGTAGCCGGTGTACAGACTACAAGTGGCAATGGACAGCCGGGTACAGGTTCTACTGTACGTATTCGTGGTGTTGGTTCTTTGTCTGCAAGTAACAATCCGTTGTATGTAGTGGATGGCGTTCCTTATGATGGTGATATTTCAGCTATCAACTCACAGGATATTGAGAGCTTGACGGTATTAAAGGATGCTGCTTCTAATGCATTGTATGGTGCACGTGGTGCCAATGGTGTAATCTTGGTGACTACCAAAAAAGGAGCTACAGGAAAAGCAACTGTAAATCTGGATGCTAAGTGGGGTACTAACCGTCGCGGTGTGTCTAACTATGATGTTATGACTTCTTCTCAGGAATATGTGGAGAACTACTACACTGCAATGTTGAATGGCTATGCTGGTGGAGATCCCAATAGAGTATTGTCTAATGGAATGACTGGTAATCAGTATATTAATTCATTACTGTTTTCTAAGGATGGTTTGGGATACCCTGTTTACACAGTGCCTAATGGTGAGGGATATATAGGTGTAGACGGTAAGCTTAATCCGAATGCTACACTGGGGCGGGTGTATGGAGATTACTATATTACTCCTGATAACTGGGAAAAAGAATTGCTTGATAATGGCAACTTGCGTCAGGAATATAACGTAAATATTAGCGGTTCTACTGAAAAAATGAACTATTATATGTCGGCTGGTTATTTGGATGACAGCGGTCTTATTCCAGGTTCATCATTCTCACGCCTTTCATTCCGCCTGAAAGCTGATTATCAAGTGAAAGAATGGTTAAAAGTAGGTGCGAATGTTGCTTACTCTAATATTGTGAGTCGTTATCCTGATGAACAAACTACTTCCGGAAGTTCTACCAACTTATTTTATATAACTAATAACATTGCTCCTATCTACCCTTTGTATATCCGCAATGCAGATGGAAGTATCAAGAAAGACTCTCGCGGCTTTACGATGTATGATTATGGTAATGGTATGTATACAGATGGTACTACAGCTTTGAATCGTCCGTTCCTTTCTCAATCTAATCCGGCATCTGCTTTGCAGTTGGATAAGAATGAGTATAATATGGATATCTTGAGTGGACGTGCTTTTGTAGAAGTATCTATTATTGAAGGATTGAAAGCAACTGCTAATTGGGGTATGGATCTGGATAATACGCGTTATAATGAATTGATCAATCCTTACTATGGACAGTATGCTGGTAATACCGGTGGTGTAGTAGGCGTTTCTCACAGTCGTGTATTCAGTATTAACCAACAGTATTTATTGACTTATAAGAAGAACTTCGGTGACCATAACATTGATTTACTGGCAGGTTTTGAATCTTATGATTATAAAAATCAATCATTGTCCGGTAGCAAACAAAAAGTCTACAATCCGACTATTGTAGAATTGAATAATGCTATTAATACTCCGAGTACAAACTCCAGTACTGCTAATTATGCTACAGCAGGTTTCTTGTTCCGTGCTCAATATGACTATCTGGAAAAATACTTTGCAAGCGCTTCTTTCCGTCGCGATGCTTCTTCACGTTTTCATCCGGATAACCGCTGGGGCAATTTCTGGTCTGTCGGTTTAGGTTGGTTGATGAATAAAGAATCATTCCTGCAGCATGTATCTTGGATTGATATGTTGAAGTTCAAAATCAGTTATGGTGCACAGGGTAACGACAATATTGGTAATTACTATGCTTATCTGGATCAATATACGGTTTCTAACAGTAATAATGATTTTGCCTTGGCTCTTTCTTATAAAGGTAATAAAGATATCACTTGGGAAACTTCTCACAGTTTCAACACAGGTTTTGACTTTGAGTTTTTTAAAGGACGTTTGAGCGGTACTGTTGAATACTTCAGTCGTAAAACTACCGATATGTTGTACAATAAGCCAATGAACGCCTCTGCCGGTTATGCCAGTATTCCAATGAATGTGGGTTCTATGACTAATAAAGGCGTTGAATTAGATTTGAACGGATTATTGATTGATACAAATGATTTGACCTGGCGCTTGAATTTTAACTTGACTCATTTCAAAAACACAATTAATGAATTGGATCCTTCATTGAATGGTGAGATGATCAGTGGTAGCTATATTTATCGTGAGGGTGAATCCAGATATCAATTCTATCTGCGTAAGTATGCAGGTGTAGATGAAAATGGAGTTGCGCAATACTACAAGGATATTACGGATGCGGAAGGCAATGTAACCGGACAAGAAAAAACTACGGATGCTCCGAATGCTACCCGTTATGCAACCGGCGATATTTTACCGAAAGTATATGGTGGTTTCGGAACGAGCTTGAATGCTTATGGATTTGATTTCTCTATCTCTTTTGCTTATCAGCTGGGTGGACGGATGTACGACAATGGCTATGCATCTTTGATGAATTCAGGTACCGATCCTGGTCAAAACTGGCATAAAGATATCTTAAAAGCTTGGACTGCTGATAATAAAGGCTCTAATATTCCTCGTTTGAGTGCAACGGACCAGTATGCCAACTATTTGTCTGATCGTTTCCTTACTAAGTCTGACTATTTGAGTATCAATAGCATAACGGTGGGATATACTTTGCCAAAAAGCTGGGTGCGTTCATTGAACATTAGTTCATTGCGTGTTTATATGTCAGCTGACAATGTTGCTCTGTTCAGTAAGCGTAAAGGTTTCGACCCTCGTCAGAGCTATACAACTGCCAGTGCAGACGTATATTCTCCTATCCGTGCTATTTCGGGAGGTTTATCACTTTCATTTTAATCTAAAACAAATATAGAATTATGAAGATTAATAAATATATATTACTGCTTTCTGCAACCATGGTGGTGGCTTCTTGTGATCTCGATAAGTTTCCTGAAGGAAGCACCGTGACGCAAGACCAAAAAAATGAGGTGGTTGAGTTGTTGCCAGACCGTATTTCTTCCGAACTGAATGGTTTGAAAACAGGTCTTTATTCTCATACAAACTTGTTGACCGATTATAATAACCACATGGACTATGGTTTTCCGGCAGCTTGTATGATTTATGAAACAGCCGGACAGGATTTGCTGACTTTGAATGACCAGACCGGTTATAATAAGTTTATCAGCTCTCAACGCTTATTAGACAGAAACATTACATCTACATTTAATGCTTTTCTGTGGAAGCTATATTATAAGCATATGAAAACTGCTAATGATATTCTTAAAGCTATTCCGGCAGATGCAACAGATGCTGCTTTAAAGAAGTATCGTGGTCAGGCATTGGCTTCACGTGCTTTCGATTATTTGCAGCTTATTCAGACTTATCAGTTGACTTACATCGGTCACGAAACTGCTAATGGTGTACCTTTGGTATTGGAAACAACCTCTGATACTGAGTTAATGAATAATCCGCGTGCAAGTGTACAACAAGTATATAGCCGCATTATGGAAGATCTGGATGAAGCCATTACTTTGTTGACCGGTGCTTCTGCACGTGCCGATAAAGCTGAAATATCAGTAGAAGTAGCCTATGGTTTGCGTGCCCGTGCCAACTTGTTGATGGGTAAGTGGTCAGCAGCAGCTTCTGATGCAGCTAAAGCTTATGGTACTTCCGCCCCTTATTCTATTGCAGATGTAAGCCAACCTACTTTCTATAATGCTACAGATAATTCATGGATCTGGGGTATCGTAGTGACTACGGAAGATTATCTGGCAAAAACCGGTATCGTGAACTGGCCTTCTAATCTTTGTTCACTGACGGGCATGGGATATACAACGGCTGCCAGTGCTACTGACGTAGCTTACCGTCTCATCAACAAGAATTTGTGGGCTAAGATACCAGAAACAGATGTGCGTAAGGGCTGGTGGGTAGATGAAGATCTGCACTCGCCTGTTCTGGATAATGGACTTGGTGAAGACTATGCTTACTATTGGGCAAACGGTATGTTTAATGGTGGAACTTTCCCCAGTAAATTTTCTCCTTATACAAATGTAAAGTTTGGTCCTGATAATGGAACTTTTGCAGATACGGACAATGCGCAAGACTGGCCTTTGATGCGTGTTGAAGAGATGAAGCTGATTGAAGCAGAGGCTCTTGGACGGGATAACTTAGCTACAGGTAAACAGAAATTGGAAGAGTTCGTAAGACAATATCGTGATCCATCTTATACTTGCACTGCAGGTTCTTTGGATGCATTTATTGATGAAGTTTGGTTCCAACGTCGTGTTGAACTTTGGGGTGAAGGTTTTGCATTATTTGATATCTTGCGTTTAAAGAAACCTATTATCCGTCAAGGAGCTAACTATCCTATCAACAGTACATTTGCTGAAATTGCTGCTGAAGCTCCTATCATGATTTACCGTATTCCTGAAGCAGAAACATCAGTGAACAGTGCTATTACAGAGGCTGACAATAATCCTGCTGCAATGGCTCCAACTCCGGTGAACTAATAAGTAAATAGAAAAAGGGAAGGGTGTATTCGAATCTGCGGATACACCCTTGTTTTTTATTGATATACAAAATAGTAGATGAAAATATTTGCAGTGTATCGAATTTCAGTAAATTTGCAATTTTCTTTTAATTATTCTAATAAATGATGCCTATGAAGAAATTACTACTCCTGTCTTTAGTTCTTCTGTGTAGCTTAACAGCATGGACGGCCCAGCGCTCTCCGGAAGAAGCTCTTTCTATTGCCCGTTCCTTCTTTATGCAGTCATCCGGGGTTATAACCCGTAATGCTGGTGATATTCAGTTGGTGGCAGTTTCCAATGATTTGCTAAAATCTGTATCTACCCGTAGCGTGGAAGGAACAGCTTTTTATATTTATAACTATGAGCACTCTGCCTATGTCATAGTATCTGGTGATGACCGTATGAAGCCTGTGTTAGGTTATTCGGATAATGGGAGTTTTATAACTGAAAACTTACCGGTAAATATACTTGGGTGGTTGGAATTATATAATGCCGCCTATACTGAACTGGGTAATGGCGAAAAAGCGGTTACTGAACCTAAATTACTTACTAAAACAAGTTTTCCGGCATCTGTATCTCCTTTGCTGGGAAGTATATGTTGGGATCAAAGTGCACCGTACAATAATAACTGTCCCCTTTATCAGGGAGAACGCAGTGTGACGGGATGTGTAGCTACGGCAATGGCTATGATTTTAAAATATCATGAATACCCAGTAAAAGGAAAAGGTACTCATTCTTATAGAGCTCCTAATGGAATTGAATGTTCTTTTGATTACGGAAATACTACCTTTGACTGGAATAATATGCTTCCGCAATATTCTGGAACTTATACTGCCGAACAGGCTGACGCTGTTGCTCAATTAATGTTGGCCTGCGGTGTAGCGGTTGATATGCAATATTCACCTTACAGTTCCGGAGCTTATTCATATCAGGTAGGCCAAGCATTAATTGACTACTTTGAGTATGATGGTAATTTGGGATTGGTATATCGTCAATATTTTACTTCTGCCGAATGGATGAATCTGATTAAATCAGAAATAAACGAGAAACGTCCTATCTACTATTTTGGCTCATCGGATGATGGAGGACATGCGTTTGTCTTTGATGGTTATGATACTCAGGATATGGTTCATGTCAATTGGGGATGGAGTGGAATGAATAATGGCTACTTCGAAGTTGCTTCTTTAAATCCAGATTCTCCCGGTATTGGTGGTGGGAGTAATCTAGGAGGAGGATTTACGAGAGGCCAAGGAATGTATCTGGGGATACAACCACCTACTTCTTCTTCAAACTTTACTTCTCATTTTTATATGACGGAGCTGGAAGTAAATAAAGAAGAAATTGCTAAGGGAGACGTGTTTAAACTGACGATTACTAAGATATTCAATATGAGTATGGCATGCAAGAATAGTAAATTGGCAGTGATAGCAGAAAAAGAAGGTAAGCAGTCAATATTAGGGCAGATTGCTTTGGCTACGATGATAAATACGTATGAAGGATATAATACTTTTTCTCTTTCTAATCTGAAAATACCCAATGATTTTGCTGATGGAACTTATTCTGTATATGTAGCTACCAAAGATGAACGCGAAGCAACATGGAGCCGTGTGCGTGGTTACGTGGGTTCTGATGCACAACTCATTCTTGTTGTGGCTGGTAATAAATGTACTTTGACTCCGTTTAGTGGTAATCTTAGTCGTGAGGAAGACATAGAGGTAAGTGTGGAATTAGTACATAATTTATATAGTGGTCTCAAGGGAGATTTCAAAATGTTGGTTTCTAACAAAAGTGCATCGGATGAATATTATGGTTTAGTGGGTGTTGCACTTTTTAAAGCGGATAAAGAACCGAGCTTTGTAGCGATAGTCGGAGATGTACAGGTCGAAATAAAACCGGGCACGGTTAATAGAGAACTGGCAGTAGCCGGAGACTTGGCTGTTACTAAGAACTATGTGACTACCAATATCCCTGCTGGAGATTATTATATTTGCCCTTGCATAGATTGGGGAGGATTTACGTATACCATCGGTGAGTTAACTCCGGTTACCATAAAGGAAGCGTATGGAGCTGCCGATTTAAAAGTCAGTCAGCCACGTCTGGAGAAAACACAACTTCAAGTGGGAGAGAATTTAAAACTGTTGGCTGATCTTTCATTATCTGGCAATGGAAATGTATATGCTGGGACATTAACAGCGGCCATTTTTCAGTATGATGATCGGTATGCATCCAGTGTGCATTATCAAAATGTATTTGTGGAAGCAGAGCAGGCTGTTAATTTTGTTATGGAAATTCCTTTGAATATGGGTGTAGGGGATCATACAGTTGGTCTGTATAAACCTGATTCAAATGGAGACCCTACACTAGTTCGTTATCTTTCTTTCTCTGTAGGACCAGCTACCGGTATTGAAGATGAAGTGACTGATAAAGACGAGTTAGTTGTCTGTCAACAACCAGTAGACGATATTCTTAATATCCGTACTTCTAATGCTGTCCAAATGATCTCTGTCTATAATCTGTCCGGACAACAGATGATACAGCAAAAAGAGGCCGGAGATAAAAAAGAATATTCCATACCAGTAAGAGGGTTGACCGCAGGTTACTATATTGTAGTATTACAGTCGGCTGATGGTAAGGTATACAAGAGCAAGTTTATGAAACGTTAGACTATATATTTATAGTATGAAGGGCGAGGCTATTCTATTAACTTAGGATGGCCTTGTTTTTTATATTCTAATGAACGATTTTCACTCTAAAACGTTCATTTGCGATAGGATCATCAAAAAAAAGTATTCAAAATCATCTGACGAACCATATATTTCAGTAATTTTGTCTTTCTAATGAACAACAAGATAGTGATTTGTGTCATTCGTTGAGGTGCTACTAAAACAACTAACCCCTAACTATATGAGGTGTACACTACTCTTTCTATTTATTCTTCTTACAAGTCGGCTTCTTGCTGATAATGTAACAGCAGAGCAGGCTCATGCTTTAGCTACCGATTTCTTTAAAACGAATGTTCAAACTCGTAACACTTCTGCATCACCACAGCTGCAATTAGTTTGGGATGGAGAAGATTTGAGTACTCGTGGCACAGGGAATCTTCCGGCTTTCTATGTTTTTAATAATACCGATCGGAAAGGCTTTGTTATTATTGCCGGAGATGATGTGGCTATGCCCGTATTGGGGTATTCTTTTACGGATAATTTTGTGGTAGATGGGATGCCTTCTAATTTGAAAAGTTGGATGAATGGCTTGAAAGAGCAGATCAATAGAGCCAGAGAGACAGGACTAAATGTTTCCGATGTTGTATCCAAAGCATGGAGAGGGGTGTCGGATATGACTACGGGAGACGTGGTGAAACAATATGAAACGGCAAAGTGGGATCAAATCAGTCCCTATAACTTACTTTGTCCTGAAATTAATCGTATCCGGACAGTTACAGGTTGTGTTGCAACGGCTGTAGCTATACTTATGAGATATTATCAATGGCCGGATGTGGGTACGGGAACTCTTCCGGCTTACAATTATACAGCACATATAAATGGAAGAGAAATTGCCCAGACAATTCCAGAAAGGACATTAGGTAATACTTATGCCTGGAATAATATGCCACTTGAATATGATTGGAGTTCTTCAGAAGTCACCGAAAATGAAGTTGCAACTTTGATGTACGATTGTGGTGTTATGGCTCAGGCTGAGTTCAATATAGCTTCTGCCGGTGGTACCGGTGCTGCTACATTGACAGCAGTTCGTGGATTGGCTGAGTATATGAAGTACGATAAAAGTATGTTGTGTCTTCGTCGCGAATGGTACTCGGATACAGAATGGATACAAATGTTGGAAAATGAAATAATGACAGTAGGTCCTGTACTTTATGGTGGAGCTACTCTTAGTAATGAAGGACATCAGTTTATACTGGATGCATACACAACAGAGAATTATTTCAGAGTAAATTGGGGATGGAGTGGGCATAGCAATGGTTTCTTTCTGATTTCCGCTTTAAATCCGAATGATCAGGGGGCAGGCGGTAGCACTGGCGGTGGTTTCATTGCGAATCAAGATGCTTTGTTTGGGCTAAAGCCGACAAAAGGAAATTCAAACTATCAGACTTTGTTGGGGATGCTTGCTGGAAAAACTGGCAGTGGAGAATCTTACTCCGGTTTGATAACTTCTGAAACTCAGTTTAATGTAAATACTAATTTTACTGTGAAATGCGGCTTTTTCTGGAATCTCGGATTAATTCCGTTTTCTGGAAAAGTAGCTTTAGCTATAGTTGATAAGAATCAGAATATTAGGGAACTTATATCAGGCACTTCATCTATTTCAAGCATGAAGACATATGGTGGTATGGCCTTTACGTTCCCTTGTAAAATCTCATTATCTCCACAACCCGGAGATCGTATTGTTGCAGTCTACAAAGGAACAAATGATACTGATTGGAAAATTGTTCGTGGTGGTCCTGACACTACGAATGAGATTATCGTTAAGACCGATCCTACTCCAATAATCGAGACCGAACAAGAAACTCAGTTTACTGTTTATTGTGATAAGCAACAAGGAACTGCGATTGCTCATTTGCCGGAGAATTCCCATACGTTGAATATATATGATGTAAATGGACGTTTATTGAGACAAATATTGTCTGAAGGAAAAGAAACTATAACTTTCTCTTGTCGGGAATATCCT
>OODP01000096.1_pt1 | contig 90377 bp, 51 predicted proteins | sample 1671011 | NCBI WGS metagenome assembly OODP01 (sample SAMN06348113, study PRJEB24527) | human gut metagenome | biome: human gut; feature: ankylosing spondylitis patient; material: feces | host: Homo sapiens | place: China | collected 2015-10
ATTAAATGAACTGCGTTCTAATAGAGTTGAAGAAAAAAGAATGTGGATTCCAGTTATTATGATGATTGATGAACTCTTAAATATTTTTGAATTTTCTGTTTTTGATAAATGTAATCAGTTTAAAAAGTTGACATCTCAATTTTTGGATGAATTCAATTACAATACAAAAGATAAAAAATATTTATCAAATAAGTATAGGGAAGTAAAAGGGGATGTTTATAATATTATGAATGGAAATTTATTTATTAAAGATTGTTTGTATATTAAAAAAACAAGCACAACTATTCAAAAATTATTCACTAAATATGCTTTGCAGAAAAGCAATATTAAACATTATAATATAGTTAGTTATATACACATGTTAATTAATCGTTATTTTGATAATTGTCCTAGAGCGCATGAATTAGTTATATATTATATATTATGGACATACTATAAATCTATCATTGCTCAAAATGCTAAAGCAATGAGTTGAATTGATTTTTGTGTGACGATATTTAAAAGAAAAATGAGATCGTTTCCTTTCTATACCCAATATGATACAATGGATTGCGGACCAACGTGTTTACGTATGATTGCGAAATATTATGGCAAACACTATTCATTGCAAACTCTTCGTGAACGTTCTTTTATAGCACGTGAAGGAGTTTCGATGTTAGGGATAAGTGATGCTGCTGAGTCAATCGGTTTTCGGACTTCGGGAGTTCGGATCTCTTTACAGCAACTGACAAGGGATGTTTCTTTGCCTTGTATTTTACATTGGAATCAACGGCATTTTGTGGTGTGCTATGATATTCGTAAAAAACATTCGGGTTTTCGATATTATATTGCAGACCCTGCCTCTCAATTGGTTTCTTATGATGAAGCAGAATTAAAGAAATGTTGGATTGCAACTCAAAAAAATGGGGAAGAAAAAGGTATGGCGTTGCTTATGGAACCGGGACCTGATTTTTTTGAGAATGAAGATGAAAAAATGAGTGGGAAACGGAATCTCGTCTTTTTTGTTAAATATCTCACTCCTTACAAAAAACAGTTGATACAACTTGTTTTGGGCATGTTGACAGCTAGTCTATTACAGCTTATTTTCCCTTTTCTGACCCAATCACTGGTTGATGTGGGGATTCAAAATGGAAACATAAATTTTATTACTTTGGTGTTGATAGCGCAAATTATAATTTCGATATCTCAACTTTCTGTCAGTTTCATCCAAAGTTGGATTTTGCTACATATGAATACCCGTATCAATATTTCTTTGATTTCTGACTTCCTGACGAAATTAATGAAGCTTCCCATTCGCTTCTTTGACACTAAAATGGTAGGGGATACTATGCAACGTATCGGTGATCACAATCGTATTGAAAACTTTTTGACAGGATCGTCCATAAATACTCTCTTTTCATTTGTAAATTTCTTCATTTTCGCTTTTGTATTAGCTTATTATGACTTGATTATTTTAGGAATCTTTTTATTCGGTAATGCTTTGTATATAGGTTGGATATTTTTGTTTATGAAATATAGGCGTGAGTTGGATGTCAGACGTTTTACACAAGCTGCCGGAGAGCAAAGTAGTTTGATTCAATTGATAACGGCTATGCAGGAAATTAAACTGAATAATTGTGAAAAACAAAAACGTTGGCAATGGGAACGAATTCAGGTAAAGTTGTATAAAATTAGGGTAAAGGGGTTGACTTTAGGTCAAATTCAACAGGTTGGTTCTATCTTCTTTTATCAAACGACCAATGTATTCATTACTTTTATAGCAGCCAAGGCTGTAGTTGAAGGACAAATGACATTGGGAATGATGATGTCTCTGACCTATATTATCGGTCAATTATCTGGGCCTATCGGGGCTTTTATTGGTTTTGCCCAGGAATTTCAGGATGCAAAGATTAGTCTGGAACGACTGAACGATATACATGGGCAGCAAGATGAGGAGATAGGAATTTCTTCGAAGGTATCGGTTTTAGAAGGAAGGCGAGAAATACGGATTGAAGATCTTTCATTCAGCTATGATGGATCGAATAGAAATTATGTATTGAGAAATTTGAACCTGGTGATTCCGGAACATCGTGTTACAGCTATAGTGGGGGCAAGTGGTAGTGGAAAAACAACATTGATAAAATTGATGTTGGGAATATATTTGCCCAATAAAGGGGAAATTAAAGTTGGTGATACACCTTTACAAATGATTAATCCACATTTATGGAGAGCAAAAACCGGCTCGGTGATGCAGGATGGCTTTATTTTTTCAGAAACGATAGCGCAGAATATTGCTGTAGGTGAAGAGATAATAGACAGAGTACGGTTGAGGCATGCTGTTACAGTAGCCAATATTAGAAATTTTATTGAATCGCTCCCTTTGGGGTATGATACTAAAATCGGGATGGAAGGAAATGGAATAAGTCAGGGGCAAAGACAGAGAATTCTTATAGCCCGCGCTGTTTATAAAAATCCGGAGTTCCTTTTTTTTGATGAAGCCACTAATGCATTGGATGCTAATAATGAAATGGAAATAATGAAAAACCTAGATGAATTTTATAAGGGAAAAACTGTAGTAGTGGTGGCTCATCGTCTAAGTACTGTTAAAAACGCGGATAACATAATTGTACTTGACGGGGGAATTATTGCTGAGGAAGGGACCCATGCGGAACTTGTAGGGATGCAAGGACTTTATTTTCAATTGGTGAAAAACCAATTAGAGTTGAGCGATTAGACATTATGGGGATATGATAAAAGAAGAAAAGAACAACAATGAAATAGAACTTCGTAGTGATGAAGTACAAGAGGTGATGAATAAGATCTCCCCCTGGATTATACGTTCTGGCATTACAGCACTTTTTTTTATAGTAATTATATTGTTTATCGGTTGTTATCTTTTTAAATATCCGGATGTATTACAAGCTGACATAACAGTGACAACGGAAAATCCGCCAACTTATGTATTGGCACGGGTTTCCGGGAGATTGGATACACTCTATGTAGGCAATCACCAAAAAGTGTCAAAAGGAACTTTTTTAGGCTGTATTATAAATCCGGCTGTCACGAATGATGTACTTTGGTTAATGCAAAATTTGCAGGATTGGCAACGGAGGGGATACTCATTGAACGAGGGCAAAATAATATTTGAAACGGCTACCTTGCAGTTAGGAGATATACAAGCAATATATTCGTCTTTTGTATCGGTTCTTCTTAAGTACACTCATTTTAAAGAGCTAAACTATTATGATAAAAAGATATGTACGGAAAAAGAACGGTTGGCGGATCAAAAAAAGTATTATGGTTTGATAAGACGTCAACACAATTTGGCTGAAAAGGAAATGAAAGTGGCTAACAGGATATATACTCGTGACTCGATATTGTATGTGGATAATGTTCTGATTCCTGCGGAGTTTGATGTCTCAAAAAGTCAATATTTACAACAGTTGCGGGCTATTGAGACTTCTCGTATCAATTTATTGCAGGCAGAAATGCAAGTAAGGCAAAGTGAAGAGAATGTATTGGATGTAATGAAGCAATGGATAGATGAAGAACAACAGTATCAGACAGAACTGAAAAATACATTAGAACAATTACTGGCTAAATTGCAAGCGTGGAAGCAAGATTATTTACTTGAGAGTCCAATAGATGGGATAATAACTTTTATTACCGTTTGGACTCAGAAACAGAATGTACAATCCGGAGAATCATTGTTTGTGATTGTGCCCACAGATATGTCTGCTCCTAAAGGAAAGGCGTTTTTACCAATTCAAAGTTCCGGAAAAGTGAAAATTGGACAGAAGGCTCATATCCGTTTATCTAACTACCCGGAAAAAGAGTTTGGCTATGTACAAGGAGAAATATTTGCTGTTTCTCCCGTACCTACTGCTGAAGGGAATTTTATAGTCGAAGTGTCGCTTCCTAATGGATTGGAAACGAACTATGGAAAAGAATTACCTCCGGATCAGGAACTAAAAGGGATGGCAGATATCATATTAGAAGATTTGAGTGTATTAGAAAGGTTATTGGCTCCTATAAGGCAAATATGGATGCATAACATCAAAGGAGATAAATAATGAGTTAGAATAATATAATTATGAAGTATCTTTTTCCATTTATTATTACTTCTGTAGCTATGGTGGCAAACGGGGCATTTCAACGAAATGATTCGATAATCAGTAGTGACTCTATTAAGTATGTGCTGAATGATACAGTGATAACTTTGGATGAAGTTGTCATAAAAGAGCAGAAAAGGATATTTAAGTGGGATGGAAAATACCATTCCCTGAAATGATAATCTTATCATCGGCAGAGGAAAATGATTTGACGGTTCTTAAAAGAGAGGTGGCTGATGGACTGAACCACAGGAATATCTTTGCAGATAAGATATACCCTGATTTCTCTTTCTAGGGAAATAAGCAGCAGGAACAGGAAATTACTATGCTCAGGCCTGTAAAAGTAATAAAGGGAGAAGCCGCTATTATTACTCAAAGGGAGAAAGCAGGCAGAGACCTATTCTCGACAGCTGTTTCAAAGGTCGGACAACCCATAGAATCGTTTTTCAACTGGCTGAATGAGAAAACAAATATTCAAAGAGTGATGAAGGGCAGATCTAAGTATGGGCTTCTAGTGCATACGATGGGAAAAAGTGCCATCGCATTCATTTATTTAATTTTCTAAAACAATGAATCAGAGTTCAACTACTGATTCGCATTAATTATTAATTTAAAATTTTATCATTATGGAAAAGAAATTTATGCTAACAAAATATTTTTCAATCTTGTTATTGATAATAGCCTTACCGTTAAGTGCTCAGATAAATATCGATACTGATCAGGCCATTCATGTGAAAAGCTTCGCAAAAAGCGATATTTTTGCAGATGTGTATAGTATCAATATTGGTCAGGGTGCAGATAAGCCATTTAGTCTTATAAAGCCTTACACTACTAGAGACAACAAACTGTTGCTTTCCTGTTGGCCATCCGAATTATATCTTTATGATTTGGAAGGTAAATTTTTAAAAAGGATTCATTCAGGAGATCAGCTTCCGGTCAATACGTATGATCGTAATAAGAACTATTTTTACTTGGAAGTTCTTGATGGTGGAGTGCCCACATGGTATGGTATAGATCTGAAAATAGGTGAGGTCGTTACTCGACTTCCAAAACCCTCTATATATGAAAAACAGATCGTGAACTTTAAAAGAACCGGGGCTGATGAATATGTTTGTTTTGTAAATAATCAGTCGGGAAATGACAGTGTATTCGTTGTTTTCTTTGACGGGAAAGGTAAGGTGAAATGTACAATCCCTGAAGAAAGGACTTACAAAAAAAACGGAGAAGACAACCCTTATTTTCAGGGTCAGTTTTATGATTACGATGGCAAACATTATTTTAAGGAGCTTCTTTGGGGAACGACTGTTTACGAAATAGGTGATTGCAAGCTTATTCCGCATATCCAGTTTGATTTGGGTAGTAAAACACCCAACTATGCTTATCGTGATATGCCCGAAAAGAACAAGGGTACTTATCAGCTAGGTACGGTAATGGAAACGGATACCCGTATTTACTTCAGTTACAATGTTAATAAAGAGACCTTTTGGGGATATTACAGTAAGGCTGATGGCAAAACCTATGTTACTAAATTGCCCTCTAAAGATAAAATTACAGATAAAGGTGAAAGTTGTAATTTCTTGCCTGCTTGGGATTCTGGCTTTGAAACAGTCACTGCCATACAATCAAAGGATAAAGAACCGGTTATTGTGGTGGGAGATCTGAAATAACTAGTCTGATTAGCTTTAAACTTAGCAGTGCCGATAGAATAAAGAGTTGCTAGATTTATTCTATCGGCATAATATAGGTTTATTTAGTTGTGCCTTAAAAGTTTATTTTAGCGAAATATCGCTGCCTGACAATCTTTTGCTAATTTTTCTATAAAGTATAAAAGTATTCTCATGGCTCTTTTGAAGTTATAAGCAGCCATTAATAGTACAATTTGGAGAGTCATTGTTTGTGATTGTGGCCACAGATATGTCTGCTCCTTAAGGAAAGACATTTAATTGTGTGTCGTTTTGTGTAGCTATGAAACCAACCCATGCTGTGGGGCAGGTTGGTTTCATTCTATCAAATTCCATCAATTGACTTTTATCATTTTATATGAGATAATGCAGCAACAGGGAATATCTAAAATGTGCCTATTTTATGGAATAAACTCATAGCTCTTCAATATGAACCGTTTTCCTTTATATGAACCTTTACGTTGTAGTTTGACTTTCTTCTTGTCAACTTGTAAAGTGATGGTGTTATAGGCTCCGGATTGATAATCATAACTCTCTCCATCGTCTTCCAGAAGAACTACGGGAGAGACAGGACTTCCATATACTTTGCAGGTAAGTTGGAAGCTGCTAGTTGGGGATACAAATTGAACCGGCTCTGCCAACGGTAGAAGAGTACCGGACTTGACATATAACGGAAGTTGATTGAAAGCTGTTTCTATCAGGTAGCTTTTTCCCCCTTCATAGGTTTCGTTTGTATTGAAGTTATACCAGGTTCCTTCCGGGAAGTAGACGGTTCGTCGGTTAGTGTCTTTATATAAGGGGGCAGCCATCAAGCCGTCCCCAATCATATATTGGTCATACAGCTTGCTTGCCTGCGGGTCGCCCGGATAATCCATCAATAACGGACGGAAAGGAGGGATGCCTTGTTGATGATAGGCAAAAAAGGCTGTGTATAGATAAGGTATCAATTGCATACGAAGGTTTATCAGTTCGCGGCTATACTGTTCAAACTGTTGGGCTTCGGGCAGAAATTCCGCCCGGTTGTTCTTGTCTCTGTCAAATTGAAGCCACGGTGCGTATTGCAGATACCAGGCATTTACCATGGCTTGCGGAGATAAAATAACTGTTTGCAAGCGGTGGAAGAACTCTTCGGGAGAATGGGATTCTCTGACTTCCGGACACCAGAGTAAACCACCGAAGGCTGCATTACACATCATGCGTATATAATCTTCATGCCCATAGATGTCACTATAAATGACTGCCGGAACGGAGGACATAAACAACCCGGAAGCTCGATAATCCTGAAAAGCACGGTGATTGGCTTTCCGGTACATGCTATCCAATGTGGTGACGTAAAGCGAACCGAATAACTGATGCATCTGTTCACCGTCCAATCCCGAAGGGAAACGTGACATATCGGGAAATCCCCATGTTGCATCAGCTTTTGTGATATTCGAATTATCACATTCGTCCATCTTAAAGCCGCTGATTCCTTCTTCCATCAATGTCTTATGATGGTCGGTGAATAATGTACGAGCTTCCGGAAGCGTGAAATCCGGAACCAGCCCGTTCCATACCAGATAATCACCGGCATAGGGTTTCATCTTCTCATAAAAAGGTGCTGCCGGATTGACATAAGCATGTTCCCATAGATTGACTTTGAAGCCTTGCTGCTTCAAGTCTTGAATCATTTGCCGGTGATGGGGAAAGTGGTCGCTCCAAACATATGAACAGGAATAGGCTGCCGTATGCCATCCCGGTTCCAAACCGATCACATCGCATGGAATCTTGTTTTCACGGAAATAATTGGCAAAACGCATGACTGAATCCTGCACGGCATCTCCCTTGACACGGTATTTGAAGCCTAATCCCCACAACGGAGGCAAGCAGCCTCCACCGGAGAGTAAATTATAACGTTGTACCACTCTTTTTACGTCTGGACCGGAGATTACCAATACTTCTATGCCTTTGGCTCCGGGAATATCGATATGTACTCCATTACCATTCCCCCTGTTTTTATAAAGTTCTTCCGTGGTCAAAGCGACTTCCCCTTTTTGTCTCCCGGAAACGGAAGGTTGATACTTTTGTCTTTGATTGGAACCGCAAAGAAAGGTGGTGTATCGGGCCGTATTCACCAGAATGCCGTATCCTTTGCTGGATATGTAAAAAGGTTGCGGGGCATGGGACAATCCCAGTCCTCCGTAAGGGTTGTCGTTCACTATGGGGCGTTTGCGAAGCCCTCTTTGCTCGAACGTTTCTATCTGCAATCCGAATCCGTATATTTGTTCGTCGTCTGCCAAGGGTACTTCGATCTGGCAACCTCTGTCTGTTGTGACTATCCGGATATCATATAAATCAAAAGGTAAGTCGGAGACCGGAAGTTGTTTCATGCTTTCTAGCTTTATTTCCGGTTTAAATACCCGGAGTGGGGTTAAAGAATCTGCTGTCCCGGCTTTAAGCATAAAAACGCCCGGAGCAATTTCCGTTGACGGGGACTGTGCATGTACGAATAAGTTTGTAATTAAGAACATTAATAGCAGCCATCTACTTTTCATAAGTTTTATCGTTTTAAAAGGGTTGTATTCGACTGCAAAGAAAGTATATTCTTTTGTAAATACGTCCTACTGAAGAGATAAAAAATACCCTCTGTCCGGGTATGAACCGAACAGAGGGTAATCTAGTCCATTGATATTCGTTTATCTTGTTTTGTATTCTTTGAATTTCAATTTGCTTTGCTTGTTGCTTTCGTTCCAAAATTTGGGGAAGTAAAGAACGTCGCTGCGGTCTGCCCATTCGAAGTAGGCTTCTTCCAGCTCTTTTACTTTTTCCGGATATTTGGCGGACAAGTCGTTTTGTTCCGTTCGGTCTTCACGGATGTTATACAGTTCCCAATTATCTTGTTTGCAATAGGCGGATACCAGTTTCCAGTCACCTTTGCGAACCATTCTGTTACCTTCGTGTTCGGCATAAATGTAACGTTCAGGAAGTTGCTTGCCTTCTACGATTGGTAAAAGTGAAGTTCCCACAGCCGGAGCAATGGTACGTCCTTGATAGGTCTTGGGATATTCTGCCTTTGCCAGATCGAGGCAAGTGGACATGATATCGACAAACTGTGCCGGTTGATGGTCGATGCCTCCTTTGTTCTTCACGTTCTTGCCCCAGTTGATGATGCAGGGAGTGGAGATGCCGCCTTCATGAGCAAAATGCTTGTAAAGGGTGAACGGAGTACAGCATACATTTGCCCATCCGGTTCCGTAATGGTGGTAAGTACCCGGCAAACCCATCTGGTCGAGTTCTTCGCCTACGTGCGTGTGGTGGTTCAGGCCGCTGTGTTTGTCGAAACCGAATTCAGTCCATTCGGCACAGGCTCCGTTGTCGGACATAAAGATGATAAATGTATTATCAAGTTCCCCGTTCTTTTTCAGGGTGTTCATGACACGGCCGATGTTTTGGTCCATGATATCTACCATGGCTGCAAAGATAGACATGCGGCGTGCAAGGTCTGTCTGCTGATCTTTAGTCAGTGAATCCCATGCCGGAAGCTCGTAGTTCGGTCCTTTGAACATGAAGCTTTCCGGAACGATGCCGCGGGGGCTCAATTGGGGATTTCCCTGCATGAGTCCTAGCTTTACGATTCTTTTCCAACGTGCATCACGTATTTTGTCCCAGCCTTGCATATAGGTTTTCATGTATTTGTCCGTCATTTCTTTCGGAGCATGAAGAGGAAAATGAGGGGCGTTGTAAGCCAGATACAGGAACAAGGGTTGTTTTTCGTCATTTGCCTGATTGATGAAATCTATGGCATAATCCGTGATTACATTGGTGGCATAAAACTCTCCTTCGGCATACTGACGTGGGGTACGGTCTTCGGGTAGACGTGAATAAACTTTGGGATTCCAAAATGAGTCGAAACCTCCCAAAAGTCCGAAATACTCTTGGAAACCGCGCTGTATAGGGTTTACTTTACCCAAGTGCCATTTTCCAGCCATCGCTGTGAAATAGCCGTTGTCCTTCAGAACTTCAGCGATGGTTACGTTGTCCGATTCGGAACGGAAACCGGAATAACCACGAGGCCAGTTGGGATGATTGCCTGTCATGTGCCCCAACCCCGTCTGATGAGGATAGAGTCCGGTCAAAAGATTGGCACGGGAAGGACAACTGCGGGCACTGTTGTATAATTGTGTCATGCGTACTCCTTTTTTTGCCATGCCATCCAGTACGGGAGTATGTATTTCTCCTCCGAAACAGCCCAAATCGGAAAATCCCAGGTCATCTGCAAGGATGATAATTATATTCGGTTTTTCCTGTGCGGATATACTTGCACCAAGTGCCAGTGTACCAGCGAGTAATAAATGCTTTTTCATCATGTATTTGTTTGAGTATTATTTTTTATTCTTTTTCTTGTTTACTTCCCGGGCTTGGTGAACCTGATGCGGGGTCGGTCCGTTCAGGGGATAAGGTGCATAATCGAGTGACTCATCATCCCCCTCTTCTTCCAGCCATTTGTCCAGCAAATCGGACATTTTCTTCAGTTCCTTTTTATATTTCGGATCATCTGCCAGATTGTGCCGTTCTCCCGGGTCTTTTTTCAGATCGTACAATTCGATTGCCGGTCTGCGGTAATAACGGTCGATGATGGCGGCTGCCTGTTTGTCGTTCCGTGCCACTTCATCCCAGGAATCCCAATAGGCTCCTGCACCGTCTTTGCGCAGAATATCGGAGTGATTGGAATGGTAGCAATCGGGAAGTAAGTTGCGAATATACTTAAAACGTTCGTTACGCACGGCACGAATGGGATAAAGATTAAAGTCGCCATCGCTATTGTGCGTAGTGAAGATTAAATCCCGGTGCTTTTTTGTATTGCCCAGTAAGACCGGAGCAAAAGAGCGGCCATCCACATCGTCGGATACTTTGCCCCCTGCAAGGTCTATCAGAGTGGGCATGAAGTCTATCCAACTAATCATAGCATTACTGCGCACGCCTGCTTCGATTTGTCCCGGCCATCTGACAATGAACGGTACTCTGACACCCAGTTCATACAGGTTCCATTTGCCGAATGGCCATTGACATCCGTGGTCGGCACTGTAAATGAAGACGAAATTATTGTTACCGAAATAATCGGTAGCCATCTGGTCGATTTCCGTCATCGTTTTATCCATCCGGGTGATGTCCGACAGATAACGTGCCCAATGTTCACGTGTTTCCTTGGTATCGATCAAGTAATCGGGCAGATTAACTTCGGCCGGATTGTAAATGCTCTCTTTCCCCCAAGGTACATGTGGCCTGTGATCGCCTACCATCAGGCAAAGCGGCTTTTTGGAAGTTCTTTTTTTCAGGTATGCCGATACGGATTCGGACAGTTTTGTATCACTGTTCCAATTGTACCATTCAAGCTCATCAAAACCGCATAGTTCCGCGTGTTTCTTACCGTGGGCTATTTTACCGAAGGCAACCACTTCGTATCCTTGTTCTTGCAATTGCTTGACCATCTTCTGACTTTCGGGGCGCGGAAGCCGATGATTGCCTACTGCTCCGTTGTGTACGGGAATCATTCCACTCAAAAGAGCAGCTCGGCTGGGACCGGATGCGGGAGAAGCGATGTATGCATTCTCGAACAACATGCCTTGGTCAGCAAGTTCCTGCATCTTGGGTGTCTTGATGAAGGTATCTCCGTAAGGTTCACTTTGTGCGCAACCATGGTCATCTGCCAAGTAGACAACAATATTCGGCTTTTCTTGTGCATAAAGTGAAGAAGCCAGCAGCAGACCTGCTGTAATAGGAATTGCTTTCATATGCTTTTTTGTTTTATTCGGAATTAGTTAATTCGTTTGTTCTTTGTCACCTGCATGTTTGGGAAGTACGAAATGACGGGCGGCCCATTGATCCCATTCCTTGATCAGTTTATGAAGTAACTCAGGATTTTGTGCCGCCAAGTTATGTTTCTCTGTGCGATCTTTTTCGATATTGAAAAGTTCCCATACCGTGCCGGTCTGGTCGCGAACTGCTTTCCATTCGCCATAGCGGATGGCACGGTTACCCTGATGTTCCCAATACATGTATTCGTGTAATGAATCGGTTTTCTTCTCAATGGCGGGGAACAAGCTTGTGCCTGCCAGCGGATAGATCGGGTTGCCTCCGTGATAGGTCTGGGGATAGCTGGCTCCGGTGGCTTCCAATACAGTCGGCATGATATCGGGCAGATATCCGGGGACACGGCATAGCTCTCCTTTTCCGTTTCCTAATCCTTTTTGCCATGAAACGATGAGTGGAGTGGAAATACCTCCTTCGTAGGAACGGCATTTATATTTCCGGAACGGAGTGTTGGAGGTTTGTGCCCAGGCTCTTCCGTACGATGGCATTCCGCTGTGTGAGGGGTTGTTGATATCTTCCTGCTTGCCGCCTCCCAGCTCTTCATAGGGTTCGGCACAAGCTCCGTTGTCCGAGAGGAAAAAAATCAGGGTGTTATCGAGTTTATTGTTCTTCTTCAAACATTCGATCACTTTTCCTACATTGTAGTCGACGCAGTGTACTTGTGCTGCATAGACAGCCATGCGATAGGCTGATTCGTCCTTTTCTTTTTCCGTCAGTTCATCCCAGGAACGGTTTTCCCATTCAGCGAAACCTACGTTTTTGTCTATGATTCCCATCTTAGCCATGCGTTTGTAGCGTGCTTGGCGGATTTTATCCCAGCCTTTGGAACGGTATAGCTTTGTGAACTTCTGGATGTCCGCTTCTTTTGCCTGTAATGGCCAGTGGGGAGCATTGAATGCCAAATAGAGGAAGAAAGGATTATCATCTTTCTGCTCATTGACGAATTGAACAGCATGGTCGGCAAAAGCATCCGTGGTATAATAGGGAGCCTCCGGTGCCGGCAGTTTGGTGTTGTCCATGGTCAATCCGCGGCCACCGTCCGGTCTCAGGTAACTACATGCACCTGCCAATATACCGTAGAAGCGTTCGAAACCTCTTTGCAACGGCCATTTCTCTTGTCCGTGCATCCCCAGATGCCATTTACCTGCCATATAGGTATGATAACCGCTTTCTTTCAGTACTTCCGCGATGGTAACACATCTCCGGTTGAGGAAACCTTTGTAGCCGTCCGTGCCCCAATCGTTTTTGTCTTTATCACCATTCTTTTTTTGGGAACCGGGATCTTCGGACATTTGTCCGATGCCTGCCTGATGTTGAAATAGTCCTGTCATCAGGCTGGCTCTTGCCGGGCAAGAACGGGAAGTGTTGTAGAATTGGGTGAAACGGGTTCCGGTAGACGCCAGCTTATCAATATTTGGAGTCAGAACCTCTCCTCCATAACAGCCGATATCGGAATATCCCATGTCATCGACAAGGATAATTACTACATTGGGCTTTTCCTGTGCCCAAACGAAAGGCGTCAAAAGCAGTGGCGCTGCTGCAAATATTCTTTTGTTCATGATACGTTTCCTTTATTAGTCGGTGAAATGATAATTGTATGGATTCTGCTTGAAGTGATATCTGTTTCTTGGGATTGGTAGTGGGTCTTGCAACCTCAGATTCCAAGTTATCAGGGCTTCTATCAGTTCCATTTGCTTATCGGCATATTTCTTATTTCCGAAAAGATTGTTGATTTCGGACGGATCGTTCTTGAGGTTGTATAGTTCACCTCTGCCGTAATTATCCATGATTAGCTTCCAGTCGTCTTTACGGATCATGCGTTGAGTGCCGCTTTGTGTCCATGTATTCAGTTCGTCGCAGTAAGCGATTTTACCGGGAGTCAATGCTCCTTCTTCTGCAAAGGTCAACGGCTCATTAAGTGTGAAGTCTTCTCCTCCGAATCCCTGTTCGACGATGATGCTGGCAAATTCTTTCTTTGGGTATTCTTGTCCTGTAAGCATAGGCCACAAGCTTCTGCCTTGTACTCCAACGGGTATATCGGTGCCGATAGCGGTACATAAAGTGGGGAATATATCTGCCAGGGAAACATGGGCGTCCATCGGTTGTTTTTGTTGTTTGATGCCATAACCTGCCCATACCATCGGGATACGGGTGAGGCATTCGGGTGTCCCGGCACCTTTGCGAATCAATCCGTATTCACCGCAGTAATCACCGTGGTCGGCAAGGATGATAAAGATGGTGTTCTCGTATTTTCCTTCTGCTTTCAGTGTTTCTATCATACGCTTCACCTGGTCGTCTATGAGGCGGATCATACCCATATAATTGCCTCTCAAGCGGGGGAGATCTCTTTGCAGATCGGGGCAGGAGGCGTCTTCCAGTTGAGATAGGATCTGATATTTGTCACTCTTTTTAGGGAGGTCTTTACGGGTAGTGCGAGGTTGTGGAATTTTATCGGGAGCAAACATTGAATAATAAGGTTCGCATACCTGATAAGGGTTATGAGGTTCAGCGAATGAAACCCATAAGAAGAACGGTTCATCTGCTTTTTGTTGGCCGATCCAGTCCAAAGCTTCGTTGACGATGGTGGTAGGCTGTTGCTGTTCCAACGGGATAGGGGAAGGTTCCAACCATTGTCCGCGGGCTTGTTGATTGAGAAAACGGGCAAGTTCTTTTTCTTCAGGCGTATTCTTTTTGCCTTTACCCCAATGCCCGTAGTCTATCCAGTAGTCCATATCACTAGCTTTCAGGTAGGAATGGTTCTTGCCCACCAGGGCTGTTTTGTATCCGTTTTCTTTCAAGACGGTCACCATATCCTTGTTGTAATATACATCGGGTACATTATGGTTGGTGCGTACATGGGTTGCCGAAGGAAAACGCCCGGTAAACATCGAACAGCGTGCCGGGGCACTTGCCGGGGCTACGGTGTAAGCCTTGTCGAACCAGACGTTCTGATGAGCTAATGAGTCAGCGAATGGAGTGATAGCCATCGGAAAGCCTTCTCTGCCGCAAAGGTCGGCACGTTGCTGGTCGGTCATGATCAGCACGATATTGGGCTTCGTAGTCTGTGCAAATGTTGAAGCACCAACAGCGGCAAGAGCCGCTGTAAGAGGTAAATATAGGTTTTTCATATAAATAGTCTTTCTATTAAAATTTCTGTACTTCGTCTGGTCCGGGAGTCGCGTAGTCCGGATCGATGGCGCGAATGTAGACATCACCGTCTTTCTGTATCTTTACTTCCAAAGGAACGATGGTGGTACCTTGTTCGTTGATGGTCTGGGCTGTTTCGCTCAGGTCTTTTGTCTGGATACCATTTTTGGGCAGAGGCGGTACATTACCGTTGAAGAAGGCGGTACACCACCATTTGCCGTCTTTATCCATAAAGGGTGTTCCATGTCCGAGGAATCGTCCTACGAAACGGCGTTCGCTGTACGGTCCGGTTATGTTATCGGAGGTGCAATAGTATAAGTTGTAGGAACCTTTTCGTCCCTGATCGGTAGACCATGCTGTTCCGAAGTGTACATACTTCTTTCCGATTTTTTTCAATGTGGCACCTTCGTGGCCGATGACGCGGTTGGAAGGATCGATGCGGACAGGATCGGCTGCCAATCCGGTAAATCCGGGCTTTAACGGAGCGATCAACGTATTGCTCCAAGTCATATACCAAGTGCCGTCATCATCGCGGAACAAGGAAGGGTCGTGTTTGTCTCTGACATCTTTTCCCATCGGGAATTCAAGCTTGTTGCTCTTTCCGAGATTGTCCATGATAATGAGGTTGGCGCCATTTTTAACCGGACTGGGTGAAGTATGGACAGCTACCCATTTGCCATCTGCGTAATACATTTCGGGTGCCCAAAGGAACCACTCTTCTTTGGGAGTGTTTTTGAAGGCTTCCGGCTGTTGCTGTGCCCAGAACCCCCTGTCAAGGGAGAACGGTTCGCCTACGTATTCCCAATTGGCAAGGTCTTTACTCTTCCATACACGAACTTGGTAACCTACGAGGCTGGGCTTTAATCCCAGTTTCTTGGCTTGTGGTGATAGTCCGAGATTGTATTTATCCTCTATCTCCCGTTTGTCTCCATTCGTGGGAGTGGTTCCGGTCAAGTAATAAAATCCGTCCGGTGCCAGATAAATGTATGGGTCGCGTATCCAGCCCGGTTTCAAATACACGGCTTTATCGTGTTTCTTCACGGCTTTCAGAATCTCTTTTGGGTTTTGGGCTGTTGCTGCTAGTGAAAAGACAAGCAATGCCATTAGTAAAAATTTCTTTTTCATGGTAGTATTATTTATGAATTTTATTATTGTTGTTTAAAAGGACCTTTGGCAGCAGCCTGTATGCATCTCTCTTCATCCACCCATTTTCCGCGGTACCAACTACAGGGCTTGAATTCATCTTTGAGTTCATGCATTTTTGTTTGCATCTGCTTTCTCATCCTTTTCAATATTTTATCATATTCCCTGTGGTTGACCAGGTTTTGGGTCTGTCTCGGATCAGCTATATTGTCGAATAAAAGTTCGGAACCGTCAATCAAATACCGTGCATAAGTATATTGTTTGTCGCGAACTGCTCTCCACTCATGTCCGTCTTTCCATTGATAGGTATGTCCCATGCCTTGCATGAAAGCAAACTCAGGTTCTCTGCATTTCTTGCCAAGGGCAAGAGGAGAGAGGTCGGTTCCTTCTACTGATTCCGGTATGGGGAGATCCATCAGGCTAAGAAGTGACGGCATGATGTCGGGGGTATTCAGGCAGGCATCGATTTCTTGTCCTGCTTTGATCTTTCCTTTCCAGCGTACCATGAACGGGACTCGGGCTGCGCTGTCATAGAATATCATCTTATAGACACGGCCGTTTTCTCCGAACATTTCTCCATGATCCGAGAAAAAGACAATGATCGTATTCTCATCTAGATTTAGCTCCGATACTTTAGCCATCAGGTCGCCTAGGTAATCGTCAATGCTGGATACCATCGAATAGTACACCCGTTTCATTTCGGGAATGTTCTTCTTCCAGTAATCGATCCAGCGTTTCGGATCGGTATTGCGGTCCATATATTTATCCGGTGTGTCGCTCCAGTTGGAAGGGAGGGCAAAAGGTACATTGGCATAACGTTGATAATATTTTGCCGGAACATTGTCTTTTGTCCATGGATCATGCGGAACTCCTACCGAGAGGAATAAGGCAAAAGGTTTCTTTTCCCCACTCAACCGATCTAACGAGCGGATAGCCATCTTAAATTGTTCTTCTGGTTCGTAGGTTCCTTGCCCGTAATAGATTTTCTCCTTCTTGTCTTCATAGTAATAGGAGTTCATGTTCTCATGATGGAAATTGTATGCTTTCCATTCTCCGTTGAATCCCAGGCGGTCGGGACCTTTCGGAATGAAAGCGCATTCGTCCGAAGAATGATCGGAGCAATTGCCATACATGTGCCATTTGCCGATATAGGCTGTGTTGTATCCATTTTCTGTCAGTACGTGTCCGATGGCTCGCTGATTGGGGTTCAGACGAAGCTCATTGATCACCATGCCTGTGCTGGATGAATATTTTCCGGTAAACAGGGAAGCCCTTGCTGCAGCGGATACCGGGGTAACGGCTACTGCATTGGTGAAATCCGCACTTTCGGATTTGAACCGGTCAATGTTCGGAGTACGGGCAATCTCGTCTCCCCGGCAACTGAATACGTCATTGCGTAATTGATCGGTGATGACAAATATCAAATTAGGGTGTTCCTGCTGTGCGGCAGCAGGAACACCGGCTAATAGGGAAAGAGTCACAAACCAACTTCGTTTCATATTATAGACGTAATATAAACAAGTTCTTAATCAATAGCTTGCAATCCGTAATCAAACAGTTTGTCGTTTTGGGCATCACATTCCACTTTCAATGTGTTTTTTCCTACCTTCAGGTATGGGATGTAATCGCTCAGATTGAACTGGTTGTACTGACGAGTCTGTCTTACATTCTGATCCAATACGCGATGACCGTTAAGCCATACAGTAGTATTACCGCTCATGTTCAACCAGATCATCAGATTGGAAGGTATCTTATTCAATGTAAATTCTTCAGTTGAAGTCACATTTGTTTTCTGTTTTATATTAACCGGGAAGCTAACTTTCTGAGCTGGTGCTGAGCCATATTGGAACAGATGTGTCGTCTTGCCGTAGCGTGCATCTGCTATCAGATTGTTTACTGCCGATGTTTTAGCATTGTACAATTCGGAATGAATGGCATGTAACATAGGTGCCGGAATCTTTATAACTTCGCGGTCGTAAGTGATCAAACCGTTTACTTCACCTTCCACATCGGTTGTCTGTGTATAAATAGCAGCACTCAGTCCTGTAGCTGCCAAGGTACGTAGGTCGTACATCAGGCGTGTATAGTCGTTGATCAGTGTATTGGATTCGTTAATGGTCTTATAACCCCAGTTGCGCATACTTGCATTCCAGAGATGTTCTTTCAAAGGAAGTCCCAATCCACCGAATTCGCCCAGTACGGATACTCTCTCGCCACAATCTTTGGGCAATGGCATGGATGCTGCCGGATAGTTATGATAATCGTAGAAATGTCCTACGCCACGGTCTGCCCAACCGCTGACTCCGTTGATCAGACGGGTTTTGTCGTAATCCATCACCCAATTAACGATACGCGGAGTATCATATTGTCCCCAGCCTTCATTAAATACTACCCAGGTGGTGATACAGGGGAAGAATCCCAGTTGATCGATCATCCTTTTCAACTCACTTTCCCATTCCTGTGCGCTTTCGGCAGGCCGGCTTTCCCAGTCTTTGGCTGCACCCGGTTTCACATGTTCCTGTGCTTTATTCTGGCTGCTCATGCCCGATGACATATCTTGCCAGATCATGATGCCCAGTGAGTCAGCGTAATAGTAATACAGTGCTGGTTCCATTTTGATATGTTTGCGCAGTGAATTGAATCCCATCTCTTTCAAGGTTTCCATATCCCAACGCATGGCTTCTGCCGTAGGAGGTGTATGGAGTCCGTCAGGCCACCAGCCTTGATCCAATGTTCCATACTGGAAAATCGGTTCGTTGTTGAGGCAGATACGCATGTATCCTTTTTCATCTCTTGCTTTGGATACTTTACGCATGGCAAAGTAGCTGTCCACTTTGTCCAGGGTCTTATTGCCGCGTTTCAAGGTCATTTCCAGTTGATAGAGATGAGGGGTGGCCGGAGTCCAGAGTTTCGGTTCGGGAATGTTCAAAGTAAGTTCCGGTTGGTAAGCCATCTCTTTGGTAAGGATGGTTTTGCCTCCGTCTTTTACGCTAATCTGCAACTTATCGCTTTTTGAAGTATTGCTGACCGCTGTCTTTAACGTTACTGAACGGTGATCGATATCTGCTACCGGAGTAACGGAAGCAATGTGGCTTTTATTCACCGGTTCCAACCATACGGTCTGCCAGATACCTGATACGGGAGTGTACCAGATGCCTTGTTGATTCAGTTGTTGTTTTCCTCTTGCCTGTGAGCCGAAGTCCGTGGGGTCCCATACGGAAACAACCAGTTCCTGTTTCCCTGAACCTTTCAGGCATTTTGTGATGTCGAAGGAGAAGGCATCGAAACCACCTTTGTGTGTTCCGGCCTGTTTGCCGTTTACCCATACGGTCGTTTCCCAGTCTACTGCACCGAAATGTAACAGGATGTTTTCGCCCTTCCAATCGGTAGGGATTTCAAATGTTGTTTTATACCAGATTTTGTCCTCGGGACGAACTGTTTTACCTACTCCCGAGAGGGATGATTCGACACAGAAAGGAACCAATATTTCTCCGCTATATGTTTTGGGAGCTTTTTCATTTTTACCTATTATGGTGTATTGCCACAGTCCGTTCAGGTTTTGCCAATCTGCTCTGCGGAGCTGAGGACGGGGATATTCTTTCCAGACGTTATCCGGGGTTACCTCTTTCGCCCAACGGGTTTTGATTTTGTCACCCACCGGCTCCCAAGCCAAGCAGGGAATTACGTAAAGCAGCATTGCTATTAAAATCCAATTTTGTTTCATGGTTAATAATTTATGGTTTATAATTAGTTTGTATATTCTTTTTGTTATTGTCAGATATCCTTTTTGCCCTTGTTTTCTTCCTCACCGATGAACGACCTCTTCATCGGTGAGGAAGGGGGTGTTGGTCGGTGAGGAACGATGCCTTCATCGGTGATCTCCGACCTCCTCCTCGGTGGCCTTAATTCCTTCCTTTCATTTTTCCATTAACAGCTTGATCTGAGGCCAATTATCCATACTGTCGTTTGACTGCTTAGCTCCTTTGGTAGAGCGTCCGTTCACGATATATCTTTTCATCTCATCCGTAAGTTTTTTTACTATGTCCGGGTGTTGCTCCACTACATTTTGTGTTTCGGACGGATCGTTTTTCATATCATATAATTGCATGGCAGGCAGGGTGGCTATATACTCTGCATCTTTAGGAAGTGAAGGGAAACACCAACCACCGGAACCTCCCCAGAAAATTAGTTTCCAACGGTCGTTCCTGATAGAGAAAAAGCCTTCTCCCGAATGATGTACGATGTAATCTCTCTTCGAGTGCCCGTTACCTTTGAGAATCGGCCATATTGAGTAACTGTCTTCCGCCACGTTGTTCGCTATCTTGGTATGACACATCTGTGCAAAAGTAGCATAGAAATCTGCCAGACAAACCAACTCGTTGTTGATCACACCTTGGTGGCGTTTGCCCCAAGAGATAATTAACGGAAGGCGGTGACCACCGTCGTAGATATCGGATTTGGCTCCTCTATATATATAGCTGGGATAATGTCCTTTTTTCTCCATGCCTTTCATGTCTGCATAGGGGGCGCACCCATTGTCTGTAGTAAATATGACAATCGTGTTTTCGTCCAGTCCTTTTTCTTTTAAGGTGGTCCGGATACGGCCTACTATGTCATCTACCATCAGCACGAAATCTCCATAAGGTGATAAACCTGATTTCCCTTGGAACTCCGCTGAAGGGAGGATAGGGGTATGAGGAGCTGTGAGGGGAAGATATAGAAAAAAGGGCTGTTGTTTCCGTTGCGGATCATTCAAAAAATCGATTGCATGTTCTCTTAGGTTGACCAGGCAGGTCTCCGGTTCAAAATCTGCACCTAGAGGTCCTTCCCTGAATAGTTCAATACCTTTACGCTCTTTAGCTGTGCGGTTTGGAGCAGCAGTAATTGTGTTGTTTTCTACATATACATAAGGTGGCATATCCAATGATGCCGATATGCCGAAGAAATAATCAAAACCTCTTTCGGTCGGACCTTCTGTAATGGGGCGGTTGAAATCGACTTTATCATTTTCATCTTTGCTCCAATTCCATCCCAGATGCCATTTACCTATACAGGCAGTACTGTATCCGTTGTTCCTGAAAAGAGTACCCAGCGTGGGACGGTCAGCTGCTATAATAGGTTTGCCGTATCCTCCGATTACTCCTTTCTTTAAAGTGGTACGGAAGGCATAACGACCTGTCAGTAGGGCATACCGTGACGGTGTGCTTAAAGAAGATGAGGAGTGTGCATCGGTGAAGGTGATCCCTTGCTGCGCCATTGCATCGATGTTGGGAGTATGAATCTTTGAATTCTCATTCAGTACGGAGACATCTCCATATCCCATGTCATCTGCCAGGATAAGTATGACGTTCGGTTGAGATGTTTTATCTGTGATGCTGTCAGCGGCTTTAATTCCGGTACCTGTGAGTAGGATGGAAGCTGATACGATAATGTGTCTTTTGTTCATAAGTGCAGGGTATTAGTTTTCTGATTGCAAAGTTTGCGAAAATAGAGGGGAAGAGGAAAAACAAACCACTCAATTAATAGAAGAAACCGACCATTAGCCCTTTCGGATAGGGTAAATGGTCGGTTTCTTCATTTTTGAGTAGTTATTTTTACCTCAAAGTTCTGTTAGTCCTGATACACTTCAAATTCATAGATTCGTGTGTCTTTTCCGCCTGTGCTTTGTGTCGGGCGGGTTATCAATAAACGGATATAGCGTATTTTGGGAGTTTCACCGATTTCACGTGACACTACATTGCGAGTATTGCCATCGATGCTATCCAGCGTTTTCCATTCTTCGTTCAGACTGTTCTTTCCTTGTAGGAAACAGCCGTTTGTGATGTAAGCATGGCTTTCTTGACCAGCGTTGACTAATTTCCAGCCGCTGATATTTTTTGCTTCACCAAGGTCGAAATCTACATAATTCGGTGTGCTGCTAACATCACACCATTTGGTTTCCATGTTTCCATCCAGCATGAATTCGGGCTTTTCACGATCATTGGTATATCCCGAATAAGCGATCACTTTGGCATCTTTCAATAGGTTCTCTTTAGCACCGATAGTTTGCATGGATTGAGCAGAAGCAGCGTTCCCTTTAATGGCTGTACGGAATAGTTCGCAAGCAGCGGTTGCCGGGCGGTTGCCTTCCTGGACAAGTGTGGCAGCGAAAAGCACTATCTTGTCGTTGTCCGGCAGGATGAGGCTGGTTGCTCCTTCGGGAACATCGATACCAAACTTGAACATATAAGTAAATTCGTACACCTGGTCACCATCGGGAGCATGGCGGTGAGTACCTACATGAGCGATTTCAGCATCTTTCAAGTAACCTTTTGTGTGACCGGTATGTCCCCATTGTCCGATGAAGCCTGTATATGAAGGTACGACTAAATCAGTCTTATTACGTCCGCAACGGAAGGTACCCACGTAGTCCCCATCGGTGGAAGCTGCCAGCAAATAGAGGCGGTTGTACTTATGTCCGGCAGGCAACAGGATCGTATCCCCCTTACAGGTCATACCGTTTGCAATTTCTTTTTCCCCGAGTTGGAACGGGATATTGCTTACAGTCATAGTCTCCGGTAGCAATTCGGCCGCATAGGAGTAGCCCGACTCGAAATCAGCTTCACCGCGGAATTCATTGAATGATGAACATTTGCGATTGAATTTCAATGGGAGGTTGGCATACTGTAATGAGCTTGCAGGCTGGGCAGATGCTTTCAAACGTACTTTATAAGTTTTTACTGAGTACGGTTTGATATTGACTTCCAACTTATTGCCGTTGAAGGCTGCCTTTCCGATTGTCTTTTCTGTTCCATCGGCTTCACTGGCACTCAGGATTTCGCCAACGAATGCAAGAGAAGCCGTTTGAGCTTTTTTTCCTCCGGTTTCATAGACGCGAACTACATATTCATTGGAATCTTCCGCTTTTTTCAACGCTTTGATAATTACGTTACGGTTGTCGGAATGAACGAATGAGAATTCTTTGCCTAAGCTGCCTTTGTGCTTGTCCGTATGGAATGCTTTGAGGCGTTGGTTCAGGATTTCTGCTTTTTCTACCGTAGCCGGTTTGTCGAGTTCGCCTTTATGACCGACAAGGCTGTATGTAAAGCAATGGTGTCCGTAATCCTGTCTGTTTTGGTAAGCATACCCATTTGCCGTTTCCGGAGTGTGAAGGAGTGTCAGGCGCAAGGTGTGGTCGTTTGGCTTATCCCAACCATACTTGCTGTCATTCATGACAGATACACCGTAACTGTTGCTGCTGTCCGTCAGGTCAGCCCAATATTGTGCATAAACTTCATAAGCGATGTCTGTATTGTTACCGCGTTTTACACTTCCGATTCCCAGATCGTAGGTGGCTTCCGGATTCTCGATGTTCAGAGGGAACTCTGCTTTTAAGAGAGCGTTGGTTGATTGCCAGTCTATTTCATTAAAGAAATCTATGCGGTCGGCACGGCTTCCTTCATAGAGACGGATATATTGCTTGAATGCCGACTCTCCATGACGTTTCTCGATGCAGAGTGCTTTACGCAATTCGCCATTTTCAACCAGCGTGACTTTAACATTGTCCGTGATAGAAATCGGTTCACGGTCTGTTGTCTCTTTCAGTACTTCCCAAGCCGGCCATGCATGTGACTGATTCTTGGTGAAGAGTGCCAGACGGATCGTTTTGCCCGGTTTTACCAGTTCTTTATTATTCTTCTTATCTAAAAGAGAAGTGATATCACCGTTCTTGTCCAACGTAATCTTGTATACAGAGTTTTCAATGGTATGGGCAACAGTGGCTGCAACCGTATTGTTTGCACTGGAGGTACGAACATCGTACACGGCATAACCGGTAGCAGGAACAGTAGCTTCTATTAACAGATGTGCTTTTCCGTCTGTATAACCTGTCAATTGCGCAGCGACCTTTTTGCCATTGGCATCATATACCGTAACCCCTTTAGGTGCGGTGGGCAGGTCGATAGCTATTTCGGCTATATCAGTAACAGGAAATCCTAAAGCATTGTAAAGAACGACCGGTGTGCCTTTTACTCTTGTGTCCATTTGGCTGGCAATTGCGCCTATGGATGAAGTCAGTACGCTTGAGAATTGTTTCAAGGAAATCAATTCGTCATTCCATGAGAATTCATACGCACGTGGTATACTCGTTCCCGTCAGGTCGTCATGGAACTGATGAAAGATGAAACGTCTCCAGGAATCGGTCAATGTACTACCCGGATAAGTTGCCTGATTAAGCCATTCGGCAGCTACGGCAGCTCTTTCGGCAGCATCTCCTAATAACTCGTTCTGGCGATTATAAAGTTTCATAGCTGCTTGAGAGGTATAACATCCGGTTCCATGTACATCCATCAACAGTTCACCGTTGAATCTGGGAAGTTCCGGATGGCTCTCATAGGGCTGGAAGTCCTTGTACAACTGGTCGCTGGTAGCACTTATGATTTTCAACGGCCCCTTACCTTCCAGTCCTTTCTCTACTGAACGTACCGATTCCAGTGTGGGCGAACCGCCTATGTCTCCCGTTCCGTAATAACGGTATACCATATTGAGCGGAGTACGCTTAGTCAGGTCAAGGAGTTGCTTGTTCTCTGATAAATCCTCGTCTTTCCACCGTTTGCCGTAATCATATCCATGAGCAAGCATGATGGATGAACCGTCGATGCCTTGCCATAATCCGATGGTAAACGGATGTTTACTGTCGCCATAGAAAGCTTTATGACGCCAATCCAACTTTTGTGAAGAGAAACCGATCAGACCGCAATGCGAAGCAATGGTCGGCAATGTCCAGCCAAAGCCGAAGCAGTCGGGAAGGAAAATGTCGGTACTTTCAACTCCGAATTCTTTCCGGTAGTAATCTTGTCCGAGCATGATGTTACGGATGGCTGATTCCGTAGAAGGAACCAAAGCGTCCGTGGCATCCCAACTGGCTCCGCTGATATGCCAGCGTCCTTCTTTAATGTATTTCTTCATTTCTTCATATTGAGCAGGATAATACTCTTTCATCCATGCGTATTTCACTCCTCCTTCGAAATTGAAGATATAGTCGGGATACTGTTTTAACAGGAACAGGTTTTGATTAATGGTGTTCCAAACGTAATGCTTGATGGTTGTTTGGATATCCCAGTTCCATTGTGTGTCCAAGTGTGCATCGGCAACCATGTATGCTTTGGGTTGCGTTGACTGTGGTGCAGGACTTTGGGCAGAAGCCCCGCTGCATAGGATTACGGCGGAGGCGATTGCTGCAATTTGTTTTTTCATCTCTTTTTATATTCGTTTTAATGTTTACGGCTCGGTATTTTCTCGAAAATGGCTTTGATGCGTTTCATATCCAGTTTCGGTTGACGGTTGTAATAATACACACCGTTCTTTTCCTGTTCTACGTCAGTAAGCTGTGTATAGCAGAATCCACATACGTTTTCAGAAGCTGCCAATGCGTCGATTTGTCCTTCCAGACGTGCATAGAAAGCTTCGGCATCCGCAGGCATACCGCCATAACCCCAAGAGTTTTTGCGGTTTTTTTCGTCCATCCAAGGAATACCACCGAATTCATCGACCATATACGGCTGTCCTTCGTAAACAGCGAGGTAATCTTTGTCGCGTGCGTTGCGGTAGGGCTCTTTACCCTCGGTGAAGGTCAACTGTTCCATCAGTTTGTCTTTTTCTTGCGTATAGTTGTGTACGCTCCAGATATCAGTCAATACATGGTTGTCACCGCTGGCATCGTTTATAGGACGGGTAGGGTCCATTGCTTTTGTCAGGTGATAGATGTTTGTGATGAGACGAACGTATGCATCCGGGCCGCCTCCCCATGTTTCGTTGAAAGGGGTCCAGGTTACTAATGACGGGTGATTGCGGTCGCGAACTACTACTTCGCTCCATTCGCTGATAAAGTTGCGGGCAGCCAGATCATTGTTTACGTCCACTCCCCAACTGGCAGCTTCTCCCCAAGTGATATATCCCAGTTTGTCTGCCCAGTAATAATATCTCTCTTCAAATACTTTCTGGTGCAGACGCGCTCCGTTGAAGCCGGCAGCTTTGCCCAGTGCGATATCCTGTTTCAATGCTTCGTCCGTAGGGGCTGTCCAGATGCCATCGGGATAATAACCTTGGTCGAGAACCAGACGTTGGAAGTATGGTTCGTTGTTCAGATAGAACAGTCCGTTTGCTGTATGTACCTTGCGCATACCTGCATATGATTTTACTTCGTCTATCACATTGCCCTTGGCATCTTTTACCCGGTAGATGATGTCATACAAATTAGGAGTTTCCGGAGTCCATAACTTAACGTTTTTGATCGGTAATACGATGGTAGAACCGTTGCCGCATTTTACCGTTTTGTTTGCAACGACCTTCTGTCCATCCATCAGGGATACTTCCAGTGTTCCGTTTGATTCATTATAGAATTCCGGCAGGATGACCAGTTGCTTCTGATCGATGTCCGGGCGTGCGATGACGGCTTTCAGACCGGCTGGAGCTACCGCTTCCATCCATACGGTTTGCCAGATTCCCGTGACACGGGTATAGGAACATCCACCGGAGAAGAAGTTGTTGCATTGCTTTCCGATGGTTTGCATACCGGAACGCTGGTCGTCTTTGACAAATACCACTAGGTTGTGGTTTTGTCCCGGTTTCACGTAACGTGTCAGGTCGACCGTATACGAAGAACTTCCTCCGAAATGACGGTTGATGAATTTGCCATCGATGAATATCTCGGAAAGATAATCCACTGCTCCGAAGTGCAGGAGGATCTTTTTACCTTCCCAACCCGCAGGGATGGAAAGGTTGCGCTGATACCACATCTGATTGATGAAGTCGGTATGTCCTACACCGGACAATTTACTTTCCGGGCAAAAGGGAACGGTAATATTCTGGTCGAACTTTTCGGCACTCTGGAGTCGGCGGTCTTTGCCTGAATTGCCGAAATCGAACTGATATGTCCATGTGCCATTGAGGTTGATCCAATCGGTACGCTCGAATTGGGGACGTGGATATTCCGGTCGCGGCAAGTTTTCGCTGAATCCGCTCCATACATTCAATAAAAGCAGCAGTGCTGCCGTGAGTAGTTTGTTCATGGTGTTGTTTCTATTAATAATAATTGATTCTATGTGTATCGTTGTTATTGTCCTACCATCGGGAATTCGGAAATACGGAGAGTGGTGCATCCGTAAGGGATCAGTGTAATCTCTTCCACCGGCCCTTCGCCACCGCTACAGAAAGAATAAGGTTGCGGGCCCGCCATCTCATTGTAGATTCCCCAGCTGGGAATGCGCCGGGCTTTCATCTTGATTTCTACTGGAGCATTTTCAAGGTTCCACGGATAAATTGCTTTCTGTTTTTCGGAATCAATCTTGACGGTAGCATGTTCCGCTGCTTTGTTCCGGTCGAAATTAACCAGACCGTAATTCCAAGGAGTATCTGAGGTCACATTATAATAATGTGAACCGAATCGGGATTCGTCTACCTCTGTCTTTTTCCAGTTCTCATTCATTTTCAAGGCATAAACCAAAGGGCCTCTTTCGATGGCAACCGAGTTCTCATACCAGGTACTTGCACTCACTTCCATGGGAAAGTGTATCTCTATCCGGTCTCCTTTTTTCCATTCACGGTCGATCACTGCCATTCTTTTCCCTGCTTCTACTTGTACGGGAGTTCCATTCACAGCGATTACTGCGCTTTTGCACCATCCGGGAATACGGAATTGCAGGGGGAAGGTAGCTCCACTCTCTTTCTTCTTAGCATTACGGAGATCACGGATCGTGAAGTGGATGCGGTCGTCCATCGGATAAAGAGTCTCTTCGCTAATCGTGGCAGTGAAGGAATCGCCTACCTTTGCTGTGACTTCCGAAGGTGAATACGCCATGACTGCAAGGCCGTTGGCAGGAGTGGCATACCATAAACTCTGGGTAAATTTAGGCCATCCTTGGTGCATGTTCGAGAAGCAACAAGGGTAGCCGGACAATGTACCGTAGACGTTATCCGTACCGGCATGGTCTTGGTCGAAGTTTCTGCGATGGCGGGTCACCATCACCTGATTCGGTTGCTGGAAATATTGCTTGGTCATGAAATCATCGGAGGCCTGTGTGGGCAACGCATTGAAAGCTACCCGTTCCAGATGGTCGGCAAAATCCATATCACCGGTAATTTCCATCATCTTTTCCAGTGAATACATTAATTCTACTGCCGAACAGAGTTCGGAACCCTGCGTAGGATTATTGCCATGCAATGCTTCATCCCCTCCGTACATGCCTTGAGGCTGTCCATGAAATTGACGGATGTCCCGGAAGGCTTCTTTGACGGAACGAAGGTATTGCTTGTCTCCATTCTTCTGATAGTAGATGACAGGCTCTTTGATGCCTTGTGCAAGATTCACACAATGGATCGTGTTGATTTTACGTAAATCGCCTCTTTCTACCATATTCGTGAAACTGAAGCTCTGTTTATGGAGTAAATCTCCCAAATCGAGCAGAAAGGCATCTCCGGTGATATTGTACAACCAATATACCGCTTGCAGGTTGTCACATGCGCGATATTCCGCCCAGAAACTATAGTATCCCAAAGGTTTTTCCGGGAGTGTCTTAAGTTGGTAGCGGAAATAATTGGTCATTAAGGCGATCACTCTTTCGTCTTGTGTAGCCGAATAGTATTGCTGGAGAATTTTCAGCATTACCATGCGTGGCCACCAATCGTGGGAGTTATTGCGTTGCAGCCCTGGTTCACTCGGATAGTCCTGAGCGGGTCCGAAGAATCCGTCTTCTCGTTGGCTTTGCAGTGCCCATTCTATCCAAGGCTGGGCTTTTGATTTCAACTCCCTATCGTCCAGAATGTATGCCAAGGGAAGTAAACCGTCAATCCAGTACGGCCCTCTTTCCCATTGGTCACCGTCACCGCCCAACCAGCCATTGCGCGTTCCCATTACTTGAGGATACAATTGATCCATTTGTCCGGTAGCTCCGTTTTTCTGACGTATCAGCATTTCCTGCAACCAGCCTTTGGGTTTGATACTGCCTAACGGTAATTCAATGAATGGCTTTTGTATCAGAGGAAAACGGTTGTTGCTATAATTAGTAGTTTGCGGTTTTACCGGATTGCTGCCCGAAACAGTCAGGCAGAATCCGGTTGCTATGATTAAGCTTAATAGTTTGTGTCTCATAACTATCTTCGGTTTTATTCGTGGGTGTTAGGGAAAGCGGAGATTCTTAACCGGGCTGCACCCATAGGAATCAGTGTGATTTCCTCTTTGTCCCCTTTGGCTGCATCCATTTCCGGTACTTCACTGCAAAGACCATATTGATCGATTGTCCATGACGGAACCTGTCTACCGGTAGCTTTGATTTCCAAAGGTACGTTGGCGGTAGTGAAAGGATAGTTATCTGCCGGCCATTCTTTACGGACAACTTTGAAATTCTTCAATGGTTCGTTCTTATCCAGTACCAAAGCATAATTCCAAGGTGATTTCGGATAAATTTCATAGGAAGGCCATTTTTCCGAATCGGCCCCTTCTTGCCAACGTGAATCACCGATGGCGGTGGCACGACTGTCTTTCTTAATATAGTCTTCATCAATTTTTAAGGAGAAGGTGAGTGGACCATAATCAATACTTACGCTGTTTTTATTAACCTGCCAAGTACGCATTCCGAGTTCCATCGGTAATTGGAGGCTCACTTGGTCCCCTTCATTCCAAGTGCGGTTGATACAAACATATTTGCCTGGTTCTGCCTTTACGTTCACTCTCTTTCCGTTGATAGAAACGGTAGCTTGGCGGCTCCAGGAAGGAATGCGCAGATAGAATGGGAATTTAGTAGGTCGTTTTGTCTGTATATTGAAACTTACAAACTCCTCAAACGGATAGTTAGTCTGTTCATGAATCGTTATTTCCTGTCCATCGGCTACTTTGAGCGTGGCTTTGCAAGCGGCATACAAGGCAATGGCAGCTCCGTTATCCGGTGTGGCCAATACCAGATGTTCACTGTAGTACGGCCATCCCTGAGCATGGTTGTGCTGGCAGCAACGGCTGCTGAACGGATTCATGGCAAGGAATGGGCCACGGTTGTCGATCCCCGGATGATGGTTTTTGGAATCGCTTACTGCATGGTTCGGACTGGTGATGTAGCGCAATGATTTGAAATCGGGCATTACCGCTGCCGGATAGCTGTTGAAGGCGACTTCTTCACAATGTTCTGCCCAGAAAGGATCACCGGTCATACAGAGCATGATCTCGTCCGAAGCCATCTGTTCTACCAATCCGCAGGTTTCTACGCCCTGCCGCGGGTCGATGAATCCCATGCGTGCATTCTCGTCGGCACCGAACATACCTCCCGGAACCTGACCGAAAGTGCGGCGAATAAGATCGTGTACATTATACGAGGCTTTCAACATGGCAGAATCACCGCTGAGCATATAATAACTGGCAGGCTCGCGGTAACACTGTGCAATGTTTACGTTATGCCAGTTCGGAAGACTGGACGGACGTGTCCAATCCGCGGTGTTGCGGTGTATCTTTTCTGCCAGATCGAGCAGGAATTTATCTCCTGTGCGGTTATAAAGCCAATAGATGCTCAGAAGATTGTCTCCGCCACGGCTGTTTTCCCAATAGTCTTCCAAGAGTTCTTCATCAGGCACAGTCATTTGCCATTTGAAGTAATTGGTCATGAGTGTAAGCACTCTTTCGTCTTGTGACTGTTCATAATAGGATTGCAGGCACCATAACATGATCATTTGTGCCCAGATTTCCCGTTTCCCGTTCCGCATGTTAATCGGGCCGAAATAGCCGTCCGGTTGTTGGCTTGCGAAAGCACCCTCAATCCATATCTTAGCTTCATCTATCATTTTGGGGTCTTTCAGGATGTATGCCAAGTTACCATAACCCTTCAGCCAATAGGGCACTTCTTCCCAACCGTGATCGCCTCCATTGGTGAGCCATGCATTATTATCTTTTGCCAACCATGCACTGATTTCTCCTAAATGGCCGGTTAGTCCGTCTTTTTGTAATTCGAGGTATTTCTTCACCCATCCTTCCGGCTGTATGCTTCCTATGGGAAGTTTGATAAAATTAAGTGGTTTTAGCGGTGGGCGATTCCCGGTGTAGTTGACATTAGTCTGGTTGCAATCGGGACGGTCTGTAATTGTAATTTGTTCGTCGACTGTTTTTCCGGACGAACAGGAAGTAACTAACACTCCTGCTAAAAGTAGTCCGGTTAAATTTTGTGTAATTCTCCTAATGGTATTCATGTTTTTCCTTTTTATCGGTTTCAATCGCAAAGGTCGCTTTATTAAGAAAAAAGATAGGATATTAACTAATCATTAAATAGAAGAAACTGACCACAGTCTCATTTTAAAGCGCTTTTGGCACCGAAAAATACTTTTTTGAGGGATACTTCCGCGCAAATGCTTTTTTATTTGAATGAAAAGTTTTTTCTTTGCAGAGACTAATGAACGTTACTATGAAATCGGGAATCATACTTTTTCTATTCTTGCTTTTATCTGTTTCTTGTAGTAACCCGAAGAACCGACAGAAAGTCGAAGCTACGGATGCTACATACACTAATCCGCTTTGGAACGAAGCTGCGGATTTCAGCGCTACCTATTATGATGGTAAGTATTATTTCCTGCAGAGCCGTAATAATAAAATTATTTTAAGGAAAACCGATGATATGACCGATTTAAAAAATGCGGTGGAAAAGGAAGTCTGGGTACCTACGGATAAATCAAATTCGTTCAATCTTTGGCGTCCGGAGCTTCATCGGGTGAATGGTAAATGGTACATCTATTATGCAGCGGATGACGGTAATACAGATGACCATCAACTCTATGTAATCGAGAATGAATCGTCAAATCCTATGCGAGGAGATTTTGTAATGAAAGGTCCCATTATGACTAATCCCGAATGGAACTGGGGCATTCATGTGACAACTTTTATGCACAAGGGAGAACAGTATCTGCTTTGGTCGGGGTGGCCCCGACGAAGGATCAATATAGAGACACAATGCATTTATATTGCTAAAATGAAGAATCCCTGGACATTGGAATCTCCTCGTATCTTGATTTCCAGGCCTCAGTACGAATGGGAACGTCAGTGGGTGAATCCAGATGGATCGCGTACGGCTTATCCGATCCATGTGAATGAATCTCCGCAAGCGTTCTGCTCTAAAGATTCAACGAAAGTCTTTGTGTTTTATTCTGCCAGTGGATGTTGGACTCCTTATTATTCTCTTGGATTGCTGGTGGCTGATGCCGACAGTGATCTGTTAAATCCTTCCTCGTGGACAAAAAGCCCGGAACCTGTATTTTCTTCATCATCAGAGAATAAGGTCTATGGCCCTGGAAGTGTTTCTTTTCTTCCTTCACCCGATCAACAGGAAATTTATATGCTCTATCATGCTCGCAATGACCAGAACGGTAGCTCTTTCCGTACCATTCGGTTGCAGAAGATTCAATGGGGAACGGATGGTATGCCTCTATTTGGTGCCCCTGTGCCAGTAGGCGTTTCACTTCCTAAACCATCCGGTACGCTGGAAAACTAAAATGTTTGTAAACCTTTAAAATGTGGTGCCTAATGAAAAATTGGTTCTGTCTGTTGGCTGTTTTACTCTGTCTTTCCTGTTCGAATAAGCCCTCCGGTAAGAAGGATGCGGCAGGTGCCACTACCTACACAAATCCTCTGCTTCCCACAGGGATCGATCCCAGTGCAACATTTCATAATGGGAAATATTATTATATGCAATGTCTTCCCGATCAGTCGAAGATTGTTATATGGGAAACCGTGGATATAACCGATTTGGAACATGCGGTGACGAAAGATGTGTGGATTCCTGATTCTTCTTCATATTCATCGCATATATGGGGACCGGAATTGCATTTTATCAATGATAAATGGTATCTGTATTTTGCTGCGGATGATGGCAACATGGATAATCATGAGATTTATGTGCTGGAAAATTCCTCAGCGGATCCGATGACAGGAACATTTGTTATGAAAGGAGCTATCAAGACAAATGATGAGTGGAATTGGGGAATCCATGCTACCACTTTTCTGCATAGGGGAGTGCAATATTTGCTTTGGTCTGGTTGGCCAAAGCGGAGGATCAATGCTGAAACCCAGTGTATTTATATTGCTAGTATGGCAAATCCATGGACGCTTCAATCTTCGCGTATACTGATTTCGAAACCTGAATATGAATGGGAACGGCAATGGATAAATCCCGACGGAACTCGTACGGCTTATCCGATTTATGTAAATGAAGCTCCACAATATTTCCATTCGAAAGATTATGGGAAGGTGTTGGTCTACTACTCTGCCAGTGGTTGTTGGACGCCTTATAATAGTATGGGGATGTTGGTTGCCGATGCGGACAGTGACTTGTTGAATCCGGCTTCTTGGATTAAAAGTCAGACACCCGTATTTAGCCAATCACCGGAGAATGGAGTTTATGGTCCCGGAGGTTCCAGTTTTGTCCCCTCACCGGATGGCACTGAATTCTACATAATTTATCATGCTCGGAATATACCTAATAGCGATGGAGGTCCCGAAATCCGTAGTCCTCGTATGCAGAAGATAGAGTGGGACAGTGCCGGTTTGCCTGTTTTAGGAACTCCAGTTCGTGAAGGTGTGCCTCTTCCAAAACCTTCCGGTACCCCTGTAAAAGAATGATAAATGAAAACAAAAGGAGGAGCGTCAACAATTTTGACGCTCCTCTTGGCTATTGCAATCAGTTATTTATACTGATTGTCTATTTCAAGCGGAATACTTCAGAGTAGATTCCCTGATCGGAACCTTTCGGCCAGATACAAATACGTCCGAAAAGGGTTCCACGATTCATTGCTCTTTGGAACATGTCATGATCGGTATAATCTTTAGTGGCAAAAGTATAGACTTTGCCTGTCTCGTCATAAGCGCTCACTTTGTCATCATCATAGCGGTCAACGTTGTGTTCGGAATCATTTAAGTATTGAGTAGTACTCAGTACGACGAATACCCGATCGATTCCTGTTCCTGCTATTTTCTCTACCTTAAAAGAGGCATCTATTTTATTATCTTTCAAGGTCATTTTGGCATCTCTCACCATGTAGTAAGGGGTTACTTCTACATCCTGTACGGTGTTTCCGGCAACTCTTACTTCGATAGTGTCACGTCCTTCGGCAGACCAAGGACCGTTACCATGTTTTGTGATCAATTGGTACTGTCCATCGAATAAACAAGCCGAATATGAACCGTCTTGATTGACAAACAATTCGATCGGGTCGTGCTTGGCATATCCACGTTGATATAACTGTAAGCGAACAGCTTCATTACCGCGCAATTGCAATGCTTCCCCTTTGTAGGTGACGCGCCCTTTCAAGAAAGATTCAGGAGCATCATAATTGTCTTTCGTGCAGCTGGAAAACAGCATAACTCCCAGCAACATAACAGATAAAATTTTTGCTATTGTTTTCATTGTTACTTCTTGTTTTAGATTATTGATACGGGTTCTTGACCAATTTAGGGTTCTTATTGAACCAATCGTTATCGATCTCTGAATAATACTGTGTGTCTGTACACTTCAATGGGCGACGCCACAAATTGAGTTTCTGCATGTCTTTCTCCATAAACATCCATTTGCCATCGTTTGCATCGCCTTCGGCAACTACTTTATATGGCCACAAACCTAAACGGCAAGCAGAACGGTCGTTCGCATTTCCAGTCCAAAGTTTGTGAGCCTCCATCCAACGTTTCAAATCCCACCAACGGTGTCCTTCGAAAGCAAATTCAACTTGATATTCATGCATAATTTTCTGATGGTCGATAGTAGTAAGAGGTTTTATACCTGCACGGTCACGCACGGCATTGATATATTTTAAGGCTTCAACATCGCTGTTATTGCGACTTATTTCCCAAGCTGCTTCTGCTGCAATCAGGTAAGCTTCTGAAATACGGAAATAAACATTCCACATTTCAGAACCGCGTCCGATAGTTCCGGCTGCGGGAGTCTTATCCAGGTACTTGCGAATATAGAAACCGGTACGGTTAATTTCACGATCGTCACCACCGAACGGACCATTGTTTGCTGTAATCAAGATTGGTTTTCCGTTGATAGTGTCAGTTTCATTACGCCTAGCTGTCTTTTCTATCCAATTTCCATTTTCCTTAAGCAATACTCCGGCTTGCAACAATATCTGTTTCCCATCAAATTCACCATTCGGTAAAATGATGGTTGCAGATAAACGCGGGTCGCGATCGGCAAACAAATCGAGTGGAGAGTCAAAGAACTTAGGACTTTCTAATGTACCCACTTCATATTGGCAAGCTTTACCCCGTTCGTCTTCTGCAGCGTTTACCTTTTCAAATGCTTCAACGATGTTCAGAAGTGCCGACAATCGATCGCTACCTGTATCTTGTCCGATACTTGCAGGTAGACAGTCTTTGGTAAAACCGTGAGTCTGTCCCGGAGAAATGTAGTCACGACACCAGATAACTTCTGTATTGCCATTCTTGTCACATACTGCTTTGAAGAAATTATCCGCTTTGGCTGACAAATCAGTGTCTGAAGTAATCTTCAAACTATAAGGAGAATCGTTTATAACTTCTTTTGCTGCTTTTAGTGCAGTTTTGAAATAATCCTTTGCTCTGTCTGCCGGGATTCCTACTTCTTGTCCGGAAGTTCTTAACAGCGGATGTTCGGCTGGTGTATTGTATGTGGCCAATGAACCAGCTGTAATGGCAGCACGGGCTTCCAGCATTTTGGCTACCCAATAATTGGCTCTTCCCGAATTTTTATTAGTTTCCTTTGACATAAGGGAGGATACTTCTTGACACTCTTTGATGATATAATCATAAGTAGCGGCTTCGCTCGAACGTGGTACTTGAATGGTAGTGATATCCATTCCACTGGTATAATCGAACACGTTATCGCCAACGATAGGCATTCCACCTAACGTACGAGCCATGCAGAAGTAGACCCATGCGCGGATGTAGCGAGCTTCACCTTCGTATTGTTTTCTATCTACGTCTTCAACTCCGCTTGCAGTCTTCAGACCATCCAAGAACTGGTTGATATTACGAATCAGTTCATATTCATAAGGACGCCATTTGTTACGGTCGATGGTCTCGGCATCGTTTCCATCGTAATGGATGGCTTCGTCCAGCATTGTAAAGTCGTCTACGGCATCAATGCGTTGACCGTAGGTTACACGACCATAAAAGTTAGCAAGTACCGATTTTACCAATCCAGGGTCGCTGTAAACTATTTCTTGTGTTAGAATACTATCCGGATCTCTGTCCAGAAAGTCGCCACAACTATTTAATGACAACATACCCGCAGCAGCGATGGCAATCAGAAAATATTTATTTTTCATTGTTTACTTAAAATTTGAGGTTAATACCTAAGTTAATTACACGCATGGGTGGATAGTCCAGTCCGTTGTCGCTGGCACATTCCGGATCCATGATAGAAAGGTTGCTGATAGTGAGTAGATTGGTTCCCGATACATATACACGTACCTTGCTGATTCCCACTTTACTTAGGAGTTGTTTCGGTAGGGTATATCCCACTTCCAGATTACGCAGTTTGATGTAGTTTACATTGTGTAACCAGAAAGTACTTTTTTCGTATGCAGCATCTCTTTCATCGCTTGGGAGGCGCAAAAGCGGGTATTTGCCGGGAATCAGTTCACTATCCGGATTCCACATGTCGGCCAAGTGCCAGCAATCGGTTAACACTTCTGTCGGACTGTTACCATCGTTCTGGAAAGGACGAGCTGTTTCCCAACATTGTCTCCAAGTAGTCATGCCTGAACCTGTCCAGTCCATAGCAAGATCGAAACCTTTCCAGCTTGCTGAGAGGTTGATGCCGAAGTTTATGGTTGGCGTGCTGTCTTCGCGATAACCGATAGGGCGTTCGTCCATGCCATTGATTACACCGTCACCATTGACATCTTCATAGATGATGTCACCCGGTACGATGGTTCTGTTACCTTTTCGGTCAATGTCCACAGGATAATTGGCTATTTGTTCCCAGTTCTCGAAACGTCCTATGGCTTGATAACCCCAGTTTACATATCCTACACGATGCCAGATACTATTGCGGTATTCATCCCATGAGTTACTACGGCGTGTGTCGTACTGCTCCCAATCCCAGAAACGGGAATAAGTAAAGTTTGCACCGATACTATAATTGAAGTCACGAATATTATCACTCCAGCGAGCCATTGCATCGAAGCCTTGATGCTTGTCTGATTTCAGGTTTTCTTTTGGCAAATCATAACCTGCTTCTTTTGGTATTAATACATCATAACGTGATTCCGGTAGTCCGTCACGAATACGTTGGAAGTAGTCAACCTGAATGTTCAGGCGGTTGTTGAAGAATCCCATATCTACACCGACGTCAAGTGTCTTCGCTTTTATCCATGACAGAACCTTGTTAGGAAGTCCGCGTGGCTTGGTTCCGACTACCCAGTTTCCATCGATTACAGCACCTCCGTCGCCATAAGTATAGCCCGGCAGATAACCAAATGCACTATAAATGGGAGTTCCATCACTGTTTTTGCCCATATCATCATCCCCTACTACACCGTAAGATCCACGAAGCTTTAAATCACTGAATACAGAAGAAAATTTAGCTTCTTTCCAGAAGTTTTCCTCTGAGATTCTCCATCCTATAGAAGCAGAAGGAAAGAACCCCCAACGATGTCCTGGCTTGAATTTCCATGAGCCGTCCCAACGTCCGATAAAATCGAGCAGATACTTGTCGGCATAGCTATAGTTGAGTCGTGCCAACCATCCTAGACGGGCTTCTTCACGATCACCTTCGTCAGTGAATTCTACTATTTCTTTGATACGGATCAAATCCATGCTGTTGGATACCGGGGTAGAGTGAATCCACATTCTTGGTTGTTTGCGTTGGTTAGCTTCAAAAGAACCAATGGCAGTGACAGAATGCTTGCCGAATTTACGGTCAAAGTTCAGTTGGAAGTTAGCGAATTTGTCTTCTTTCTTTTCACGATTCCGTTCACGGTAAGGGTTGGTCATGGCGAAGTCTACATCATACTCGTTGGTCGCTTCGTTATATTTATACAAATTGAACGTGTATTCCTGGTTGTCCAATTCATTGTAGGCAAAGTAATAACCTAACATCGCTTTGGCTTTCAAACCTTTCAGAATCTCGTATTCACCGGTTGCCTGCAACTGGATGACGCGCCATATATCAGATACTTCACCACCCATGTCGTAGTTCAGAAGTCCGAAGTTTGTTTCCGGTTGGTCGGAGACACGTTGTGGGTAGAGTGGATTGTCATTGGCAAACGGACGTTTAGTCGGTTGGTTCTTCATGGTTGCAAAACGAGGTAACCAAGTGTCGTCTCCTCCCGGAACACCCGGATGATGGCGTTCTTCGATACGACCGTTCATGGTAGCTCCGATTTTAAACTTTTCGGTAACATTCATGTCGATATTCATTTGGGCATTCGTACGTTGGAATCCTCCATAACCGCGTACGGTAGCCTGTTGGTCTATATGGGAGACATTGACATAATAATTGGCTTTGTCGGAACCTCCCGAAAAGTTTCCGCTGACATAAGACTGTGGTGCAGTGACCCAGATGTAGTCACTCCAGTCAAATCCTTGGTAGCCTTTTTCCGTCCCTGTCATCCATTTGTCGTATTCTTCTTTGTTATACCTGCGTTCACCTGTCGGCATACGTTTCCATGTTTCTGCAGCCGCATAAGCTTGTACGTATGTTTTGGTGTCGGCAGGGTTAATAAAACGGGAATTGTGCTGCCAACCGTAATAGGCATTGACAGAAACTGTGTTCTTGCTATTGCGTTGTCCTTTTTTTGTCGTTACCACTACTACGCCGTTTGCTGCACGCATACCATAAATGGCTGCAGATGCATCTTTCAGGATAGAAATATTGTCGATGTCGTTGAAGTCCATGTTGTTGAACTGTCCTTCATCGGAAACAACACCATCGATAACGAACAGCGGTGTACCCATGTTACGAATCTGTAAAGCAGTCCCAGCTCCAGGACGGCCATCTTGCTGGCGGGTATTCAAACCGGCAATCTTACCAACCAAAGAACCTGACGCCGTAGTTGCACTTGAACGTTCGATATCTGTCGATTTAATTGCAGAGATGGCACCTGTCAATGTTGCTTTTTTCTGGGACATACCATAACCTGTAACAATTACTTCATCCAATGTTGTCATATCCTCTTTCAATGTGACCTTGACAGAGTTGGAATCTCCTACTGTTACTTTCTGAGTGATATATCCGATAAAAGAAATCTCCAAAGTCGCTTTAGGACCGACATTGAGAGTGAACTCTCCGTTGATGTCGGTGATAGTACCGTTGGTACTTCCCGCTTCTTTTACATTGGCTCCGATCACCGGCTCGCCGGTAGCATCGATAACCGTTCCTTTAACAGTGCGTTGCTGCTGGACGGCATCAACGCTTAATGTGGTTTCAGTTTCTGAAACCGAACTTGCATCTGCATAGCAGTATGCCCCCGGAAGTAGTGAGAAGGCAGCCATACACAGCGGTATGCGCCACATCTTACTACGACTTGACAAACAAAAAACTTGTTCTTTTTTACGCATAGTAAATAAATTTAAATAGGTTTCTAAATATTGATTAACGGTTCTCATAGGTCTTGTCCATCAATACCGGCATCCAATAGCCTCCGATGACCGATCGTGCTTTGAAGCCTACCATTTTGCCGGAATCGGTGTAATGCCAGTCGCTAATAGGAACACGGGATACGGTTTCGTTGACATATTTGTAAAGTGGATCTATGAATTTGCCAAAGGTTGCCTTGTCAGGAGACATAGAGGCACTCCATATGATCCAGTCGGATTTGGTGTATTCCTTACGTGAATCCAGCGGAAGCCCGTAAAGGTTCTGTTTAGTCAGGTAGTAGTTGACTTCCTTTTCGATCACATTGTTTGGGAAAAGATCCAGTCCCCACATTTTGTCCCAGATCATATTATATTTCTGGCTCCAAGTGTTTTTCCGGTCGAATGCCAGCCGGTAGTGATCGCCTTCGTTTGCCATTTGCTCCCATTTCACAGCCATTTCTTTTGCTTTTGCTGCATATTTGTCGGCTACATCTTCGTAGCCGAGCATGCGAGCCATTTCGCTATATCCTGCAATGCCCATAATGGCTTTGATGGATAGATTGGCATTGTGTGCCCAGTGTCCAGCAAAGTCATCGGTACAAAGTTGGTTTTCGGGGTCTTGACCGTTTTCTGCGAGATAGTTAGTCCAAGTGGTCAATAGATCCCAATACTTCTTTGCATAGTCTGCATTCCCTTCAATTTTGGCAATGGCAGCAGTTAGGATTACCATGTTTCCACCTTCCTCAATCGGCATGTCGCCACCGTAAAGCTGTCCGTTGGCTATCGGATAGGTTCCCAGGTCGTGTGCCGGGAAAGGTTTATTCCAACGACCGCTTGCGCTGTATTCGAAGATGCTGGTCATCATCGCTTTCGCCAAGTCCGGATTGTAAGTGAGAAAGAGAGGAGCGGACGGGTAGGTGAGGTCTACCGTGTTGACGCAGCCGTTGCTATTGTTCTCTTTAGAGAAAAACAGCAGGTTGCCCTGTTTGTCGGTGAACAACTTGTGGGCAGAAATGACCTGTCGGTAAGCTGCGGAGCATATTTCTGCGTATTTCTTGCCTCCGGCTTGTTCTGCATCATCATAAATCATTTCATCAAAGGCACGGCAACGGTTCATGATCGGGAGGTAATTGTCTCTCAACTTCTCGAAAGCATCGAAGATCGTTACTTGCCCGTCATGTTTCCAATAACCCATACGCTTCTCGTACATGTATTCCAAAGAATAGATGTCATCATATCCCAGCATAAGGAAATCGGATTTGCCATTGGATGAAACCTTGCCTAAATTGTGGACATAGGCCATGGCAGGGGTATTCTCTGGCTGGCGTGTGATCCATTTTGTTTTGGGATGGAGCAAACGTCCGTCCTTGATAAAGGCTCGCTTCATTTCGCTGTAATCACCCAGGCTTGTCGACTTGCCAGCTCCGTTTACACCGGCTAGATAGGCATACCCCCAATCTGCACAGATGCCATCTCCTTTACGATCGCAGATAGGCTGGTCGATAGAACCGGCTTCTACGTAAGTGATTCCGTTTTTTGAGAAGGTGCAAGCAGTTGTAGGTTGAGTAGATTCATTAATGGTAAGTTCAGGTGTAGTTTCAAAATACAGTTGTACGTCGTGTTCTTTTTTGTCCGTAGAACGTACACGATAAGAAATGTAGTTTACGGGAGTAGATAATAAATCGAGATCATCGATTAGTTGAGGTGCTGTGAAGACTAAATCCAGTTCGACAGGACCGCAAGTGAAAGTGTAATAGCTTGAAGTTGCCAATACATCGGCTGCTTTCTGAACAGCTTCGGTAGAGAACTTCACAGCATCTTTCTTTTCGCGGTATAAACCGAAGTCCACATAAGCTCCTCCTGTTGTGTTGTGACAGTGTGCGGCGATTGTGTTCTTTCCTTTGCGGAGCATTTTTTTAGCCGCATCGGATAGTTTCAGATGTACGTTGTCTTTCCATGTTTCACCTGTAGAAACAAGTTTTTCACCATTCAGGTAAAGTTCGAAAACGTCATCATGGGAGTAAATTAGATAAAAGTCATCAGTGATATCCAAATTGGAAATGTCGAAAGATCGACGGACGTAGATGTCGGTATTTTCGTCCTTCCATTTCGTGCTGATGCGTGGCATGTCCGGGGAACCGAAGGCAGCTTTTCCTCGTTCCCAACCGGACTCGTTAAAATTGATATTCGTCCAGTCTCCTGAAGGATGTTTCAGGGTGTAAGCCCCTTCCCAGATTTCCACATCCGTCATCGGTACAATCGCATGTAGATCCAACTTGTTCTGACCGAGGAAACGATAGCATTTCCCATCTACACGCAAAGCCCCCAATAAGGGTTTCGGGGCACCGGTCCAATGTTCAGTGGTACCGTCCGTTAATTTGTCATAAGGTGACCAGATGGACAAATATGGGTCCGATACTATCAGAGGTGTTGAAGGTACGCGGAGATCGACACTCTTGCCAGGCTTGAATATATCAGAAGGCTGTGCATTACACAGTAGACTGACAGATAAAGCCATTGTAGTTAGCAGATTTTTCATAAAATAAATGTTTTCTTCTGTTTTAGTTGAATAAAATGTTATCCTTCACCCAATCTTTTGTACGCTAATAAACCTAACCCTAACCAGTTTTTGATTTATCCAATCTTATACCTTAATTTTAATCCCATTGACTTCTTGCTTTTTCTGAATTTCAATCTTTTTACGTTACCTTTATGTGTAGATTAGTAATGTCGTTTGTGTGTCAAACTTCTATAGTACTATATTCCTTTAAACTATTCCTCTGAGGATTTATTAATTAAAAAACTGTTTGTGTATAATTTTAAAATGCCACAAAATAACGGTTAATATTATAAAACTAAAAACAAAGAGTGTTGAAAAAAGAGCAAATTTTGATCTTTTATGCATTTGAACAATCTGTGTATGTTCAAATACCGGTTTCTTTTGTTATCTGAATAGATTTTGTCCTTTAGCTATTAAAAGTTGCATCTTTTGATTCGATTGTTAAATCTACAAGCGTTGATCGGGTACAAGGTGGCTTAGTAAATGTTGAAGATAATATTTTACAATATCTTCTCCCGTAAATGGGGGGATTTTTGGTCACCGATGAAGAACCCGTTGCTCACCGATGAAGGGGGTGTTGCTCACCGATGAACGAGGTGTTGCTCACCGATGAGGAAGTGCTTCATCACCGATGAGAAAATCCTTCTTTAAATATGTTGATAATCAGTCGACTACCTTCCTTTCTTTTTGCTTTTACTGCATGATTTCAGAGATAACAGCCAGTTAAGCCCTCTTTTGCGATAGTCGGAATCTTTAACATTTAGTATAGTGGCATGCAACTTTTTGCATTGTTGCACTTTCAACCACTTCTTATTAAAGATCGTTATATTTTCGACTGCTGATTAACATGTATGAGTAGACAGCCATTTCGCTATAAGAAAGACAGTGATTTTTCTTATTAAATGGCCGATGCATAGGCTCAAAAGGTTAATACTAATTCGATTGGCTCGTAATTATTATTTTCTGGGCAGGAATTTGCCTGCTTTTAGGCAAATTCCTGCTTCCTTTGCATCATTCAAAAAAATATTGCAAACACTAATGTTATCTGAATCATGAAATTTAAGCACATTTTTCTTTTAAGTCTGGTATTATCCTTTTCGATATCGGTTTTCTCACAAACATCATCCGAAATAAAACAGATGAGCGGTAATCCGGTTTTTCCCGGTTGGTATGCCGATCCGGAAGGAGCGGTTTTTGGTAATGAATATTGGATCTACCCCACTTATTCCGCACCCTATGAAGAACAGATTTTCATGGATGCTTTTTCTTCCCCTGACTTGGTGAATTGGAAAAAGCATTCTCGTGTACTTTCGATAGAAAATATCAGTTGGTTGAAGCGTGCTTTATGGGCACCTTCCGTAGTTGCTGCAAATAATAAATATTATTTCTTCTTTGGCGGTAACGATATACATAATAATGAACTGGGGGGCATTGGTGTCGCTGTTGCCGATAATCCTGCCGGTCCTTTTAAGGATGCTATAGGCAAACCGCTTATCGGGGAAATTGTAAATGGCGCTCAACCCATCGACCAGTTTGTATTCAAAGATGACGATGGAAAATACTATATGTATTATGGTGGATGGGGACATTGTAACATAGTGAAATTGTCTGATGATCTTTTAAGTATCGTGCCTTTTGAAGATGGTACTCTTTATAAAGAAGTAACACCGGAAAATTATACGGAAGGCCCCTTTATGTTGAAGAGAAATGGAAAGTATTATTTCATGTGGTCTGAAGGAGGTTGGGGAGGTCCTGATTATTGCGTTGCTTACGCTATTTCCGATTCACCTTTCGGCCCGTTTAAGCGCATCGGGAAAATACTTCAGCAAGATCCCGCTGTTGCAACCGGTGCAGGACATCACTCTTTGCTGAAAGGTCCCGGAAAGGATGAGTGGTACATCGTTTACCATCGTCGTCCGCTGGGTGAAACGGATATAAATAGCCGGGTGACCTGCATTGACCGGATGTATTTTGATAAAGACGGTTATATCCAACCGGTGAAGATCACTTTTGAAGGTGTAAAGCCCAGCCCGTTTGCAAAACCTCGTCCTGCAACTAAAAAGGATGCTACTACTGCCATCGATGCATTTCATTCTACATTTTACAATCCCGACATGAAACTGTATGCCATCTCTTCCGATGGCAAAGGTCGTGCGGCTATTTGGGTGCAGGCTATTTATTGGGATATGATAATGAATGCATATAAGCGTACGAAAGACCCCAAGTACCGTCAATTGATAGAAGATATTTATCAAGGTGGCTATGAGCAGTATGATAAATACAACTGGGACAATAAAATCGAATGGTTTATCTACGATGACATGATGTGGTGGATTGTTTCACTGGCACGTGCTTATGAAATAACGAACGATCCTAAATACCTGGCTCATGCTTCATCCGGTTTCTACCATGTATGGAAGGAATCTTATGATCCAGAACGGGGAGGACTTTGGTGGAACTTTAAGCATGATGCGAAAATGTCTTGCATCAATTATCCTACCATTATCGGAGCGATGACTCTTTATAATATTACAAAAGATCCGGATTATCTGGAGAAGGCAAAGAAGGTCTATGATTGGTCACGGAATGTCTTCTTTGATGCTGAGAAAGGATGCATCGCCGACAATATGCATTATCATTTCCAAAGACAGAACGGCATGGACATCGATTGGAAGACCCAGCTTTACAATCAGGCTACTTTTATCGGTTCGGCAGTCATGCTCTATAAAGAAACAAAAGAGAAGAGATATCTGGACGATGCTATCCTCGGAGCAGACTATGTCCGTAATGTCATGTGTAGCTCGAGCGGCTTGCTGCCATTCAAGAACGGGGTGGAACAAGGTATTTATGCTGCGATTTTCGCCCAATACATCATTCGTCTGATCGAAGACGGCAATCAGCCGCAGTATCTCGACTGGTTGCGTTTCAACATCGATGCAGCATGGAATTACCGTGATCAGAAAAGAAATATAACATTTAAGAATGCCTCTATGCCTTGTCCCGAAGGTGTGATGGAGAGCTATGATGCCAGCGGTTGCCCGGCTTTGATGCAGGTCGTTCCTCTCCGCTAACGAATATTGAATTTAATTAATTAAGTTATCATATAATAAGTTTTAGAATTATGAGAAAACAGCTAACGACACTGTTCTTTGGCGCGACAGCGGTATTGCTTTCAAGTTGCGGTGGTGCCAAAGTTCAACACGACAGTAAAAACGAGTTAAGAGCCTCGGCTTATCCGTTGGTGACCATCGACCCGTATACGAGCGGATGGTCATTTACAGATCATCTTTATGATGCCTCTACAAAACATTGGACAGGAAAAGATCTTCCATTGATAGGCGTTGCGAAAGTGGACGGACAGTCCTACCGTTTTATGGGTGATGAGGATGTGGAGTTGATTACCTTGGTAGAAACTTCCGAACAAGCTCCGTGGACAGGTAAATACACCACTCAAAAACCAGCTGAGGGATGGCAGAATCTTGACTTTAACGATGCTGCATGGAAAGAAGGCGAAGGTGCTTTCGGTACCGACAATGAACCTACAGCCAAAACTGAATGGACAACAGATTATATCTGGGTTCGCCGGATTGTTGATTTGCCTGAGGATGCCACTCAAAGGAAGTTGTATCTGAATTACTCGCACGATGATGACGTGATTGTCTATGTGAACGGTGTCAAAGTGGTCGATACCGGTAATGCATGTAAGAAGCATGTATCAGCCAAACTTCCTGCAGAGGCATTGGCTGCATTGAAACCGGGTAAGAACCTGATCGCTGCTTACTGTTACAATCGTGTTGGTGGTGCGTTGCTTGATTTCGGACTCTCTTACGAAGAAGAAGGACAACGTAGTTTCGAGCAGACTGCCCAGCAAATATCTGCCGATGTGCAACCGATGCAGACTCTTTATAAGTTTGCTTGCGGACCGGTGAACCTCGATCTGACTTTCACTGCTCCTCTTTTCATGGATAACCTGGATCTGTTGAGTCGTCCGGTAAACTATATCTCTTATGAAGTGACTTCCAATGACGGACAGTCGCATGATGTGGAACTGTATTTCGAAGCCGGTCCTCAGTGGGCGGTAGATATGCCTGTACAGCCTTCGATTGCTGAAAGCTTTACAGACGATAACCTCGTATTCCTGAAAACCGGAAGCCGTGACCAGAAAGTACTGGCTAAGAAAGGCGATGATGTTCGTATAGATTGGGGTTATTTCTATCTGGCTGCCGACAGGGAAGATTCGCAATGCGCTATCGGTAACGGACAAGAACTGCGCAAGAATTTCTGTGCAAATAAGTTGGACGCCTCCAAGGCAGAAGGTCGCGACCGTCTTGCACTGGTACGCAACTTGGGAAATACCAAAGAAGCTGCCGGTCATTTGTTGATCGGTTATGACGATATCTATTCTATTCAGTATTTCGGTGATAATCTTCGTCCTTACTGGAATCGTAATGGAAATGAATCAATCGTTTCCCAGTTCCATAAAGCCGAGCAGGAATACGACATCTTGATGGACAAATGTACAGCTTTCGATAATCAGTTGATGAGAGAGGCAACCGAGGCCGGTGGCCGTAAATATGCCGAACTCTGTGCTTTGGCTTATCGCCAGGCTATCAGCGCCCACAAGTTAGTGGAAGCTCCGAATAAAGACCTGCTCTTCTTGTCGAAAGAGAATTTCAGTAACGGCTCCATCGGTACGGTCGATATCACTTATCCTTCATCCCCTCTCTTCCTGATCTATAATCCGGAACTGGCCAAGGCTCTGATGAACCACATCTTCTATTATAGTGAAAGCGGAAAATGGAACAAACCGTTTGCTGCCCACGATGTTGGTACTTATCCATTGGCCAACGGACAAACTTATGGAGGCGACATGCCGGTTGAAGAGAGTGGTAACATGCTGATATTGGCTGCTGCAATTGCCGCAGTGGAAGGCAATGCCGACTATGCACAGAAACATTGGGATGTACTTACTACCTGGACTGATTATCTGGTAGAAAACGGACTTGACCCGGAGAACCAGCTCTGTACGGACGACTTCGCAGGACACTTTGCGCATAATGCCAACCTTTCTATCAAAGCCATTTTGGCTATTGCTTCTTATGGTTATCTGGCAGATATGCAGGGTAAGAAGGATGTTGCTGAGAAATATACTCAGAAAGCAAAAGAGATGGCAGTAGAATGGGAAAAGATGGCTAATGACGGTGATCATTACCGCTTGACTTTCGACCAGCCGGGTACATGGAGCCAGAAATACAATCTGGTATGGGATAAACTGCTGAATTTGCAGATATTCCCTGAAACCATTGCACAGGTGGAGATTCCTTACTATCTTACGAAACAAAATAAGTATGGTTTGCCCCTTGACAATCGCGAAAACTATACCAAGACTGACTGGATCATGTGGACAGCTACTCTGGCACCCGATAAAGCTACTTTTGAGCAGTTCATCGCACCGGTACACCTGTATGTCAACGAGACTACAAGCCGCGTGCCGATGTCCGACTGGGTATTTACGGATACGCCCGAGCAGAGAGGATTCCAAGCTCGTTCCGTAGTTGGTGGTTATTTCATTAAGATGCTTGAAGGTAAACTAAATAAGTAACTATTTTAAATGTACCTATTATCATGAAGAAAATTTCAGTATGGGCGCTCGGTGCCCTGTTGCTGGCGAGCTGTGCTGCTCCCGGTGAGAAACCGACCGAATCCGGTTTGTTGCAAAGCAACTTCCAGAAAGAAGTAGATGGCAAGAAGACCGATCTGTATGTGCTTCGCAATGCGAATAACATGGAGGTTTGTGTGACGAACTTCGGTGGGCGTATCGTATCTGTGATGGTGCCCGATAGAGATGGAGTGATGCGTGATGTAGTGCTGGGCTTCGATTCGATCCAGGATTATCTGACGATTCCTTCTGACTTCGGAGCTTCTATAGGACGTTATGCCAACCGTATCAATCAGGGACGTTTCACGCTGGACGGTGTGGAGTATCAGTTGCCTCGTAATAATTACGGTCATTGTCTGCACGGTGGTCCGAAAGGCTTCCAGTATCAGATTTTTGATGCCAAACAGGTTAGTCCCCAGGAAGTGGAACTCACTTATCTGGCCAAGGATGGTGAAGAAGGCTTCCCCGGCAATCTGAACTGCAAGGTGGTGATGACGTTGACCGATGATAATGCCATCGACATTAAGTACGAGGCAGAGACAGATAAGCCGACAATCGTCAATATGACCAACCATTCATATTTCAATCTGGATGGCGATGCCGGAAGCAATGCCGATCATTTGCTGATGATCGATGCCGATTACTTTACCCCGGTAGACAGCACCTTCATGACTTCAGGCGAATTTGCAGCGGTAGAAGGTACTCCGATGGATTTCCGTACACCGACTCCGATCGGCACCCGTATCAACAACTATGATTTCGAACAACTCAAGAACGGAAATGGTTACGACCATAACTGGGTGTTGAACACCAAAGGTGATATCACTCGCAAGTGTGCCACACTTTCCTCTCCGAAAACAGGTATCGTGATGGATGTGTATACCGATGAACCGGGTGTGCAGTTCTATGCCGGAAACTTCCTGAACGGAACCGTGAAGGGTAAAAAAGGAATTGTTTACAATCAGCGTGCTTCTGTTTGTCTGGAGACTGACAAATATCCTGACACTCCGAACAAACCCGAATGGCCATCAGCCGTATTGCGTCCGGGAGAGAAGTACAATACCCGTTGTATCTTCAAATTCTCTGTAGACAAATAAATGGAACATCAGACATTAATCCCCAAGAAGCGCATCGACTCGATTGATGCGCTCAGGGGATTTGCCATTATCGGCATTGTGCTATGGCACTGCATGGAGCATTTCGACTTATCTTATCCTTTAGTCAGCCCCCCGCCAGTGTCCACAGACACGACCGTTTTTACTACCATTCAATTTCTTTTTGCCGGAAAGGCGTATGCCATCTTCTCTTTGTTGTTCGGTCTGAGTTTCTTTATGCAGATGGACAGCCAAGCATCCAAAGGAGTCGATTTTCGGGTACGTTTCGTCTGGCGGCTTTTCCTGCTGTTTGTTTTAGGCTACATCAACGGATGCTTTTACATGGGAGAATTCTTTATAGTATATGCCGTTCTCGGTGTGTTGCTTGTGCTTTTCTATAATGTCCCTTCCCGTTGGCTGCTTATATTGGCTATCATTCTCTTTTTGCAGATACCGGGTTTTGTTATCTTCTTTTCTCAATTGAGAGATAATGTGCCTGTTTCATCCGAAGCATACATGGATGCTTTGTATCATGAAAGTAGTATTGTGTTTACGGAAGGCTCCTTTTGGGATGTCATCCGTTACAATATGGTGAAAGGACAGATGACCAAATGTCTTTGGGTGATCAACAACTATCGCTATATGCAATTGATCGGCTTGTTTATCATCGGTTTGTTGATCGGACGTGCCGGGATACACAAGGACGAGGCAAAGATGGTGAAATACAGTAAGCGTTTACTACCTTACAGTGTGGCGGTTATGGCTATCTTCTATCCAATTGCATGGTGGATCATTCCTGCTACCGGACTGGACGGAGCTGCTCTTGACACAGGCGTAACCCTGTTCCGGAACTTTGCTGCCTTAGGGCATATGATGTTATACATTTGCCTGTTTATGCTTGCCTATTACCAATGGAACGCAAAGAAAGTTCTCGACCGTCTTTCGCCCGTTGGAAAAATGAGTGTCACGAATTACATGGCACAATCTTGGTTAGGTGTTTTTCTTTTCTACGGTTTCGGTTTGTACCTGACACCTTATTGTGGCCCTACATGGAGTGCATGTGTCGGTCTGTGTATCGCCCTGCTCCAGATATTGTATAGCAATTGGTGGATAAAGAGATTTTATTATGGACCGGTAGAATGGCTGTGGCGCGTGTGTACGTGGATGCGTCCGGTGAAGTTCCGGAGATAGAATAGTTATACGGTTTGTGTATGTTTGCAATGAACAAAGAGATCTCTAGATGGCTATATAATGGCTGTTGAATAGTGTGGACAACCGTTATAATCGCATAAGAAATTATTTATTGGAAAAATGCGAGACTCTAAAAAGCCTCGCATTTTTTATGTTTCTAAATTCTTTAATTATCATTTAAGTGAATTTTATATCTTCAATCCGTCCAATAAATCAAAATACAATTTAATCGCTTCTTCCATCTCTTTCAATAAAATGTATTCTTCTGCTGTATGCGAACGGGAAGAACGTCCCGGTCCTATTTTTACAGATGGGAAAGGCATCAGTGCCTGATCGGACAGGGTAGGAGAACCGAAAGGTACACGGCCTAACTGGATGGCTTTTTGGACAAACGGATGCTTCTCCTCTATGTGTGATGAGTTGAGGCGGAACGAACGGGCTTGGGCTTTACAGGAAATATGTTTTTGTATTTCTGCAAATAATTCCTCGTTGGAATAGAGTTCGTTACTTCGCACATCTACGACAAAGGTGCAACGATCCGGTATTACATTATGTTGTGTACCGGCATTGATTACCGTTACGCTCATTTTGACGGAACCGAGTAGGGGAGATTCTTTTTTGAAATGATAATCGCGAAACCACGCGATGTCATCCAGTACTTTATAGATAGCATTGTCTCCCTCGTCGCGGGCAGCATGGCCGGCTTTTCCGGTTGCTGTGACATCCAGAACCATCAATCCTTTTTCTGCAATGGCAGGTTGCATTTCAGTCGGTTCGCCTACAATAGCAAATGAAATAGGGGGCAGTCCTTTCAATACACTTTCAATGCCGTCCTTACCGGAAATCTCCTCTTCACAGGAAGCAAGATAAATGAGATTGTACGCCTGCTGCGTGCGGCATAGTTGCAGGAACACCTGTAAAAGTGTAACTACGCTGGCTCCTGCATCATTGCTGCCCAGACCGTAAAGTTTCCCGTTCTCTTCGCGAGGTGTGAACGGATCTTTCCGCCAACCGTTGACAGGTTTTACGGTATCGATGTGGGAGTTGAGCAAAATGACCGGCTTTTTAAGGTCGAACATCGGGCTGAGACACCAGACATTGTTTCCTTTACGTCCGGTGGTCATACCTTCGGCTTCTATGTAGTTTTGCAGAAAGTCGGCTGCCGCTGCCTCTTCCCGGCTGACAGAAGGAATGGCTATAAGCGACTTAAGCAGGCTTACGGCCTCGGTTGTTAAGTAAGTTACATCATATTTCATGTTGCAAACTTACTGATAATTATTTGAAAAAGACGATAGTTTCAAATGAAACTGCTACCTTTGCATGGTATTTACTAACAAAGAAGGATATGATTTATCATCATTTAGCTGTCTTGGTTCATCGCCAGGCCGAAAAGTATGGCGACAAGGTGGCACTTAAGTATCGGGATTATCAGACTGCCCAATGGATTCCCGTCTCTTGGAAACAGTTCTCGGATATAGTGAGAGTAGCAGCCAATGCGATGGTTGCATTGGGAGTAAAAGAAGGGGAGAACATCGGCATTTTTTCCCAAAACAAGCCGGAGTGTCTTTATACGGATTTTGCAGCTTTTGCCAATCGTGCGGTGACTATACCACTGTATGCCACCAGTTCTCCGGCGCAGGCTCAATACATTATCAATGATGCGCAGATACGCTTCCTGTTTGTAGGCGAGCAGTACCAGTATAATGCAGCTTTCAGTATATTCGGCTTTTGCCAGTCTTTGCAGCAGATCATAATTTTTGACCGTGCCGTAGTGAAAGATCCGCGTGATGTTTCCTCTATCTACTACGATGAATTTTTGGCTATGGGCGAAGGACTTCCTCATAATGAAGAGGTAGAGGAACGTACTTCCCGTGCTTCAGCGGATGATTTGGCAAATATTCTTTATACTTCCGGTACTACGGGTGAACCGAAAGGTGTCATGTTACATCACTCCTGCTATTTGGAGGCATTGCGTATCCACGATATCCGTCTGGTAGATATGACGGATGAAGACGTTTCGATGAATTTCTTGCCGTTGACTCATGTGTTTGAAAAGGCGTGGTGCTACCTTTGTGTACATAAAGGTGTGCAGATTTGCATTAATCTCCGTCCGGCAGATATACAGACTACCATAAAAGAAGTTCGTCCGACGTTGATGTGCAGTGTTCCTCGTTTTTGGGAGAAGGTGTATGATGGTGTGCAGGAGAAGATTGCCGAAACCACCGGGATAAAGAAAACATTGATGCTGGACGCTATCCGTGTCGGTAAGATTCATAATATAGATTATCTCCGTAAAGGGAAGACTCCTCCATTGATGCTCCGTTTGAAATATAAATTTTATGAGAAGACCATCTATTCGTTATTGAAGAAAACAATTGGTATCGAGAACGGTAATTTCTTCCCGACGGCCGGTGCGGCTGTATCCGATGAAATATGTGAGTTCGTACATTCAGTTGGCATCAATATGTTGGTTGGTTATGGGTTGACTGAGTCAACGGCAACCGTTTCCTGTTTTGAAAATGAAGGATACGAGATCGGTTCCGTGGGAACCGTAATGCCTGATTTAGAGGTCAAGATAGGCGAAAACAATGAAATCTTGTTACGTGGCAAAACCATTACAAAAGGCTATTACCGAAAACCTGAAGCTACGGCTGCCGCCATCGATAAAGACGGTTGGTTCCATACCGGTGATGCCGGTTATCTGAAAGGAAACCAACTTTATTTGACCGAACGTATCAAGGACTTGTTCAAGACATCCAATGGCAAATATATTTCTCCGCAAGCTTTGGAGACAAAGTTGGCCATTGATCGTTATATAGACCAGATCGCTGTGATTGCCGACCAGCGTAAGTTTGTTTCCGCACTGATTGTCCCTGTATATGGTTATGTAAAAGAGTACGCCAAAGAAAAAGGCATCGAATACAATACTATGGAAGAGTTGTTGCAACATCCGAAGATCGTAGCCTTGTTCCGTGCTCGTATCGATACCTTACAACAACAGTTTGCCCATTATGAGCAGGTTAAGCGGTTCACCCTTTTGCCCGAACCGTTTAGTATGGAGAAAGGAGAACTTACCAATACATTGAAACTTAGACGTCCCGTAGTATCTCAAAAGGAGGCGATTGATAAGATGTATGAAGATAATTAAAAATGAATAATTAATAATGAAAAACGGGCTGCGCAATGGATATTATAGCGCAGCCCGTTTTTCATTATTAATTATTCATTTTTAATTCTTTAGTATCCGAAGATTTCTTCTTGTGTCAGTTCTTGGATCGGACCTACTTCTTTCAATTTCTCCATGTCTAGTTCTTTTTTGTCACCGAGGATGCAGTAAGTATAAGTGCGGTCTTTTATCCATTTCTTCTGGAAGTCGATGACATCTTTTAGAGTCATGTTCTGTGCGTCATTGTAGAGTTTAATGCGGCTGTCCACATTTTGTCCGAGATCTTGTGCATTGATATATGCCCAGATAACGTTGCTCTTGATGATACGATCGGTACGCAGACGAGCGATTATTGCTTCTTTTGCCAGTTTGAATGCAGCTTCCGATTCAGGCATGTTGTTGATGATATCGTTAAATGTTTTGATCGCATCGTTCATCTTGTCATTTTGCGTAGCGATCTGAGTTTGGAACATATAAGGATATTTCTTGTAAGCAGGCTCGTTGAACCCTGCCCAAGCTGAATAAGCCAAACCACGGCTTTCGCGCATTTCTTGGAAGACAATGGAGTTCATACCACCTCCGAAATACTCGTTGTACATTTGACGGGAAGGTTCGATAGCCGGATCGAATTTCTCACCACGATTGGACAATTGGGTCATGTAGATTTGTTTGGCTTCATAGGGAGCGAATAAAATACGTGTAGTAGGAGTTTCCAAACGTGGGAATTCTTCTCCTGCCGGAATATCTTTCAGTTCTTTCGGTGCTTGATGGTTCTTGTTGATAATCGCCAACAGGTCTTTGGAACTGGTAGGGCCATAATACAGGATACGGTGTTTGTAACTGTTCTGATTGTGAATGCGGTCTATCAGTTCCTGAGGATTCATATTTTGCAATTCTGCTTCCGTTAAGATGTTGGTAGCCGGAGATTTCGGACCGTACATGCCATAATTCATTAAACGACGGAAATTCTGCATCTGATTTAGTTTGGCATCTTTACGGGATTTGAGTATATCATCTACCAGATTAGCATACGCCTCTTTATTAACCTGTGCATCTGCCATCAGCTTTTCGAAAAGTTTCATGGCTTCAGGCATGTTCTCATTCAGGCCGGAAAGCACTACAAACGTGCGTTCATTACTCGGTGATACAAAGAAAGTGCAAGCCAGACGGTAGAATTCACTTTTTAATTGCTCGGGAGTCATATCCGAAGTACCCAGATATTCGATGTAGTTGAAAGCTGTTCCTAATGCTTTGTCATTGTTGTTACCCATGTCGAAAACATAGATAAGCTGGAAGAGATCATTGTTTGTATTCTGTTTGTACAGTACCGGTATGTCTGATTTTGCTTTCAATTGAGTCAAGTCTTTGCTGAAATCAAGGAATACTGGTTCGATGGGCTGTACGTTGCTGTTTTGGATTTCTTTAAGGAAGTCGCTGGCAACATCACGGTTCATGACAATCGGAGTAATTTCCGGTTTGGCTATTTTCTTTTCGTTCGGGTCTTGGCCTTGTTTCTTGTAGATGGCGGCATAATTCTGGTCTGTCAGATATTTGTTGGCGAAAGCTACGATATCGTCTTTGGTCAGTTTGCTCATACGGTCAATATCGTTTACTTCATCTGCCCAATCACTCTCATAAACAAACGAATCGACAAATGCGCCGGCACGGCCTTCGTTGGTGTCCAGTAGTTCGAGTTCGTTAAGTTTGAAATTATTGACAATGGCCTGCAACATCTTATCATCGAATTCACCGGATCGGAGTTTTTGGATTTCTACCAAAAGGAGATTTTTTATATCATCCAATGTCTGTCCCTGTTTGGGTTGAGCTTGTAACATCAATGCAGAATAATCTGCCATGCCTAGCGGAAAACCATAAGCTTGAAGGACTTTTTGTTGTTGGTTGAGGTCAAGGTCGATAAGTCCCGATTTTCCATTATAAAGAATTTGCGAAATAACTTGTAAAACTTCGAATTTATTATTTGCCCCAGGGAACCTCCATGCAAGTGTCAGACTTTCAGCATCCGGTCCAAATATCTCACGCACGATAGGAGTAGTGATAGGTGTTTCCTTTGGTAAATTCAGTTTGGGGAGGTTAGTATTAGGTTTCATATTTCCGAAGTATTTATCGATGGTAGCAATGGTCTGATCCGGATCTAAGTCACCCGAAAGACAGATGGCCATATTGTTAGGTACATACCATGTGGAATGATAATTCTTGATGTTGGTGATGGATGGGTTTTTCAAGTTCTCCTGCGTACCCAGCACGGTTTGGGTTCCATAAGGGTGGTGCGGGAAAAGTGAGGAAAGCACGGCTTCGTATACTTTGCGCGGATCTTTGGTCAATGACATATTCTTTTCTTCGTATACTGTTTCCAGTTCGGTGTGGAAACCACGGATCACACAGTTCTCAAAACGGTCGGCTTGGATTTTTGCCCAGTTCTCTATTTGGTTTGATGGTATATTGTCTTCGTACACCGTTTGGTCGAAAGAAGTATAAGCATTGGTACCATCAGCCCCGATAGCTGCCATCAGTTTATCGTATTCATTCGGTATTGCCAGTTTGGAAGCCTCATAAGACAAACTGTCTATTCTATGGTAGATCGCTTTACGTTCGCCTTCATCGGTTGTTTTGCGATAAATTTCGAATTGTTGTTCAATCTGGTCGAGTAACGGTTTCTCCGCTTCATAGTTCTGAGTGCCAAATTGTTTAGTACCTTTGAACATAAGGTGTTCAAAGTAGTGTGCAAGACCGGTTGTTTCCGCCGGATCGTTTTTCCCTCCTACACGTACAGCAATGTAAGTTTGGATGCGCGGGGCCTCTTTGTTGACGGTTAAGTAAACTTTCAGACCGTTGTCCAATGTGTAAATACGTGCTTTGAACGGATCGTTCGGCACTGTTTCGTAGCGATAATTCTTCGAGATAGCGCCACTTGCACTTGCTGCCACCATAGAGAATAGCAACAGGTACGATAATTTTAGTAGTTTATTCATAATAATGATAACAATTTAGTTACAGAAACAAAGGTAGCAGATTTTTCCTTATCTTTGCACCTTGAGACTAATTAAATGATTGGGTAGGATAACTTCAATCAAAAAAACGTAAATCATAAATTATAAATAGGAAATGATTACTATTGAACAACTTAAAGACGTGAAAGAGCGCACAGATGCGCTGAGGAGGTATCTTTGACATCGACGGGAAGAAAATTCAAGTCGAAGAAGAGCAATTAAGAACGCAAGCTCCGGGTTTCTGGGATGACCAGAAAAGTGCCGAAGCACAAATGAAGAAGGTGAAAGACCTGCAAAAGTGGATCGATGGTTTTAACCATGTCAATACACTGGCGGAAGAACTTTCACTGGCTTTCGATTTTTATAAGGATGAATTGGTCACCGAACAGGAGATTGACGAAGGATATGCCAAAGCTTTAGAAGCGGTGGAAAACCTGGAGTTGAAGAACATGCTTCGCGGAGAGGCGGATCAGATGAGTTGCGTATTAAAAATAAACTCCGGAGCCGGTGGTACGGAGAGTCAAGACTGGGCCTCCATGTTGATGCGTATGTATTTGCGCTATGCCGAAACGAATGGGTATAAGGCTACGATTTCCACTCTTCAGGAAGGTGATGAGGCCGGTATCAAGACATGTACCATTCAGATAGAAGGTGATTATGCATATGGGTACTTGAAAGGTGAAAACGGAGTACACCGTTTGGTGCGTGTTTCTCCCTATAATGCGCAGGGCAAGCGAATGACTTCCTTTGCATCGGTGTTTGTCACTCCGTTGGTAGACGATAGTATTGAAGTGAACATCGAACAAGCCCGGATTTCCTGGGATACCTTCCGTTCGGGAGGAGCCGGTGGGCAGAATGTAAATAAGGTGGAGTCCGGTGTTCGTCTGCGTTACCAGTTTAAAGATCCCTATACAGGCGAGGAAGAAGAGATACTGATCGAAAATACTGAAACCCGGGACCAGCCTAAGAATAAGGAAAATGCAATGCGTCAATTGCGTTCCATTCTTTATGATAAAGAGTTGCAACATCGTATGTCCGAACAGGCAAAGGTGGAAGCAGGAAAGAAAAAGATCGAATGGGGATCGCAAATACGAAGTTATGTGTTTGACGACCGCCGGGTGAAGGATCATCGTACCAACTATCAGACATCGGATGTCAACGGTGTGATGGATGGTAAGATAGAGGACTTTATCAAGGCCTATCTGATGGAGTTTTCATCGGAAGAATAAAAAAACTTCCCGTTCTCTTTGGCTGGTTAAAATATTTATTCTTACTTTGTTAGCGTTGAACTTTAAAGCTAAAACAGATATGGGTAAGAATAAGAAGAAAGTAAGTCATTCGAAGAAGGAAGAGGAACAAGCAAAAAAAGTACTGAAAATTGTTTCGATAGCATTAGTCGTTTTAGCACTGGCATTGCTGGTCGGTTTCTCATTCTTAGGGTAAAGAAAGAATTTATGGGCTGTACGGAGAAAAACGTGCAGCCCTTTTTGTATCCACAACATGGATGATGAGATTTTCTAAGCGTAATAGTTTTGTCATCTATTTGTCATCAACCTGTAGGTTGCCGTGACTACTTTTGCGGCCGAAAAAGAAGAAACCTATCAGAACAATGTGGAAATTAACTACTATTTTAGCAGGGTTGTTATTATCTGTATCTACCTTTGCTCAAGTGAATGATGAAGTGGTAGACGGCAAAAAACTGAATAAGACCAAGATGGAAGCGCATGATTACCTGCCTGCCATTCATGGTACCATCCGTGCAAAGTATGAATACCAGACGGCTACCGATGAAAGCCGTTTCCAGGTGAGAAATGCCCGTTTTAGTTTGACGGGGAATGTACTTCCGATTGTTGCCTATAAAGCGGAGATCGATCTTTCCGATCAGGGAAAGATACGTATGTTGGATGCTTATACCCGTATTTTTCCGATAAAACATGTGAACTTTACGATTGGTCAGATGCGTGTGCCTTTTACAATCGATGCACATCGTTCACCACACGTACGTTATTTTGCCAACCGTTCGTTTATCGGCAAACAGGTAGGTGATGTCCGGGATGTCGGTGCCACAGTGGCGTATACTCGTAAGGATGCCGTCTTGCCTTTCATTCTGGAGGGAGGGTTGTTCAATGGCTCGGGACTGACAGAACAAAAGGAGTGGCAAAAAACGCTGAATTATTCATTGAAAGGACAATTCTGGTTTGCAAAAGGCTGGAATCTTACTCTTAGTACACAGATGATGAAACCTGCTGAGGTGCGTGTCAATATGTATGATGCCGGAATTTATTATGAAACGGATAGGTTTCACATCGAAGCCGAATATTTATATAAGACCTATGGGCACGATTCTTTCAAGAACATGCATTCCATAAATAGTTTTGCCGTGTATGATATCCCGTTACCTAAGTTTTTTCATAAAATGTCTTTTTTGGCACGTTATGATATGATGACCGATCATAGTGACGGTATCGTGATGTCAGAAACAGAATCCGGCAAATTGGCTATCACTGATTATGCCCGTCATCGGTTAACGGGAGGATTGACTTTTAGTTTTTCTAAATCGTTCGTTGCAGACATACGTTTGAACTATGAGAAATACTTCTATAAAAAGAGTGCTTTGCCCGATCCTTCTGAACAAGATAAGTTAGTTATCGAATTTATGACACGGTTTTGATTGCTATTTTTCCTATCTTTGCCGCATGTCACAAGAAATTGAACGCAAATTCCTCGTAGTAGGAGAATATAAAACGCAGGCTTTTGCACAAAGTCGCATAATCCAGGGATATATTAGTAGTGCCCGGGGGCGTACCGTGCGCGTGCGCATTCGTGATGGCAAAGGCTATCTGACTATAAAAGGTGCTTCCAATGCTTCCGGTACCAGCCGTTATGAATGGGAAAAAGAGATTCCTCTGGAGGAAGCGGAAGAACTGATGAAATTATGTGAGCCAGGCATTATTGATAAGACTCGCTACCTGGTTCGAAGCGGTGCGCACGTCTTCGAGGTGGATGAATTTTATGGTGAGAATGAAGGGCTGACCGTAGCCGAGGTAGAACTTGGTTCGGAGGAAGAAGCATTCGTAAAGCCGGATTTCATAGGCGTGGAAGTGACGGGAGATATACGTTATTACAATTCTCAGTTGATGAAAAATCCATATACTACATGGTTGCGTTAACAAAATAATCTGTATATTTGTTCTTAATCTAAAAACGGACGAATGTATGGAACAACTCTATAATTACCTCCCGCGCGAACTGGTTACTTTCATTCTGGTCACTTTATTTTCATTGTTGATCGGCTTGTCGCAACGTCGGATCAGCCTGAAGCGTGAAGGGGAAACAACACTTTTCGGAACAGACCGTACCTTTACTTTTATAGGCATATTGGGCTATCTGCTTTATATTCTCGATAAAACGGATATGCGATTGTTCATGGGGGGAGGTGCTGTATTGGGAATGCTGTTGGGGTTGAATTACTATGTCAAGCAATCGCAATTTCATGTATTCGGGGTGACTACTATCATCATAGCACTCATTACCTACTGCATTGCACCGATTGTTGACACGCAACCTTCTTGGTTCTATGTCATGGTGATAGTTACCGTGTTGTTGCTAACTGAACTGAAGCATACTTTCACGGAATTTGCACAACGTATGAAGAACGATGAGATGATCACTCTCGCCAAGTTCTTGGCGATAAGTGGAATTATCCTTCCGATGCTTCCCGACAAGAATTTGATTCCTGGCATCAATCTGACACCTTATTCCATTTGGTTGGCCACGGTCGTGGTTTCGGGTATCTCTTATCTGTCTTATTTACTGAAACGATATGTGTTCCGTGAGTCGGGTGTATTGGTTTCCGGCATTATCGGTGGATTATATAGCAGCACTGCAACCATTTCCGTGTTGGCACGCAAGAGCCGTGATAATCATTCCGGGCAAGCTACCGAATATGTGGCTGCCATGTTGCTGGCTGTCAGCATGATGTTCTTTCGATTTTTGATCCTTATATCCATATTCAGCAAGGAAATCTTTACGGATATATATCCTTACCTGCTTATCATGGCATTCGTTGCTGCCGGTGTGGGTTGGTTTGTCCATTCCCGTCACAAACGTAACGGTGATATTGCGTCTGTGGAAGAAGAAGACAGCAGTAATCCCTTGGAGTTTAAAGTTGCCTTGATTTTTGCTGTCTTATTCGTTGTCTTCACCATATTGACGCATTATACTTTAATCTATGCAGGAACAAGCGGCTTGAATCTACTTTCCTTTGTTTCCGGATTGAGTGATATTACTCCGTTCATCCTGAATCTTTTGCAGAGTACGGGTGGAGTAGCAGCTTCTGTGATTACAGCATGTTGTATGCAGGCAATTGTGAGCAATATTCTGGTGAACATGTGTTATGCTCTGTTCTTTGCCGGTCAGGGGAGCAAGTTGCGAAAATGGATTTTTGGGGGATTCGGATGTGTAGTGGCTATCAATGCGGTGATATTGGTTGTGTTTTATATTTTGTAATTTTCCATCTGGCTGAGTTATATATCGAGAGATACAAGATTCTCTTTTGCACTGGGATTGTGTTTGAAAATAGAACCGACTATCTGGCAATTATCTAACTCTTTACAGTCACCGCAGGTATCAAATCCTTTTTCCTTTACGCATTTGCGTATTTCGCAATAGTCGCTGCAGTATGCAAATTTAATCCCATTTGAACGACAACCCATGCAATTTATAGTTGCCGCTGTGATCTCGGATGTATTATTCATTACGCTCCACTTTTGAGCGGTTTTTTCCCTTAACTCATTGTCATTTGCAATAGTAGCCATACGGGCATCGCAATTTTCGCAATCTATTCCGCAACACGCAATTAATTGTTTCATCATTCTTTGGTTATCAGTTTGTTTGGACAGTGATAGTATCGCAAAGATAAGTATTTGTTTGGCATATTAATTCAATATTACAATAAAAGTAGGGAAGTATTCCACGGATGAGGGGATAAATGATGGTATTCACTCAAAGGAATGTGCTTTGTCAGGGAATTAAATTCAAAGATAATCATTCAAAACACCCCCATGTTTTATGAAATAACACCCGGATGTTATATATCAAAACATCCGGATGTTTTATGCTATTACATCCGGATGTTTTTAATGTTAAAGTCGGAGGATATATGTGCAAGCTCCTCGATGATAGTCCTTTAAGTAAGCGTTTTTATTGCTTTGGAAAAGGAAGACGTTACTGCTTGAGTGCATTACTCTACATTTCCCGTTTGGCAAGTGCTGCTTTATTCTATTCTATATAGGATTTTATCTATGGAATAAATATTTTTGAAATGCGTATCATACCGTTTTCATGAGTATCTCTGCGAATATACATTCCGTTTCGGGGCTGTGTCACTTTACATCCGGTGATATCGTAATAAATGGTCGCGATTACAGGATTATCGGCATCGTTTTCCATATGCTCTATGCCGGTACTTATTTGGGTCGTCACACTGATATTATTGGATGGTAATGAACTTCTTTGTTCTTCGGCCGAGAGTGCTTGTACATTGTATAGATAAGTACGGTTGCTGGTCAGGCCGTCCACCTTGTAACTTGTATCTGGGATGTTGTCAATCTTCCATTCTTTGGGGCCGACCGTCCATACCGCATCATCGGCTACAGAGCCTTTCAGTATGCGTAGATTATTGAAGTAGATTCGCTCTTTATTGGTATCTATGGAGAGACGTGTCCGACGTGTTCCTTGATGGAAGCGCAGAATTACTTCAGTTTCCGTCTTATTGGCTTTCAGGTTATATTCTTCGACTGTTGTATTTGTATCTATATCAATCATGCTGACCGTATAGCTGACTGTTTTCCCTGGATAAGAGGCAACATGGAATGCGACAGTGCATTCTCGGTTATTGCCGGACAGGTCGAATAGGGGAGATCTGAGTGAGCCTGATTGTCCGTAGTATCCTACAAGCATATAGCCGCCCGCCTGATATATTTTTGAGCCATACCATCCCGGTTGTGACAAGTAACTGTCCAGTGCTTCTCCTATGTCGTTGATATCGGCTTTGGGGTAGTTCCCTTCCGTCATCAGTGAAAATTCTTCTTCGGTTATGATCGGATTGATGGAGTCGGGGAGGATTTCGGAAACGTTAAGGCGATAGCTCTCGGCTCCGTCAACGGGTTGCCATTGTGCGATGAACGATTCTGCCGTTATGTTTGTCGCCTCTTCGGCTACAGGGCGATGCAAACGATCTTTCATGAATCGGAATGATATCACTCCGTTATTGTCACGTATGTTTGTCACCCCCTTGTCTGTAGGCGTTCCGTTCCAAGCCAGTGAGTTGGGTACGGAATAATCTGTAAACAAATTGTTAGTGGCTGTGGGATAAAGGTCCGTTTCCTGTTCGGTACCTTGGGTTCCATCGGCTTCCACCAAATCATAACGTTGTATGTTACCCGCATTGACAAAGTTGCCATCCCAAGCGGAGGATTCGTAAGCGATATGTATTATCATTAGTCCCCGTCCGGGTTGATATGCATCCCAGCCTCGTTGTTGGCGATTTTCCAAAGTGAAAAATTCATTCTCGTCAGCTGTACTTATGCGATAGGCCACATTATTCTCGGTCAGCTCGGCCAGTGTCATGGAGTCGGCCGGTGTGTCTATTTCGGTCAATTCCATCCAGCCGAGGCTGTAACGTTCGAAAGCCGAATATGCCGGTGGTGTGTGCGATTCATTGTTATAACTGCCCGTGTCCATGATATCCCATGCTCCGAGTTGTACACGCTGTTGATTGTAGGTATTATACATATCGGGAAGTCCGAGTACGTGTCCGAACTCATGGCAGAATGTGCCTATACCTTCAAGTTGCGTTCCCGATACATACTTCAGTTCACTCGAACAGGCGTAGCGTTGCACCTGTTTACCGTTCACGTTGCAATCTATCCCTAAAGAGGTCAGGTTGGAGGCATGTGGCCAGATTGTATTGCTTGACGCACCGTAGCTTTCTGCATAACCGGCATAGATGATGTATACAAAATCCACCACATTGTCATTATTATAGTCATACTTGCTGAAATCTACCCCGAGTTGCTCGCTGGCGTATTCACAGGCTTCTTTCACCATTTGACCGGGGTTGGAATCATTGCCGAAACGGTCGTTTTGTCCGTAGTGCATCATACTTTTTTTAAGCTTGATAGGGCCGAATACATCAAAATCGGGTGTAAATTTTCCCATGGACTGCGCCACGAAATAATCGCGTGTACTGCCTGTAGCACCGTTGAGGGTGTAATTCTCATCGTTCATCACTGAATGAAACAGCTTGCTGTCATGTCCTTCCTGCATGGCATTGTCTGCAAACTCAACGAGCAGGACGATTCCCTTCAGATTCCCGGTGGTAGGGAAACTCGGACCCGGTAGTTGCTTGACAGGAGATTTCCTGCGAAGTGCTTCTTGGTATATAGTATTGAAATCCGTCATACCTTTCATCTGTAACCAAGCCTTTTCTGTGGCAGGACGTGTTTCTGTGTTATGTGCTATCATGCCCATGACCGTATTCCCATCCTGCATGATTGATTCTATATATCGCATTCCGCCTGCGTTGTCGGGCTTGATCAAATAACCGTCAGTCGTGACAAATCCGTGATAATGTTCGTCTCCCACGATGTGGTAGGATAGGGTAGTGCCGTCTGGTTGGGTCATTGTCAATACTCCCGGATAGGATGGGATGGCACGAGCTATGGTGCCTGCTAACAAGCATAAGGCAGTGACTATTACTATCTTTAATGTTTTCATAATTAATACATTATTTTTTGTATGTGTATGGGGCGTTGCCCGTCATATACTCTGACCACATAGAGTCCTTTCGCTGGTAGGGTGATGTAGGCCGATCCCGATGAAAACGATGTAGCCCCGACTTCTATACCTGATGCGCTGAATACGGATACCCGAAGTCCATCGGTATCTTCTCTACCTGTGGGAACAAGTTTTATGATATTATCGGTACGTGAGATCTTTATGGAGGCAATATCGGCCTCGTTCTTTCCTATGTCACTCGTTCCAACTCCCTTTGGAGTAGTAATCATGGCATTGACGATATAGCCGGTTTTACTGTCTATAATCTGTCCGACAACATGTATGTTTTTCTTCTTCAGGACAGTAGCAGGAATAGGTATTGAACCGGTTTCTACATATTCAGTACCAGCGGTCATCGTCTCTGCTCCACAGGGATCACCGGCATAATTGCTGAATATGGCACGGGCCAAGTCATTGTAACATACGTCGTCAGTATGCTCGTCCTTGTTCTCCCAACCGTACATATAGCCGTTTTTCCCTCCTGCATAATAGTTGGTCTGAACATAACCAGTCACAGAGTCTTCCGTTATGGTGTATGCGATGCGGTATTGGGGATCGACTATGTCAATGTCGGAATAATAGACAGACGTCAGATTGATAGCCGTGCTGTCGGCATTCCATTCCGCTTCTGCACGATAGGCTATATGGTTTTCCGAGGAGGTTTCCATCTTGAAAAGATTCTGAATGTCAGCATATGGATCACCGGTTAGCTTACGGTTGATGTTGCACATTGGGGCACCGCTACATGATTGTATAAATGGTTTGTAACTGTAATCCAGATCGGCATCTATTTCCAACACGTCACCACCGTGGACGCTTATTGCAATGAACTGGTCAGGGTATTTTTCTTTCATAAGTTCCAGTCCGACCAGTCCGCGCGGACACCATCCACACCACATCCCGGTATATTCTTCGCAAACCACACGACGCATGAAGGCTTTATCTCGTACGGTAAGTTTCGCTGTAGCCGTGTTGTTGTTAACGTAGGCATCCGGTTCACCATTCACTTTGTCGATACTTATGGTAAGGTTGTGAATGCCCGGAACTGTAGATGGAATGTCGATGGAGAAAGTGTCACTGGCATTTACGGCAACGGGGGTATCTATGTCGATTACGGCCTCTTGATCATCGACGATATACTTTATGGTATATTCGTTTACCGTGTTGGCACCTACATTGCGTACCACACCGGTGAATGTGACCATAGAAGATTCGTAGGGCGCGATCTGATCACTTATTTTGTTGATGAGCATTTCATTTTGAGGCATTTCATCGCCTTCGACAATGGCTTGAATGCATACCGAACCTCCTGTGGATGTCCACTTATTCTTGCTATTATAATAGATCACATCACCGTCTGAGAATTTTTCCAGACTGTAGCCTACTCCTCCGGCAGCGGCAAAGGATGCTTTATAACCTATGGTAATGTTGTCGGTACCGGTTATGTTGAAAGGAGTGTCGAGGGTGATTTCGTTCCACCCGGTATGTAGGTTTTCTATTTTTTGCCGATAGATACTCTGTGTGTCTTCCGGTTTTTGTTTGATGTACAGATATACGTTTGTTCCCTCAGAACATACCCCTATGCGTATTTTTGTAATTTTATTACCAGAGTAAGGAGTGACAAAATCGGTACCGAACGACACATACGGTGTAATTACGGACGATGCGTCTCCCCATCCTTTGTCTATATCTGGGCCATAACGCAATATTACTTGCGCATGGATGCTGCAGAAAGTTGCCAAGGCCAATACGATCAGTAGAGTAAATTTTCTTATCATAGACTTATCCTTTTGATGTTATTATAAACAAAAAACGTAAGGACAACCACCGTTTGGGCGAGGGTTGTCCTTATGTTGATCGGTTGGTTATTTAACGATAACCTTATGTGTAGTATTTGCTACATGTACAAGATATACTCCCGGTACGACATTGATTGTGGTGTTGGTTGCCGCGTTTTTGCTAAAGAGTTTTTGTCCTGTATAAGCATAGATATTGATTGGTTTTCCTTCAGCACCTGTGATGATGATGGCGTTTTTCGATGAATATACCTTTATATCCGGCTCTGTAGCAACCTTGTCAATATCGGTGTTGTCACTTGAAACATACTTGTTGGAGTAGTTGGATTCACCCTCTTTCCAGACTGCCGTTACGTTGTAGACGTGTTTTTCGGTTCCGGCCGTGTTGTCTGTATAACTCTGCTCTGTCACGTTGGCAGCGATAAGTTGGTTGTCGCGATATACATTATAGCCTGTCAGTGTGACTGTTGTGGTAGAACCATAAAGAGGCGTATAAGTGATATCATCCAGTAGCGCTACCGTATAGGATCCTTTGCTGCAACTCCGAATGGCGAAATATTTCGCATCAGTGGGCAACGTATAGTCGAATTGTACCCAGTCGGTACCGGTCATAATCGAGTCACGGTCGAAGGCGGTGAAATTCTCCGGTTCTTGATCGGTAGAGGAATACATCATTTCAAAAACCTGTGGATCCGAACCCTCGTTGGGCATACGGTAGTAGAAGGATACATCGGTTCCACCCATCACATCGGAGGAGATCAGCCAGTCGTCATTAGGCAGTGTTTGAGTTACACCGTCTGATGCAGCCCAGCATGTCAGATACTTGTCACCCGAATGAGGTGTAAGCACGTCGAACTTGTCAAGACTGAAACCGGCCTCTTCCGGTGCCCATACTTGCCATGCTTTTGCTTCGTAAGCGTGGGCTATTTGCGGACCACCGAAATATACGGTAGGTGTACCGTCACCGTCATAGGTCTTCCAATCGCCTATATTATCAATGATGAATGATTCGTAGGAATCGAAATCGTCAGTTACTTGATCGGCAATTTCTGATTTTGCCGGTTTATCCCATTGTAACGTCACGACACCTTCGGTAATGGTTCCGGAGAGATTTTCTGCTACTGGCAGATTAGAGCCGTGTACGTAGAGGCGTACTGTATTACTCAAGTCGTTATCTTTGTTTGCGTCCAGCTCATATTCTATGGCAGCCTGATAAGAATAGTTTGCGGATGCATCGGCTTTAGTGGTAGTAATCTCAAATGTTACCTGTCCTACGCTGTTTTGTGCCAGTGTTTCTCCTTGTTTGGAGTCTACAGCTTGCCCATCACGCAATAAGATTACTTTATAGTCCTGAGCGGCATTTACCCCATAATTGGCTATTCCTACGTTCAATTGTGTATTTTCACCTGCTTCGATTCGCTTGGAAGTGATAGCCACAGACTCTACGGCTATATCGTGTGCCACACTTTCATCAATGCGGATGGCATCCACATAAATGGAGGCACTGGCATCAGCAGCATGTGCCCCGAAAGCAATTTGTACATTGTCTGCATCTGTCCGGAGCGGGAGGGAGAAACGAGACCATCTGTGAGAACCGTTGTTGTAATCTATATCGGCAATGTTTTCCCATTCCTCATCGTCATAGTTAACATACAATTTGAGTGTAAGATCTCCTTCTTCAGCTTCAAAGCCGTGATACATGTAGAATGTAAGCTCTGGAGAGGTTGAGTTGCTCAGCGAGATGCGTGGACCCATCATCACCTGGGTATTGGATTCGTCCATGATATAGGAGAATTGGAGCATACCTTCGTCATTGTCGTAAGGTTTGACAGCTATGCCAGATCCAGTCACCATGTTCCATGCGTAGTAGTAAGAACTTGCTGAAAGAGTCCATGGAGCGTTTGTCACCAATGCCCCGGCAAACGATTCTTTGTAAGGACGCTCGTATGGCTCACCAAGCACGATGCCTGTTCCTGCACCATCGGAACTTCCAGCGCTATTAGTGGCAACAAGCAGATAATCGACATATTGTTGACGGGCACCATACATTGGTGAGAACGTTTCATCGGTCAATGTAAGTTCTTGCGTATATTCTGTGACTTCTTCCCAATGATTTTCGAAGTTGTATTCATTGTATCTGCATAGTACATATTTCACCTCCTCTGGATTTACATATCCACCGTGTTTGCCGATGCTGCTCACCTTGTCATACGTTACCACGGCCTTGTTGTCGGCATTCATTTTAACTTTCAAATTACTAACGTCTGCCGGCATGTCGAGTCCTACCCAGTTGGTGATGAGATACTCCTTGCCCTGTCCTTGATCATTAAACGCTACGATACGGTAAGTCACATTGCCCTGTTCGACATCGGTGTCCGTCCAAGTGAGAGTTTCGTTCACTTTGGGAGCATTGAATACTTGTGCGGCTTTGGCACTGCCATTCCTGTACACTTTGACATAAGAAATGGAACTGAGCGTACCTCCTTTGTATGTCTTTGAAGGAGTTGTGAATGTCAGTGTATTGTTGAGAACTCCTTTTTCGCCAGCTTTCACTTGGACATCTGTTACGCAGTCGGGGCCGTTAAAAAATGAGTATACATCAAGCGATAGGTTGTCTATGGATACGTTTACGCTTTCTGCGGGCGAATCCCCATGGAACAATAGTGTATAAAGTCCGTCCTCAGGTACATTGAATATGATCGTATACGATTGATTCGAATGCATGTCGAGCGATGCTATTTGTGTTTCATCACCTGTGACATCTTGCTTTTTACCAAGTAATATGGTCATATGCTCCGTGGTAAGGAATTGGTCATAAGTATCTAATGACAGGCGATAGTCAACGTCCTTTTTGAGGTTTATCAATGGTGATATGAAATAGTCATCGTTACCGTTTCCGTCATAGATGCCGGTGTCGACATTGCGAGTACCATTTCCCTGAAGGTAAGCTTGCCCGTTTTGTCCGGGGTTCATGAAAGACCATGTCTTACCGTCTTTGTTAGCGTCGATGATTTTGAACGAATCGAAGTCGGCTTGGGTTTCGAATGTCTCTAGATACGGTGGGAACCATATTGCACCGGCCGTTACGATGTTGGAGGTAACAGTTGCTCCTGCGTTATCATCTGAATATACTGTGACTGTGTAATAGTAACGGGCATGTACTTCTGGGATGGTTTCGGTGTATGAAGTTTCTTTTAGTCCGGTGGCTACGATTACTTCATCCGGATAACGGGTAATCAAATAGTTGAGGGAGGCATCATCTACCGGACCACCGTGTTGGGATGTTGTCGGAGCTTTCCAGGTAAGTACGGCATTTTTGCCGTCATCAATGGATAGGTTGAGGTCTGTCACGGCAGTCGGAAGATCCTGACCGACAAATGTGTTCAGACGTCGTGCCGGAGATTTTCCAACCGTATTTCCCATTTCAATCTCTATAGAGTGCTTGCCTTCGGCAAGTGTATACTCTAAGGAGACTTTTTGGCCTGGTTCAACATTTAACTCAGTGGTATTACCGGCTGTTGTGATATAGGCTGTAAGATTTCCCGATAGTTGTTTGCCCGAACTGTATGTGTTGACAGGTGCTGTGAAGTTTAACTTGCCTTCTGTATAGCTTATTTGGCTGGCAAATCCTGGAGTATCAGCATCGGAATATGGAATAAATAAACCTACGATGCGTTCTTTACCCGGGAAATCGGCAATGTTCACAGCATTACCTGTAGCAGGATCTATCTTGGTGAGATGTGTATTCCAGTCTGTTGTGAGGTTAGCGAGATACATCATGCCGGTAGACCAGTCGAATACTGCGGTCTGACTCGCTGTTCCATTCTGATAGTTCTTGTCGGGCTTAGCAGCGTTGTTGATCAGTTTGTATTCTCCTGTCGCTTTGTCAAGGGAGTACAAGCTTGTCGGATAACTCATGAAATAGAGTTTTCCATCGGGAGCAGCAGCTATAGAGAGAGGATATCCCGGCATGGCTCCGATCGCTTTCGTCTCGAATGTGTGCGGGTCTACGGAGAGAATGGCTTTGGAGTAATCTTCTGCCCAATAAACAAGGAATATTTTATCACTTAACGGGTCATAAGTAGCCGCCTGCATGGGAGATACGGCTGATCCGTTTAAGCTCAATTCTATGTCGTTTTTCACAACCTCTCCTGTGGAGGCGTTGACGATTGTGATATTCCCATTGTTAAAGAGATAATATTGTCCTTTCACGTAGACGAAAACTACAGCGTCGGGAATGGTTTGTCCTCCGGCCTCTTCACTAAAGTTTATGGTAGGGGCTGCGTGGAATGAGTATATACCCAATCCTTTTAATTCGCTAGGTGGGGTATCTGCTGTATTCTTGAATATTCCGTAAACTAAAACACTGTCTGCTACATTAACGGCTGGTGGTATATGGCTTGTCTTTTTCCGTATGTGGGTAATGGAGTTGGCAGGTTCCTTGGGTTTGGTGGTACTGAGCCATGAGTAAACATCTGTCGGTGCTACATTGTACTTGTTTGAAGGGGAGAGTTTGAACGTGTTGCCCTTAGAGGCCTGTTCTGTGGTTGTCACGTTTTTAGGAATTGTCAACGGATTTTGTGTTGTCCGTTCGAGTGTCTGAGCTGTAGCGGGTTTTGCGCACAGCGCACAAAGCAACAATAGAAATGTAAGTTTTCTTTTCATAAGTAATAAGTTTTATTGATTACTGATGTTCTAATAGTGTTACATTGCAAAAGTACGAATGTACAGTATATAGCCATAAATTAGAGGGATGACAAAAGGGTGACAAATGTGTTAAATGCCTATATTTTGTGACTGAAATTGGCGGTTTTCTTATATTTTCTTTTAAAATGATGATAAAAATAATACATTGTTAGCACTGCTAAGCAGGAAGAGTATTCCAAGGTTTTCACGGATATATTGCGGTTCCGATGGATTCCCAAATTACATTTTTAGAATGTAATCGTAAAGGTCGGCCGAACTTTCTATTCCTAGTTTTTTACTGATTCTTATTTTACGTCGTTTGCATGACTCCGGATTGGTGTTGGTTAGAGATGCAATATCTTTCATGGACAAGTTCATACGTATATAGGCAAGAAAACGTATGTCCGATGACGACAGATTAGGATGTTGGTTTTTTAATGTTTTGATAAAGTCGGAGTTGGCCGATTCAAAATTAATAAGAAAGTTGTCACGTTCATTACTTGTTTTTAGTAATTGTTTGAGATGTTGCACCAGATTATTAAGCGCAGGGATCCCTTGTGTCTCCTTTATGTCTGATAGATATTTCAGCAAGTCTTCTATCAGTTTGTTGCGTGACGATATGAACATGGTTGTTACTGAGAGTTCCGTTTGTTTCTGTTCAAGTGAACGTTTCATGATTTCCTGTCGGTAATGTGCCTCCATTTCTATAGCTTTGGCTTGCTCTTCGGCAAGTTGCTTTTCGTGCTGTTTTTTTTCTATTTCCAGCCTCATAACTTTACGTTCGTTATGATTTTTGATACGTTGATTACGAATGATGATAATAGCTATGGTCACAAGTAGCGCGAGGATGCAAAGTAGCAAAAGTGTTACGTAGTGTCGTTGGCGCATCTTGGTCAGTTGTTTGTCCATTTCAGCTGTGAGTTTCATCACTTCCATTTTTATTCGGCTATTTTCCGCTAACTGCCGGTTGTGAGTCGTGGTTAATGAGTCATTGTATATGATTACGGAGTCTTTGAAATTCAATGCACGTTTATAGTTGCCGGCACTTTCGTAGAGTTGGGCTATGGATTCGAACAAGTAGGGTTTGTTTTTCATCGTTACGGTTTTCTCCGCTTCACTGATACACTGAAAAGCCATTTCCAAACTATTGCGTTCCCTGTATATGTTAATCAAATATATCAGAATTATGCCTTTGTCGGCTTTTTCTGCTGTGGGAGATGAAAGTAATTCATTTGAGATTGCTATTACCTGATCATATTTTTTTGCATAAACATAGCTTCTGCTTCCACAGCCAGTATGCGTGATTGGCTTTTGTTGTTGTCGTACTCACGAGCTAATTTTAGAAATTCGGCCGATTCGGTGAATTTTTTTTCCTTATTGGCGATCAAAGCAAGGTCAAGAGCATAAGCGCATACAAAATTAGAATCTTTTTTATTAATAGCTTCCTTATAACATTGGATGATTATTTCTCGTGATTTAATGTAGTTTTCTTCTTCGAAATAGACTCCGGCTATTCCGTTCATAATCATTGATTCGGTTTCCCATCCAAGCTCATTGTTTTGGCAAATAGTGTATGCATCGTAATAGTTTTTTAGTGCTTCTCCATTTTCGGATATGAAAAAATAGCATACCCCAATGTTATATGTGGCAAGACAGCTATATTCTGGAAGATTTGCTGCATCCGCTTTCTCTTTTGATTCGAGAAAAAGTTTTATGGCATCTATATAGTTACTTGAGTGATAAGCCTCTTCTCCAGCAGAGATCATGTTGCCTATTATTTCTTTGTTTTTATTATCCGCATAAATGGGTACGGCAGGCAATATCATGCAAGTTGTCAATATCGCCAAAACCAGTATGCGGCAAAAAGCCTTAGTAATGTATGTTATCATCCGCATAACTCTGGTGTTAATTAACGTTATTCCGATATGGGCAAAATTATATTTATTTGATAATAAGAAATATAGTGGTGAAAACATTAGATCTATAGTGTCGAATTATAAGATTTAAACGATTACCACTTTGTTCATGAAGTCTAAAGTTACGAAGATTTATTGTATAGTCGATGATTTTTTACAAAGAATTTGCGTGCTATTAGGAAAAATATGTGATTCAGGATAAGGAGAGTTGATATTCCAATAAGCTGATTCATGCTAAAATAAAGGGCTGTGAGAAAATTAAAGTTGTAATGAAGTGGAACGATAATGGATAAAAATAGCGTTAGGTAACATTCATTATTATGTACCTAACGCTATTTCTATAACTATCTCACAATGTATTAACACTAACACCCAAAAGGTGTTTAGTGACTGCTACTGAAAAATCAATTCTAAAGAAAGACTATTTCTTAACGACGGTCAAAAATCATTTTTCTTCAGAGAATTGGATATCACTGAAACTGTTAACCAATAATTGGTATTTGATGAAACCTCCCGATTTCGAAGAGTATTTCGTGTAAATAGCAGTGATATCACCTTTCGCATCATTCTTCGGAAGTGGCTGTAGAGCGAAGTTGGCATAACCACTGACACGGAGGATATAGTTACCGATGGCATTCTCGGAAGTGTTACCGTAGGTAAACCAGGATGAACCGTAATAGCGGTTGCCATTATAACTATAAGCATATGTCGGAGTCAGTCCTTCATCAGAATAATATTTATTTTCATACACAGCTGTGGTTTGTCCTCCCGGGTAAGTGGTCTCCAAATATTGCGGATATTTGTCACTACCCCACGTACCTTCTTTATAGGTCAATCCTTCGAAACGTACCAAACGTCCTAGATCATCGTCATTTAATTCAGTATAATTGTCCTTATTGATCACAAGCGTGTCGGCTGCTGTCAGTTGTCCTAATTCTCCGGTGAAGATATGGGAATCGACCAATATACGGGTTTCCAGATTCCGGTTGGCATATCCTTTGGCGATATCAGCCGGAGTAGGCATGCCCCCTACACTTAACATATACCGGTAGCTTCCGATAGCCAAACCTTTGGTACGTACAAATATGGTTTGTCCCGGATGGTAGAACACATAATTACTGACCATCAGTTTCAGCTCAATGGCAGATTTGCATGTCTCGTCATAGATATATACCGACTTGTATACATTTCCTGCCTGATCACTCGAAATGACTTTACCACTGATCACATAATCGTCTGTGATTTCCAACGTTTTGCCCAAACTGGATGAGGAACTGCCATACTTATCATAGAACAGTTGTTTGAAATCCTTTATGGAGATCAGCTTCTCATTTGCGAAGTCTTCTTTTGTCCATACTTTGGCAGGTGCGGGATCATCGAAATCGTTGTAGCAGCCTGCGAGACTTAAAAGAACCGTGGCTACCATGCATAGTTTTATTATTTTATTCATCATACTTATCTCTTTATAGCTGTATAACATTTTTTAGAAGCGGAAATATACGTTCAGATAATAGGTCGTACCGAACATATAGAAATACTTCGCGTCAAATGGCTGATAGGTCTGGTAGCTCTCATCCTTGTTCTTGAGTAGACGTACCTGTTCGTAACCACCTGTTTTGATACCTTGGTTGTTGAGCAGGTTCTTCACTTCCAGACTGAAACCAAGTGTGTAGGCACGGTTGATATACCAGTTTTTACCGATGCTTGCATTCAATACATAGGCAGGATCGAACTCTTCCTGATGGCGTAGCTCACGAATGTCTTCTTCGGACATGTTCCGTGACAATACGGCATCGGTGCGGTAGAGTGGACTCATGGACAGGTACATGTTGTTGTAATAGTTCATGTCGACAGAAGCGTAGATATTGTTACGGCTGCGATACGAAAGACCTACATTGATGGCTGTCTGCGGAGTACTTTCCACGCGGAAGTTCTTCCAGTATACTTTACCTTCGTTTTTGATCTCTCCGCTGTTGTCCTGTATCTGTACGAAGTCAGGGTTCGAGTCATAAGTGAATTGTCCCCAGCTTACGGCACCGTTCAATGATAAACCTTCATACAATGGGATGGAAGCTGCTACTTCCAGACCGAAGTGGCGTTTGTCGATTCCGCTCATGGCGAAATTGGAGAAGGTTGCTTCTACATCATCATAGTAAGATAATACGCGGGTCTGGTCGGTAAATTTGGTATAATAACCCGATACACGTGCTTTGATATCGCCTAGGCGGAGGTTGTAAGAAGCGTCTACGCCAAATACTTTCTCGGTAGAAACACCTGGTGTGGCGGAGTTACGTGTACGGGGTGATACGAAGGAAGCTTGGAAAGAAGGAGCGTCCTGCATGTAAATAATGCTTGCATCGATAGAGTGTGCAGCAGAGAATTTATAGCTGAAGTTTGCTTTTGCTTTGTACGTCAGGTAATTCTGCTTCTTCGAATCTCCTTGTGAGTTATCGGGGAACAAGCCTTTCTTCCACAGACCGTGACGCCATTGGGTGCTATGGCCAAGTTCTCCACCCAGATTGACTGCCAATTGTCCGAAGTTGATGCTGTATTGTGCCCATGCCCGTGCGGAAATCACATTTCCATAATAATCGTAGCTATACTTGTCGCCCTTTTTGGCAGCACGTGCGTGACCGTACTTTTCGTAATAGTCCATATCATTCTGATAGGGAATCGGACTTAAACCACCCATGTCGCGTTCGGCAAATTTATCGATGTCAATCCAGTAATCGCCTCCCAGAAGGTCTTTTACCTCGCTGTAGTATTCCGTACGGTTACGACGTAGATTCACTCCACCGTTGATTTTCGAATTATTACGGAATAGATGTGAGAATTGGGTATAGAAATTCCAGTCCAATTGGTCGGTATGACGTTCTTCTATCATGTTGATGGCACGATGTCCGGAACCATAAGTGGGGTTTTCAGGTTGTTCCCGGTTGATGTTGTACAACTGATCCCAGTCGATGTGACGTATGTTGTCCGTATTGGTACGCCAAGCTTCATCCAGCCATGCGCCTACTTCCGTGCCTTGGTAGAAGCTCGGCAGATAACGGTAATAATCCGGGCGCGGATCCGGGCCTCCATACCATGTCAATGCCGAATAACCATTTTTCCCAAAGCGTAGTGAACTGGCTACGTTCAATTGTGAACGGTCGTCGATATCGAATGTGTAATTAAGCATAGCGATCGGTTCATGATAATCGCGTACACGAGCATTACGGCGTTTACCATCTTGCCATCCCCAGTTGGGGTTGTAATAATTGTTGCCCACTAAATCGTATGCTTCCTGTGTGGACGCCTGCTGTGCGCCACGTTCCGTGGGCGCTCCGAGGATGGTCAAGCCGAGGCGATGTTGCAGATTGAATTGTTTCTCTACGGATGCGAAGTAACCGAAAGCATTGTAATACACACCATGTACATAAGAGTTACCTCCTTGACGGGTAGATACGGAGAGTGCATACGACCAACCGTTGTCTTGCTGCCCGGAAGCATAGGTAAACATGCCACGGAAGCGGTACATGGCGTTACCATTGACCAAGCTCGCGCGGAAACCTTTACGCATTTGTGAAGGGCGTGTGTTGATATTGGTTGTTCCGGCAATACCACCGATACCCATTTCGCCCATATTTAATCCGGAAGTAATTTCCTGATTACGGGTTGCATCGTTCAAGCCGCTCCACAGTGACCAGGGAGTATATCCGGTCATTGCGTCATTCAGTTGGATACCGTTCATGTAAACATCGGAATATTGTGAATCGTAACCGCGTACATTGAAACGCATTTCACTGAATTTATAGGAAGCGATGTTATTGAATACATCCTTTGATGCCGAAAGCGAGGTTGGCAATGACTGTGCATCTTCCAATGTCTCTGTGTCAAACTCTGTAAAGATGGCATCATCCATCATCGGAGTTGTGTTTTCGGGTACCATGATCACATTATTAATATCTCTCATCATCATGTCCACGCGGACTGCGATGGTCAACGGCTCATACTCTACTGCTTCGAAAGTTAGCGAATACTCACCTTTTGCCAGATTATTAATTTCGAATTTACCTGCATTGTCAGTTTGAGTCGTAATGTCGCCCGGAGTCAAGGTGATCTTGACATCGGATATGGCAGCCCGTGTCATGCGGGAAACTACCTTACCTTTGATACCACCGCTTTGTGCAAAAACTGCCAGCGACATCAAAGACAACACCATAATAAGGAATGCTTTTATTTTCATAAATATTGAAGATTATTATTTACCTATATAGATATATACCGGGAAGTGGTCACTGTAGCCTCCCTGGAAATTATTGCCTACGTAAGTGCGTAGCGGATACCCTTTGTATTGCCCCTCTTTTTGCACCATATAGTGCTGTTTGAAGATATTGCCGTAGAATTTGGATCCGGGTGCTTTCTGCAGTTTGAGTGAGCCTGTAGAACCTTTTGCCAAATTTTCCGTCACCACAATATTGTCGAAGATATTCCATGCGTCTCCGTAAGCTAATGAACCGTATCCTGCTTTCAGCATGTCAGCGTAAGGATTGTAGAGGTCGCCAGCTTCAAGATCTTTCATCTTGAATTTCGCTCCTAATCCCTGCGCGATACTTTTATCAGTCGGGTCATCATTGAAGTCTCCCATCATTACGATTTTCGTAGCAGGGTTGGCCTTTAATACGGAATCTGCAATGCTTCGCATCTGCTCGCCTACGGCAATACGTTTGAATTCCGATGCTTCCTTGCCACCTAACCGTGAAGGCCAGTGAGCTACCATGAAAAAGAAAGGTTCTTCTTCAATGGTTCCCCACATGGTAAGGATGTCACGAGTCTTGAAATCAGGAAGAGAAGGAATGACGGTTTTCACGGGAAACTGCCCTTCTATCTTGAAAACATCGGGACGGTAAATGAAAGCTACATCCACACCGCGTGCTTCCGGTGAATCGAAATGCACGATTCGGTAATTGGCAGGAGCCAGTTTACGAGTGGCAACGATATCCTCCAATACACCGCGGGTCTCCACTTCGGAAAAACCTATTACAACAGGGTAATCCTTGTCTATGGCTGCGATATCGAATAATACTCGTTCAGTATTACTGAGCTTTTTATTATATTTCGCACTGTTCCATTTTTTAGGCCCTTCCGGAGTGAATTCATCATCATGCACTTCTGGGTCGTTGATAGTATCGAAAAAGTTCTCGACATTGTAGAAAACTACTTTATAAGGCTTTTGTGCGAAACTGAATGAAAACAGCAGCAACAAAAATACAGCCGGAAAAAATACTCTTTTCATAAGCCGAAATGTTAGTTAATACCCCATTGAGTAGGGTTGTTTTGTTTTTTCACAGTTGCAGATACTTTGGGGAAGAAGGTGAAACCTGTCTTCTGTTCGATATCGGCTACTGTAGTACAAATTGAACGCGGTGGTTCAATATTACCGTAAGATTTCTGTTCTACCCAAAATCCGATAGATATCAATTCATCATCTGTGCAGTCTTGAATTGCCTTACCCGTTGAACCCGTTTTGGTGCGTAAAAGCACTTTGTAATAGTTGGTGGGTACAGCCACCGTATTACCGGCGCCATCGAAAGTGGTCGTTGCATTACTGCCAAAGTATGCTCCCGTAACCACATACAGTGTATCTGAGCATTTGTTGACACGCACCTTTGCTTCCAGTTTCGCCCACATATCTTGATTCAGGCGGTTCAATTGCGGAGTCATATTCGACATGTAGAACGTTTGTGCATTCAAGTCGTTGGTTGCTAAACGGTCGGCTGAAGGCAACTGATGCCCCCGGTCATAACTGCCTTTGTAGGATCTGTCCACACAATTGGCTTGAAATTTTTCCGGAATAAATGGGTCGAAAGCCCATGCATCGGTACGACTTCCCGAACCGGTAAGGTATGCATTATGTATCGGATAAGCCACCCACAAAGCCGCTTGTTTGGTCTTGTCAAAACAGAGCGAATAATTGCGCACAGGCTTATTATTCAACTTTGCATAATGGGCAACATACTGGTAGTTGGCATTTTCCTTTTCAGCCGGCAACTCAATCCAAGTATTGAATGATGGTAAGTTCTGCTGGCCGGATGAAAGTTGTGAAAGGTCGAGCGTTAGTTCTGCTTCATCAGCAAACCGGAGTGATATTTTTGCCTGGCGTTGTGTGCTTCCTGTATTGTTTTGATAATAAACGTACAATACATTCAGGCCTTCCTTTATTTCTCCGCTTTTTTGTGATGAATTCGTGAAATCCTTGTTGCTGAATGAACACCAGGTATTTCCTTCTGTCACTTCAGCATTCCACACTGTGCCGGTAGTTCCCGTGATGATGATGGCTGAAGAGCCGCTGGCAGCGCTCACGGTGGATGATGTTTTCCAATATGCCTCGTTCGGTACTTTGACAATATCGGGATCGTCATTGCTACTACAGGCTCCTACCCACAGTGTCAATACTGTGAGCAGGAGGATATTTACAGTTGTGGTATAATATCTATGAATTGATGTCATTAGAATCTGTTAAGTCTTTGATTTATTCGTAGCTTAGTTCCCATTTGGTGAACTGGGCATTATACTTATTCGCAATGAAAATCCTATATTTCGTATTTACGGATGTTCCACTCAGGTTATAGGTGTATTCCAATACTCCTCCGTCTTGTGCCCATTTTACAGCTTCTCCACCGGCTACTTCAGTAAATTCATTGTCTACAATGGCTACATCTACATTCTTAGATGCACCTTCGCGGGTGGATGCAACTACTTTTGTCAGTTTCTTCCCGGCAATGGCTGGAAGTTCGATATAGGCTCCGAACTTACCGATCAGTGTATAGACGCTTCCACTACTTTCTGCTTGATAGTATCCTGTCCCGGCATCTTCGCCTCCAGCGAAAGTATATTCATATCCACCAAATGTGAAGGTGATGGGGTCTGATTTCATTTGAGCTTTAGCAATCGGGAAATCCTGCGGATAGTTGGCTGTATTGCTTAAATCCAATGAAATGACTGTCTCATTACCGCTTCCTTGTGCTGCAACGCTCACCGGCACAGTTTTGCTGTTGCCGTTTGTCAGGGAAATGGTCAAGGTTTGTTTGATAGCTGATGTGCCTGTGTTAGGCTGAGCTGTAACCGTTATCTTATTTCCTTCAACAGTAGCTGAAAGAGGTGCGCTCAGACCATCTACTGAAAGTGTATTGTCGCCTTGATTGGCAACTTCCACATTTAAGACCTCTGTACCTCCCGTTGCTGGTAAGTTCACGGAAGAAGGAGTAACAGACAGGATTGTCGGAGTCGTGCCTATACTGCTATCCAGGTCAATAATATTACCACCTTCGCCTGCTGCTAAAGTAATATCGTCTAAACGGAAAGCAGAGGCAGCAAGTGCCGTAAACTTAATGTACAGTTCAGGGGATGCTTGCTTCAACGTAAAGTTGGCAGTTGCAAAAACCCAATAAGGATTTGTTTGGTCGCCATTGTTATTGGTATATTCAACCGGCACCCAATTCGTACCGTTTGCACTCAGCGATACGATAAATTTGCTTGCATCGAAAGTATTGTCATAACTTCCACCCTCCGGTTTGTATGAGTAACTTGCACCGAAGGTCAGCTTGAGGTTGGTTTGTCCGGTAGGTAAGGTGATTTTATTGATTACAAAGTCAGCGGGCAGTGTTCCGAAGAAAACAACGTTCGGACCGGAAGCACCTTCATAAGCACCGGTATTTGCCAGGCCACTTGAACGAACCGTTGCCTTTTCTCCGCTATAGGTCACGCTACTTGCACCGGAACCTGTCGTACTCCAACCTGTGTAAGCGTCGACATACGGGTAGGGGCTGGAAACAGAAGCATTTCCTACGGTTTCATGATAGATTGCTGTTGTCGGTGGTACAACACTTCCGCCTTCGAGATCAATCTCTTGTCCGCCATTACCTGTAGCCAATGTGATATCGTCTAAGCGAATAGCTGACGGTGCCAATGCTGTGAACTTAATATAAAGTTCGGATACTGCTTTCTTCAGTGTAAAGTCTGATGTTGCGAATACCCAGTACGGAGTGGTTTCATCGCCTTTGTTCTTGGAGTAAGTGACCGGTGTCCAAGTCGAGCCGTCTGCGCTTAAGGATACTGTAAATTTATTTGTGTCGAAGGTATTATCATAATCGCTTGAACCTTCTGCCTTGTATGAATAACTTGCACCGAAAGTCAGTTTCAGGTTTGTTTGGTTAGGCTCCAAAGTAATCTTATTGATTACAAAGTCGGAAGGTAATGCTCCGAAGAAAATTACGTTCGGGCCGGATGCATCTGGATAAGCATCTGTATTTGCCAAACCGCTGGAACGTACGGATGCTTTCTGGCCGGAATAAGTAACACTGGCAGCTCCGGTACCTGATTTGTCCCATCCAGTGTAGGCATCGACATAAGGATAAGGGCTTGTAACGGCAGTAGAACCTACGCTTTCATGATAGATCACTACTTTCGGCTGAATGTTTCCACTCTTAATAGTGACAGTTTTCGACATCAATGGACCTACTTTATTCGAGATTTGTATATCGATATTTGCTTCGTCATTAATTCCTTCGGGAATGCTCACTTGTATGGTAGCCGAACCGTCACCTTCCGTTGCAGAGAGGGTAACCCAAGATTTGTCATCTTGTACGGTAGCTGTCCAATGACGATTGGTCGAAATTTCAAAAGAGGATTGACTACCTTCGGCAGGAACACCATCTGTAGTAAAGGTCAGGTTTGTTGGAGAAACCTCTAGGAAAGGAGCTTCTGTGTCGTCATTATCATCCACACAACTCACAAAGGCCATTAAGACCGTTAGAAGCATTGTACCAAAAAACAACTTCGGAAAATAAAGATTCTTCATTGATGTTTAAATAATAAAAGTTAATACTTATGCTATCCCAAGAAATATTTGCTCTAATATTTGAAAGGGGGGAACAAAGATATAATCTTGAGTTGAATTAACAAAACATGTCGAACTTATTTAATGTAACATAAACGTTAAAAGAATGTTTCAAAAATGTTACTGTAATCAGATTATCCTACAATCGGATGGCTCTGACTGTCATCCGTTTGTCAGGCAAGTTTCGTGCTTCTTTTTGTTTTCTTAACTCCGAATATTTCGTATGCGTGAATAAACCATCTACTTTTGCCGGAACCTTGTAACAAATCTTAGGATTAAACGTCTATTAGACTATAAACTAAAACCAAATAAAACATGAAAGGCAAACTACTGTTGTTATTGATGCTTGTTATAGCATCTGGTACGCTTTGTTCACAAAACACGACAAGTCCTTCTTATACAGTGAAGGGTGTACTTCTTGACTCTATAACCCATGAAGGAGAGCCATATGCGACGATTCGTATAGCGAAAAAGAAAACTCCTGAAAAAGCTGTCAAAATGGCTGTAACGGATATGGGTGGTAAATTTCAGGAGAAGGTCAATGCTGATCCCGGTACGTATCAGATTACTATAACTTCCATAGGGAAGAGTACGGTGGTCAAAGATTTTGAAGTGACACCCAATGAAAAGACGATCAACTTGGGGACTCTTTATAATTCAGAAGCAACCAACGAGTTGGGAGGGGTGGAAATCGTAGCACAGAAACCGTTGGTGAAGGCGGATATTGACAAAATAGAATACAATGTGCAGGATGATCCCGATTCGAAAACGAATACGGTACTTGAGATGCTTCGCAAAGTGCCGTTAGTGACAGTAGACGGAGAAGATAATATTAAAGTCAACGGCAGTAGCAGTTTCAAAATTCACATCAATGGCAAACCCGATAATATGATTAGTGATAATCCGGTGGATGTGTTGAAAAGTATGCCTGCCAATACAATCAAACATATAGAAGTGATTACCAATCCCGGTGCCAAGTATGATGCCGAGGGTGTGGGAGGTATTTTGAATATTGTTACCATAGGAGGTGCGGGCTTCAAGGGGTATACCGCCACTTTCAGTGGAAACGGCAGCAATACCGGAGGTGGCGGTGGAGTGTATGCCACCATCAAAAAAGAGAAGCTTACGCTGTCTGCACGGTATAACATGAACCGCAACAACCAGCCTCGTAGCTATTCTTATAGCGAGCAGAGGCAGGACAATCCGGAAGACAAATCGGAGGGAGCCCAGAGAGTCGTTAGGAACGATGGATGGAATGACAGTAAATATGGCTTCCAAAGTGGTAATCTGGAAGCTAGCTATGAAATGGATACATTACGCCTTATTACTATGGGCTTTGGTATGTATGGTGGTAATAATGAAGGGGACGGGAGTGGTTACACCTATATGCAACCGTTTAATGCTCAGGATGGAACCAATCCCTTTTATTCATATAATAATATAAACGAAAGCGATGGGTCTTGGTATTCGATTCGGGGTAATGTGGATTACCAGCGAACCTCGCGAAAGAATAAGGAGAGAATGCTTACCCTTTCTTATAAAGTTAGTACCCGTCCCAGCACTTCCAATTCGCTCTACGGATATACGGATATTCATGCACAGGATGATTGGAAGGAATATGTAGACAAAATGCTTACCGGCCAGCGTTCGGATGGAAAACAGAACAGTTCCGAACATACCTTCCAAGCTGATTATACGACTCCTATAGCGAAGATACACACACTGGAAGTAGGTGGAAAGTATATCATTCGGAACAATCACAGTGACAATAACCGTTATGATAAGGATGGTAATTACGATATGGAACGTAGTAGCCATTACAAGCACATCAATGATATTTTAGCCGCTTATTTGGGGTATGCCATCAAAGTGAAGAGCATTTCCGGTCGTGCCGGACTGCGCTTTGAACGTACCATGCAGGATGTGAAATATACCGAGAGACCGGAAGAGAACTTTGATGTGAATTATAATGACTTGGTGCCTTCGGCAAGTATCGGCTACAAAATAACTGATATGTCCAATATACGCTTTGGTTATAATATGCGTATCTGGCGTCCGAGCATCTGGTTTTTAAATCCATATCTGAACGATGCTAATCCGAGCAATATACGCCAGGGTAATCCCGGACTGGATAGTGAGAAGAGCCATTCGCTCAATTTGAGTTATAGCAATTTCTCACAGAAATTTAATATCAACGTATCAGTGAATTACACATTCAATAATAGTGGTATTGAGGAGGTGACACGTCTCATTAACGATTCGGAGATTGAAGATTTGAAGGATAAGACGGGCAAGGAAGTACTTTATACTACTTACGAAAATATTGGTAAAAGCAAGAGTCTTGGTTTTAGTGGATATGTCAGATGGAGTATCACACCGAAGACCACTGCTTCTATGAACTTTTGGGGAAGTTATTCCAAATTTAAAGATCCGGTGCAAAAACTGGAGAATAGTGGCTGGAGTGTTTTTGCATATGGTGGATTGGAGCAGACGTTACCGTTGGATATCCGTTTGAGTTTGAATCTGATGGGCAGTACGCCATGGGTTTCACTGCAAGGAAAAGGTAGCAGTTACTATGATTACAGTATTGGCCTGAACCGTTCTTTCTTGAAAGAGAAACGATTAACATTAAGTGCCTTTGCCAGCAATTTCCTTAAAAAGTACATGGATAGCAAGAATTCTGTAGAAGGTGCCGGCTTCTATCAGGAAAGTAATTACCGCTACTCACGTATGCGTTATGGAATCAGTGTGAGCTATCGCATCGGAGAGTTGAAAGCCAGTGTAAAGAAAGCTGCACGTAGTATCGAGAATGACGACGTGAAAGGTGGAGGAGGAGAGAATTAAGAAGAGAGAATAAATAAAGGCTGCGCTATATATGTCTCGGGCTTTTTAGGAATAAATAGCAAACTACGCGAAATATTCTTGTAGTTTGCTATTTATACATATTTGAGATAATCGAATTAACTTTGGCAGATTATTTATTGCTTGTTATTTTTACCTTCTAAAAAATCAATATGTTGCTGAAGTTCTGCAATCATATCATCTTTATCTTTAAGAAGGCGTTCGTATAGTTCGGTGATTTTGTCAATGGGGTTATTAGTAATTCTGTTGTCATTAGAAATTTCGTCATTAAGCCCTGCTTGAGTATTATTACCTCCATTATTAGTAATACTGTTATTTTCAAACACTATGCTTGGAGCATCTTCTTCCAATGTTTTCAGATAATCTTTCGGCACATTCAGTGCTTTGGCAAATCTTTCAAGTATATCATCTTCGATAATTCTCATACTTTCATATCTTGAGACTGTCGGTTGAGACATACTTACTTTTTCGGAAAGGATATCTTGGTTCATGTTTTTCTCAATTCGTGTACGTCTGATGTTATGTCCATGATGTACGTTACTGTTGATTTTCTCTTCTGTTTCCATATCTCTTTAGTTTTATTTTCAAACAATTTGGAGGATGATTAGTTTCCTTCGTAGCAAATATACGTAAAAAATGGATAAATAGGATAGAACATGACGAATGAATATTCAACAGGTTGAGTTTTGAATAAATGAATAACATTTTTCTGCCTTTATATCATCCAATATCATTTTCTTTGTACTTAAATCAATACCTAATCACTATGTTTAAAATACTGACAAAGAAAGAAACCAATTTCTTGATAGAGTTGGCGGTTATATTAAAAAGATACGATGTGATGATTGCTGCAAAAGACAAAACTGTTGAAATTTCTATATTCGATGGTGATGATGTTGAAAATGGAGAAGTGAAAAATCCTATAAAATTCTATTCTGAGTTTGATGAGAGTGATATCTATGAATTGATGGTTGATACGAAGGAAATAATAGATAATGTTTCGGAAATAAAGGAGCTTATTAATAATATCTCTGGAATAAAGGGATATTTCAAGATTAAACGCTCTTTAGAAGAAGAGGAGTAAAGCCCCCCGACTTTACTCCTCCCAATCTTTCCTCCTTTAAATAAACTAATACGGAGAAAACACCATTCATTTAATCATTAATACCTTTGAAATTTTAGAAATTGTTTTTACCGGTATCCCACCATAAACGGGTACCACCATTGTCGGCACCTCCAAGTGCTTGCAACAAGAATTTATATTGTATAGGATCTTTATCTGCATCGTCTGTAGAGAATGGAAGGCGGCGGATCATAGCATCTGTATCGATTTTACCGGCACTGTTATTCGTTTGTACTTTAAACAATTTCGGATAACCTGTGCGACGTTGTTCACTCCATGCTTCATAACTCTCAGGCCAACATGCCAGCCATTTCTGAGTAATAATTTGTTCGAGCTTGCCTTCATTGTCCGCTGAAGCATTCCATTTAGGAGAAATGCTGATTAATGTTTTCATGTCCTTTCCACCGCTGGCAGGAACCATCTCTTTATAATCCAACGGTTTTTTGTTGCTGGCAAGATAATCGGTTGCATCTCCGGCTCCCCATTGTGCGAATGAAGTTCTAACACCGGTTTCGTAACACTCTTTAGGGTCTTCGTTGGTAAAGTGGCGTAAAGCAGCTTCAGCACGGAGAAACCAAGTTTCGGCAGCGGTCATCAGAATGGCTGGAGTGGATTCGCCCCCGGTAGCTTTCATCGCTGAATATGATTCATAGTAGTTAGGATCGCCATCCTGCATGTATACTCCTTGAGGAATGCCTAACCATTCGTCTTCATGTCCTTTTAGTGTGGCTTTGTTATACCATTTTTCACGGCGCGGATCTTCGTATCCATTCAATACGGAAGCCATTGAAGCTCCCATGTAGACTTCACCCCATCCGGCAACGCTGATCAACGGATTGGTGTAACCATGACCGGAAACCTGGATTACTTCTTTTGCTGCTTCGAGTACACCATAAGGGTTTTCCAACGCTTTTTTTGCTTGAATTTCGGCATTTTTCTTGTCTACATTCGAAATGCGCATGGCAAGACGGAGCCGCAAGGAGTTTGCAAACTTGATCCAGCCTTTGATTCCTCCCGCATTCATCATATCGGTTGAATTAAATGCATCGTCTTTTCCTCCGTTTTTTAAGTACGTGTCCAATGCGTCTATACCTTTATCAAGGTCATCGAAAAAGTGAGTATAAGCTTCTTGTTGCGTGTCAACGGAATTGTCGTCACTGCTACCGAATTTGCTATATACGATAGGTCCGTAGGTGTCGGATATACGGTGCATCAATTCTACCTTCAATATTTTTGTAAGACCATAGTAATGAATGGTTTTATCGGAACCGATGCTGTTAATTTCTGATTTGTATGCTGTAGGGAAAATATATTTATATGTATAGTTCCAAGCTGCATTCGACCATCCTGTATTGATATTGTAGACAGAGTTTTTGCTATTGAATGAAGACAATTTATCATGGAAATACCCTGAGAACATATCATGCTGGAGAGCCTGTGTCAGTTGCCAAGGCCAGTTTAGCCCGTCTCCCCAGTTATACTGGAAGTAAATGCCCGATTGAATGATTTCAAAAGGCATTGTATACTTCTGATAGTCAAATTCCTTGACTTCATCATTGAAGGCACCTTTGGTCTCATTGTCCGATTCGAAATTATCGGTACATCCGGTGAAACTTATCAAGCTTCCTAAAAACAGCGTTGCTATATATTTATATCTTTTCATGATAATCTGTGAATAAATGGTTAGAATGTGAATTTAACGTTGAAACCTAGGTTGCGGGTGGTTGGCATGCCAAACACATCCACTCCTTGGTTGTTGTTGCCTACCGACATGGTTGCATCTGGATCGAACGGAGCATCTTTGTAAAAGAAAAACAGGTTGCGGGCTACAAATGAAAGGTCGATTCCTTTGAATACCTTGGTTTTTTCCAAAAGTGATTGTGGAAATGAATATCCGAGCGATAATTCGCGCAAACGGATATTGGTGCCATCGTACATGTAATACTCGGAGATACCGTTTCGTCCGCCTACTGCACCATAGAAGCCTTTAACGTTGTCGAATCTCTGGCCTTGATATTCTGCGTATTTACGGTCGCGTGCTTCGGCTGTTTCTTTGGTCACACCTTTTGAATCGAGATCGGCTTGTGTGAGAGACATTACATCACCACCGATGCGAGCATCTATTAAGAAATAGAGCGTAAACCCTTTGTATGTGATGGTGTTGCTCCAACCCAACATATAATCCGGATTGGTATTTCCCAAAAGATCATTGTTTCCGGTCGTTTGTACCGGGGCACCATTTTCATTGACCTGAATAGAACCATCCTCATTACGGGCAAAAGCGTTACCATAAATATCACCTAATTTTCCACCTTCTTTGATACGCATTTGGTAAGCCATTGAGAAACCTTCTTGTCCATAACTGAACTGTGTGTAATCCGGATGAAGTGAAATTATCTTATTTCGGTTGAGAGATAAGTTTACTGAAGTTTTCCAACGGAAATTATCATTCATCAGTGGGGTAGCATCGATAGTCAGTTCTATACCTTTGTTACGGATTTTACCGGCATTGACATAACGGTAGGCATAGATGGAGCCTGCTGGATTAGGCATTCTTAGCAATTGGTTTTTAGTATCCGTTTGGTACCATGTAAAATCGATACCCAAGCGACTGTTGAAGAATCTCCATTCCGTTCCGAATTCGGTTGAGTTACTGATTTCCGGTTTTAAGTCTCCACGTTGTTCTGTGTCGTTTACTTGTATTACACCGCCTGCCTGTATAATGTCTACAGGATTTGTAATACCTATCGGAAGGTCATTACCTACTTGTGCCCATGAACCACGTATCTTGCTGAAAGATATCCAGTCCGGCATGCGTAAACTTTTAGATAGAATCCAGGTTAGACCTACCGAGGGATAGAAGAATCCTGAGTTTTTGCTTTTGGTATATGCCAGAGTCGATGACCAGTCGTTACGTGCGGTGATATCTACGTATATTGCGTCATCCCAGCCTAACTGAGCGGTTGCAAATATGGATTGAATAGTTCTTTTTTTGTTGATATCTTGATTTATGGAGGCTTTTGAAGTGGTAACTATGTTGGAGACCGTAAACACATTCGGATGATATAAAGACGCAGTTTTTGAATCTATCATTAATTTATTGACAGTATTGACATTGATGCTGGTACCGACAGCACCGTTGACTGAAAATTTATTGAATGTTTTGTTGAACATAGCCATTATGTCTCCATAAAGTAATAATTGTTGGTCGTTTGCCCATATATACCGACCGTTCATTTTGCCTTCGTAAGTTCCTGCGATATTAGGAGAGGTGGAAGCATACATCTTATTTTCAAATTTGTCATTCACATAGTCGACATTGCCACGTGCCTGCAAGGTAAACCATTTGGTAACTTCTAAATTAGCAGATAAAGAAGCCAAAGCGCGATAGCGTTTATTGTTGTTAGTCACGCGATTCTTTAACCAATAAGGATTCTGATCCCATTCGCTGATGTCGCCATTCTCATTTGCTATATACCAGTTTTGCAGATTCATGTTACGGTCAAGATTATATGTCTCGAACTGGTCTCTGTATGGAGCCATGTCCATACCGCGCGGAAAACCATAGATGTTTACTAAAGGATTCAAATAGTAACCTCCGGTGGCCGGACTGTTTTTGATTGTCTGCATCATGAGGTTTGCATTTCCGTCCAGTTTTAACCGGTTATTGAAGAATGCAGCTGTCTCACGGAGAGTGAGATTATGTTTTTGTAGTTTATTTGAGTCGATAATGCCTTTGGCTGTGGTGTTAGCATAAGAAAAATAAGTCTGCATCTTATCATTGCCACTCATGATTGATACCGAGTTGATTGCTGTAACACCGTTTCCAAAGAAGTTTCCTGTGTTATCGTAATCTGTCAGATTTGCTTTCTCGCCCCAACTGCTCGTACCGTTTTCCAATCGACCGTATGAATTTTGGAACTCAGGAAGGCTGATGGCTTGATCAATAGTGAGATTGGAGGAATAAGTTACTCTTTGCATACCGGCTTTACCTTTTTTGGTAGTAATAAGGATGACGCCATTGGCTGCTTGTGTACCGTAGAGAGCAGCGGCAGATGCGCCTTTCAGAATACTCATGCTTTCGATATCTTCGGGGTTAAGGTTGGAGATACCGTCACCGGCATCACGGTTTACTCCATTATTTTCTCCTCCCATTACGGTGGCGGTGGACTCTGTACTGTTATTTAGCATTGGTACACCATCAATGACATACAAAGGTTGATTGTTTCCGGTAGCGAAGGCCGAACGGGCACCGCGAATGGCTACTTTGGCAGAACCACCTAAACCTGCGGAACTTTTAGTGATTTGTACACCCGCTGTCTTACCTGCCAGAGCATTGATCATGTTCGGATCTTTAGCTCTTGTCAATTCATCTCCTCCTACTTGCTGGGTAGAATAAGTCAGGGACGCTTCTTTCTTCTTGATACCCATTGCAGTTACGACTACCGTTTCCAATGCCAACGACTCTTCTTCAAGTTTTATTGTGAAATTCTTTAGTCCGTTTACCGGAATATTCTGTGGTTGATATCCTACATAGGTAATTGCCAACACGGCATCTGCAGGAACAGACAAGGTAAAGTTACCGTCTAAATCGGTGATTGTACCGTTCGTTGTTCCTTTTTCCAGAATGTTCGCTCCAATGATCGGTTCACCGTTCATGTCGGTGACGATACCCTTAATGGATATGCTGTTTTGTTGCACGGATGCAATATCCTCGGTATTTTTGGTAAGCACGATATTGTGTCCTTCCATCACATATTTGATTCCTGTACCTTTGAATACTTCATCCAAAACTTCTGATACAGGTTTGTTGCCGACGTTAACTGCCACTATGCGTCCGGTATCTACGCTTTTCTTATTATAAACGAACAGATAATCGGTTTGTGATTCTATTTGGGAAAGTAATTCGCTTACTTTCAGGTTAGAATGTACGATATTAATTTTTGCACTTTGCGAGTAGCTGTTTCCACAATAAACTTGGAAAGTTACAAACAAAAGAAGGAAAACGGTAATCTTCATAGTAAGTAATATTTGCTTGAATGCTAAACTTTTTGGGCATAAATGCCCTTTCAAAGAAATTTTTCTCATATCTTTGTAATGTGTTAAGTTAATAAATTGATTAA
>OODP01000111.1_pt1 | contig 83493 bp, 108 predicted proteins | sample 1671011 | NCBI WGS metagenome assembly OODP01 (sample SAMN06348113, study PRJEB24527) | human gut metagenome | biome: human gut; feature: ankylosing spondylitis patient; material: feces | host: Homo sapiens | place: China | collected 2015-10
AGACAATACTATTTATGTGAAAGGAGAGTAATGGACACCCAGGGCTGTGCTTAACCGCACTCCTCCCACGACTAAAGTCACGGGTGTCCGTGCTAAGCGAATTTATGAATATAGCCACGTATCAAACAACGCCAGAACTGGAAAGAAAAACTCAATTCATCAAACAATAAGTAACAAGTAAATAAGATTGATTATATTGTTTTCTGCAACCAAAACTTTTATACACTTTTTCTGACATAATATAGTTGAAGAGAAAACTGGAGAAACTTTTTTACGGATTTAAGATAAAAAATCCGTTTGACCTTATAGATTTTACTTTTATAACTCCGGAATGTGACCGGAGATAACATAAACCAACCTTTTTCTTAAGATACAGTCCAACCGGATGGACAAAATGTACTGCTTCATCCGGTTACGGAAGCAGTTACAATAATTAATAAAGAGGGAAAATGCAATGAATAGAAAAGACAAAAACGAAATGGCCAACAAAAACGTAAAAGACTTCCACGTTCCGAAGGCAGAGAACATGCTTAAAGAAACAGAACCGAATACACTTATTAAATGGGTGGACTTAATTACTAAAGCTAAGGATAGCGGAAACACATATTGTTACTTATGTTCTGATGACGGTAGAGTAACAAGAAATGCCGTTATAAAAATCCTCGAAGCAGGATATGATCTTAAATACTCATTCTTTAAGGATGAAATGACCGGACAGTCTCTTTTTATAAAGGCATTCTGGCAAGAAGGTTGCAGTGGCAGACTTTATGATGAACGGTCAAAAGAATATGTAGACGTTGACACAATGTTTTATAGAATCATGGCATAATTGTTGAGTAATTCCTTCCAAACTATATAGTGCTCCCGCCGAGCGAAACATTTCTTACTGTTTCCGGCGGGGAAACAGTATGGCCAATATGGAGGGCAAAATATGAAAAACTTAAATGAAACCAATCTGTTAAAAGCACTGAATACCCAGCCGAGACTTGCTTTTGAATTAATCAAAGCATTGGGAAAAGCTTCGGAAGATCTGATGATTTATGAAAGAATCAACAGCAGACCTGATCGCGAACTGGCGCGTCAGAGTAAACTCGGAGAAGCTATCAAATTCTCCAATAAAGTCGTAGGAGTCGTGTCTCGTATGGAACGCGAGACAGGTTGGACCATTATAAAAAAATATCTGCATAATGACAGCGAAAAACTGGAATTCATGCAGGATCTGGACGATTTCTTTAACGAGCTCTATGCAGAGCAGGAAGAAAAAACAGTTAACAATGTTTAAAATAATAGCCCCGAGGATGTTTATCCTTAGGGCTATTTTCTTATAATTCAGAAATAATCTTGCAAATCTTATCCTGTAATTCTCCAGCTTCCTTAGCATAAGCAATTCCGGAAAGAAATTCCTTATTCTGTGATGCCTCTTCAATTGTTTCCGGAGTTTTTCTCATGGAAGCTCTTGCAAGATTTGCATATCCTTCTGTAGAAACTGCCCGGTACAGGTTAATCAGTTCTTTTAATTTCGGGTGGTTCTCATATTCCTCAAGAACCTTATTAAATTCTTCATTCTCCATAAAAATCAGATCATCGTAATTTCTTTTCTTTCTGAATTCTTTGATTTCTGCCATTTTCTTTTTCCTCTTTATCTTTGCTGTATTCTGTTTTCTATAGATAATATAACACGATTTGGAATGAACGGCAAATTTCTGCACAGAAATTTCAATTTATTTTTCAGTCATATTAACTATAACAATCGATAAAAGGAGAAAATTCATGAAACAGAAGATAGCAAATAAATTATATCATGTTACTACAAAGGAATCCGCCGATCATATCCTTAACGAAGGCCTGTTTCCACAAATAGGTGATAATTCAAGAAAAGCAGGAGAAGAGGATCCAGTTGTTTTCCTTTGTAATCGATTTCCGAGGAAGAAAAAGAAACAGTCCGAAAGAAAGCTCTGAAGGATGTAACCCCGGCATTTTTGTCATTATATTATATGACTGAATTTGACGATTTTTCTTATTGTAACGGAAGGAGAAATGTTTATGCAGCTAAAAGAAGAAAAAAGAGATCTATTTTCAGTTAATAACGAAAAAGATATGTGGTATGTACAGTGTATCTCGGCAGATTTTGCCTGTGGTAAGGGAATTGCTCTGGAGTTCAATAAAAGAGGAGATGTTAAAAATCTCTTAATGAAAAATTATAAAAAGAATATGTGGAACGGCTATGGATATTGTCTTCCAACTTGTTCTTTACCGGAGACAAATGAAGATAGAGAATATTTCAAAGTATTCAATCTGGTAACAAAGGCTAAATATTATATGAAACCATCTGAAAGAACCATACGAACTGCATTAATGTCATTACATGACATGGTTAAAGCATATGGAATTAAAAAAATGGCCATGCCACAGATTGGGTGTGGGTTGGACCGAATGGATTGGAATAATGTTAGAGAAATAATCCAACACATTTTCCAGGATATTCAAGATCTTGAAATTTTAGTATGTAGAAAATAGAAGAGTTGCAGCATTGCTGCAACTTTTCTTTATATGCATCTTTTCTTACATAATAAAGATATAAAGATAATCGGAGAAGAAAGCGAGGTATTTTATGATGAATGCAAAAGAAATTGCGGATATTTGGAAAGAAGTCGTTAAGATTTACAATGATACAAGGGAAATCAATCTGCCCGAAAAAACTATGAGCGAAATAATTCGTAAGTTTGGTTTAGAGAAAACAAAAGAAGTATTTGCAACAGTAGCAGCTATCAAAAAACATGACGGTAGAATTTATGGAAAGAACAGAGAGTATATGAACAGTATTCCTGTTGATTCAGAGATTGTAGAATGGAGAAGCGGAAATCCCGTAGTATATGCAGGACTTGATGATATTCATACGACGCATATCAACCAGCTGATTACCGAATTAAGGAAACTGGATAACTAAATACATCATTCATTTAAAAGGAAGGAAATAATATGTTAGGATATAAGATTTATTTTAATGGAGATAAATTTGTAGCAGATAATACTGCAACAGAAGTTCAGACGATGCCATGCGATTCAACTGTTTTATGGATGGCTAATAAGACATCAGCAGATGATGCCGTAGAAAAACACAATGCAAATAATTTAAAGGATGTTAAAAAATGTAAGGAATGCGGCGAATACTTCTGGCAGACAGACGAAGAAAGAACCTGGTTTGCTGATAGGAATATGAAAGCACCTTGCAGATGTTATTCTTGCAGAAAAAAGAAAAATAAACATTGAAATGGATATTTCATAAGGAGGAAATATTATGGATGATATGCAATTCTCAAAATATTCTTGTGACATAAGAGAAATTTTGTCCAAGACAGACCGTGAAGGTCTTGAAACTCTTGTACGTAATGCAGTAGCTTATGCACAGAGTAATAATCGTAGTAAGACAAATTGGATTGCTCAGGAATTATTTGTGGATGTAATTCCTGATGATTTGATTGCTGAAATATTTAATGCAGAGTAAATGAGGTGTTTATTTGAAAAGACAGAATGTTAATAGAAAAATAATATGATGGAAACAAAAATTGATGGAATTAATGAATTTGCAAAGGAAACAGCAAGTAATCTTCTTAAAAAATATCCAGATATTGATTTTTACGATTTGATGTTTCAATTTGAAATGCAATTCAGACATGAATACTCGATGGCTATGTTAAAAGAAACAGTTAACTAAATGCGTGTTTCAACAGTTTAGAAAGAGGTAAAAGTATGAGAAAATTACTGAAAAAAATATCCGATTTAAAAAATGCATATAGAGTTCTTGAAATAATGGACAAAGCAGGATGCGATATTGAACAAGTATCAAATATGAATGGATATTATAAACTCAAACCCAAATGGTATGTATCAGAAAGAGATGCAAAAGACCTACAAAAGATAGTTTTACATAAAAAAATTATTATGGTAATCATCACATGTTTTGGAAAATTTGGTTTAAAAATATTCGTGACGGATATAGATATTTATAATTAAATTCGCAGTTCTTTAAAAGATTGGAGGAAATATATGTTTGAATATAATGGATATCATTTTGAATCAATAAGAAAACTAAAAGAATCAGAAAAGAAGGATATATGCACATTCTCTAAACATATCAGAAGCGATAGAGAACTTGGGATATGTGATTATGATGTTGATTGGAAAAAACATGATTATAGTTGGAAAGATTTTTATTCAGCAAGTAATGACAGTCAATTAGACATATTCTTATGCAAAGAAAATGGAAAATTATATGTTCCTTGTGAACATGAATTATTTCAGTTTGAAGAAAAAAAACATAAGCTACCTACTGCAAAGAAAATAAAGCATTGAAACTAAGATTTTTAAGGAGAATGTATAGGTATAAGGTAAACCTTACACATTTTTCAGGATATTAATAATTTAGAAATTTTAGTATGTAGAAAATAGAAGAGTTGCGACAATGTCGCAACTTTTTTCTTTTCACCTGTCTTTTCTTACATAATAATGATGTATAGATAATTGGAGAAAATTCACAGTGATTTACTGTTTTATTATATATAAATAACGCTCCTTTACGGAGCTGTCCCGGTATCGGGGATGATTATTTCTTTCCCTTCGATACCAGAGGGAAAGCTTCGTTCAAATGGAGGAACGTTAAATGAACTTAGTAGCAGAAAGAAGAAAAATAGGTGTATATTATACAACCAGAACAAGAAACGGGAAAAAACATTCTTATAAAAATAATATTCGTATGACTTTTACAGAAGAGCCAGACGGAACAGAAATTTACATCACTCCAACAGAAGATGGATTCAAACTCAGTCGCACAGAAACTGAAGGTTCTGTTATGCGACAAGTCCATACTATCAAAGCAATCAATTCATCAAAATATGCTGATCAGACATACCTAAATTTTAGAGGAATCTGTGAGGAAGAAATAAATTTTGACATCTATAAAGATGGTCAGGATTATTACCTCAAGAAAAGTTCTGTTGCTGCAAGCCGCAGCCGGAGAGCAAAATATACAGTTAGAATGGAAGGAAAACAAAGTTTCCATATTGGAGCAGGCGGAGTCAGAATTCCTACAAAAGACATAAATGAAATGCAGGAAGGCTTAATTGATCCTGTTCTTATCGTTGAAGAACATTATAAGCCTTATCTTTGTATCGAGATTTGTTACAAAAATAGATCTGACGTCGATAATATTCCTTATAAACCATTCACTAAAATGAAAGCATTGGATACAAAATATTTTCAAAATAGTTCAATCAGAAAAATTAATTCACTTTATACGTTTTCACCTTCCAGATTTTTTATGAATCAGATTGGAGAATATGCAAAGAAAGATTCTTTGGTTGGTTATCGTAAAGATAAATCAATGATTTATGAACCAGATAACATGGTATGCGCTATTTGCGGAAAGCCAATTCAAAGCTCTATTGAAAAATATGAAGACTGGACTATATGTAATCCATGTGACAGTTATGTGAAAGTTATTTCAAAAAGAGCATCTGTCAACAATAATAATTTAAGCACAGTGAAAGATGAATTGCAGAAATGCTATGATATGTTAAAACAGATTATGGAGGAAATGTAAATGAGTACAATTACCGTTTGTTATAGAAATAATTTCAGATTAGGATCCAGTAAAAAATATGCCGTTCTTTCTTTTAAGGATGATGGTATTAAAATTATTTGTACTGACGAATATCCTGAGAATTTTGACACATTGGTTTTGGCCTTAAATTATCGGAATCAGTGTATATACCTTCCTTCGGTTGTAATGGATGCATACGGATTAGGTAAATCCATCTACAATGTAGAAGTCTTGGATGAGAATAGATTTTTCATCCGCAAACCCAAACTTTATGACTTAACCTTCGAAAAGCCTACAGCTGATAAAGAAGAACGGACTTATTCACTAATTCAAAAATATAGAACTAAACGAATCAATGAATATAAAATGTCTGTTAGTAGAAAAGAGAACATATCTATGTCGTACAGGGTAGATATGTATTTTGGAGAAAGAAATTATGCCAAAATAACTTCTGTTCCTGTTATACCGGATGGCGCAAACACAATTGATGACATCAAGGATATTTATGGAGCTAATCTTTTAATGTATCCCTACAATAGTATTAGCTATTATGTGGATCAAAGTAATTTTATACTCGCTAAATCCAACAATCATGCGATCACTATACTATTTCCCACAATTTTTCTTAGAAAATGGGATATTGCAAATGGTCAGGGTTTGGTTGAAGTTCGTAACATCAAAGAAGGGATCATTATTTCACCTATTGCTCAGAAATGTGAAATTACAGGAGAAATTATTGAGCCGGCTGATAATCCCGTAAAAAAGATCCGTACATGTGAAGATCATGTAGATGAGCTGGAAGAAATTAAAAGTATGGTTGATCTAATTCGTGGAATTTCTGAAATGTGTCAGATAGTAAAAAATAATAACGAGCAGCTGAGGGGAAGAGTCGAAAAACTTGAAGCCGCATTATTCTAAGAAATGAGCCATGGATATCCATGGCTTTTTCTTATACAAATAATTCTTATGCAGAAAAATCTTTTCTGTGTCTTTTTCTGTTATATTAATAGTATCAGATAGAAAGAAAGGAGACACTTATATGGGTTGGATCAACTCACATGTCGTGACAACAAAGCCCATCACTGACATCAAAGGAAATCTCGTTCCAAAAGGAACAGAGTTTATCGTTATATATGGAAGCAAGAGAGAAAATTGCAATGTAGCAAGCTTCAGATCCTGTGAAAACGGAAAAGTATACCGTTTCCCATGGGACCAGGTAAAAGAAATGGTTATTCTTCCTGACAAGTTAATTATAAGTTCTGCATTTATTTGACTGTTTTTTAAATTATTCTGTCATAATAATAGTGAAAAGGATACATTCCTAAATTTCATCTAAATTTTTTCTCCGCGCCCCTGCTAATTGCAGGGGTTTTGCTTTTCTACACAGAAATTATTTTAATCTATCATATTAATAATAAAATACGGAGGTTCATATGAATAAAGTGAAATTTGCAGAATATTGGAATAAATTACGACCGTTTTGCATTATAGCACTAACTATATATCTAATATATTGCGTATTTGCAAGAAAATTGGTGGTAGATGGCTATTCCATGGAACCGAATTTTCATGACGGTGATACACTTTTCGTAAATACGATAGCATACATAAGCAAGGAACCCAATCGATTTGATGTCATTGCCCTGCGTTCAGAGAACAGAGATTACATTAAAAGAATAATTGGTTTACCCGGAGAAACATTATGGATCAATGAAAACGGTGAAGTATGCATTAACAATCTTATTATCAATGACCCTTATGCAAAAGAACAGATTTTATCCAATATGAAAGGGATTGCGGAAGATCCAATTGTTCTGGGCAATAACGAGTATTTTGTGATGGGTGATAATCGTAATGAAAGTATGGACAGTAGAACGTTTGGTCCAATTACAAAAGATCAGATTATAGGAAAAATAAGAAAAACAAAGAAATATAATTAGGGAGTGTTTGCAAATATGCAAAAGAAAATAGAAATCACAAAAATGCTATATTTTTATATTTTTGCTTTTTTAGGGATTATGCTCTTTTTTTGTGCCGTTTCCTTAAATCCCAATAATGATATGTGGTGGATGATAACTACCGGAAGATATATTATTAAAAATAAAAGCATCCCGACAATAAATCCATTTGTGATTCATGATAAATATAGCATTATTATCCAGCAGTGGATAACGGCTATATTTAATTACCTGATTTATAAATATTTTGGAAATTGGGGATTTATATGTGTTTCTATTTTAATCACAGTAATCAGCATCATATTAACCTATGCGTACATTTCTTATTTTACGCAAAATTCTTCCATAAAAGTAATTTTAACATTTTGTGCAGGTTTTATTTACTCTATGTTTGCAGTTACAAGACCAACACTTTTTACAATTCCAATAGTATTAACAGAAATGATTTTATTGGAAAAATGGAAGAGAAGTCGAAATTATAAATGGCTTATTTTTATAATTCCCTTATCTATTTTGGAAATCAATATCCATGCAGCATTATGGCCTATTATACTTATTTTAACTTTTCCATACATGGTCCCGGCACCAACAATCAAATTTTTGAACGAATTATGGAATAACAAAGCTATTTTGATACTGGATGTAGCTATTCTGTTTTCTGGATTGCTGAATCCACATGGAGTATTAGGTATGCTATATCTCATAAAATCTTTAAAAAAGACCAATCTTATGGCATACATTGCAGAACTTCAGCCGCCAACATTATCTGGAGTATACGGAATTATTATTATTATACAGATAATAACTATTGTTATATATGTTATGAAAAACAAAACAGAGTCAGATATAACCATAGTATATTTATCATTAGGAACAATTACTATGTCATCACTGGCTATAAGAAATGCCTGGATGTCCATTATTGGATGCCTACCATTATTTGCCATAGTAATTCCAAATAAATTCTTTCGAAAAAAGCGTTTTTACGAATTTTGGAAGATACTGATAATCAATGGGGTTTTATTATTTTGCTTATTTTATTTATTTTCATTTGCAATATCAAACATTGACTCTAAAAATGAAAGCCTGAAAGAAGCAGCAGAATATTTAGCAGAACATACAGATTCGGAAAAAGAAAGAATATATACATCCTTTAATGACGGTGGAATGTTTGAATGGTACGGGTTTAAAGTGTACACGGATGCTAGGCCAGAATTATATACAGAGGAAATAAATAAAAAAGAAAGTATTGATGATGAAATATACGCTGTAGAAACAGGCTGTATTGATTATAAGTCCTTTTTTAATAAATATGATTTTACATATATAATCGCAGATAAAAATAAGCCAATATGGTTTTATATGAATCAGAATTTAACTTATGTATCCATATATGAAAATGATTCCGTGGAAATATTCAAAAAATACTCTTAATTTTTCTGTCATAATAAAGAAAAAGATATGAGGAGATAGTTTTATGAGATACGAATTTCAAAATCAGTACGGTATATTTGATTTTACTCCAGAAGATGAAGTTTATACAAGACTCACAGAAATCATAATATCTAAACGTTTTAAAGAACTTCCAAGCATTTTCGAAATATGTATGTGTACGATATATGATATAACAAATGAAAATATTTCTTTTGAGCCACATTTTTTCAACATTGGTAAAATCGGCAACCATTTTATATTCATATTTTCATCAGAGCAATCAGCAGTAGATGGTTTACAGCTACATTATGAAAAAATGAAAGAAATAGATTCCAAAGAATTCATGGAAGTATATAACGGCATCCTTCATGAAGATAATTGTAACGAAGAGGAAGACAATAATGCCATAAAGTTATCTAAATCTCATCCTAAACCCCAAAACCAATTATCTTCAGATTTTGTATATTATAAACTTCCTTCTTTGAATGCATTATTTTATATTTCGTTACCGGAGGCATCTGCTCTTTATGAATGTAACGGTTCATATTTGTTATATGCACAAAGCTGTATGTTGTTAGATGATTTCTTTGATCGTTTCTACGGATCCGGAGTAAAATGCTTAATTTCTAAAAATATATCAAAAATGACTAAAGGAGAATAAAAAATGAAAATTAATTTTATAATAGGTGATATTACGAAAGTAGCTGATCAATTTGATGTTATTGTTAATGCAGCCAACAATACTTTATTAGGTGGCGGAGGAGTGGACGGAGCTATTCATAAAGCTGCCGGTCCGAAACTGCTTGAAGAATGCAAGACATTGAATGGGTGTGAAACAGGTGCCGCAAAAATTACTAAGGCTTATAACATTCCATGTAAAGCTATTGTACATACAGTGGGACCTAAATATGATATGGATCCAGTAAATGCACCGGTATTATTATTCTTAGCTTATGTAAACTCCATGAATGAGGCTATTACCTACGGATATCGAAAAATAGCTTTTCCTTCTATCTCTACCGGTATTTATCATTATCCAGTAGAAGAAGCAGCAATGATTGCAAAAAGAGCGGCATATTTTGTAGGCGAAAAGAATTCTGATTTGGAATTGACTTGGGTATTGTTTACACAGGAAGATTACGATGTTTATACAAAAATTTTTAATTCATAGGAGGAACAAAAATGACAACAATAACACTTACCGAGAACGATATTGAAGATCTTAAAGCCGGAAATAAAATTAAAATGATATTATCCAGTGAAAAATCTGAAGATATAAGAGTCTGTATTACGGCAATATCTAAAAAGAAGGAAAGGAAGCAGTATAAAAATCAATAACCCATCACTGAAGTAACTAGCCTGGCAGAGTGGATTCTTCAATCTGAGAAACCTGTCCGGATGCAAAGTAAACAAAGGCAGTCTCAGTTACCGGAAGATCAGATTTTTGGAACCGAGACTTTTGTAAACGGTGATAGAGTAAAAATCACAGTGGAAATAGTTGAGCAAGCGAAAAGTTAAACCGTCTTTTAGACGGTTTTTCTTGTGCAGAAAAACACCTTTTCTTAATTATCTATCATATTAATTATAACTAATGAGAAAGGAATATTAAATTGTACATACTACTTTATATCAAGGAATCGAAGCATACAGTCTTTTAGCAACCGCAATTATAAAAATGGCTATTTATGATTATGAACAATCTATTAAAACACATTCTATTAATTCTCAAAAATCCATAGAGTACTTTTTTAATAGCCAATGGTGTGAAGGATTATTGTGTATGGCTTCAGAAAGCATTGTTGATATAAGCGGAGAAGATCTTATAAAAATTATGAATAAACGATTAGGAAGACAAATATATTAGTGGATACGCCCGCAGACAGAATATTTTATCACTTAATGCGTCTATTGAAGCCGCCAGATCAGGAGAAGCAAAAAAGGATTTGCTGTTGTAGCACAAGAAGTAAAGAAATTAGCTTCCGACATGGGAAATTCCAGCGTACATATTAAGTATTAAAAAACTGCATAAAATTTTGAAGAAATTTCTAAATAATGAAACAGCAGCCAATCAAGGCTGCTGTTTTTCTATTTGGTCTTGTAGATATTCCTGATACTGTGTCATATGATTAATTTCTTTTTGAAGAAAAATACTATGTATACCCATAGCTATAGAAGCGCATATAAGTATAACCGACAATATAATCATTATTTTTTCTTTTTTATTCATAATTGCCTACCTTCATGATCTGGAATTATAGACTTTATTATAATAACACAGCTCGTAATTTTTTTCAAAACTTTTCATCATTTTTTCTATCATAATAATTTTATAAAGATATCAGGAGCAACTTTTTACGGGGTTAAGATAAAAATCCCGTTTGATCTTATAGATTTTAATTTTATAATCCTCTATACAGAGGTTGAACTTATATAGTAACTGCCGAACGGCGAAACGTTTGTTTAGTCGTCCGGTTGTGACGACTGTATAGGAGGATAAAACATGGGAATTTTATTTTTTGTATCTTGCTCTGTAATCTCTGCAGCATATTTGTCAACGAGAAAGAATCAGGAGACTGCCTAAATGCCTAAGAAGGGGCTTTTGTCAATCCAACCGGAGTGGCTGAGTAAAGAGAAAATGAGCATCTTATTAAACAAGTTGAAGAAAGAGAGGATATGTTTTTATGATCATTACATTAATTACTATTGCTGTATTTGCTTTGGGTATTTTCGGTTACATTCTTTATAAACGAGATATTATCCCTTGGGAATATGAAGAATATATCGAATTATTAAGTGTATGCGCTGTGTTCATAGCTGGCTTAGCTATTCTAATTGAAATACCACTCATCATATGTCAGCATTGCACCGTCAATAAAGATATTTATGAACACAACCTTGAACGAGAATCAATAGTTAAGCAAGTTGAGTGCATCTCTAGTGACTATGAAGATGTTTCAAAAACAACTGTCATTGCGAACGCATATGACTGGAATAAAGAAGTCCATAACGCGAAATATTGGGCAAAGAATCCGTGGACGAGTTGGTTTTGGAGTCAGAAATTGGTGGATTCTTTGGAATATATTGAATTGGATAACATACATTAAATGATGTATTTGAAAAAGTTAAAGGCAGGGAAAAATCTTGTTGTATTTATGAAAGCAGATATTCAAAATGTCATGAATCATATGTCTGCGTGAAAGATTATTATGATTTCGTGGACGGTCTTTGGCTTCGTAACGATTGTCAGATTTTACTGCCATAAAAAGTATGATAATGATGTTAATAAAATAGCCGCCGCGTAAAATTATCGCGACGGACGCTTCAAAGATGAAAGGGAAGGACACTTGTTCTTCTCTTTTTTATTTATATATGAAAAATCTGTCATATTAATTTCGATAACAGACAAAAGGAGGAAATATATATGGATTATATAGTAATTGGACTTTTAATTGTTTTAACATCTCTTGTTTCAGCTGTTTTATTCTCATGCTGCGTAATGAGCGGGAAAATCGATAAATTGGCAGAACAAAGGGATGTAAACGAAGAATTAGAGGATCTGAAAAAAGAAAAAGAATTGGGAAATTATTAGGAGAAAAATAATGGAGAAGATTGCTAAAGAATTTCAGAACAACCATAAGAAAGGTGTCGTATCAAATATAACCAGTTATAGTTTCAAGTACACCGAAACCACAAAGAACGGAAGTGTTATTGAGATTGTATATATGAAATCATATTTTATGGAGGTATAAATTGTGAAAATTATCATTATGGGAAAAAGTGCTTCCGGTAAGAATTTTATGGCCCGGAAAATGATCTCTTTGGGAATGAAGCAGATTGTTACAGATACTACCAGAGCAAAACGCCCTGGGGAAAAAGATGGTATTGATTATCATTTTCTTTCAGTCGAACAGTTTGAGAAAAAGGTAAGAAACGGTAAATATCTGGAATATAAGCGATATGTCACCGTTGATGGTCCCGTTTATTACGGAACCCCCGCATCTGCCTTTGAAGAAGGAGATTTTATCATTCTCACTCCTTCAGGAGTAAAAGATATTGCTCCGATTCTGGAAGAAAAAAGAATTGATTATCTTACTGTACTATTAACCGCAGATAAGGATCTTCGTATTCAGCGCAGCTTAAAGAGAGGAGATAAAGTAGACGAAGTGCTCCGAAGATATGATAAGGACGAAATTGATTTTCGGAGAGCCGAAGCAGCTATTACTTTCAATACTACAAAGTGGACTGATCGGGAAGTAACGGCGGCAGCAGAATCCTTAAAAGAAATGTTGGTGAAGTGATATGTTCTGTGTTGTCTTAAGTCAGTGGAATGGGATTTATACGCTAAGACATGTATTATGTGACATTGATCCTTCTAAAAATCTGCAACAAGTCAAAGAAAATTATTATCGCGACTTTTATAGATTTGACACTGATGAATTTCATTTCTGTAACGATATGGCGGAAGTCGAAAACATTTTAAAAGATCATAATATCAAAATATGATTAAAGGAGAATAATATGAATAAATATAGTAAGAAGAAAAATATTTGGAATACGACCTATAATTTACAGACTGGTCCCATTTCTGCTGTACTTGGCGCTGTGGTACTTGCCGTTTTTTACGCAATTGGTGCTGTTGTATATCATATATCTAAGTTTTCTATATTAAACTGGATGTTTGAAGAAGGATATATGGGTTTTCTCGATAACATACTAACCGGATTTATTTTAGTAGTATGTACAATAATAATCATCCTTTCCTTTTGGTGCATCATAATTGAACCGATTTTAAAACAGTTTGCGATTGCAAGATATTGTAGATTACCCTTAACAGAAGAAGAAATCAAGCTTGGTATAGAGACAGGTGATTTTTCTTCACTATCTACATATTTTGCATACCTGAATAGGCGAATGAGCTATGGTATTTGTGATTGCCTAAATTTTACAAATGCCGAAATTAAGCTTGCGGTAAATAATGGCATCAGCGTATTCAAGCCGAGGGATGATGAATATTTTGAGTTACCGGAATGCATTTATACGACATTAGAGGATAAGCTTGATAAAGATCATATTGGACGTATTGAAGATATAAATGACGATATGTTTTTATTATGCAATAGTGTAGCAAAAATGACTGAAGTTCCTATAACAGTAAGTAGCTGGGGACTGTATGGCAAAGCATATAAAGAAAATGCAGATAACTATTTTAAGGAGGATTAGTCATGAAACATTTAGTTTGTCCAAATTGTGGAAATACAGAAACAGCAGAAAATCTTTTCCCGGGTATATTTGCAACAGGAACTGTATTTGGAACAACCGATCATGAAATGGCAGGGTTATATGGATGCCCTAAGTGTAAAACAGTTCAGTACTGCACTGATTCAGATTATATTCAATATAGAAAATTAATCTATAAAAGAAAAATTACTGAATTGAAAAGTGAAAGTGAATAATGTGGAATTATTAATTAAAAAGCCTCTTTTAGAGGCTTTTTCTATGCAGAAAAACAAATTTTTTAGTATTTCTGTCATAATAAGAATATATGAATGGAGGTATATTTATGGAAAAAACTATTCAAAGCAAGCAGGCTGTCAATGAAACTAATTATCTGAACTCTATTCCTGGTATGACTGATTCTATTATTAAAGGAATCGCTGAATCATTAGATGATTGCATACCGGAAGAAGATATTAAATGGGAGGATAAATAATGCGTTTAACTGAAAAAGACTGGAAAGATAAGCGGGCTGGCTATCCTTGGACCGTTCATCCTGTAGAAAGCTATAATGATCTCAAATATTATCTGAAATTGGCGGAGTACGAAGATGCTGCGGAAGAACAAGAAAACAATAAAAAACTGAATGAAAGTTATAGAACCATTCTAAATAATCTTATTAAAAATCATAAGTACGAATTATTGGAAATGTATACAAGAGATGAATGCGCATATGATTTTGAGCTTATATTATCGGCGCTGGGAATCTCATCGAATATTCTGGATCAGTTTCAACCTTAAAGGGGAAAATATGTCAAGTTTTGTTTTAAAATCTATACTCATCAAAAATTACCATGGAATGTCTGGATCTTTTAAAATAGTGGATAATATCATGCCTTACACAAGCAACATAATGCTTTCTGCGAGCCAAGTATTGCTCAGTACATATTTTAAAGCATTTTCTACTTATATCCCTGATAAATACACTATTAAATTAAAGACAAAGGATGCCATGGCAGGCGAGACATCAGCGTTTCCATGCAAGGTGATAGGAATCATTCTTTTTAACGATCATCAATTCGAAATCGGACAGGAACTATTTGAAAATGGACGTGTGAAATTTATAGGAGTAAAGGAATTACAAACTACCATTTCGGCATGGGAAATGAAATTTTCGAAAGCGGATAACTCAGATAAGGATATTTTGTTTCCAGTGGTGCTTTATTGTAATCCTGCTGCCTACAAAGTCCCGAAAAAGATTCGTGAAAAAGGAGTTTATCATAGGTTCATAGGGTATAAGGATTGTTTTGCCATGACCAGATCCTTAGAAATTCCTTTTTCATATTTAAGAATGTTGCGAAACGTTGCTTTTGAAGAAAGAAATAATGTAGATTTTCCGGCATACACAAAGATAATGAATGTAGTCAATCAAGTAATTACGGATGGAAAGATTATTTATACAGAAAACTTTGGGTCCTCACTGGTAGCAACGAAAAAAGATGATGAAATTATTCCCTTTGAAGAACTATCTACAGATCAACAGAAAATGATAGGACTCGTATTAGATATCGTCACCAGAATATGTATGTTGAATCCATATGCTAAAGATCAGGCATTACAAAAGACTCCAGGAATCATATTACTCAATAATCTAAATCAATGTTTTCCCTCCTGCTCTTGTAAAAATCTTTCAGATTTATTGCATGCGGAATTGCCCAATGTACAATTCCTATATTTTTAATTCCAAAAATCTATCATATTAATACAAAATAGATAATAGGAGGAAAATATATGGCCTTTTACAAATTATTTTATTTATTACATCGGCGGACAGACTGGCCAGATCTGTTGGATTTGGAAAAACAGTTCATGATGCCGGAACAGTATGCCGCAGCGAAAAGGCAGGCAGAAATGGCTTTAGCCAAATTAATGGTTCCGTTTACTGTGTTAAATTCATACGGAATCAACCCTTATCGTTAAAAGGAGAAAAGAGAATGAAAAAGAGAATACTTATTTCAATTATTTTTGCTGTCACAGTTTTATTTACAGGATGTACAAACGTATCAAATACAATTGATGACACAGCTGTCGAGATAAATAAAAATCCTATTGAGCACAGTATTTTTGCTGGGAATTATGGAAACGTGTATATTTATACAGATCCGGAGACCGGCGTAGAATATCTAATCTTTAGCAAATCGGCAGGTTATGCTGGAATGGGAGGAATCACTCCTCGATTAAATGTGGACGGAAGCTTATACATTAATCCGGAATTTACTGAAAAATAAGCAAAATGGAGGATTATCTATGTTAGCTGCTGAAATGAAAAAAGGGATTAAATGTTTTGTACAAGGATCTGTAGATTTACAGGACGAGAAAGCAAAATATATCGAATCTTTTGGTGTGATTGCTGAAACACCGGGAAAGCATGCAAAAAATGTGCTTGTGAAGTTAGCACATAATAGTGGATTTATCAAAGTCCCTGTTGTTAATGTGTATTGGATTGACCAAAAGGTGAATGTGGAATAGGAGATAGTAAAAATGACTAAACAAAAAGTAAAGGACTGGAAAGAGCTAATCAGAGATATGCAAAAAGTTGATGCTATGAGATGTAAACCTGATTTTACACGTCTTTCTAACAATTTTATTACAGACGAAGACAAATCTGTGAAATGGAATCGGGAACAGGTAGAAAAAAATCATACCGACTATGATAAAGAAGTATCGCGATTAAATACTGAAAAAAACAAAGAACGCGACAAAGTTATGCGGGATGTTTATCAAAAAATCCAACAGGAACTCCCGGGATTAACACTAAAGAAGGCTATGATTTTCTTTGAAAAAGTACAACATGTAACAAAACAGCATTATCCAAATGATACATCATTTGAATATGTTATTTTTGAATTAAAAAACCAGTGTGCTTATTTACAAGAAATTATTCCGTTATTTAAAAACGATAAAGAAGCTACAGAAGAAATGGAGAGAGAATAAATGACAAAAGCAGACGAGTATTTAGTAAGAGACATTCATAATATTTTAGAAAATGGTGTAATGGACGAAAATCCAAGACCAAAATATGCAGACGGCACTCCGGCACATACCTGTTTTGTAACACATGTAGTAAGACAGTATGACTTATCCAAAGGGGAATTTCCGATTTGTACATTAAGACCTATTGCATGGAAGAGTGCGATTAAGGAAATGTTTTGGATTTTTCAGGACCAGAGTAATGATTTATCTCTGCTGAGGGAAAAGTACGGTATTAAAGTCTGGGATGCATGGGAGTCCAAAGATATGCCGGGAACGATTGGAAGAAGATATGGTGGCACCGTTAAAAAATACGATTTGATGAACAAACGTGTGCTTGGAGATATTAAAACAGATCCTTATGGTCGTTATCATGTGATGAATCTGTGGCAGGAACAGGATATGGCAGAAAGTGATGGATTAAAACCCTGTGCCTATGAAACTATTTTTAGTGTACGTGGACGGTATTTGGATATGGTTTTGAACCAGCGTTCCGGAGATATGTTAGTAGCTTCCGGTGCAGGACACTGGAATGAAGTACAGTATGCCGCACTTTTGATGATGGTAGCAAGAGATACTGGATATGAACCTGGAAAGTTTACACATATAGTAATCAATGAACAGATTTATGACAGACATCTGGATCAGGCTAAGGTATTACTGGACAGAGCAGAAGAAATGAAACGTGAATCTATTGATTGTAAGCCTTGTATGCTTTTAAATCCTGAGAAAAAGAATTTTTATGATATTACAATCGAAGATTTCAGTTTAACGAATTATGCAGCTAGAAAACCACAGCTTTCCTTTGAATTGGGGGTATAAAAAATGTTTGAAACAGAAGTATATAAAAGCTGTTATCCTTTTTCCAGAGAATCTTTGTTAGATTTCGATAAAAGGCGAATGATACTAAAGCTCTTAAATACTCGGAGAATGGATCTTTATGGAGCAGATTACGAAGCGAAGCGCAATGGCCGCAAAATCCGAATACAACTTTTATATAGAATCGAAGAAGAACGTGCTAAAATTGAGGAAATTAGAACGCACATAGAAAATAATGAATATGACAATGTAGATAATGAATATATGAATTGGCTCCTTATAAAATACAAAAACTTTCTTAAGTTTATTTTGTGTTTCCGATGCTTCGGATTTTGGTTACCATATCCATATTAAAAAGAGAGGAAAATCTATGTCAGACAGAATTGTAAGAGGGTATTGGGATTGTCCCTATTGTGATAGTACAGATATTGATGGTTTGATTGATGATTGTCCAAATTGTGGCAGACATAAGCCGGAAAACACAAAATATCATTTAAAGGGTGCAATTTCTCACGAAAACAAAATTTATAAGAAATCTGTTGTAGAAGAATCGGATGTATTAACGACAGAAGAATTGCAAAAAGCAGGTATTTCCAAAGAAGAGTGTGATGGAAATCACAAGGAATGGGTGTGCAGCTATTGTAATAGCTTAAACAATTGGGCAGATGATATCTGTACATCCTGTGGATCTCCAAGAAATGAAGCTACTTTGGAATATGGTATGCAGAAAAGGGCAAATTCCAATACTGGTGCCAATGACTTTATTGCTCTTTCCGGAATAGATGAAGAAGCTGCGAATGATATCAAAGATAAAATAGAAGAAAGAAAACCTTCCCTAGCAAACCGGAAATCTTTTGATTCGGTATCGGAAAACAAAGAGATAGCAGATGAAATTTCTGAAAACCCAGAAGATAATACAAATCGGCTAAGTATTTTGGGCAGTATTTTCTCTTTTGTAAAAGATAATGCGATTCCTATCTTACTTGCGATGATCTTCCTTCTCTGCGCGGGGGTCCTTTTCTATCCACATAAAGAAACAGTGACAGTTACCGGATTTGAATGGGCACGAAATATATCGATTGAAGATTTGCGGACTGTACAGGAGAGCGATTGGTCAGTTCCATCCGGAGGGCGAGTCTATAAGGAACAAACAGAATTAAAGACATATGTTTCGGTAATCGATCATTATGAGACGAAAACAGAAACAAAGTCCAGACAGGTGATTGACCATTATAATACGGAATATTCTTATTCTGATAATGGAAATGGTACTTTTACCGAACATACAAAGCAAGTACCGGTATATAAAACAGAATATTATGAAGAAACCCATCAAGAACCGGTATATAGACAAGACCCTGTGTATGCTACAAAATACTATTATGATATAGACAAGTGGTTTGACAGTGGAAGAGATTATCCCTCCAGTGGTACAGACCAAAATCCTTATTGGAATACAGATTACACCTTAGCAGAAAAAGAAAGAGATACGGATAGAACTGAAAAATATACTGTATTTTATGATAATGGAAAATCTGATGATCTGAAATTAGATGATTGGTTAAACAGAAATGTAGGAGACCAATATAAGCGGACCTATTGCTTATTATTCATCTACAAAACAGAGGAATTATAAGAGCATCTATAGATGCTCTTTTTTATGATCAGAATTCTATCATATTAATAGAAATATAGAAATTAAGGAGGAAACAAAAATGAGATATCATAACATCACAAAAGATGATATGAAAAACGGTGATGGTCTAAGGGTTGTGCTTTGGCTTTCTGGCTGCAGTCATAAATGTCCTGGTTGTCATAATCAAATCACATGGGATCCAAACGATGGCCTTTTATTTGACGATGCAGCAAAGAAAGAAATCTTTGATCAGTTGGATAAGGATTATATCTCCGGTATTACATTTTCTGGAGGAGATCCGCTTCATGAGGCTAATTATGAAGAAGTAGGAAAACTGATTCAGGAAATCAGAGAAAAATTTCCTAAAAAGACAATCTGGATGTATACCGGATATACCTGGGAATCTATTCAGGCATTTGATCCACGAAGAGCTATTGTAAATCAGGTAGATGTACTGGTGGACGGACCATTCATTAAGAACTTGCTAGATGTAAATTATCCATGGGCCGGATCAACAAATCAACGTGTAATTCTGGTACAGGATACATTAAATGATAATGGAAATCTGCATTTATGGCAGAAAGAATACAACTAAAAGGAGAAAAGAAAATGTTAAGAGTAGCAGAATTTCAGAAAGTTAGCACAAAACAGTTTGTAAATGCAATGGCAGAAGTCAAGTCCGAAATAGCCATGTTTGATGCCTCTGATATTTGGGATAAATTAAAGTTACCTCGAAGGGCTACAAAAGGTAGCGCTGGTTATGATTTTTATGCCCCTTATGACATTACGCTTTCCCCGGGACAGAGTGCAAAGGTGCCTACCGGCATCCGCGCAAAAATGGAACCAGGATGGGTACTTATGTTGTTCCCCAGAAGCGGCCTTGGTTTTAAATACAGATTACAGTTAAATAATACTGTAGGAATCATTGACGAAGACTATTTCTATTCCGATAACGAAGGACATATCTTCGCAAAAATCACCAACGATTCCAATGAAGGAAAACTGTTAAAAATTAAGGCTGGAGAAGGATTTGCTCAGGGTATTTTCATTCCTTTCGGAATTACTGTTGACGATGATGCTGATGGAATTAGAAACGGCGGATTTGGAAGTACAATAAAATGAAACGGATTACATTGCCGAATTGCATAAAGATTTAACAGATTATGGAGGAAAACAGTATACAAACTTTTATGATTTCGTAAATGGTGATCGGATAAAAATCACAGTTGAAATCGTTGAGGAAAAACTGAGGTAGGAAAATGTGAACCGGGAAATGCGAAAATCAATGTCGAAGAACACATAAAAATTGTATAAACTTACTTATCTTTAGCCGAATTTGAGACATTGATTCATCATGATTTAACAGCATCCAAAGATGAATTTGCAAGTATATCTCAAGAAGTCAACACAATCAATACTCATAGATACAAACCTATTTTAGTTATTCATTTTAAACCAACCAATAATGATATTCTTATTGATGGACGGCATAGATATATAGAATATAAAAAACTTAAGTCATCTGAAAAAATACCATTTTATTATTTAGATGATGAAATGTGTATAGCAAGCATTCTTACAAAAAGAGAATTATTAACCTATATTATTTTGTATAATATAGAAATAATCAATAATTATATAACAGGACAAGGAACACTCAAAAAATAATAAATATTAAGAACTGTATGGAAAAATAAGTTCCGCTGTAAAATCCATTTGTTTGCTGCCAAGGAAAGGTTTTCTGTGTCGGGAATACCGACATCCTTTTTTATGTTGTGTGGGGAATGGACTAATGGGATGATATACAAAGTGCACCCCCTAGCAGGCAGGAAATAACGAAAGGGTGAGGTGAGGGAAAATAGTTTCTGATTTTCTCTATATATCAAAAATTTCTGACATATACAAATAAGGATAAATAACTAGAGTATCTGTCAGTCGTAAATATGTGGCTTTGTCAGTAGATATGACCGAGTAGTTCACAAAAATAAGGAGGAAGAAAAATATGGTATTTCCAAAAGTAGCGTCCGTAGAGGATATGAAAAGAGTAGCAGAGGCTTATGTAAAGAATGCTACTCTGAATGATGGGATAAAGGATCCGTTTTGGACCTCAGTAGCAGTATTGGTACAGGCATGTGTGGGATTACTTACAGAAAAACCCGAAGGCAGCGATGTACCTTATGCAATGATCGATGACGTTATCGGTGGAAAAGATGTACAACATTACGAAGCTTATTTTACAAACATCGATAGGCTGTTTCAGTTAGCAGCAGTTACTTATGATCCGGTGAATAGTCCGATTCAGATGATGGATGGTGTGCAGGTAAAGAAAGATGCATCTGATCTGGATGTTATCTTCGAAAATCTGCGGGCATACGAAGCGAAGAGACAAAATTGTAAGGTAGAGGATATAAAGAAGCCTTACTGTTTAGAACAGTGGGAAACCTTTCATATCGGACCTGAAAAGATCCGTGCAAATATTTTACAGATGCTAAAAAGAAAGCAGTAGAAGGCTATAAACAAGCTGCAAGCTTGGAATAAACAAAGAGAGATCTTTTTTAGGGTCTCTTTTTTTGTCTAAACTATATAGATTTTTATGGATTTTTTTGACATAATATAAAGAGAATATTGTTTGCAAACAGGAGAAAAATATGTATATCAATTATCAAATACTTACACCAGATGAGTTCCTTGCTGTGACAAAAATGAATCCAGATATGTGGATAGGATATTGCGAAATCCTAATTTTTCCGGATGGAAATATTTCATTAGCCAGACCATCTCACACGGAAACAGTTTTTAGCTATTATGCAAAGAAAAATCATGTAACCAGAGACGAAATAAATAAGGAAATTCCCGAATATTGCAGTCCATTACATTATATTATCGAGAAAGAAAATCTGGTGTCGGTATGGTATCAATTCATCATCTGCTCAGAAAATATTACGCCAAAACAGGAAAAAACATTAAAGTTTTTGGTAAACCATGAATTGATGAGTAAAAGATATGCAAGGACATATAGCCACGAGTACAGCCTTGCCGTATCAAGACAAAAACAAGAAAACACACTTGAAAATTGACTATCTTTGCGGTTTTTTAGACATAATATAATAGAGAGGTATGTATATGAAAATTACAAAAGCGGGTGTTTCTTATACATTGATTACAAATTTTCCGCAGTCTGATTTGCAGGCAGTACAAATTGCAGCAAAGGCGGTAAATATACGAAATGGAATCTATGCGGAAGCTTATGACGCTGTAAATAATAAAATGAATACACATTATGGATTTTACATACAATCCGATAAAGTAGAAGAACAAGAAAAGGAAATTGAATTGTTCTTTTATGCACTACGAATGATAGAGGAAGAATAATATGGATAAAATCACAATGCAACTATTGGATAGAGTAAAAAAAGAAATTGCAAATAGAATGTTTGCACAAGAAAGAAGCGCAGATTCCAAAGGAAATACATTACATTGGAAAATGCGATTTGCTGAAGATGCTGTGGAAAATATCATTCATGACATTCCTATACATACAGAATTATTCCGTTTCGAATTTCCTTACTGTCAGGGCTATTCTTTTACTCTAACAAAAGAAGACAATGATGCTTTGGTATTCACCTTAAGATGAATTCACAAATATTGCATTGAATAAACTTAAAAATGCAAATAACGCAGCTTAGGATGCAAATCATACATATGGTAGATGGAACGGTACCGGAGCAGTAAATATGCAGATAGGCACGTTTACAAATACCAAGGATGAATATGTATACAAAACATTTTATCGTGTAAAAGATACGACAGAATGGACAGAAATAAATACCTCTGACCGATCTTCTGGAGCACCAAGAGATGAGTATCCACCCATCAATTATGGAGATTGGGATGATCCAAATCATCCAGAAAATGGAAAAAGTATTCCAATCACGAACTCAGGATTCTATCGATTAACTGCCATCGGAGCACAAGGAGGTAATATGCCAAATGGTAAATCTGGTGGTAAAGGTGGTAAAACCGAAGCCATTTATTATCTGAAAAAAGGAGATATTTTACATATCTGGGTCGGAGGTCAAGGTTATAGTGATGGTACCGGAGGATTTAACGGCGGTGGCACAGGAGAAAAAAATTATGGAGCCGGTGGAGGTGGAGCTACTACAGTTGTGTTGGAAAGAGATGGGAATCAAACAACGTTAATGATTGCCGGCGGTGGTGGAGGAGCAACGACATTATGTGACGGTGGCTCTAGTGTTAATATAGAATAATATTAAAAAATTTATTATGTAGTATGGTAGTCATATTAATAGTTTACACAAATATCTCTACGTAAGTATAAAATGTCAACAATCTTATCAGTAATAGGAAAAATGACATTTCAAATTTGTCCGCATTATAATATAAAAACACAAGACAAAAAATCTGCAGATGATACAAATGATTATATATATGATGGGAGGAAAACAATGAAAAAGAAAAGAAGGGCATGGTTACAAGGATTATTGCTGGCTTGTTTTTTATGTGTGGCAGCAGTAATCCCAAGCAGTACAGTAAATGCGGAAATTATCTCACGTACACTTACCAGTCAGATTGAAGGATATTATTTGTTATGCGATAATGATCCTGGGAATAGTAACTATCTATACCATTTGATTTCCGAGCAAGAACATTATATCGGAAGTTATACATGGACAGATAAGAACGCATCCATAAATAATACTAATCTAAAAAATATGGGATTAGGTTTTAATTCTGCAAAGGACACCAGCCTGGACGTTACAAGCTTTATAGATAGATATTTACATATTGCTGCGGTAGATGCTGCGGGCAATATCGGACCGACTTCTACCATTGAAATTGCACGTACTAACGTTTTTAAACTGAAATTTATTTATAAATATTCCTTGTCAATAATTGTCGAACGAAAATTATTGAATTAATAAATCCCCTATTCTATAATGAAATAGGGGATTTTTCTTGAGTGGGAGTTTGCATATAGCTGCTCCCGCTTATTTTGTTCTAAAACTCATATACGCTAAAACAAGTGTTACTCCTATAGTTAAAATACCGGATACTACATTTGTTCTAGGTTTTCCAACATACATTTTCCATTTTTTCGGAAATATATAAAACGATTTCTTCTTATCCAAAAACCATCCCAATCCAGGAATTCCTTTATATGTACATGCATCCAAAAACAAATGTCCAGAAACCCCAAAAAATAATCCCTGTGTAAAATGGTTGTACTTAGCGATTAAAATCCCGAGAATTAACCAAAAAACAGAATAATGCAGCAAACCTCTATGACCAAAAATATTGTTAATGATTTTCGATATGAGAGTAGTAATTGGAGGAACCATTTTTGAAATCATGGATTCCGTAGAATCAATGTCCGGAAGTAGATTTCCTATAATGGATCCACAAACAACATACACCATGTCAGCATTTGTCTGGCAAATATTTATTTTTTGTAAATAAGCGGAAAAAGCTATTCCAGTAACTATTCCAAATGTTAAATGTTGCTTTCCTGTCATTTTATCCTATCTGTAAATAAAAACGTATGTTATTTATTATTAATATGACAGATAATTTTAAAAAATATAGCCATCTTTAATTTCATTATTTCTGTGCAGAATTTTTCAACGTCTGCAAAATCTGTCATATTAAAAATAAGAAAAATATTTTTTTACAGGAGGATCATATGAAAAATAATTTTACAAACAAAAAGAATTTCTGGATGGAAACTCTTAATGAAAATGATTGGATACTTAAATTATTATTTGGCATCTCATTTATAGCAGTTACATTATTGCTAGGTAAAGTTATCGAACCTATATTTGTTGCATTAGATATTTGTCCTGGAGATTATAATGTACTGGCTCAATTTATGTCAGGGCTTTTGGTTTTATTAATTTTTGCGCTATTAATTTTAGTCATTCAATGTATTTATTATTGGTTTTCCAAAGAATTTGCTATTGCAAGATATTGTAAATTGCCACTTACAAAAGAAGAAATTATTACAGGAAAAGAAAAAGGATTATTTTCTACTGCATCAGAGTATATTAAATATGTTGCAAAACAATTAATGTACAATCGTGGCAAAGATTGGCTTTATTTGTCGGAAGATGAGGAAAGAGCAACTCTTAAAAATTGCATAGAAGTATTTGATTTAAAAAAGGATGATGTAATTTCTGGCGATGGACACATTTTTTACAATGATCTCATTATTGCAGAACGAAATATGCTTCTTTGTGTAGTAACTTTAAAAGATGATAATGAATCTAACTGGCGTTATAGCTGGTTTGTAAATGAAGACGGGTCACTAAGAGATGTTAATGTTTAAAGGAGAAAAGCATTTAAATAATTAATAATAATCTATAACTAAAGCGGTGGTTTGCAAAAATAGATATCGACTAGCCTGAGTACTTATCGTTTATATGAGAAAGGAGATTTTTATGTTAATTTTTGTATTTGCAATTATTTTATTCTTATCAGGAATTTGGTTATCGAACCGGTTTTCATTTCCTTTTCTATGTGACTTTTTTATCTGGCTTCTAACATGTAGCATTTTATTGGTTAGTTCCTTTATATCTCGATCTCCATATTTTTATGATTTAGATAAATCAACAGATACAATTATTACATTTGCTGATAATCTTTATTATCAGAATGATGAGGAAGAAAAAATTTTATCTTTTAGCTTGAAAGATAATGATAATGTATCACATATTGAAACCATTCATTATGAATCACTAAATATTGAATATTCAAAAAATATTTCAACCGCAGAAATTACAATTGAAACTTATAGCAGAAAAGCAAAATATAAATGGTTAATATATGATGCTATGAGCGGGAAAATTGCCAATGTGAACTTACGGTTGCCAGAATCTTATAAGGAAAGTGGATCATTCACTTCTTAAAAGAGATGACCTCATATTTGGGGATATAATTATTAATTAGTTTTCGAAGGGTTATTTTGTATGGAAAAGGATTTTTTAATTATTACAAGCCAGGAGATATTATTTTTCCAAATGCCGTTGCAAGGTATTATTCTGAATCTGTAAAAATGACCTATAACAGATGCAAAAATCGCATTGGAAAGGATATACGCAAATTATATATGATTCAGTGCCCGTTTTGCGGGCGAGAAGCAAACCAAGATCGGTATTATGCAATACCAGACCTACCCATCAATGAAGAGATTGACTGTATTCATTGCGATAACATATTTGAAGTTTCTCATGATACTACTCTAGTATTATATGAAAAGGAGAAAACAAATGACAGAAAATGAAATTAAAATTGGACAAACGGTATATTTTAAGGAACATTGGTCTGGGGTAATTCAAGAAGCAAAAGTAATTGATATACTGCTTATGGAAGATCAGAAGAGATATCCCGGGAAGAAATATGCAAAGTTAAAATGCGATATTGGCACTTGCGGTTCATTACTTGAAGCCCTTTATCCATCTTTTAAAGCTTGTGAAGATGCGTGTTTAAAAGCATTCGCAGATAAAGTTGCAGAATATAAAGCAGAAATTAAGACAATTCAGGATTTGATTATTTTTCCTTTGAAGTACATAGTAAGTTATGCGGAAGAGTATTCTGATGATGCTGCAAGAAGGGCTTATAAGGAAAGAGCAGAGGAATTGGGATTCACCATAAGTAAAGAAATGGATTGAGAATTGTAGCACACAATCGAACTCCTGCTGGTACGCCTTGCGGTAGTTGGCACTACAATTTATATAAAAATCCACTGAATACAAAAGAGGTATCTGATAGAATTATAGGAGAACAATAGCATGAAGAAATGTGAAGAATGTATTTATTCAAATACTTCGATTTGCGTATACAAATGCTATAAAAAAGATCATTTTAAAAAATGTCCGCATAATTGTCGTTGTTGTGAGTATTATGGGAATTGTGGATTAAAAGGTCAAATTATAGAACAAGGATAACAAATAACAGAAAAAGATTATCACAGAGGAATATGGCGAGCATATTGAGGATTTTGGACAGTGGAGGTTTTAGATGAAAAGTGTAAAATTGTATAAGTGTGATATTGATGATACAATGATTCTTCTTCGTTTTCGCCGGAATTAGCGATATCCAGGGAAAGATGATCGATCAGAAAGATTCGCTTTTGGAAAAATACAGGACATATTTGTATTCTCCGAAAGATAGACACAAATAGAGTAAGGAGAGAAATGTATGTTTAAATTACAGGAAACTTTAAGAAAATCTCAAAATAGAAAATATTTCAATGGTAAAACAGAAAATCTTTCCGCATACATCCCCGAAGGCGCAGATTTGCATAATAAATGCGAATTATCATTCGATCAGCGAATGTATTTGGTATTAAAAGGTGTTGCGCTGGGCGATTTTGCCGGGCAGCCATACGAAGCCGCTTCTTTGGACTATTGTAAAAATTTATCTCAGGACCTGATTTATAAAAAGGCAAAAGATTGCACGGATGATACCATTCTTGCCTGCGCAACAGCGGTGGCTATTGAGGAGAGAAAACAATATGCGAAGCTGTATCGGGAATATGCCAAAAGATTTGAGAATCCGCTAGGCGGCTATGGCGGAAGATTTACTGCATGGGTTTACAATAATGTCGAATCCTATAGCTGCGGAAACGGAAGCGCAATGCGCGTTGGCCCTTGCGGCTGTTTTGATGATGCTCGCGATGTTATCGCGGAAGCATACAAGAGTGCTGCTTGCACTCATAATCATCCGGAAGGTATTAAAGGAGCGATTGTGACGGCGGTATGTATCTGGATGGCTTTTCGTGACTATACAAAAGAAGATATTGCAAAATATGCCGACCGGCTTTATTCGGGTAATTTCTATTCTCCGATGTCTTCGTGGCCTGCAATGAGAGAAAGCAAATACGTACAGGGCAGCCCAGCAGTATGCCAGACTACCGTACCTATGGCCATTAGCTGCTTCATTAACACGGACTGTTATGAGAATTGTATATGGGAAGCAATACGGTTTGGTTGGGATACCGACACTCAGGCAGCGATTGCAGGTAGTATCGCAGCGGCATATTATCGACTATTTGACACAGAAAGTGATGTTGAATGGGATAAGATTCAAAACAGAGAATATTTCACAGAAATAAAAGGATTAATGTTGGAGGGAAGTTTATGGAACAACAAATGAATTTAATACAGATGAAATACAACATCTGTTATAATAATATGTGGATCCGCGACGTGGCTTTCAGCTGCGTCAAGGTTGTATTTAATGAGCCGTTTGGCGGAGATATCGGCGCTGAACTCATCGGATTGATTCAGAAAGCAAATGAAGACGCGACAAACAAATGGGACATCATCCAGTATCTTGAAGAAAAGAAAATTCCTTATGATCTGAAATTTCGCTATCTGAAAAATCTAAGTCTACGGGATAATTTATATAACAGGAGAATTGCAAAAGCAGCAGCTGTATTACACAAATATCAACAGAGTGGCTATACGAATATCTCATATCTGAATCACAATTTCTTCTTTTCTATGGATAGATTATCTAAAGAGCAGCAGGAAAAGTTTATTTCAATGGTTGAGGAAGCCAGACAACGGAATTTTGACGGTTTTGTCGATTTGGTGAAATACATATCAAATGAAACGGACTCTGATGTTCGAATGGTATATTTCTGGGACAATGCATTTTCTCCGATAAGGAACCTCAGAATGCTTAAATCCATACATAAGTTTAACCACAAAGCGAGGAAAGAAAAGAAATTAATCAAATTATGAGAAAAATGCTGACTGCAATGCCGGTATTTTTATGAAAAATTTTGGAACCTATAATCTTTCATAATAATAGTATTCAGAATAAGAAAAAGAAGGAGAAAAACACATGGAACCAAAGATACTTTGTATCGGGAAAGAAAAAATAGAAACACTTATATCAACTGATATCCAAGAAGATGCGATCGTTATCTGTCCCAATCCCGTACCAATACCAAAATTAGTTCCGAGATCGTTGCTAGACACAGAAGAGCATTTCGAACCGGTTGTCCGAAATGCTATACCTAAAAATATTGAAAAAAGAAAAAGGAGAAAAATATGAACAGCATTTCAGTAACAAAAAGTCAAGAAAATCTCAATTATGCGATCTATATGATTGGAGGAAGTTATTTTGAAAAGGCCAGCTGCAGCAATACGCGTCTGGAAACAAGGCTTCGCGTACAATATATGGAACAGAAGCAGGAAAAACAGGTAGCCTTGGAAGAAGAGTGCATTAAATATTTCAAGGAAAAGCTGCTGAAAAATAAGGCATTGGACGCTGTCTGGAAACAGAGCGTGAATTGTGAATTTACGGCACACGGCATACGTTTCCTTGGAGATGTGTATGCGTTATGTGTGACGACGGAAGACAAAGGAAAAGAAATTAAGTTTTCCTGCCATTTGTTTAAGAAAAACTGTTACGAATATATTAGAAGGAGAAAATAAATGAATAGAGCAACATTTATAAGAGAAATCGATAACCTTGGAAGAATAGTGATCCCAAGAGAATATCGAAACAGACTCTTTGGAGAGCACAATTCAGAAGGAAAGAAAATGGAAATATTCCTTGAAAAAGACGGTTCATTAATCTTGAAACCATATAAAACAGAACCGGATATAAGGGAAAAAGTAACAGAATATATCAATGAACTCGATACCGAAATAATGAGAATCACTAACGATTTACTAAAGGAAAACAAACCAGACGACAATACTAAACTGGAAGCTAGATTAGATACAATTGTTGATGTAAAAAACGATTTGTTGAGTCGTCTTGGCGAAAGAGTATAAGGAGGATTGCTATGAGTAGAAAAGAAGAAATCCAAGAGGTCAAAAAGCTCGGTGAACGTATCGGTTATGGAAACCTGATGGATATTGCGAGTACGCTCATGAGCATGAAACCCGATGGAATTGAAATCGAGCATGTATCTACTGTTTTACCTTGTATCAAAAAGGAAGAAAGAGCGGGCATTATGCAGCAGGTGCTTCAAAGAGTAGAAGAAATTAGAACTTACGGAATCGATTAATCTCTGTAAAAATCCGCATATCGGATTCGCGTATATTATTATAATTACGTATAAGGGCTACGATAGCCGTCACGGAGCAAATCTCTACGATAGAGTATCCAATAAAAAGCTGGCCATTTGGTCGGCTTTTTCTGTGCAGAAAAATTCAAAATCTTCTAAATCTGTCATAATAGTATTGAGAATATAAATATGCGGAGGTAAAACTATGAAATACATACGGCTAGAATATGATAAGAAATTGTGTAAAGAAAAACTGGAGAAAAACAAAAAATCAGCAAGACAAAGATTTTTACAAAAAATATGCGTAGTTATTTGTGGAACTGGTGTATATTTTTTGCTTCTGTCCGCTATTCTCTTCACTTATGTTTTCATAGGCAAATTTGCGAAAAATACTATCTTTTTCGATGCGATGTTTGTGCTCAGTGCAACGATTATGATATTCAATAAGGATTCAATAATTTTTAAAATAGAAAGGCTCTCCGAAAGAAAAAGAATTGAAGACAGAAATTTGATATACATTTCGGAAATTGAAAATATCAGAAAAAATGCACAATTTGCAAGAACAGAATATGGAGAATGGCTTATTTATACTCAAATAGACAACGAAGAAAAATGGATGCCTCTGAAAAAATTTTTCGATTATTATAGGATATATTACGATGATATTCCGGATGAATGGAACTCATTAACACTAAAGTTCTACAATGACGCAAGAGGCACCGCGTATTTCTCATAAAGGATTTAAAAAATGAAAAGAACAATCAAAACAGATATCACTTCAGAAGTAAAACAGCAGGAAAAAGAAAATATTTCCATCCGTCCTCGTAATTTCAGCGAATACATCGGACAAAAGCAGATCTTAGATAATCTGTCCGTGAGCATTGCTGCTGCCAAAAAGAGAGGAAAGGTACTGGATCATATCCTTTTAAGTGGACCGCCTGGACTCGGCAAGACTTCACTTGCGTATGTTATTGCTGCAGAAACTGGTTCAAAAATTAGAACAACAAATGCTCCCGTCATCGAAAAACCCCGCGACATGGCTTCGATACTGGCGACACTGGAAGAAGGTGATATTCTTTTTATCGACGAAATTCACCGTCTCCCCAGGCAGGTAGAAGAGATGTTATATTCGGCCATGGAGGATTATAAGGTCGATATTCTGATTGGAACGGCAGAACAAATGAAAAGCATTACCATGGATCTGCCGCATTTCACTCTGATCGGTGCTACAACCAGGGAAGGAATGTTGACGAAACCGTTATATGATCGTTTTCAGAACCATTATAAATTGGAATTGTATACGGAAGAAGATCTGTCGAAAATCATCCTGAATACTGCTGCCAAAATGAATTTCAAAATAGATAAGGCTCTGGCTTTAAAAATTGCTGCAGCTTCAAGACAAACACCAAGAATAGCCAATAATCTAACGAAAAAAATAGCTGATTATTCTTTAGTTCATGGGGATATGACAGAAAAACGACTAAGAGATGCTTTTGATGTTATTGGAATTAATGAAGAAGGCTTGACTCTTTCAGACCTAAAATATCTGAATCTATTAAAAACTGCTGCCCCTAAACCGGTGGGACTAAATACATTGGCAGCATGGCTTGGTGAATCCGAAGATACCATACAGGATAAAATTGAACCTTTCCTGATCCAGAAAGGATATATTTTACGGACCAGTAGTGGACGTATATTAGCAAACTGTAATGCTTAATAAATCAAAAAGCGGCACATTATTATGTCACCGCTTTTTTTGTGCAGAATTTTCAACATTTTAAAAAATCTGTCATAATAAATAATATAAGTAAAAATTAACGAAAGGATTATGCATGCACAAAATCAATCTGACTGTTGCACAAAATAAAATATTGTCAAAAGCAGGGATCACCTGTGCAGAACAACTTATTCGGCAAATACCAAACAGATACAATGATTGTCGCAATATCTATTCTATTGGACCAAATGTTATAAATCAGACTATATCTGTTATTGGTATTATGACTAAAATTACATCAAAGACTACAACGAAACTTCCTATGTGCATTATGGATATGATTGACGGATTCACAAATGTACCTTTTTCAGTTGTGTGGTTTAATCAACCATTTATGCAAAAAAAATATAAATTCTGTGTTGGACAGTCATTTTTTATTTACGGAAAATTGCAATATGATCCTACGTTTGGATATCAGATTATGAATCCACAATATTTTGATACTGATTTGCAAAAATATAGAAAACTAATTCCGATATATAAACAGAGAAAAGGAATTGCGGCGAGCACCTATTCGAAAGCCTTGACTGAAGCTTTTTCTGAAGATTTAGTTGAACCTCTTAGTGATTCTTTTCGAAAAGCGCATAATTTGCCATTAAGCAAAAATATGGGGCAGCAGTTAATGGCTCCCAAAAACGAAGATTCACTAAAATTTGCTATGCAGTACTTTATGTTAGAAGATATGTTATATTTTTCCGGGCACTTATACCGCAGAAATATAACAGATAATACTTGTAAGATTCCAATTATGCCAAAAACGGATCTACAAAAGAAAATTATTGCAAACTTGCCTTATGCCCTGACAGAAGGACAAGTCAATGTAATTGCTTCCGTCGGGCAAAAACTAGCACAAGGTAATGCAGTAAATGCCCTTATCCAGGGGGATGTCTCTTGTGGAAAAACAATAACAGCTTTTCTTTTATTGATACAAGCGGCCGAGAATGGATTTCAATCAGCTATTATGGCTCCGACCGTAGTTCTTGCATCCCAACATTATGACGAATTATTAAAACTATTGGATGGGACTGGATTAAAATGTGCATTTCTAAACGGTTCGCTGAAAAAGAAAGAAAAAGATGATATTCTAAAAAAACTGGCATCCGGTGAAATAAATATTATTGTGGGAACCCATTCATTAACAGAAGATAGTGTCATATTTAAAAATCTTGGACTTATTGTTATTGACGAAGAACAGCGTTTTGGTGTTGAAAAAAGAGAAAAAATGCGGGAAAAAGCAATGTGTAATCCGGCATATGTTTCCATGTCGGCAACGCCGATCCCCAGAACCTTGGCATCTGTTATATACGGCAAAAATGTTGATCTCTTCACTATAAAGAGTATGCCAAGCGGAAGAAAGCCAGTAACAACATTGTATATGAAAAACAAAGCTATTCCTCGGATTCTTATACAAGAGCTTCTTGCTGGAAGACAGGCTTATGTAATATGTCCTTTAATAGAAGATAATCCAAACAGTGAAATTATGGCAAACTGCATATCAGTAGAACAGGTAAAACAACAATATGATAGACTGCTACAAAATTATGGATTCAAATCTGAAACACTAACCGGAAAAATGTCTGAAAAAGAGATGTTGTCTGTTCTGAACGATTTTAAAACCAATAAAATTCAGATTCTTATTTCCACCACCGTTGTGGAGGTAGGAGTAAACAATCCAAATGCAACGGTCATTGTAATACAGAATGCAGAACGTTTTGGCTTATCTTCCTTACATCAGCTGCGAGGACGTGTACGGAGAGGAAGCTATGCTCCATATTGTATTTTGCAGTCAGAACAAGAACATAACGAAAGAATTGAAGCTATGTGTCAAACCGAAAATGGATTTGAATTATCAAAGCTTGATATGCAAATAAGAAAAACTGGAGATATTTTGGGTACAGCTCAATCTGGAGAAAATCGTTATATATCTTTAATGGAAAATTATCCAAAATCTTATATGTATGCTGAAAAATTAGCTGCAGAATTGTATGAGAGAAAAGAACTAGATCATTTTCTAGAGATAATGGATAAAATTAAAGGAATTTGCGCCTAAAATTTTTATCAAATTTTAGGCGCAAAACTCATAAGGAGGTTTACATATGTCGCACAAGAACAAATTAAGCTTGGTGGCGCAGGTTCAGTGCGCCCTTGAGACACAACTGGCTATAGGACAGTCTAAACACGCCGATAAGGCCCTTAATGCGACGCAGGACAAAATATATGCCTGGTCCACGTTTAGGGACTACATGAAGCACGCAAACTACTTTGCAGCCTATTGTAAGCGCGAACATCATTGTAGGACACTGGCAGAGTGCAGACCGTACGTGGACGAGTGGTTGCTGACGCGCTCTGAATTATCTGCGTATACGCAGAAACTGGAAGCGGCGGCCCTGGCGAAGTTGTACGGTTGCAGTACAAAGGACTTTGTACAGACCAAAACGCGCAGACGCGCGGACATTACGAGGTCCCGGGGAACCAAAGCAAGGGACAAGCATTTCTCGGAAGCTAATCATCGTGACTTCGTAGAGTTTTGTAAATCGACAGGTCTGAGCCGATCAGAGCTGGCAGCCTTGACGGGCAATAAGCTCAAATGGATCGGATCACAGCCATATATCGTAGTGGATGCAGGCAGTAAGGGCGGACGGTACCGAGAGGCACCTGTGACAGGCAATGTGGACTTGGTAGTACGATACATGCAGACTGCTGGCAGTGGCAAGGTGTTTGATAAGGTGCCCTGTGGTGCGGACGTGCACAGCTATCGATCCGACTATGCAACGGCTATCTATAAGCAACATGCAAGGGATATCAAAGACATACCGTATGATGCCATCAATAAGGGTACTGGCAGGCTGTATCAGTCGCAGGTGTATCACTGCCGTGGGGATCTCAAGGATACATGCTACGACAAGATGGCTATGCTTAAGGCATCACAGGCTCTTGGTCTTAAACGTATTAACGCAGTAAGCGATCATTACCTTAATTCTTACTCTTAAAAATTTTTGTGCAGAATTTTCCATTTACAAAATATTCTGTCATAATAATGATAGGAAGATTCAGGAACGCAAATTCCTGAATACATATCAGATTCCGCTAGAGAAAGATCATCTATCAGCTGTATGGTGATTGAGTATTGAAAAAGTAGGTGCGGCATATGGATTATCGACGGATAGTTAATGTATGGCGGTTCAATCCCGTAATCTGATACTTGCCGTAAGGGTAAATAAAATAAAACGAGGTAAAAATAATGAACAAAACTGAATTGATCGAAGCTATTGCAAATGAATCTGGTTTAACTAAAAGAGATGCTGAAAAGGCTCTGAGTGCTTTTACTGATACTGTAACTTCTGCCATGAAGAACGGTGATAAGGTCCAGCTTGTAGGATTTGGCACATTTGAAGTAAGTAAGCGCGCAGCAAGAACAGGAAGAAATCCACGAACTGGAGAAACAGTAGAAATCGCAGCAAGTGCAACACCTAAGTTTAAAGCAGGCAAGGCTCTTAAGAATGCTGTAAACGCTTAAAAACAAAATAGAAATGTAGGCTTGAAAGCAGCCATCATCTAAGGAGTAGGGCTTTAAGTTCAAAAGTATGCAAGCTTTAAATTTAAGTAGCGCAAAGGATAGAATGTATAGAGTTATGAAGAGTCACCCCGTAATTGGTAAGGACAAATCCCCTTTTAGCGTAATAGCACATCTATTTTGTAAAAATGGACCTTTAGCTCAGTTGGTTAGAGCAATCGGCTCATAACCGGTCGGTCCAGGGTTCGAGTCCCTGAAGGTCCATGCGAATCCATTCTTTGGATTGCTTTCTTTGCCTTGTTCATGGAACATGACTATTTTTATCAAATAACCACTTATCCTGTATTTGCGGTCCCCGAGGATAATAAGTAATATTATTTTAGTAATATGAAATAGTGGCGGGAGCACCTCCTTTCTAATGTTTATATTCTGTTAAGCAGAATAAGTATGTATAGCTCAGTTGGTAGAGCACCGGACTTTTAATCCGACTGTCGCAGGTTCGAATCCTGTTACATACATTTGCTTCGATAAAGAAGCAAATAAGATGTAGTAACAATGTCAAAAGAATTAAAACAAGAATTCCGGGTTGGTAACGGAATAGGGGTTAGATCCTATTGTGAACTGACAATTCAAGTATATGACAGGTTCGAATCCTGTTTCTTGTTTTCCATTCGTTTATGAATGGCGCCTTGGTTGAGTCAAATCATAGACAGTTGTTCCGGGTTGGTAACGGGATGGGGTTAAATCCCATCGGAAGACTGATTATCTTCGGTATATGAGTGGTTCGAATCCGCTCAACTGTCATTTTCGCCGCAGAATGAAATTGGCAAAATATTTCTGCAAAAAAACTTTTCTGCCTATAGATAAAAGAGCCAACGTGAGATTTGCCATACTCGTTGCTAAGCAGACTAATCCGGAAGTATCTCGTTGTATGATATTACAGTGCATACAAAGGCGTTTTATAAGGATGACAAAAATAAATTAAAAATCGGAATGTGACTCAGTTTGGTAAAGCGTCTGGTTTGGGACCATGAGGTCCATGGTTTGATTCCCTGTATTCCGACTATTAATTAAACATTTTTCAATATATCGAAATTGATATTTGACTCTTTAAATGGAATGGTTGACATACTTAATTTAAAATCATATATCTCCGGTATAAGAGTTCGAATCTCTTAAAAATCATTAAAAAATTATAATTGCAATAAATGAGGATTTTATGGACTGTACAATAGATAATAGTTTTGACAATAATGACGGACATATACATACATCTATGTTTTCTGATTATCTAAAGGAAATTGGACAATATCCAATCCTAACCAGAGAAGATGAAGTGGATTTATTTCAAAAAATGTATGCCGGAGATATTGCTGCAAAAGAAAAACTTATTCAATGTAATTTGCGCCTCGTAGTAAGTGTCATTAAAAAATATACTAATATATCTTCTGATATGGAAATAATGGATGTTATACAGGAAGGTAACCTTGGCTTAATGAGAGCGTTAAAGGATTTTGATTATACTCGCGGCAATAAATTTTCAACTTATGCTACTTTTTGGATTCGTCAAGCTGCTTTAAGAGGAATACATGATAAAGGATATATGATTCGTATTCCAATTCATTATCAAGAAAAACAATATCAACTCTATCAAACAAAAGAAAAATTAATAAAAGAACTTCATCGTGAACCAACACTAAAAGAGATTTCATTAGATACAGGAATTTCTGAAAAATTACTCAAAGAATATGAAGCACAGCAAGGTATCAGAATGGTAGGGTCTCTGGACGCACCTATCAATTTAGAAAAAGAGGAAAGTGAAACATTTGGTGACTTTATCGCAGATACTGATCAAAACATTGAAGAAATAGCAGAACAAAAAGAGCTAGAAGAACTTATTTTGCAATGCTTAGATAACCTTACTGATAAAGAAAAAAGCGTTATAAAAATGCGTTTTGGCTTCAATAGAGAAGAGCCTATGACCTTAGAGGCTGTGGGAAATCGGCTTGGAGTTACAAGAGAACGAATTAGACAAATTGAAGCAAAGTCTATTCGAAAATTAAGAAATTACAAAACACGTTTACTACTAGAGGATTATATCCCCTAAAAAATAGGGCTATCGCCAAGCGGTAAGGCACAGCACTTTGACTGCTGCATTCCCGGGTTCGAATCCCGGTAGCCCCGTTAACTTTGACCGCCATATGGCGGTCTTTTTTAATTCTTTCATATATAAATTTCTTCCATATTAATTCTGAAAATAAAAAGATAAATGGAGGGATTTAAATGAAGATAACTTTTACAACCATGATGTTGTCTGAAGATATTGAACTACCAGATGACGAAAATAATTTTTACAGACAACTTGCTAAAAAAATGGCTTCTTTACAGCCGCCATGCAATGTTAAAATTTTAACTCCTTTAGGAAACGCTTCCTATACTATTTCCAAAAGATCTGGTATTATCCTGATTCAAGAAGGGACAAACAATATTATATTTCCCGTTTCACAAAAATGTTCTTCTTATCCAACAGTTTATTTAACTTGTGTAAACGAAGAGTTTAATAACTATAAATTTTATAAGCTGGAAGAAAAGAATGGCGAAGTAATTGCTACCTACGGACGTATAGGCGCAGCCAAAGGAGAACTTTATGGTGAAAGAAGCTGCAAATATCCACTTCGAATGTTTTGGATCAAATATGAAGAGAAGTTGGCTAAAGGTTATGAAGATAAATCAAATATTTATATCGATACGAATAATTCATCTCCTGAAAAGTCGCATATTGAAAATCATTCGAATCCAAACAATGATTCTGCTAAAAATGCAGTAGCTGATGCTCTATATGCAAAACTACTTCGGCATGCAAAACACATGATTGAAAAGACATGTGTAAGCGTAATGATTACAGAAGGAATGATCATAGAAAGCAAGCGTCTCCTTAGGCTACTTTATGAAACTAAAAATATCGAAGATTTTAACAAAGTTTTGAAAGAATTACTATCCGTTTGTCCAAGAAAAGTATGGAAAGTTGAAGAACTTCTAGCTTCATCTTCTGATCAGATTCCCGAGGTCATTCAAAGAGAAGAAGATTTGGTTATGGCAATGCAGGTAGTGAGCGGCAACCAGAAAAAAGACTTAAGTTTTAATGCTTTTGACAGATATGGCATTTCTGTGTCCCTACCTTCCGAAGAGAAAAGACAAAAAATTTTAGAATTATTGGCTCCTGAGCTTAGAAGAAAGGTAACGAATATTTATCGTATTAAAACTTCCAAGCAGGAGAAAAAATTTAAAACTTATCTAAAAGAACGTAATATTTCAGAAATTAAGTCACTATGGCATGGTTCTAGAAATGAAAATTGGCTCAGTATCGTGGAAAATTCTCTTTCCTTGAATCCTAATGCAGTAATCACCGGAAAAATGTTCGGAAATGGTATTTACTTTGCACCGAACAGTTTGAAAAGTTGGGGCTACACAAGCGGAGGGTATTGGACGAGAGAAATGAGTAATCCAACAAGATTTATGGGATTATATGCAACTGCATATGGAGAGCCATTAAACGTCTCTTCTCCAGGACAATATAGCGAATCAAAAATCGGACACCATGGATGCGTTCATGCACACGCCGGTAGCTATTTGAGAAATGATGAAATTATTTTCTATAATGAATCTGCAATGCTGTTGACATATCTTGTGGAGTTTACGGCATAAAAGGAGTAAGTAATATGATCTATATATCAGATTATATGTATCTGGAAAAAGGTCAAAAATCATTTCTATCATATACAGAAGTTGATAGAAATAAAGTAATTGACTACGTTACTGACGGTAATACCATCTGGAAGGCATCTAACTTTCCAGATGGAAGACTAAAAAGTGATTATGCGGCCTGTGATATAGTAAGCATCTACAAGAGACTTAAGCTAAATCATGGAGCTGCAACCATAACGAAATATTTAGAAACAATCGCAAAACCATAATAAAGGAGAATAACAATGAATAATGTAATAAAATTTGATGTGGATAATGTAAATGAATTAGCTGAAGTAATTGGAAATGAAGCAGACGAAGGGTATCAGGTATTCGTCGGATTCAACGATGGAGAATCACTATATGCGGTAACAGATATTGACGATGGAGAGTCCGAAGCATTGTACATTGAATCCGAAAGCCCCAGCGGAAATCGATCCGAAACAATGAGTGAAGATTTCCTTGACCTTTTATGTGAAATTGATGGAGATATGAAGATTAAATGTTATCCTGCAAGGCACATTGATGAAGAGATTGAAGAACCAATGAATATGGAAACTGTAGTGAAAGCAGTTGCTATTGACAGCATGAACGGCAATCTAATCTTGCTTGCGGAGGTGGAAGATTAATGACGATTAAGGATATTATCAACACTAAAGGTTGGACGGCAGAATGCGAAACAAAACTATGCCGCTACATATCTGTCCAAGTATCTTTTATGAACCCGGAATACATCTCATATGATGAAACAGAATTCGATATCTCAGCGTACAATGTCACAGAGCTTCAGGATTTGTTTAAAACTTTTTGTAAAGAGAGCTTTGGCGACAGCTGGAAAAAAGCATTTAATTCTGTTGAAGCAATAATAATAACACAGTGCGCAGATACATTATCTGATTTAGAGTAAGGCAGCATAAGCTGCCTTTTTCTATGTTTTTTCTGTCATACTAAAGATATCAAAGAAATGTGGAGGAAAATAATATGAATGGCAAATGGATAAATTATGGAGATTTGAATTATTTAGATTATGGAGGCTGTTTAGTAAGAAATGCTCCCGGTGGATATGATGTAATATCTCTTACAACCGAGATCTATGATTATAAAGGAAAGTTTAAAAAGCCGTGTATTATCGCAAAATGTTATATTGATTTTTCTTCTTGGTTAGAAGATTCGAGAAAAGAAGTAAATTCTTTTGCTGGATATGCTGAAGATTACGTTCCTTTATCCGAAGATGAGGAAATGTCCTATTGTGTTGATCTAATTAATTACTTCGGAATACATGAATTTGATCCTGAATTTCCAGAAGAAACCGGTTGTGGACCATACGCTATTGGAACTATCGAACAATGGATAGTAGGACGGCAGATTGCAAAAAGATTTTTAAAAGAGCATAATGTTCCATATGGATTAAGAAGCTGACCTATTAGGCCAGCTTTTTGTTACGTTTTTTCTAAATTCTATCATATTAATTATATCCAAATAGATATATTAAAAGGAGGATATATGAAAAAAAGTGTACCAGTATGGGAAAAAGTAACGCTAACGCTAGAAGAGGCTGCCGAATACAGCAACATTGGAATAAATAAAATAAGATCCCTATCCAACAATCCAAGATGTAACTGGGTTATTTATGTTGGCAAAAAACGTTTGATAAAGCGTAGGGAATTTGAAAAATTCATATCCGAAAATGTGGAATTGTAGATGTGGAATTGTAGACTTTTAAAGCCTTATGTGCTATTATCAAAATCGCATAAGGCTTTTCCTATGTTCAGAAAGGAGCGTAGAACTACATGGGAAAAGATTTGCGAGGAAAAGAACTTGGCGTTGGAATATCACAACGGAAAGACGGCTATTATGTTGGTCGTTTTACTGGAAAAAACGGAAGAAAACAAAAATTATTTAAAAAAATAAGAGAATGCCAAAAATGGATCGCTGATGAAAAATACAAAGATGCAAATTTAAATACTATGCATTGTAAAAGTATAACATTAGATGATTGGTATACAGAATGGATATCTGTAACAAAAAAGACTATTCGAGGGACCACCTTATCTTCTTATGAAATTACATACAACCAATATATAAAACCATATATTGGTGAAAAAAATATTTGTGAGATCACTCCTTTTGACTGCCAAAAAGTAATGAATGCCATGGGCGATAAAGAATATAAGTCATCCTCTATATTAAAAACAAAATCCGTTTTAAAACTAATGCTAGAAAGCGCAGTGGAAAATGAGCTGATTGACAAAAATCCATGTGGTAAAAAAACAAAAAGCAACGTCGGAACATCCTCTAAAGTAAGAGAAGCTTTAACTCTTGAAGAACATAAAAAATTACTTGAAGTTGTTGATGAGGCAGGATATGCAGATCAATATAAATTTGCTTTACAAACAGGAATAAGAGCTGGCGAACTGATTGCACTCCAATGGGATGACATAGACTTCAAAAGAAATATTATAATTATTCAACGAACGGCACATTATAGAAATCATCCTGGAGAATGGGAATTCGGCGATCCAAAAACTGGAAGCGGTAAAAGAACGATTCCGCTTACAAAAGAAGCCGCTATGTTATTAAAAAAGCAAAAATTAAAACCACGACCAGATATTATAAGTCCATGTTTTCAAAATCTTGTTTTTCTTAGTAAAAACGGCACTCCTATTTCTAATCAATCGTATGATGTAATACTTAAAAGGTTATGTAAAAAATATAATCTTCCGAAAATTTCAATGCATATTTTACGGCATACATTTGCAACTCGATGCATTGAAGCCGGAATGCAGCCAAAAACACTTCAAAAAATTTTAGGTCACTCAAATATTTCCATGACAATGGATTTGTACGTACATGTTACAGAAGATCAAAAGCAAAAAGAAATTAAAGAAATTGAACAGAGCTTAAAAATAGGATAACAATTTGCAATTGGTACAAATTGGTACATTATAGATTAAAAATGCTGATTTTATGCGGATTAGGAGATATTATGACTTTTTACGTTGAAAATGAAACCGATGAGACATTTTCAAATGGGGAAAACAGTTTCCCCATAGAGGAGACCGTGGAGCAGGTAGCCACGGCGGTTCTGGATATGGAGGGATGTCCCTATGAGATCCAGTTAAATGTACTGTTGACAGACAATGACGGTATTCATGCTTACAATAAGGAATACCGGAAGATTGACCGGGAGACTGATGTATTGTCCTTCCCCAATCTGGATTTCGATGAGCCTGGGGATTTTGAGATCTCTGAGGACAGAGAGGCAGATTATTTTGATCCGGATACAGGAGAACTGATCCTCGGGGATATCATTATTTCTGTGGACCGGGTCAAAGAGCAGGCGGAAAGCTATGGACACAGCCAGAAGAGAGAGTTCGCATTTCTGGTCGCTCACAGTATGCTTCATCTGTGTGGCTATGACCATATGGAAGAAGATGAGGCAAAGGTAATGGAGGCAAAGCAGGAGCAGGTTCTCGCATCCCTTGGAATTACAAGAGATTAAAAAGGGCGTGTCATACACGTAAAGGTAGCTTACATGAATCAGGTGGAAGTAAAAAGAAGACAAATACAGAGTTTTTCCTATGTCCTTGCCTGTATCAATATCTGGGTGTTCGGGAAAAGCATCGGAGATAACGGCCTGGGATATCTGGCAGCGGCTGTTCTGGTATTTGCCCTGTTCTGGGTGCTTACCGGGAAAAATCTGCCGGACAGAATGGGCAGAATGCTTCGGGGCAGAAATGCCAGGGGGCAGTATCGGAATGTCTCCAGAATGCGTAAGAACATGATGCTGTTCCAGATCGCAGAGGGACTTCTTGGGACTGTTTTGTGCATGAGTCTGGGCTGGATCCTTTTGGAAAAGGTCTTTCTGGTGCCTTACGGAAGCATGATCCTGTGGATCTTAAGCCCGGCACTTTTTCTTCGTTGTATCCAGTCGGTATTTTTAGGATATTTTCAGAGTGAAGGTTCGGAAATGCCATCTGCGGTATCTTCGGTGCTGCGGCAGGTATTTTTCCTGGGCCTGGGTCTGGTGTTCCTGGGGATTTTCCGGAACTACGGGGAGAAAGTAAGTCTTTTATTAAAAAGGACAGACTTTACATCCATGTACGGAGCCATGGGTATCGCAGTGGGAATGCTGCTTTCGGAGGTGTTGGTACTGCTATTTGTCTTTGTGATCTACCGTGGCAGCATGGCAGGCAGAAGAGAAGCGGAAAGCGGTATGAAGGGAACGGACTCTTTCTCCTCGCAGCTGCGTACATTACTGATTCCTATGGGTGGGGATATTCTCAGAGACATGTTTTTATTACTGCCTTTGTGGATTGGCCTGCTTTTCTTCCAGAAAAGATCGGCGGATATTTATGCATCCGTTTCTGCGTATGGTATTTTCGTCGGCAGATATCTGATCACGATCCTGATGCCCGCAGCAATTTTAAGTGCGGGAATTCTGCCGGGGGTGGCCAGAACCGGCAGCCATATCCGCAAAAAAGAAGAAAGATATGCCAGAACTGCATTTCAGGCAGGAGTACAGGGGACGGTGGTACACGGATTCTTTTTCACGGCATGGATCGCGGTACTGGCAACACCACTGTCACAGGCTTTGGATAAATCTGCGGAAATGGCACTTACCGGTTTGTTCACTACGGGATCTTCGCTGATTCTGTGGCTTCTGCTTTTGTTTTATTTTTCGGAGATACTGGAACTTCGGGGGGAAAAGCATCTGCTCCTGGCAGGATACGGCATTCTGGATATCGTGAGCATCGTGATATTGCTGATTCTTCTGAATACGGGAAATACAACAACGGCATTATCTTTAAGCCTTGTTCTGGGGATGGCAGCGGGAGGAATTGTTCTCGGCATACTTGCCTGCCTTCGAATGAAGACCTGGCCGGATCTGTTGCGGACACTGGCAATTCCCGCCGGAAGCTGCTGTGCCTGCGGATTGCTGGCTTTTGGGCTGGAGAAGATCTGCCTGCCCCATCTGGGGGCGATGGTAACGGTGCTGCTGGAACTGGTGATCACCGGTGCGGTCTACTGGTTTTTGCTTTTGATGTTACGCAGTTTCCGTGGACAGGATCTGAATTATGTTCCCGGCGGTAAAGTGCTGCGTGCTTTCGGAAAAACGCTCCGGCTGCTCTAAAACTGTTTTACGGATGTATATTTTCGATAAAATAACTGATACTGATACAAAGAGTCAATAGAAACATCATGGATGTGAGGCAGTATGAAATTTGTAAAACGTATCAGTTACTTTTTTGTGATTCCGGTTGTGTTTTTAATTCTTGGAATCTTTCTTGGTGTCTGGGGCATTCATTTTTTCTATCCCGGACAATGGCAGGATCTGAATGAGAACCGACTTGCCCTGCCGCTCACGGAAGAGGAGATTGCGGCAGACACAGATCCTTATGAGGCGGCACCCAGTGTGGAGGCGGCAGCCTCCGGGGAGACACTTTGTGCGGATACCGAATATGTGTTGGAAGAGGCAGATATTGTACGGGGTACCACAGTGGAGACCTCATGGAAGATCCCACATAAATATATTGGGATGAACAGGGAAAATTTTCTGGAGACCATGGAACTCTATGCGGCCCATCCGCCATTGTCGGAGATCGAGCGGGGCTTTGTGGGGTTGGAGGTATTGTCTTTTTCCCGGGAAAAAGTAATGGTCCGTATGGATTACCGTTATGTCCAGCCCAGCGCAAGTTTTTATCTGGCGGTGTCGGACAATGAAGTGGTGGTCTATCTGGAAGACAGATCCACGGTATATATCAATACCGGGATCTCGCTGGAAGAATTGCCGGAACAGATACAGCTCCAGATCATGGACATGCTGTTTGTTCCGGATGAAGAAACATTGTATGATTTTCTGGAGACGTATTCGTCCTAGAATTCTGAATAAAGGTGATGCAGATGAAAAAACAGATCGGTGTGATCGGCGGCGGTGCTGCCGGAATGATGGCAGCAATAACCGCGGCAAAAGAAGGTGCACAGGTGACGATCCTGGAGCGTAATGACCGTGTGGGAAAGAAAATATTGCAGACAGGAAACGGGAAATGCAATCTGGGAAATCGTGCGCTTTCCGTGGAGTGTTATCACGGTGGGGATTTGGAATGGATCCGGGATGTGCTGGAACATTTTGATACGGAGGATACGATACGCTTTTTCCAAAGTATCGGTCTGATGGTAAAGGAGAAAAATGGCTATCTCTATCCCGTGTGTGAGCAGGCGGCTGCGGTGCTGGACGTGCTGCGTTATGAATTACAGGCACTCGGTGTGGAGATACAGTATCAGTGCAAGATCACAAAGGTCGAAAGGCTGGCCTCCGGAAAGCTGCAGGTCAGTGACGAAGAAAAGACATGGCAGTTCGATGCGGTGATTGTGACCTGTGGTGGAAAAGCCGCACCGGCTACCGGATCGGACGGCAGTGGATTTAAAATTGCAAAAAAAATGGGACACACCTGCATTCCTTCAGTGCCCGCACTGGTGCAGCTGCGCTGTCAGGAGACCGACCTGCTAAAGGGGATTGCCGGTGTCCGGGCGGACAGTGAGATCCGGGTCTTCTGTGACGGCGGGGAAATATGCCGGGAACGGGGAGAACTACAGCTGACGGATTACGGCATCTCAGGCATTCCCATTTTCCAGCTCAGCCGCAGGGTGAACTATCTGCTCAGGGACAGGCGGAACGTGACAGCACAGATTGACTTTTTGCCGGATCTGACACAGGAAAGCTATGAAGAATTACAGGCAGGGCGGAAACTTTTACAGGGAGACCGGACAGCAGAGGAATTCTTTACCGGAATGTTACATAAAAAACTGACCGCTGCGCTGCTAAAAATGGCAGGGATTCGTCTGGCTACTCCCATGAGGGAGATCCCGGAGGAAAAGATTCATGCTTATTATAATCTCTGCCGTAACCTGAAACTGCATATCACAGAGAGCAATCCTTACGAAAATGCACAGGTATCCGCCGGAGGCGTGGATGTACGGGAAATAAAGCCTACTATGGAATCAAAGATCTGCCCCGGGGTCTATTTTGCGGGGGAGATCCTGGACGTGGATGGCCGATGCGGGGGCTATAATCTCCAATGGGCCTGGAGCAGTGGTTATCTGGCGGGATACCACGCTGCGTTAGCATAAAATAATTTTTTACACGTGACGTATGCCTGCGTAAGGTGCAAAAGCTCCGGAAAGGCGGCAGGTCATTGAAAGATATGAGGATGAAAATGATCAGATTAAATCAGCTGAAGCTTCCGGTAGATCATACCCGGGAGCAGCTTATACATAAGACGGCACAGTACTTACGGATCCCGGCGGCGGATATCCTCGAACTGCAGATCGTAAGGCAGTCTCTGGATGCCAGAAAAAAGCCGGCACTTTTTTACAGTTACAGTGTGAATGTAACGGTGAAAAAGGAAGAAAAAGTATATAAGGATGCCTGCCGCAGACTTGGAAAAGCCAATGTTCTGCTGACCGAAAAAACGGAATATCTTTTTCCGGCAGAAGGCTCAACGCAGCAGAAGCATCCCACTGTGATCATCGGAATGGGTCCTGCTGGACTTTTTTGCGGATATTATCTGGCACAGCACGGCTATGCACCTGTCATTCTGGAACGGGGTGCAGACGTGGATGCCAGACAGGCGGATGTAGAAGCTTTCTGGCAGACGGGCAGATTAAAGCCAGATTCGAATGTGCAGTTTGGAGAAGGCGGTGCCGGAACTTTTTCGGATGGTAAACTGAATACTTTGGTAAAGGACAAATACGGCAGAAATACGGAAGTATTGAAAACTTTCGTAAAGCACGGTGCTGATCCGGCAATTCTTTATCAGGCCAAGCCCCATATTGGTACGGATGTCCTGAGCAAAGTGGTAAAAAGCATGCGGGAAGAAATATTGCGTATGGGTGGGGAAGTCCGATTTCATAGTCAGATGACGGAGATCCTTACAGAGAACGGGCAGGTCACAGGAGTAAAGGTGAATGACACGGAAGTGCTCCCCTGTGAGCAGGTGGTACTGGCACCGGGGCACAGTGCCCGAGATACTTTTTCCATGTTGTACCGGAAGCAGTTTCCCATGTCGGCGAAATCTTTTGCAGTGGGATTCCGTGTGGAGCATCTCCAGAGCCTGATCAATATGAGTCAGTATGGCGCTGAGTCGGTAAAAGGTCTGGGTGCAGCGGCTTATAAGGTGACGGCTAAGACAAGCACCGGCAGAGGAGTGTATTCTTTCTGTATGTGTCCGGGCGGCTATGTGGTCAACGCATCTTCCGAGCCGGGAAGACTGGCGGTCAATGGTATGAGCTACAGCGGCCGTGACGGGAAAAATGCCAACAGCGCCATTATCGTTGCGGTGACTCCTGCGGATTACGGTTCCGATCATCCACTGGCAGGAATCGAATTCCAGCGGGGACTGGAACAGAGAGCTTATGAATTATGCGATGGGAAACTGCCGGTACAGCGGTACGGAGATTTCAGGGAGAAAGTCACCGGAGAGCATCCTGCGGAAACGGACGGAGTACAAAGAAGTGGCCCGGAAGCATTGGAACCACAGTGTAAAGGTGCTTATGAATGGGCGGATCTTACCGGAATTCTTCCGGCAGAGTGTAACCGGGCCTTCGTGGAGGGGATGGACAGCTTTGACAGACAGATTCGCGGCTTTGCCTCTCCGGGAACGATCCTGACCGGTGTGGAAAGCAGGACGTCTTCCCCGGTGCGGATCGAACGGGATGAAGAGTTACAGTCTGCCATCCGAGGTTGCTATCCCTGTGGAGAGGGGGCCGGATATGCCGGAGGAATCACTTCCGCCGCCATGGACGGTATCCGCGTAGCAGAACAGATCGCTTCACAGTTTGCTCCGCTACAGCGTTGACGTATGGCAGAAAATGTTATATGATTCAAATATTCAGATATTGCATCCTGCAGATCGGTTTTTCGGGGGAGGCGCTGAATATTACTGTAATAATATGGACTTAGAAAGGCAATCACGTGAATAACATAAGGGAACAAATCAAGGATAAGAAAAGAATCGTCGTTAAGATCGGTTCTTCCTCCTTACAGCATGCCGAGACGGGAGACCTGGATTATATTCGTCTGGAAAAGCTGGTAAGAGAGCTTTGCGATATCAGCAATCAGGGGAAAGAAGTCGTACTTGTGACTTCCGGTGCTATCGCCGCCGGAAAACAGGCAGTGCATTTAAAGACTACGGAGGGGCAGACTCAGGCAGAATCCATGGCGATCAAGCAGGCCTGTTCCGCCATCGGCCAGGCAAGACTGATGATGACCTACCAGAAGCTTTTTGCGGAGTACAATCAGGTGGCAGCACAGATCCTGATGACGAAAAATACCATCGTGGACAATCTGAACCGCTACAATGCCCATAATACCTTCACCCAGCTATTGAAAATGGGAGCAATTCCCGTTGTCAATGAAAATGATACGGTAGCGACCTACGAGATTGAGATCGGTGACAACGATACCCTGTCGGCTATTGTGGCAGCACTGATCGATGCAGATCTGCTGATCCTGTTGTCAGATATCGATGGCCTCTACACCGATGATCCCAGGCAGAATCCCAATGCGGAATTTATCGAACAGGTGGATGAACTCACGGAGGAATTCATGCATATGGGAAAGGCCAGTACCGGCAGCAATGTGGGGACCGGCGGCATGAATACCAAAATGATCGCGGCGAAGATTGCCACCAGTTCGGATGTGGATATGATCATTGCCAACAGCAAGGACATCGGAGTACTTCATCGTCTGTTATCCGGTGAAAACGAAGGTACTTTATTCGTGGCACATAAGGATGAAAGCTTTGATCTGCCGGAATTTGTACAGAATCTGCACAAAAATCAGTGATGATACGTCAACGAAAAGAGGAATACATTATGAATATGGATGAAAGAATAAAGCGCATCAATGAGCTTTATCATAAATCTCAGAGCGAGGGACTGACCGACGAAGAAAAGCTGGAACAGTCCATTCTCAGACAGGAATACGTGGACAGCATCAAGCGCAATATGAAGGCGCAGCTGGACAGCATCGAAATCGAAAGGCCGGACGGCACCATTGAAAAATTAAAGCCGTCCTATAAAAAGAAGAAATGAGCACTGAAGAACGCAGAGAAGTGAAAAAGAAACTGCGCAGGGAAGTGCTGGCCCGCAGGGCGGCACTGACGGAGCCGGAACGGGAGAGAGGGAATCTTCTCATTACCGAGCGGATTCTGGGACACCAGTGGTATTACCTTTCGGATACGATTCTGGGCTTTGTCAGCTACGGAAGTGAAATCTGCACGACAGAGATTCTGGAGAATGCCCTGCAGGATGGCAAACGTGTCTATGTTCCGAAGGTGGAAGGTCAGGAAATGCGTTTTTACCGGATTCAATCCCTGGCGGAATTGAAAGAGGGCTATAAGGGAATCCTGGAGCCGGAAGGCAATACGGAGAGCTATGAATATGCTCCCGAAGAGGCAGCAAACTGTCTGCTTCTGATGCCGGGAAGTGTATTTGATCCCCTGGGCAACCGGATGGGATACGGCGGCGGATTTTATGACCGCTATCTGGCAGACAGGGAAGCCTTAAGACTTCGCAGTATTGCTGTCGGGTTCCGCTGCCAGCAGGTCGAAAGTGTTCCTGTGGAAGAGACAGATGTAAAGCCCTATCAGGTGATTTTGGTATAAATCTTTGGTTTTGGAAAGGCGGGGAAGGAATGTCGGAACTTTTAGAACTGGGAAAAAATGCCTGCGATGCTAAATATGTATTGCAGAAGCTTACTACAGAAGAGAAAAACAAGGCGCTGCAGACAGCGGCAAATGATCTGTGTGAAAGACAGGAAGAGATCCTTGCAGCCAACGTACTGGATCTGGAAAACGGGAAAAACAACGGAATGAATCCGGGACTGCTGGATCGTCTGAAGCTTACCGGAGAGAGAATCGCGCAGATTGCAGAGGGCCTTCGGCAGATTGCGGCTCTTCCGGATTGCATCGGTGAGACCATGGAACATTTCGAACGTCCCAACGGACTGAAAATCGATAAAGTCAGAGTACCGTTAGGGGTTATCGGCATTATCTATGAGGCTCGTCCCAACGTGACGGCGGATGCCTTCGGATTGTGCTTTAAGACGGGAAATGCAGTGATCTTAAAGGGAGGCAGCGATGCCATTCATTCCAATATCGCTATTGTCAAAGTATTACAGGATGCACTGGAAGCCTGCAGTATGCCCAGGACTGCCGTACAGCTGATCGAAGATACGGATCGTGCGGTCACTGCGCAGTTTATGAAGATGAAGGAATATGTGGATGTGCTGATCCCAAGAGGCGGTGCGGGACTGATCCGCAGCGTGGTGGAGAACAGCACGATCCCCGTCATAGAGACCGGAACCGGCAACTGCCACGTCTATGTGGACAAGGATGCGGATGTGGATATGGCGGTAAAAATACTGATGAATGCCAAGACCCAGCGGATCGGTGTCTGCAATGCCTGTGAGTCTCTGGTGGTGCATCGTGCCGTCCGGGATAAGTTCCTTCCGAAGATGGCGGAAGCCCTGAAGACGAAGAACGTAGAACTGCGGGGAGACGAAAGCACCCGGGAGATCCTGCCGGACTGCATTCCCGCTACAGAAGAAGATTACGGTACGGAGTATCTGGATTATATTCTGTCTGTCAAGACTGTGGACAGCGTGGAAGAGGCCATTGCCCATGTCAACCGTTACAATACGAAGCATTCCGAATGTATCGTGACGGAAAATACGGAGACTGCAGAGAAATTTTTAAACGAAGTGGATGCAGCCTGTGTTTATGTCAATGCCTCCACAAGATTTACAGACGGTTTCGAGTTTGGATTTGGTGCAGAAATCGGTATCAGCACCCAGAAGCTGCATGCCAGAGGCCCCATGGGCCTGAAGGAGCTGACCTCCTATAAATACAAGATACATGGAAACGGTCAGATCCGCAGATAAGCACTTGCGACCCGCTACAGGCGGATAATCTGCGTATTCTCCGGCTAGATATTTTGTCCTGTATGCAAAGACATCTGTCGGAAATAACTATAGAGGAAGAGGAGAAGATTTATGAAAGAAGTAAATGGAAGTATTTGGCACACTATGAGCACCCAGAGAGTCACTCCCACAGATTTTGTCTGTGTCATCGAGATTTCCAAGGGCAGCAAGAACAAGTATGAACTGGACAAGGAGACAGGCCTTCTGATCCTGGATCGTATCCTGCATACCTCCACCCATTATCCTGCGAACTACGGTTTTATTCCCAGAACCTACGGTGATGACGGGGATCCGCTGGATGTACTGTTACTGTGCTCCGAGCCGGTACAGCCCATGACTTTGGTAAGAGCGTATCCTATCGGCGTGATCTCCATGCTAGACAACGGTAAAAATGACGAAAAGATCATTGCGGTTCCTTTCAATGATCCCAATTATAACTGCTACCATGATATTTCCGAACTGCCGGGTCATGTGGTGGATGAAATGGAGCATTTCTTCACGGTATACAAGGCACTGGAGAACAAGACTACCGCAGTCAATGAAAAGGGCAACAGAGAAGAAGCGATTGAAGTCATTAAAAAGTGTCTGGACAACTACATCGATACCTTTATCAAGAGTTGGTAAGCTGTTGATAATTGATTTTCAACAATCACAAAGCACCGTATTTCCCATGCAGTTCATTGGGGGATACGGTGTTTATTTCTATAAACTATTGAAAAAAATTGTCAAACCCCCTAGATTTTTTAAAGGAAATATGAGAGAATGAACACGACCATTATGATATTATTTTATCAATAGTATTATAAGTACATATTGAAAGGAGATTTCACATGATTTATTCAAAAGAAGTTGAAGAAATGTGTCCCGTTGCACAGGGCGTACATCATGGTTGTGCTCCCATTCCCGAAGAGGCAAAATGGGTGCAGGCAAAAGAAGTTAAGGATATTTCCGGTCTGACTCACGGTGTGGGCTGGTGTGCACCTCAGCAGGGTGCATGTAAGCTTACCCTGAACGTTAAGGAAGGCATCATCCAGGAGGCTCTGGTTGAGACCGTTGGATGTTCCGGTATGACCCACTCCGCAGCTATGGCTGCTGAGATTCTGCCCGGTCTGACCGTTATGGAAGCTTTAAATACTGACCTTGTATGTGATGCAATCAATACCGCTATGAGAGAGCTGTTCTTACAGATCGTATACGGACGTACCCAGAGTGCATTCTCTGAGGAAGGTCTGCCTGTCGGTGCAGGTCTGGAAGACCTCGGTAAGGGCTTAAGAAGCCAGGTTGGTACTATGTACGGTACTCTGAAGAAGGGTCCCCGTTATCTGGAGATGGCAGAAGGTTATGTAACCGGTATCGCTCTGGACAAGGATGATCAGATCATCGGTTACCAGTTCGTTAACCTTGGCAAGATGACTGACTTCATCAAGAAGGGTGACGATGCTAACACTGCATGGGAAAAGGCTAAGGGCCAGTACGGTCGTGTAGATGATGCAGTTAAGATCATCGATCCCAGAAAACAATAAGATACAGGAGGACAGAAAAAATGGCTTTATTTGAATCATATGAAAGACGTATTGATAAGATCAACGCTGTACTGAACAGCTATGGTATCTCCTCTATCGAAGAAGCAGAGAAGATCACGAAAGATGCTGGTCTGGATGTATACGATCAGGTTAAGAAGATCCAGCCCATCTGTTTTGAAAATGCTTGCTGGGCTTACACTGTAGGCGCTGCAATCGCAATCAAGAAAGGCTGCAGAAAGGCATCTGAAGCAGCAGCAGCAATTGGTGAAGGCTTACAGTCATTCTGTATTCCCGGTTCCGTTGCGGATACCCGTAAGGTAGGTCTTGGTCATGGTAACCTGGGCAAGATGTTACTGGAAGAGGATACCGACTGCTTCTGTTTCCTGGCTGGACATGAGTCCTTCGCAGCAGCAGAAGGTGCGATCGGTATCGCAGAGAAGGCTAACAAAGTTCGTCAGAAGCCTTTACGTGTTATCCTGAACGGTCTTGGTAAGGATGCTGCAAAGATCATTTCCCGTATCAACGGATTTACTTTTGTAGAGACCTCTTATGATCCTTACACCAATACCGTTACCGAGGTAGAGAGAATTGCTTACTCTGAGGGACTTCGTGCTAAGGTTAACTGCTACGGCGCTAACAGCGTTCCCGAAGGTGTAGCTATCATGTGGAAGGAGAACGTAGACGTATCCATCACCGGTAACTCTACCAATCCTACCAGATTCCAGCATCCCGTAGCTGGTACTTACAAGAAGGAGAGACTGGAAGCAGGCAAGAAGTACTTCTCCGTAGCTTCCGGCGGCGGTACCGGACGTACTCTGCATCCCGATAACATGGCTGCAGGTCCCGCTTCTTACGGTTTCACCGATACTCTGGGCCGTATGCACTCTGACGCGCAGTTCGCTGGTTCTTCCTCCGTACCTGCACACGTTGAGATGATGGGTCTGATCGGCATGGGCAACAACCCGATGGTAGGTGCTACCGTAGCTGTTGCTGTATCCATCGAAGAAGCTGCTAAGGCTGGTAAGTTCTAAAACATAAAATCAGATAAATCAAGGATTTCAAGGCTCCCGACATTGTTCGGGAGTCTTTTTTTCCACAAAATTACTTTGTAATCGAACATGCATTCTGCTATAATCATTTATAGAAAGTGTTTGAAAGGAGGCAGCAATGGAATCACAATCCCATACTTATATTGCCATGGATCTGAAGTCTTTTTATGCCTCCGTGGAGTGCGTTGACAGAGGGCTGGATCCTTTGAATACGAATCTGGTGGTGGCGGATGCTTCCCGGACGCAGAAGACCATCTGCCTGGCGGTATCTCCCTCTCTGAAATCCTATGGAATCCCGGGACGGGCAAGACTGTTCGAAGTGATCTCCAAAGTAAGAGAAGTAAATGCCATGCGGAAAGTGCGGTCCCCTGGCGGCAGATTTTTGGGAAAAAGCACCTTTGCGGATGAATTGCAGAGGCATCCGGAACTGGAAGTTGGTTTTGTGACCGCCACGCCCCGGATGGCGAGATATCTGGAATATAGTACCCAGATCTATAATATTTATTTGAAATATATCGCACCGGAAGATATTCATGTCTATTCTATTGATGAAGTGTTTCTGGATGTGACACAATACCTGAAGACCTATGGTATGACAGCGAGAGAACTAGCATCCAGAATTGCAACAGAGATTCTGGAGAAAAAAGGGCTGACCGCCACAGCAGGAATTGGAACCAATCTGTACCTGTGCAAGATTGCCATGGATATTGTAGCAAAGCATATGGAACCGGATGATAACGGAGTCCGGATCGCCGAATTGGATGAGATCAGCTATCGGGAACTTTTGTGGGATCACAGGCCGTTGACGGATTTCTGGAGAGTCGGCGCCGGATACCGCAAGAAGCTGGAAGCCGCCGGAATGTTTACCATGGGCGATGTGGCCAGATGCTCTATCGGAGGACCGGGAGATTACTATAACGAAGATTTGCTGTACCGGATGTTCGGCATCAATGCGGAGCTTTTGATCGATCATGCCTGGGGGTATGAGCCGGTGACCATGGACCTGATCAAATCCTATCGACCGGAGACTAACTGTATCAGCTCCGGTCAGGTACTGCATTGCGCCACGGATTTTATGCAGGCCAAGATCGTAGTCCGGGAAATGGCAGAACAGCTGGCAATGGATCTGGTGGAAAAAAAGCTGGTCACAGATCAGATCGTGCTGACTGTTGGCTATGATATTGACAACCTGAAGATTCCGGAGATCGCAGATCATTATCATGGTGAAATCACGGTAGATCGTTATGGCAGAAGCGTGCCGAAGCATGCCCACGGCACTGGAAACCTTGATGCAATGACTGCGTCAGTCAGCAGGATTACAGAGACAACAATGGGATTATATGAACGGATTGTAGATCCCATGCTGCTGACCAGAAGAATCACTCTGGTGGCCAATCATCTAAAGGATGCGGACAGCGTAAAGGAAGAGCCGTTCTACGAACAGCTGGATTTATTCTCCGGAGGCTTTTTGCAAACGGGGCAGAAAGAAACTTCCCGGGAAACAAAGCAGCTGGAAAAGGAACGGCTGGAAAAAGAAAAACACTTGCAGGAAGCAATGCTAAACGTAAAATCAAAGTATGGAAAGAATGCGATTCTGAAGGCTGCCGATCTGCAGGAGGGAGCCACAACCATAGACAGGAACCGTCAGATTGGCGGACATAAGGCATAATATTTATCGGACCACAAAATCCGATAACAGGAAAAGGGTAAAAAGATGAATGAAAAATATAAGGACATGCTCCATCTGCCTCACCCGGTGTCAGCCACCCATCCCCGAATGGCTTTACAGGACCGTGCTGCACAGTTTTCACCGTTTGCAGCATTGGCGGGATATGATGACGCTCTGAGAGAAACGGCCCGCCGGACAGACCGTTTTGTGGAACTGGATGAGGACAGGAAGCAGGAGATCGACCGCCAGATTTCTTATTTGCAACAGCATCTGCTGGACACAGTGCCGGTGAAAATTATTTATTTTGTGCCGGATGAGAAAAAGGACGGCGGCAGTTATACTGCCGTAGAAGGCTGTGTACGCAAAATCGATGAAAACACAAAAAGCCTTCGGATACAGGGAACAGAAATTCCGGTAGAGAGGATCTACGGGATCGATTTTCTGTAGTTACATTGTAAATAGTTCAGAGAAATGCTAAAATATTACCAATAGCATTTTGTGAACAAGAATGGAAAGGAATTTCTGACAATGAAGAAAAAATGTATCAGTACAGCAACACTGTCAGTGCTTTTGCTTGTACTGTTTCTTCCTGTTTTCTATTATATAGTATTCTACGGGACCAATATGAACTACAACGAAATGCATAAGATCATTACCGTGGAGGGAAATAAAGTACTATCCCTGTGCGCGGTGATCGGAGTGGCTGTACTGGGGGCAGCGTACTATTTTCTGCGAAAGATTCCTTACACCGGACGCATAGCAGTCTGGTTTACCGGGATCACACTGGCAGTCTGTATTCTGTTCTGTCTTGTGAATATAAAAATATCCAAATGCATTGCATTTTACGGTGGCTGGGATTGCGGCATGGTGGCCAATTCCGCCCGCTGGCTTTATGAGGGCCAGACACTGGGGTATGACGATTACTATACGATCTACAGTAATAATATTCCCGTTACATGGCTTTTGTATCAGTTGTATTCTTTTGCCTCAGGACTTAAGGGGTATCCCTACAATCCGGAATTTATCTGGATCCAGTTCCAGTGCGTCATGCTGTCACTGGCGGTATTCTGTTCGGTACTTCTGGTCCTTCAGGTCAGCAGGAACCTTGGAATTTCCGTGATTGCCCTGGTCTTTCAGAGCATCTTTCTGGGAATCTCTCCCTGGAAGATCATTCCCTATACGGACGGAAGCACCATTGCCATGCCGATCCTGATTCTTCTACTGTATTCATTGTTCCGGAAGAATGGGAGAAAACGGAAATACCTTTTATGGTTTTTGATAATGTTTCTGGGGTGCCTTGGCGGAATCATGAAAGCCACCTGCTATGTCACATTGATTGCGGTAGTACTGGTGGATCTGGTATGGTCCGCCTGGGAAGAGGTGCCAATGCGTAAGCGGCTGCAGAAGATCGGCTTAAAAATCTTGCTTCTGATAGCGGCTTTCGGACTTGGGGCTTTCTGTAAGCAGGGAATCTACTGTTCCGTACAGTATGATTATAATGCGGATATGGAGATCGGCTGGAGTAATTATATGTATAACGGCCTCAATGAGGATACTACCGGGGCCTGTTCCGGAGAGGGACTTGAGATCGTACGATCTTTTGCTGGTACGGATAAAAATACCCGGATACAATATGAGATGGAAGGAATCCGCAAAAGAATCGGTGATCGTGGTATTTGGGGTACAATCCGGTTCTGGCTGCGTAAGCAGGTCATGAATTTTAACGACGGGACGTTCAGCTGGTATCAGGAAGGGTATTTTCAGGCGTGGGAATATCCGTTGAACATAGACAGCTCCGGGAAAGAACCTCTGAGGGCTTTTTACTGGCAGGACGGCAGCAATTATATCTGGTTTACAACGATCAGCCAGGGATTATGGCTTTTTGTACTGTTGGGAGTCATAACAGAGGCTGGTATGCTTTTGTGGACGGCGGTGTCAACAATCCGCAGACCCAAATACCGAACAGAAGAGAACCTGTCTGACCGGCTGTGTCTTTCTACTGTGATGATCGTTACATTTATCGGTATGTTTTTATTTGTTATGTTATTCGAGGCAAGAGCCAGATATCTATATAATACCATTCCGGTATTCTCTGTCATGGCAGTTTTTGGATATTACGAATTGTATCGGAAATTATTCATATTTTGTGACAAAAGGCGGAAATAACTTCGCTTTCCGGTAGAAATTGCACGTTATGAGAGCCTATAATGTGAAAATAGCACTGGTAAAATATACAAACATCCTGTATAATGTACAGTAATGACTGAGAAATGAGTCAGGAACAAAAAAGAGGGAGGAAGAATAAATGTACTTTTGTAAGAATTGCGGCGAGCCTTATATGACAGACGAAGCTGTAATGTGCGTAAAGTGCGGTGTGGCCAAGGGACAGGGGAATAATTACTGCCATAACTGCGGTAAGCCTTTAGCTCCGGATGCAGCAGTATGTTTAAACTGTGGCGTAGCCAATAAGCAGGCACCGGCACCGGATGCAAAATCCAAACTGGTAGCCGGTCTGTTGGCAATTTTCCTTGGTACGTTCGGCGTACATAATTTCTATCTGGGCTATACCGGTAAGGCAGTTACCCAATTGGTACTTTCCATCGTGGGAATCCTTTTATGCTGTGTGGTAGTCGGCGTATTCATTGTTATGGGTGTAGGTATCTGGGGACTGGTAGAAGGTATCATGATCCTGACCGGCAAGATCGACACAGACGGCAAGGGTAATCCCCTGGCAGATTAATATCAGGCCTTTTCCAGGCCAGAAAGAGGAGAAAATGGACGGACAGAATTTTGAAAATGAAAACAATGTTACAGTAGATACTACTGCAACAGAAGTAAGCTCCGCAGCAGAAACTGTACAGGAGACCCCGGTAACAGAACAGCCTGTGAACAATTATCAGGATTATACCGCAAATGTACAGCCTCAGGCAGCTGCAACAGCTCCTGTACAGCAGCCGGAGAACAAAGAAAACAATGTACTGGCTATTGTCAGCCTGGTACTGGGTATCCTTTCCATCGTACTTGGATGCTGCACCGGATGGATCGGCGCACTGTTTGGAATCGGTGGTATCATTTGCGCAGTATTTGCCAACAAGCAGGGCAAGACCGGCCTGGCAAAGGCTGGACTGATCTGTTCTATCATTGGTATTGTACTGGGAATTATCATTACAATCTTAGCTGCTGTATTTTCTGTAGCATTTATGAGTGAACTTGCAAACTACTACTAAAAACCAGCGGAGTCTGGAAGATCAGCTTTATATTGCAGGATGGATATTTCTGCTGGCCGGAAGCATCGGAAGCTTTCTGTATCTTCATATAATCGTTCCGAGACTGCAGGGATATACCTGCGTGGTCTATCGATTATTTGGGATTTACTGTCCCGGCTGTGGTGGAACGAGAGCGGTAAGTGCACTGCTTACTGGACATCCGCTACTGGCCACCTGGTATCATCCACTGGTTACGTATACTGTTGTTATCTTTGGAGGTTTTATGCTAAGTCAGACCCTTGCCAGATTACATATTGGCAGGATCAAAGGCTGGCGCTTTCATGAATGGCATCTGTATGCGGCGGTAGGGATCATGATAGGGAACTTTATTCTGAAGAATATTTTGCTTCTGAAGTTTCACATTACATTATGACTGTATTTGCATTTTTTACATATACAGAATATTTTATCGCACAAAAGTGCAGAGGGAGAAAACATGAATAAAAAAACTACGGGTATCATTGCTTACATTACCTGGATCGGCTGGATCGTTGCTTTTTGCGCAGGTGACAAAGAGGGTGCTAAGTTCCATCTGAATCAGGCTCTGGTGATTCTGATCGGTCAGATCGTTGCAGCAGTAATCAACTACATTCCTTACGTAGGTGGTATTGTTGGCACTATCCTGAGCATTTTCCTGTTCGTATGCTGGCTCATGGGTCTGATTTATGCTTGCCAGGAGCAGGAGAAGGAAGTTCCCCTGATTGGTCAGATCAAGATTTTAAAATAATAAAAATGACAATAAGTCATAAAAAGAATCCCCGATGTTCATTGCATTGGGGATTCTTTTTATGGGTGCGCCTGGCAGCGCACGTTTCTGTGATTATTAAAAAAATGTAACTATTCTGCAGCAGAAGCAGCCGCTGTTTCCTCTGCAGTGGTCAGATTCACATCTTCGGGCTGTTCACCGTGCAGGAAAGTGATGATGATCTGGATCCGCTTGTAAGCTCTGGCATAATTTTCCTTTGCATAGTCTGCGGTCAGCTGATTGTAACCACCGTTATCATAGGCATCGTGGTAACTCTCTACCGCAGTGGTCATATATTCGCTTGCTTCATCGGCAAGAGATTCCAGATAATCAAATTCAGTAGGAAAATCCAACGCTGCAAAATCCTGAAAAGCACTGTCCAGCTGATCCAGATAACCGAGAAGTTCATCGGTGGCATTTTCGGATGTCGCGTCTACGTTGTTGATCTCGGTATCTATATCGGAGATCTCGGTACAAAAAGAATCTATTTCCTCCTTAAACTGTGTCAGCGCAGGATCCTTTCCGCAGGCGGTAAGCGTAAGTGCGGTCAGCAGTCCGGCCGTAAGGGCAAGTATTTTTTTCTTCAAAATTATATCCTCCAAATCATTTGATCCATCTAAAAATTTATCATATTCTGCAGTTTTACGCAACCTTATAATGTTAAAACGTCCCCTTTACGAATAAAAGGACATTGTGGTATGATTAAAAGAATCAAGATACAGGAAAAGAGAACTATGACAAGAGAAGAATTTATTACGTTAAGTAAAGACCATATTTTATATCTGGACGGCGCTACAGGATCCAATCTGGTGAAGGCAGGAATGCCTTCCGGCGTCTGCCCGGAGCAGTGGATCCTGGAGCATCAGGATGTCATGCTGCAATTACAGAAGGATTACGTGCAGGCGGGAACCAATATCCTGTATGCCTCTACCTTTACCGCCAATCGCGTCAAACTGGCAGAATATCATCTGGAAAAAAATATGACTTCCATGATTCGTGATCTGGTGGCTATTTCGAAGAAAGCGGCAGAGAGTACTCCGGGACATCCGGTTTATGTGGCCGGTGATCTCACAATGACTGGTGAACAGTTAAAGCCCATGGGAAAAATGGAGCTGGAAACACTGATCGATATTTATAAAGAGCAGATTCTTTGTCTGGTGGATGCCGGGGCGGATCTTCTGGTGGTGGAGACCATGATGAGCCTGGCGGAGACCAGAGCGGCACTGATCGCGGCGAAAGAAGTCTGTGATTTGCCGGTAATCGCTACACTGACCTTTGAAGCGGATGGAAGAACTTTGTTCGGTACGGATGCGAAAACGGCGGCCATTGTGTTGGAAAGCCTGGGGGCCAGTGCTATCGGTGCCAACTGTTCCACAGGTCCGGCTCAGATGGAGAGCATTATTTCGGAGATGGTATCCCATACCAGAATTCCTGTAATTGCAAAACCCAATGCCGGACTTCCTTTTCTGGATGAAAACGGAACTACCTGCTACAACATGGAAGCAGAAGAGTTTGCAGAAGAGATGGAAGTACTGGTCAATGCCGGAGCTACGATTCTTGGCGGCTGTTGTGGTACCACTCCGGAATTCATAAGACAGATCCATGAACGATTTGGTACAGATGCGAAGGTTGCAGCATCCCGAAGACCGGATGGAATTCGGTATCTGACCTCCGAACGTATTACCCACAGCTTTGGTCTGGATGACGGCTTTTTCGTTGTGGGAGAACGTATCAATCCTACCGGCAAGAAAGCACTTCAGGCACAGCTTCGTGAGGGCAGCTTTGAAAAGGTGATACAGTTTGCCGAAGAACAGGAAGCCTGCGGTGCCAAGGTACTGGATATCAATATGGGCATGAGCGGTATCGACGAGAAAGCCAGCATGCTTCGGGCTCTGGAGGAAGTCAGCGGTGTCACGAACCTGCCTCTTTCCCTGGATTCCAGCTACGTGGAAGTCTTAGAAGCTGCACTGCGTAATTATCCCGGACGTGCTCTGGTCAATTCTGTATCTCTGGAGACGGAAAAATTTGAAAAACTACTTCCCATTGTAGCCAAATACGGTGCTATGTTTATCCTGCTCCCTTTGTCGGATGCGGGACTGCCCAAGGATATAGAAGAGAAGAAAGAGATTATTCACAAGATTTATGACCGGGCACTTTCTCTGGGAATGTGCAAAGAAGATATCGTGGTGGACGGTCTGGTGGCAACGGTAGGTGCCAATCCGAAAGCTGCACTGGAAACGTTGGAAACCATCCGCTATTGCAAAGAGAACGGTTTTGCCACGATCTGCGGTCTGTCCAACATTTCCTTCGCCATGCCGGAGAGAAGTTTTGTTAATACCGCATTCCTGACGCTGGCAATTCAGGCGGGACTGACCATGGCTATTGCCAATCCTTCCCAGGAACTTCTGATGAGCTGTGCTTTGGCTGCGGATCTGCTGTTGAACAAAGAAGAAGCCGCTCTTCGCTATATCGAGTACGCCGGTGGCGTCAGGGAGCGCAGAGAAGAGAAAGAAGCGGAACTGGCAAAAAAACTGGCACTGCTGGAAAATCAGGGAACAACCGCCAAGACAGGCACTGCCGGCAATGCCGCCAAAGAAACGACTGCTGATAACGGTCCGCAGATCAATGAAATGCAGGACAAGCTGAAGACGGCGGTACTGAAAGGCAACCGTAACGGCATTGTAAAGATCACGAAGGAAGCATTGGAAAGCGGAGAGAAACCTGCGGAGCTATTGAATCAGGTACTGCTTCCTGCCATTAATCAGGTAGGTGAATTCTTTGATCAGGGCAAGTATTTTCTGCCGCAGCTGATTGCCAGTGCGGAAGCCATGAAGAATTCCATCGAGGTGCTGGAACCGTTGCTGCAGACCGGAGGTACCGGAGAAGAAATGCCGGTGGTGGTCATTGCCACGGTGGAAGGAGATATCCATGATATCGGCAAGAATCTGGTGGCACTGATGTTAAAAAACCACGGATTCCATGTGATCGATCTGGGCAAGGATGTGCCGCAGGCGAAAATTCTGGAGTCGGCGAAAGAACATCATGCGGAATTTATTGCCCTGTCAGCACTGATGACCACCACCATGCAGAGAATGCGGGAGATCGTGGCAGCCGCAAAAGAAGAAGGCATCACCGCCAAGATCATCATCGGCGGCGCTGTCATTACGCAGGAATATGCGGATGAGATCGGTGCCGACGGCTATTCCAAGGATGCGGCGGATGCCGTGAAACTGGCCAAAAGCCTGATGTAGAAGAGTCTGAAACAACAGAAATAATGGAGTATAGATAAAGGAGCAAAGCAAAATGATTGGAGCAGATGCGATTATTAAATGTCTGGAAGCAGAGGGGGTAAGTACTGTTTTCGGATATCCCGGTGTTGCCATATGTCCTTTTTTCAACAGCATTCTGGATTCTGACATCAAAACGGTGTTGATCCGTACAGAACAGAACGCGGCCCATGCGGCCAGCGGTGTTGCCCGTATGACCGGAAGACCCGGGGTATGTGCGGTGACCTCCGGCCCCGGTGCCACCAATGTGATCACCGGTATTGCCACGGCATTTGCTGACAGTATCCCCATGATCTGCATTACCGGTCAGGTCAACAGTGAACTGCTGGGCAGTGATGTGTTCCAGGAGGCGGATATTACCGGCGCCGTGGAATCTTTTGTAAAATACAGCTATCTGGTGAAAAATGTAAATGATATTCCCAGAGTGTTCAAGGAAGCATTTTATATTGCCAATACCGGTAGAAAAGGGCCGGTATTGATCGATATTCCCATTGATATCCAGAATGCAACGATCAAAAATTTCCATTATCCGGAAGAAGTGAATCTACGTACCTACAAGCCTACCGTCAAAGGACATGCCGTGCAGATCAAGAAGGTTATCAAAGAGCTGGAGCGGGCGAAACGTCCCATTATCTGTGCCGGAGGAGGAGTCCTGCTCAGTGAGGCCGAGGAGGAGCTGCGCAGCTTTGCGGAAGAACACGGTATTCCCGTGGTGTCCACCATGATGGGTATCGGTGTTATGCCTACCGAACATCCGCTTTATTATGGAATGGTGGGCAATAACGGTAAGACTTATGCCAACCGTGCCATGAACGAATCGGATCTGCTGATCATGGTGGGAGCCAGAGTGGCAGATCGCGCGGTCAGTCAGCCGGATCTCATCACAAGAAACAAAGTGCTGGTGCACATTGACGTGGATCCTGCGGAGATCGGCAAAAATGCGGGTCCTTCCATTCCACTGGTAGGTGATGCAAAACACATCTTCCAGGATTTTCAGAAAGAAGAATTTGACTGTAACTACGAGGAATGGCTCACTACATTGAATGAATATCGTTCTACCATGGAGAAGAAGAGAACCCCCAATCCCGATTATGTGGATCCTGCAGCATTTATCACAAGACTTTCCGAGAAGATGCAGGAGGACGGTATCTATGTGGCGGACGTGGGACAGAATCAGATCTGGTCCTGTGGCTATCACATTGTGAAAAAAGGCAAATTCCTGACCTCCGGCGGTATGGGAACCATGGGTTATTCTATTCCGGCAGCCATGGGAGCCAAGACAGCGGCCATGGATAAGCAGGTTATTGCGGTATGCGGTGACGGTTCCTTTCAGATGTCCATGATGGAGCTGGCTACGATCAGACAGCACAATATCCCGGTAAAGATCATCGTGCTAAAGAACAATTATCTGGGTATGGTAAGGGAATACCAGCATTATACCTACAAAGATCATTATTCTGTCGTGGATCTGTCCGGAAGCCCGAATCTGGAGAAATTATCTGCGGCCTATGATATTCCGTATCTGCGATTGAACAACATGGAACACGTGGATGAGATTCTGGACGCTTTTCTGGCGGAAGACAATACCATGCTGTTAGAATGTCTGATCGATCCGATGGATCTGGTAAAATAACGGAAGGGAGCTGTACTTAAAATGAAGAGAATATATTCCGTATTGGTAGAGAACCGTTCCGGTGTTCTGTGCAAGGTAGCCGGTCTGTTCTCCAGAAGATGTTTTAATATTGACAGCCTTGCCGTGGGAGAGACCGATGACCATGCAGTTTCCTGTATGACCATTGTAAGCTCCGGTGATGAGCGTACCCTAGAGCAGATTGAAAAGCAGCTGAATAAGAAACTGGATGTCATCAAAGTGAAGACTTTGTCCCAGGAACAGTGCTATACCCGGGAATTAATGTTATTAAAAGTTAAATATAACAAGAATAATCGTAGGGATATTATAGAAATCTGTGACATTATGAAAACAGAGATCGTAGATATGTCAAAACACTTTATGATGCTGCAGATTTGCGATGCTCCGGAGAAAATCGACACTCTGATCAAGATGCTTCAGACCATCAGTATTGTGGAAGTAGCTCGAACAGGAACCTTGGCATTATCAAAATGCACGGAAAATGATGATTAAAATACATCAATCATAATGTTAAATTCACTAATTGACATTCTGTAGTCATCTTGCTATATTAAGAATACAGTTGCTGCTCCGTCAGGGAGGACGGCTGTAGAAATACGAAAGGTATGGTAGATATTCATGCAGAAAAAAGTATTTCAGCTGTTGGTTGACAACACTTCAGGTGTGTTGAGCCGTATTGCCGGATTGTTTTCCCGTCGCGGTTACAACATCGAAAGTATTACGGCAGGTGTGACCGCCGATCCCCGTTTTACCAGAATCACCATTGTGACATCGGGAGATGACGATATTCTGGAACAGATCGAGAAGCAGGTGGGAAAGCTTGTGGATGTCCGGGATATTAAGGAACTGGACCCGGATGACAGCGTGTACCGCGAACTGGTACTGGTCAAGGTGAAAGTAGATCCCGAAAAGCGTCTGGAGATTCGCCAGGGGGTAGAATTCCTTGCCAACAATTTCCGTGCGAAGATCATTGATGTAGGTGCGGAGAATCTGATCGTTGAATTTACCGGTAATCACAGCAAGGTCAATGCGCTGATCCAGCGTTTTACGGAAGAGTACGAAGTACTGGAGCTTGCCAGAACCGGTATCACAGGTCTGGGAAGAGGTATCGAGAACGTTACCTATATTGAAGATTGAGGACTGACAGGCGTAAGACCTCACACTTTATGTTAGCTCTAGGGAAGATCCCTATCAGTTATAAATTTTATGTCTCATAACGGAGGAGAAGAAAATGGCTAAGATTTTTTATCAGGAAGATTGTAATCTCTCTTTATTAGAGGGTAAGACTATCGCAATTATCGGCTACGGCAGCCAGGGTCATGCACATGCACTGAACCTGAAGGATTCCGGATGTCATGTTATCATCGGTCTGTACGAGGGCTCCAAGTCCTGGGCAAAGGCTGAGGCACAGGGGTTCGAAGTATTCACCGCTGCAGAAGCTGCAAAGCGTGCTGACATCATCATGATCCTGATCAATGATGAGAAGCAGGCTGATCTGTACAAGAACGACATCGAGCCCAACCTGGAAGAGGGCAATATGCTGATGTTCGCTCATGGTTTCAACATTCATTTCGGATGTATCGTACCTCCCAAGAACGTTGATGTTACCATGATCGCTCCCAAGGGACCCGGACATACCGTAAGAAGTGAGTATCAGGCTGGTAAGGGTGTTCCCTGTCTGATCGCTGTAGAGCAGGATGCAACCGGTAAGGCTCAGGATCTGGCACTGGCTTATGCACTGGGTATCGGCGGCGCAAGAGCAGGCGTTCTGGAGACCACTTTCAGAACCGAGACCGAGACCGATCTGTTCGGTGAGCAGGCAGTTCTGTGTGGCGGCGTATGTGCTCTGATGCAGGCTGGTTTCGAGACTCTGGTTGAGGCTGGTTACGATCCCAGAAATGCATACTTCGAGTGTATCCATGAGATGAAGCTGATCGTAGATCTGATCTACCAGAGTGGTTTCGCAGGCATGAGATATTCTATCTCCAACACCGCTGAGTATGGTGACTACATCACCGGCCCCAAGCTGATCACCGAGGAGACCAAGAAGACCATGAAGAAGATCCTGTCCGATATTCAGGATGGTACTTTTGCTAAGGAATTCCTGTTAGATATGTCTCCCGCAGGCAAGCAGGTTCACTTCAAGGCTATGAGAAAGCTTGCTGCTGAGCATCCTTCCGAGAAGGTCGGCGAAGAGATCCGTAAGCTTTACAGCTGGAACAACGAGAGTGATAAGCTGATCAACAACTAATCAACTGTAAAAAATCCAATGCTATGACAAAAGGGCTGTGTAAGAATGTAAAAGTTCTGACACAGCCTTGTTTTGACAAAAAATCAGTTGTTTTCAAAGGAAAACCGCAAAAACAAACTGGAAAATACATATTAATTGCGATAAAATGAATAAGTAAGCCCGAAAAATAGAAACGTGGCATTGAAACATGAAACAGATCTGTGGACAGGAAAAGACATAAATGCGCAGATCACGGAAAGGCATGAAAAGCGGTATGAAAGATTTTGAAGCAAAAACCTCTCCCAGGCAGAAAATGGATACCGAAAGCTGGTTTATCGAATGTTACCGGAACAATCAGGGGCATCCTCTGCGGACGTTAGTGCATCTGTACAAGGGAAATTATCATAAATTTGTTCTGGCAGTCATCTGCTTTTTTGCAAAGCATGCCTGCGTCTGGGTACTGCCGATCATTACGGCCAATATCATCAATGATGTGACATCCCACAACCCGGATACTTTTCGGAACATTATTTTTTACAGTATTCTGGAAGCAGGGCTGATCCTGCTGAACATTCCGATGAACTATCTGTATACTTCCTACAAGAGTCTGGCCACCCGCTATGCGGAGACGGGACTGAGGAAAGCATTGATCCGAAAGCTTCAGCAGTTATCCATTTCCTATCATGTGGAGACTCAGTCCGGGCGATTGCAGTCCAAGATCATGCGTGACGTGGAAGCGGTAGAGGGGCTTTCCACACAGTTATTTTTAAGCATTCTGAACATTGCGCTGAATATCGGTGTGGCGCTGGTGGTCACCATCAGCAAGAGCCGGATCGTATTTATCTTTTTCCTTTTGACCACACCGGTAGCAGCCATCACCATGGTCACTTTCCGGAATATCATGAAAAAACGGAATACTGAATTCCGTAAGGAAATGGAAGAGACTTCCGCCAGAGTCATGGAAATGGTGGAACTTGTGCCTGTGACTAGAGCACATGCCCTGGAGGACGAAGAAGTGGCAAAAATGAGCGGCCAGCTTTTTGCTGTGGCGGAAAAAGGCTACAAACTGGATCTGATCCAGGCATTGTTTGGCTCGGTGGGCTGGGCAGTATTCCAGATCTTCCAGGTGATCTGTCTGGCATTTACCGGATATCTGGCCATTGGCGGCAAAATTCAGGCAGGCGATATCACATTGTACCAGAGTTATTTTGCCACGGTAGTCAATCAGGTGTCCTCCATCGTCACCCTGCTGCCTACCATTGCCAAGGGTATTGAATCCGTCAATTCCATCGGTGAAGTATTGTTATCTGAAGATATCGAAGATAATGAGGGCAAGGAAAAACTGGAACAGGTGACCGGTACTTTTGATTTTGAGGACGTATGTTTCCATTATAAAAATAACGAACATAATGTATTGAACCATCTGAATCTTCATGTGAAATCGGGAGAGACTATTGCACTGGTGGGAGAATCCGGCGCCGGAAAGTCTACGATCCTGAATCTGGTCATTGGTTTTAATCAGGCGGAAAGCGGAAAAGTCCTGATCGATGGCAAGGATATCAGTAAGATCGATCTACGCACCTACCGAAAGCACCTGGCTGTAGTTCCCCAGACTTCGATCCTGTTCTCCGGAACGATCCGTGACAATATCACTTACGGTTGCGAAAATGTGTCGGAGGAAGAACTGCAGAAAGTGATCAAAGCTGCCAATCTGTCGGATCTGATCGCATCACTGCCTAAGGGTCTGGATACCATGGTGGGAGAGCACGGCGGCAAACTGTCTGGCGGTCAGAGACAGCGTATCTCCATTGCCAGAGCACTGATCCGGGATCCGAAGGTGATCGTACTGGATGAAGCCACCTCGGCTCTGGACAGTATTTCAGAAAAGCTGATCCAGCAGGCGCTGAACAATCTGACAGAAGGGCGTACCACCTTTATCGTGGCCCACAGACTGTCCACCATCCGGGATGCCGACAGGATCGCGGTCATTGCAGACGGTCGCTGCGCAGAGTACGGCACTTATGAAGAACTTATGGCTCTGCAGGGAGAATTTTATCAGTTGAAACAGATTCAGAGCTGATGGAAATCAGAAAACAGAAAAGTTGCTTGAAACATATGTTCGGCTATGGTATGATAAACATATCGTAGCCGATTTTTACAGGTTACTATTTGCAGGACAGGAAAGACGAGGACTTAGTATATATGTTTGCATATGTGAATGGCTTTTTGGAAGATGCCACGGTAGATAACGCTGTGATCGATGTCAACGGATTTGGCATCAATGTAAGGATTTCTGCGGATACAGCCTCCAGGCTGCCGGGAATCGGAGAAGAAGTTCGGCTTTACACTTATACCTATGTGAAGGAAGATGCTTTTTTACTATATGGTTTTCTCTCCCGAAGTGATCTGGAAATGTTCAAGCTGTGCATTACAGTCAGCGGAATCGGTCCAAAGGGAGCGCTGGCAATATTATCGGTCATGGATGCAGATGCTCTGCGGTTTGCCATTATGTCCGGGGATGCCAAGGCAATCTCCAGGGCCCCGGGAGTGGGAGCCCGGACGGCGCAGCGCCTGATTCTGGAATTAAAAGATAAGCTCTCCATTGATGATACACTGATCTCCAGAGAGATCGCCGCAGGCGGAGCCCAGGGAATCCTGACTGCCGGCAGCCTGCACATTGACAGTGAGAAGAAAAAGGAAGCCGTGGAAGCACTGGTGGCACTGGGATACGGACAGGCAGAGAGCCTCAAGGCTGTCAATGCCCTTGAGGATGTGGAGACCATGGATTCCGGCGCGATTCTGAAAGCTGCCCTGAAAAAATTGTTTTAAGGAACCGGATAAATTATGCCTAGAAGAATGATAGAGACAAATATCACAGAAGAAGATATCAAACTGGAAGGCTCTCTGCGGCCCCAGACACTGGATGACTATATCGGCCAGTCCAAGATCAAAGAGAACCTGAAGGTGTATATTACCGCAGCCAAGCAGCGCGGAGATGCACTGGACCATGTGTTGTTCTATGGACCTCCCGGACTGGGCAAGACCACGCTGGCAGGAATCATAGCCAACGAAATGGGTGTGCATATGAAGGTGACCAGTGGCCCTGCGATTGAAAAGCCCGGTGAAATGGCGGCGATCCTGAACAATCTGGAGGAGGGAGATCTGTTATTCGTGGATGAAATCCATCGGCTGAACCGTCAGGTGGAAGAGGTACTGTACCCGGCCATGGAGGATTACTGCATCGATATTATGATCGGAAAGGGTTCCAGTGCCAGATCTGTGCGTCTGGAGCTACCGAAATTCACTCTGGTGGGAGCGACCACCCGTGCCGGACTTCTGACTGCACCTCTGCGGGATCGTTTCGGCATGATCCATCATCTGGAATTTTATACCATAGAGGAATTACAGCAGATCATCATGCATTCCGCCCGGATCCTGGACGTGGAGATCGAACCGGCCGGAGCAAAGGAAATGGCCAGAAGAAGCCGCGGTACACCGAGACTGGCGAACCGGATCTTAAAACGTGTCCGTGACTTTGCACAGGTCAAATACGACGGGATCATTACCGAGGAGGTAGCCAGAACGGCATTGGATCTGATGGATGTCGATAAGATGGGACTGGACCATATCGACCGCAATATTTTGGTCACGATCATTGAGAAATTCGACGGAGGTCCCGTGGGTCTGGATACCCTGGCAGCTGCCATCGGTGAAGATGCCGGTACGATAGAGGATGTCTACGAACCCTATCTGATCAAGAACGGATTTCTGAACAGAACACCCAAAGGCCGTATAGTCACAGATCTTACCTATCATCATCTGGGACTGAATTGATACGTGCAGCTTACGAAATTTTACTTGCCACCCTATACATTCTGATATATAATAAATCTTGTATTATATTTTTGCGTAAATGGCATATATTGTGTTTTTCAAAAGAGTGTTAAGAGGGGTGTTGAGATGTCACCTAAGACAGATACAGAAGTGATCATAGGCGGAAAAGTATTTACTTTAAGCGGCTATGAAAGTGAAGATTATATGCAGAAAATTGCTTCCTACATCAACGGAAAGATTACCGAATACGGGAAGCTGGACGGCTTTCGCAGACAACCTCTGGATAAGCAGAACATTCTGCTCCAGTTGAATATTGCAGATGATTATTTTAAAGCCAAGAAGCAGATCTCCATTCTGGAGGAAGAACTGCAGGGCAAGGAAAAAGAGCTTTATGATCTGAAGCATGAACTGATTTCAGCACAGATCAAACTGGAAAATGCAGAAAAGCAGGGGAAGGAACTGCAAAAGCAGTTAAATGAAGACGCCAAGAAGATTGTACGTCTGGAGACAGAATTAAAAGACAAATAAATTGATAGCTGTCCGTTTTCGGGCAGCTATTTGCTTATATGAATCGAATGCAATAGAGGAAATCTGAAATCTATGAAAGCAGCAAAAAAAGTAGAATTACTGGCACCTGCCGGAAATGCGGAAGCCTTTTACGGGGCTATCCATGCCGGTGCGGATGCTATATATCTGGGTGGCAGCCGTTTCGGGGCCAGAGCTTATGCGGAAAATTTTTCGGAAGAAGAACTGGTTGCCTGCATCCGGTATGCTCATCTTTTTCAGCGAAAAGTATATCTGACGGTAAACACACTGGTAAAAGAATCGGAATTTTCCGGACTGTATGAATATGTATTGCCCTATTACCGGGCCGGACTGGATGGGGTGATTGTCCAGGACATGGGAGTGTTTGCATATCTCAGAGAACATTTTCCCAGGATGGAACTCCATGGAAGCACTCAGATGACCATTACAGGGGAGTATGGGGCAGCTTTTCTGAAGGAACAGGGGGCCTGTCGTGTAGTTCCCGCCAGAGAGCTGAGCCTTGCGGAGATCCGCAGGATCAAGGAAGTCACAGGGCTTGAGATCGAATGCTTTATCCATGGAGCCATGTGTTATTGCTATTCCGGACAGTGCCTGTTCAGCAGTATTCTGGGGGGCAGAAGTGGCAACAGAGGACGTTGTGCCCAGCCTTGTCGCCTGCCCTATACCACTGGAAAACATACGAAGGAATGTTATCCTTTAAGCCTGAAAGATATGTGTACCATTGAATATATTCCGGAGCTTCTGGAGGCAGGGATCGACTCCTTTAAGATCGAAGGCCGTATGAAGAAGCCGGAATATGCCGCCGGAGTTACGGCAATTTATCGCAAATATATTGACCGGTATTATGCGGATTCCAAAGCTCCTCAGAAGATTTCTGCGGCAGATATGCATACGCTTTCCTGCCTCTATATCCGCAGTGAGAGACAGGATGGTTATTATCACAAGCACAACGGCGGGGAGATGGTGACTCTGGACAGCCCGGCTTACAGCGGTAGTGATGAGACTTTGCTTCAGAATATCCGGAAGAAGCATCTGGAACACAGGCTGACCCTTCCGGTATCCATGCAGGCTGAATTTCTGACCGGGGAGACCGCAAAATTGTATTTGTGGACCGGAGAGAGTGCAGTCACCGTAGAAGGGAATGTGGTAGAAGAAGCTTCCCGACAGCCCATCACACAGGAAAATATAGCAAAACAGCTGGGGAAACTTGGCGACAGTCACTTCCATCTGGAGGACTCCCTCGGAATCCAGGTAAGTGACAATGCTTTCTACCCGTTAAAAGCTATCAACGAGTTACGCCGAAAGGGACTTTCCCTGCTGGAAGAGCAAGTGATCCTTGCAAACGGCTTCCCTTATGAGAGAACTTCCGAAAAAGCTCCGACACTGGCTGACGATGGTGATTTTCGGAAAAACGATAGTATAAAGTCTCAAAAATCCGATGAAAAATGGGCTATCACGATACGGACCCCGGAACAATGGCAGGGCTTTTGCAGTTCATCCTTCTGGAAAGATCCGGTCAGAACCGCCGGACAACTCAGACTCTATCTGGATGCGGATTTCCTGTTACAGGATCCGTCCGCTGCGGAGAAGATTTTGAGAAGCCTTACTGAAAAAGAGATCCAATCTGTGATCGCTCTGCCGAAGATCCTGCGCCTGCGGGATGGGCAGTATCTTGAAAAATTACGGAAATTGCTGCTGGAAAATCTGGCATATATAAATGGCTTTCAGGCAGCAAACATGGAACATATCGCGTTATTAAAACAATGGAATTTTACCGGAAAAGAAATCTATGGGGATCATAGTCTGTATCTCTGGAACCGGACCAGCCGGGATTTCTGGAAGGCATTCTTAGACGGCTATTGTCTGCCGTTGGAGCTGAATGCCGCAGAGCAGAGGGACATTCTGGATCCTGCGTTTCCTGCGGAAAAAGTAATATACGGCAGGATCCCTATGATGGTCACCGCCAACTGCGTGCAGAAGACCACTGACCGGTGTCAGCCGCAGGAGAATCCGAAGGCATTGGATCTGATCGACCGCTATCATAAAAGATTTCCGGTTCAGCGGAATTGTACCCACTGTTTTAATGTGATCTATAACAGTGTTCCGCTTTCCTTGCACAAGGAATTATGTAAATGGAGCGGCCTGGTGACCGGACGGCTGGATTTTACCACGGAAAATGAGACCGAGACTTTGGAAGTCCTGGAGTATTTTGCCGGTACCCGTAAGGAATTGCCCTATGGGGAATATACCACCGGTCATGAAAAACGTGGAGTAGAATAGACAGAAAGGTTTTGGATCCATGCAGGAATATGTGATTGAATTATCCAAATATTTTATCGCCTTTTTTATAGTGTTATATACGGCAAGCTGTTTTTATACCTTTCGGTATCCGGTGGGAGAGAAGCATCGTGGAGTATTTATTTTACAGGATCTTTTGATGTTTCTGGTGCAGGTCCTCTGTTTTCTGAACCTGTCCCTTGTCAGCGGAGATTTTCAGTATTTGTTTTTCTTTGCATTTATACTGATCTTTCTGTTTGCTACGATCACAATGGTATCGCTGATCTACGAGAATATTAACAGGCTTTTGCTGAATAATATGTGTATGCTTCTGGGAATCGGTCTTTGCATCGTATCGAGATTATCTTTTGACAAGGCCATCCGGCAATATGTGATTGTACTGGTATCTCTGATCTTTTCCCTGCTGGTTCCGTATCTGCTGGGAAAGATCCACTTTTTTAAGAAGATCACCTGGCTGTATGCCACGTTGGGAATTGCGCTGCTCAGTACGGTGCTGATCCTGGGAGAGGTGACCCATGGTTCCAAGATTTCATTTTCCCTGGGAGGAATCACGTTCCAGCCTTCGGAATTCGTCAAGATCCTGTTCCTGTTCTTTCTGGCGGGAGCGTTGTGGGAAAATGTCTCCTTCCAGAGAGTCGTTCTGACGGCGATCATTGCGGGAGCCCATGTGGTGATCCTGGTAGTATCCAAGGACCTGGGAAGTGCTTTGATCTTTTTCGTGGGCTTTGTTTTTGTGGTTTTTGCTGCCACAAGAAATTATCTGTATCTTCTGGCAGGACTTGTCGGCGGAGGTGCGGCTTCTTATCTGGCTTATCAGCTGTTTGATCATGTACGGGTCAGAGTACTGGCCTGGCAGGATCCCTGGAAATACATTGACAATAAAGGCTATCAGATCACCCAGTCATTATTTGCCATCGGCAGTGGAAGCTGGTTCGGCATGGGACTGTTAAAAGGTAATCCCACAGCGATTCCTTATGTGGAAGCGGACTTTATCTTTTCTTCCATCTGCGAGGAACTGGGCGTGATCTTCGGAATATGTCTGATCCTGATCTGTGTCAGCAGTTTTCTGGAAATGATGCGGGTGGCAGTATGCATTCATGACAGATTCTATCAGCTGATCGTATACGGCATCGGTATTATGTATATTTTCCAGATATTCCTGACCATTGGCGGCGGTACCAAGTTCATTCCACTGACCGGAGTGACACTTCCTTTCATCAGCTATGGAGGAAGTTCCGTCATGACGACCATGATCATGTTTTTCATTATACAGGGAATCTATATTCGCCTGCAGAAGGAAGGAGAGCGCAGAGGTGGCAGAAAATAAGGCGCAGAATACGCAGAAAAATACACAGAAAAAAGATGCCGACCGCAAAAAGGACGCCCGGAACAGAAAACGTATGGGCAACCAGCGGGAAATCTGGCTTTCTGCTGGAAGCATCGGTGTCCTGTTCTTGTGCCTGTTGGTCTATCTGGGTCATTTTGTGGCAACCAGCGAACAGGATATGATCAACAACAGTTATAATTCCCGTCAGCAGATTCTGCTGTCCCGCAATTACCGCGGATCCATTTATTCCAGGGATGGGGATGTTCTGGCAGAGACGATACTGGATGCGGATGAAGAGGAGACTCGAAACTATCCGTATAAGAATCTGTTTTCTCATATCGTAGGTTATTCCACCCAGGGACGCATGGGAGTGGAGGCTCTGGCCAATTACTATCTGATCAACACCAATACCTCCCTGAGCAATAAAGTGAAAAACGATACTGCCGGGAAAAAGAATCCCGGAGATAATGTATATACCACACTGGATGTCCATATCCAGCAGGTGGCCAACGACCAGCTGGATATTTACCGTGGTGCCATCATTGTAACGGAAGTGTCTACCGGCAAGATTCTGGCAATGGTGTCGCATCCCGATTTTGATCCGAATACCATTCCGGAGATCTGGGATGATCTGATCGACAATGATTCCAGTACAGTACTGTTGAACCGTGCCACCCAGGGACTTTATCCGCCCGGATCCACCTTCAAGATCGTAACGGCATTGGAATATATCCGGGAGAATCCCACCACGTATCAGAATTATTCTTATAATTGTAATGGTTCTTTCCGGGTGGGAGACAGCAAAATCAGTTGTTATCACGGTTCCAGTCACGGACAGGTCAGCTTTCAGAAGTCCTTTGCAAAATCCTGTAACTCGTCCTTTGCCAATATTGGAATGAGCCTGGACAGAGAGGCTTTTCAGGAGACTCTGAATGACCTTTTGTTCAATAAAGATCTGCCACTTACGCTGAATTATGCCAAAAGCTCGGCTATCGTCTCCGAAAGTACACCTTCCGCGGAAATGATGCAGACCTCCATCGGTCAGGGTAAGACCCAGATCACACCGATGCATCTGAATATGATCACCTGTGCCATTGCCAACGATGGTGTTCTGATGAAGCCCTATGTCATTGATCATGTGGAAAATGATGAAGGTACTGTGGTAAAAAGCTTTAAGGCATCGGAATACGGCCGTCTGATGACAGAGGACGAATCTGCGATTCTGAAACAGTTGATGACCGATGTTGTGGAAGAGGGAACTGCTTCCAAGTTAAGAGGTTTAAACTATACGGCTGCCGGTAAGACAGGTTCTGCGGAATACAATAATATCAAGGGTGACAGCCATGCCTGGTTTACCGGTTTTGCTCCCGCAGAAGACCCGGAAGTCTGTGTCACCATTATCGTAGAGGGTGCAGGAAGTGGCGGTGATTACGCAGTTCCCATTGCAAGACGTCTGTTTGATGCTTACTTCAACCAGAAAGAGTGATCGGAGGAGTCAAAAGAATCATGATAGAGGCTACCAGTTGCGGTGGCGTTGTGATCTTCCGTGGGAAGATCCTGCTGCTGTATAAGAACATTAAGAATAAATATGAAGGCTGGGTATTGCCGAAGGGTACCGTCGAAGCCGGGGAGACCCATGAGGAGACCGCACTCAGGGAAGTGCTGGAGGAAAGCGGTTCCAAGGCATACATTGTAGATTATATCGGCAGAAGCGAGTATTCTTTTACCGTACCGGAAGATGTGGTGGAGAAGGAAGTCCACTGGTATCTGATGGGAACGGACAGCTATTACAGCAAGCCCCAGAGAGAAGAGTATTTTGTGGATTCCGGCTTTTACAAATATCATGAAGCATACCATCTTCTGAAATTTGCCAATGAAAAGCAGATTCTGGAAAAAGCCTATGCGGATTATCAGGAACGAAAAAGGAATAATCAATGGAAAAATTGATTATTCCTGCTTTTCTGAAATATTTTTAAACATTCTTGACGATTTCCAGATCTGGTCTCTGCAAGAGATCTACAAATTCGTTTTTATCATTTTTTAAAATGGGACGGGAGTATTTGTTGGGATGAATGATCAGTACTTCCCAGATGCTTCCGTCATTCAGTTCCACGCTGGTTCCGATCTGGGCATCTGCAATACGTTTCATGATCGGCATCAATAATTCCACGTCATATTTATCCAGACTCTTTTCGAAATTCCCAAGAATCTGTAACGGTGTCAACGCATTACGGTAGGTTCTGGGAGACGCCATGGCAATATAGGCATCAATAATGGCAATATACCTTGCGAAGACATCAATTCTCTGTCCGGACATATGGTAAGGATAGCCGCTGCCATCGAGTCGTTCGTGATGCATGATCACAGCATTTTTCACATGCTCATTCAGATCCTGATTACGTACGGTGGTATAACCGACTACAGGATGAGTCTTGATAACTTTGAATTCTTCATCCGTCAGTTTGCCGGGCTTCCATAACAGTTCATAGGGCAGCTGCAGCTTGCCGATATCATAATAGAAACCGCAGAGAATCAGGGTATTTTTCTCTTCTTCGCTCATTCCCAGCCAGTCAGCGAAGGTCCCCGCCAGAAGAGCGGCATTCAGTCCCTGGGTATAGGTGAGTTCATCCTCACTGGGCATCAGATTGTACAGATAGTCTAACAGTACCGGGCCGGAAGTAATATAATAATACAATTCGTTGTAAATTGTCAGCAGAATAATATCCGCCGGTTTTCTTCCCATGATCAGCAGTTGTTTCATGGCTAATTTATATTGTCCCAAAAACAACGGATAAGCACGTTCGAATGCTTTGAAATTAGAATCAAAACGAATCTTGGCATAATGTGTAGTGGCGAAATCAACATCTTCCATTATGGTGACACATACCAGATTGTACCGTTTCAATTTCTCAATGATCTGCGGAGTGATGGAGGTTCCTGCAGGGTAGATCACACGATCCTGATCCAGAATGTCCTCCCCCAGGACCATATCCGGCTGTAACTCCATTTTAGTAATAACCTTCAAAGCTGTATCCTCCTCATTTGTACTAATTCAAGTATAAAATATCATACTAAAAAGTCAAGTAACAAAATTGTAATATAAAGGAAACTATGCTATACTAGGAGAAAAAGATTTAAGGAACTTGTGTATGGCAGGAAAGCTGAAGTTTGCGCAAAATCTCTATCTTGGAGAGGGCATCGCGCCGGAAAAACTGGATAAACTAAAAAAGAGGCTGAATAAAAAGCCTCTTCTGGCCAATGTATATCTGATCACTCCGGCCAGAAATCCCGCGGATCAGCTGGATATTTTTGATGCCAGACAGTTAGTACAGCCTCATTATAAGGACGAAGAATTTCTCGTTCTCGGTATGGCTTCCGGCTACGAGGATGCGCTGCAGCTGATCGAACGGATCTCCGGAGAGTGCCTGAAAGCCAGAGGGGACTGTAATCTGCGGGAGTATTTACTATGTTGACGATTCTTTTTAAAATATTGAGTATTCTTGGGATCGTGTTTCTGATCCTGTTGGGAATCGCACTGGTGGTAATTCTCCTGGTTCTGTTCTTTCCGATTTCTTACAAAGCTGCCGGAAAGCGGACGGCAGAGGAATTCTTTATCACCGCGAGAGTAAAATGGCTGTTCGGTCTATTGCGGATGAACTGCGATTATCCTGATCCCGGGAAAATTTGCGTAAAGTTTTTATTCTTTACGCTATATGATTCTTCCGTAGAGAAGCCGGAGAAAACAGACCGGACATCGACGGAAACGACAGGGAACGAGAAAACACCCGCTTCTGCGGAGCAGACAACAGAAGAACATACCCCGGAATCTGTCGGGACGCCTAAGCTGATCGAAGCAGAAGATCCCACGGCATTCTCGGCAACGGCCGCAGATGTTGAGTCTGCTGCGGAAAGGGAGGATTCCAGAATCCCGGAACCGGGAACGCCGGAGCCAGCGGGAGAAGCTCCCGGGAAGACTACGGATCGTCTGTACGCATTTTTTACAAGAATCCGGTACACAGTCCGAAAGATTTGTGATAAAATCAAAAATATTCTGGAAAACATTGCATTTTACAAGAACCTGTGGAATGACCCGGATACCCAGGGAATTTTGAAACATGCCGGGAAACGTTTCGGACATATCTGGAAGCGGCTGCGCCCGAGAAAGCTTACGGTCAATGCCACGGTCGGCACCGGTTCTCCGGATACTACGGGATATCTGTATGGTATCTACGGAATGGTGCTTCCGAAGCTGGGAAAGGGGATCTGCATTACCCCGGATTTTGAACAGGCGATTCTGGAAGGGGATTTCAAGGCTTCCGGACATTTTACCGCGGCCTGTGTATTATTCCATTCCGTCCGACTGCTTTTAGATCGGCGATTACGGGAATTGTTGCATAAAATCAGACAATATCAGAAGACACAGAAAAAATAACAGTGTAAAACAGGAGGTTTGTTATGGCAGACAAAGAGAATCAGTTTCAGGGCGTTGTAGAATCCCTGTTGAAGGGTATGGATACCGTGTTATCCACTAAAACCGTAGTCGGTGAGGCTACAAAGATCGGCGATACGATCATCCTGCCACTTGTGGATGTCACCTTTGGTGTCGGTGCCGGAGCCGGCAATAATTCCGAGAAAAAATCCGCATCCGGAGCCGGAGGCTTAGGCGGTAAGATGACCCCCAGTGCGGTTCTGGTCATCAAAAACGGTTCCACCAAGCTGGTAAATATCAAGAATCAGGATACAGTCACCAAGATTCTGGATATGATTCCCGATATCGTAGATAAATTTACCCAGCCGAAGGAAAAAGAAGAAATGTCCGATGCGGAAGTGGTAGATATCGCATTTCCTGAAGAGGAAGAGAAAACTACAGAAGACAAGTAATATTTAAAATACTCTGCATATAATAAAGTGAGAACAGTCTGGATCCGTTTGATAGATGAAGAAGATCATTGGTCTGATACTCTTTTTTGTGGCTGTCGGCATGCTGCTCATGCTTGTGATCCATAACCGTTTTATCGGCTTGATCATGGTAGCACTTTTATTATTTGCAGGGTATTATCTTTTCTGTGGTTGCGAGTAAGAGGGTGCAGTATGATTGATTGGGAAGAGGTCATTAAGGCAGAGAGTACCGAAGAACTGAAAGAAATAAAACTGTGGCTTTTCCAGGAAAATATGCGTCTGAAACAGGAACGCTCAGAGCTGGAGCAGGAGCGTACGGAACTGGAACAGGCCAGGAACAAATTTCTGGATGAGCGGGTGAAACTGCGGGACGAGCTGGATGAATTAAACCGCCGTACAATCATGGAACGGAAACGGCTGAAGGAAGAGAATCTGTTTTTTGAGAAGAAAATGGCCATTTTACAGGAGGGGTTCCGACAGCTGGAAGAAGACCGGAAGAAGTTCGAACAGGAACGGCAGATACTCATAGAGGAAGCCAGAGAACAGCAGGCCACAGGGCAGGCTCCCGGAGAAGGCAGTTTTACAGCGGTACAGCTTTTATTCCGGGGAGTCAATAATCCGCTGGCTTTACGGAAGAGATACCGGGATCTGATCAAGATCTTTCATCCGGACAACCTGTTCGGTGACGGTGAACTGGCCGGACAGATCAACAAGGAATATCTGAAACGGAAACAGGAAGAGCGGTTCTGGTAACTGCATGGAAAATTACAAGCAAAAAACTAAGCCAGAAATGATGAATTTCATTTCTGGCTTTTTAAAATCCAATATTATCGCAGAAGATTAAGCTCTTTCAACTTTACCAGATTTTAAGCAGCTGGTGCAGACATGCATTCTTCTAGCTCCGCCGTTAACCTTGCACTTAACGCTCTTAACATTAGAGTTCCAAATTGCGTTGCTTCTTCTATGAGAATGGCTTACGTTGTTACCAAAATGAACGCCCTTACCGCAAATATCACATTTAGCCATCTTGACACCTCCTCGATCTAACGCGCATCTTACGCTTACTTTTAAACAAATTTTTTCAATAAAATACATGTGAAATGCTCACAACATTGATATATTAACAGAAAACCAAAATAAAAGCAAGCAAAAAATATTTATTTTTTTTATTTTCTTGTTTCTTTTTCAAAGGAAAGCTGTTAAAATACATTTATATATATCTGAACTGTAGATTTTCAGGCAGACATATCGGAAGAAACAAGTGATCCGAATATGAAGGAGGTTCTATATGAAAGGTTCTTCTATGAATACCCATATGGGAAATATTGTCATTGATAATGAAGTCATTGCACAGTATGCCGGCAGCGTGGCGGTAGAGTGCTTTGGTATCGTAGGTATGGCCGGAGTCAGCATGAAGGATGGTCTGGTAAAGCTGCTTAAGATGGACAGCATCACCAGAGGCATCAATGTGTCCCTGGACAACAATAAACTGGTTCTGGACTTCCACGTGATCGTAGCTTACGGCGTCAGCATTCTGGCTGTCACCGACAATCTGATCAGCAACGTAAAATACAAAGTGGAAGAGTTTACCGGTATTGAGATCAAAAAGATCAACATCTTTGTTGAAGGTGTAAGAGTGATTGATTAAGGAGGAAGTAATTGTGGCTTTACAACAAATCGACGCTAAGATGCTTTCCAAGATGTTCTTAGCCGGCGCCAAGAATTTAGAGAATAAAAAGGAATGGATCAACGAACTGAACGTATTCCCCGTTCCTGACGGAGATACCGGAACCAATATGACCATGACGATCATGTCTGCTGCAAGAGAAGTGTCCGCACTGGGCGAGGATGCAGATATGGCTGCCCTGTGCAAGGCTATTTCCAGCGGTTCCCTGCGTGGTGCCAGAGGTAACTCCGGTGTTATCCTGTCCCAGCTGTTCCGTGGCTTTACCAAGAGCATCAAGGAAGAGCAGGTTCTGGATATTCCTGTTCTGACCCGTGCATTTGATAAAGCGGTGGAGACCGCATACAAGGCTGTTATGAAGCCGAAGGAAGGTACGATCCTTACGGTAGCAAGAGGTGCTTCCGATAAGGCAAAGGAGCTGTGTGAAGATGGTGCAGAGGATCTGGAGCAGTTTTTAGGATCTGTGATCGAACATGCCCGTTACGTACTGAGCCAGACGCCTGAGATGCTGCCCGTATTAAAGCAGGCAGGCGTAGTGGATTCCGGCGGACAGGGTCTGGTAGAAGTTTTAAGTGGTGCGTATGACGCATTCTTAGGTAAGGAGATCGATCTGACCGTAGCTCCCGCAGCTACTGCGAAGGCAGAGGATACCAAGAGTTCTCTGGAAGTACAGGCAGAGGCAGAGATCAAGTTCGGTTATTGCACCGAATTCATCATTCTGTTAAATAAGCCTTTCAACGTAAAAGCAGAGATGGATTTCAAGGCATTTTTAGAGTCCATTGGTGATTCTATCGTATGTGTTGCGGATGACGATGTGGTCAAGGTACATGTACATACCAATGATCCCGGTCTGGCTATCCAGAAGGCATTGAAGTATGGTGCATTATCCAACATGAAGATCGACAATATGCGCTTAGAGCATCAGGAGAAGCTGTTCAAGCTCTCCGAAAAAGAAGCAGCGCAGAAGAAAGCGGAAGAAGAGAAGGCTGCACAGCCTCCCAAGGAAGTAGGATTTCTGGCAGTCTCTGTAGGTGACGGCCTGAGTGAACTGTTCAAGAGCCTCGGTGTGGATTATATCATCGAGGGCGGACAGACCATGAACCCCAGTACCGCAGATATTCTGGATGCAGTAGACAAGGTGAATGCGAAGACAATCTTCGTGCTTCCGAACAACAAGAACATCATTCTGGCAGCCAATCAGGCAGCGGAACTGATGACTGACAAGGAGCTTTTAGTCATTCCCACCAAGACCATTCCTCAGGGTATCACTGCTGTGATCAACTTTGTTCCTGAGCTGTCTGTGGAAGAGAATGAAGAGACCATGCTTCGTGAGATCAAGAATGTCAAGACCGGCCAGGTTACCTATGCGGTACGTGATACCGTGATCGATGACAAGGAGATCAAGAAGGATGACTTCATGGGTATCGGTGATCAGGGTATTGTAGCCGTTGGCACCGATATGGTAAAGGTGACCCGTGATATGATCGCCGAGCTGGTAGATGAGGATTCCGAACTGATCAGCGTATACTATGGCTGTGATGTGGCAGAAGATGCTGCTGAAGCACTGCGTGCAGATCTGGAAGAGGCTTATCCTGCATGCGATATTGAACTGCAGTATGGCGGACAACCTATTTATTACTATACTGTTTCTGTAGAGTAAATGGAAATTTAGCGAAATATCCCCGTAGCCCTTGGCAGGGTATAAGAAACGCGGCACGCTCGCGCTCTGTCGC
>OODP01000119.1_pt1 | contig 82063 bp, 54 predicted proteins | sample 1671011 | NCBI WGS metagenome assembly OODP01 (sample SAMN06348113, study PRJEB24527) | human gut metagenome | biome: human gut; feature: ankylosing spondylitis patient; material: feces | host: Homo sapiens | place: China | collected 2015-10
TGACTCTGTACTATTTCAAACTTAGGCTCAGAGAAATTCTCAATATAAACTAGTTATGCCCACATACTTATTCTTACTCATTACTATTTAAATAAATTGCTTTGGCAGAAATATTCACAAGTTACTTTTTATCATCCAAACAAGAATTTGCTTTACAAGCTATTCTATAACCTATCAAGATCCCAAATAAAAGCAATATCAAATAATTGTAGAATACAGACTCTCGGTTTAACATAAATATTAAATAAATAGAGAAATAATAGCAAAACAATTGAATGATTATTTGGTATGAATTCCGATAAAAGCTTCTAAGCAAATTGCTTTTCACCATTTTATCGCCATTCGGTACAGCCACAGAACTAACAAAAAAGCCCAATATCCAACCAAACGCATTAAAGATGAGTAAAATTGCCAATATTAATTTAATAACAAAATGATAAGGTATATATATTACGTATTGATAAAAAACGCAATAAATAATCATCAAAGCGGAAGTTGGAATAAATAAATTACGCCCCATATTAATAAAAAAAGTCTTCATATAATTACATCTTTAATTAAACAACCAATTCTTTAATGTTTCCCACAAATTTTTGTTTTCATCAGTAGTTGACGATGGAATTTGCCTGATCTTTTCCGTATGAGCTTCTACTGCATCATTACCAGGTTCTGGATTGGTTATTTCTAATCCGGAACTGATGCCGGCAGCAACTCCTGTAATAACGATCGCTGTTTTTGTCCCTTTCCTACCATCATTTGGATCTCTTTTGGGAGCCGGATCTCCATTGGGCATATTACCTGTAATGTTCGTATCTATACTCTTAGCCACATTCGCTTGATTTTGATCCAATTCTTCTTTACTTCTTCTATCTCTTTTTCTTTGATGATCATATCCAGGATTAATAGCTAAATTACAATTATTTAGAAAGATCATGGTAGTTGTTGACATTATAGCAACATCCAATTTTAACATTGTCGCCATTTTATTTACTTCCTGATTTATTGACCTCACTAAATCCTGAGCTGTAGGATAATTAGCCGGTGTGGCTTGACGAGAAGGATAATAGACAGGAGGTGGTGGTAGTGGTAACGGAACAGGAATTACTTGCCGTCCATCTGGATCTATTGCATTCATCGGATTATTCATGCAATACGCATACGGAGACACCCATGGGTACTTCTCACACAAAGGATCCATCGTTATAAACCCTCCCCAACCGGGATCGTATGGACGGGCTACGAAGTCATACAAGTCCAAGCCATACATGCGGTCAAGTTCTTTTCCACCGAATTTGTTTGGCTGCACCCCATCATTAGAGTTCTTTCCCTGCAAGCCACCGAATGGATAATACTCGTTGACCTGCTCGACAACACCATTCTGTTTCATTACGACACGGTTGTTACCCAAGTGGTCTGTCAGGAAATAATGGTAAATTACGGAATCGTTCGAAAGGGTGATATATCCTTCACCGGTAAGGATTCTCGCAAGAACACCAGATTCATAAATCACATTACCGCAATAATCTGTCGATGTGTAGTCCTTTGCATAAGCGGGAACCATGTCGCCTATATCGAATGAAGGATAATCCGGAAGTCCATTACCGGTAGAAGAGGAGACAGAGGAAGTCGAGGAAGGAGACTTAGAACCGCCTGAATTCACTTCAAAGCCAGTACCAGGATCAGGGATAACAATCATGTTCCGGTTCGTATAATGCTCCTGGTGGTGCTTCACACCATCGGCACCATATGCATAACCAATGCGGCAACTGTCATTGATGGAGATTCTAGACGGTAGATTCTGGGAATTGTATTCGATGAGGGAAATCTGTTTATTTAGATCCTTTGTCATATTGCCGTTTGCATCATAGTCATACTCCACAGGTTTGTTGGCACCGTCAATAAAACTGAATGCGCCCTGGTGAAGAGGATCACTACCAGCAGCATCGCTGATGCGTTTAAGACGGTTGCCCGTATATTCAAGGGTCAAATCATCAATCGTCGCTCCCACCAATGGCATGAAGTCCATATACCCTTTGCGCCGCAAAGAAACGATGCCGCCCATTTTATTATAAGAATATGAAGTGTCGTAAGAGGACGAACCAAACCCAAGAAGCACGCTGTATTTGGCATCTGTCAATCTATTCAGTTCATCATAACTGAAATCATAGAACTCATTCACAGAAAGCTTACTGTTTGACCATCCCATACGGCTGATATTACCCCCGTATTGGGGATTATTTCCCTCGGCATATAACAGCTTTTGATTGAACTTGTTCGATGAGATTTGAGTCAGCCAATTACGGATATTATAGGTATAGGTCATTTTCAACGCATCATTCGCATGGTGACGCTTGCTGGACAGACGCCCCAAGTCATCATAAGTGTGTTCAACCAAAACAACCGAAGGGCTGTCATTCAATTTATGAGTTACCTTCGTCAAACGCTCCGCATGATCGTATGTGTAGGTATAAACCTCCTTCTGGGTCGCTTTCTTAGGGACTGTATGGATATAAGTGATCTTTTTAGGGGCACCGGCAAATCGGTACTCGGTAAGAACCGTCTCATTTCCTCCACGATAGTTGTCTTCACTCGAACGAACAACCCTTCCTTTCAAATCATAATAGAGGGCTGAATGAATATAACTGGATTTAGTGGCAGATGACAGCAACAGGACTTTACCGGTGAGCAAACCCACCCCACTGACCGATGGGGCAGGATACAGCGTACGGTCGGTAAAACCCGGCAAGGAAAGGAAATCATAATTATCATAGTAATAGACTATGTGAACCACTGGAGAAGTCAAGGAGAAACTACTGCTATATCCACTTTTCCCCAATCCGTCCGCCACAATGGCATTATTTGAATAATGCAATGTGCATTCGACCGAATTATTAGCAGCGGATGCCGTATTGGTATTCTTACAAACACCTTGCACAACAAGGCGTTGAAATGTGTCGTACAGGTAGAAAGTCCATTCACCTTTTTGACGTTGCACACCGTCTTGCGAAAACACCAATTGGTCTTTTTGATCATAAATGCAATAGACAGGATCACATCCGGGAAGTTTCTTTTCTATGCAGCGATTCAAGTCATCGTATTTATATTGATAGGCATACAGTGAAAGGTTGGGCGTGTCCTGATAGGCAGGCGGAAGAACGTAACGCAACTGATCGTAATCATCGTATACAAAATACGTGTCATGGGCAATGCCGTCACACATCTGACGGGTGAGGACACGACGACCTTGCTTGTCCGTGAAAAGATAGGAGACACGTCCGTCTTCATCTGTAGACTTGTTTACGAAAAGTTCACCCGGAGCATAATTTTCATTCTGGATAAGGGAGCCGCTATCATTCACTTCGTATGATTTGCAGCTAACCTCACCGGCATGGCCGTTACTCATATAGTCCATGTTCGCGGGATGTGAACTCCATTCCATTCCCGCACCATACTGTTTCCGCATATGTTTCAAGGGAGAATTGTCATAAACACTCGTTAAAAGAACGACTACCTGTCAACGCATTCCTTATATGAAATGAAGCGAGCATTAACAGAAATAAAAATAGTGTTTTCATAATCAGTCCGTATATGCGAGATGCCCGATTAGGGAATCTCCGATTTATATTTTGACAAATTCCACAGAGTTTTTTTTAGGATATTAAAACATCCACGGCTGCAATTTAAGAAAATCTTTCGGATAAGCAAAGCATTTTATAAAATATTTCTTTTGTAGAGTTAAAAAGCAATGATTCAGGAAAGCTCCTTTTATATCTTCGAATTTAGTACCCCTTTATCTTTTTGACACTTTGAATATCCGATGCTTCATAACGCGTAAAATTACGTCCATTCATATATCTGTCTGAAAAGAACGCACTGTAGGGCGATTAGCTTTTTTCAAATGAACAGATTAAAGAGAACTAAAAGGAGTTTAGCACACAAAATCCATACTTATTCCTACTATATGATAGCATTTACAGTAATGTTGTTTCGTTATAACATAGCTTTAGAGTCCGAAAAAAGACAAAGGATAGAGAGAAAATAGATATAAATGAAGTAGTTTCCATCTAAAAAAAGGCTCTTTTTGATAGAAATAGATACTCTATCTGATAGATATTAATATTCCATCTGCTGGTTATAGTTATTCTATCTGATGAAAATAGCTATTTTATCCGATGATTATACCTATTTCATCTGATAAGAAAGGCTATTTTTATCATGTTTTCAACCCTAAGAAGACGCAAAACCATGCTATTTGGAGAACAGTCTAAAATGGTGCTGTCAGCAATAACAGAATATACAGAACAAATTGATATACAAGCAAGCTCTTTACCTAACAATATAGCAATACGGGTTCAAATTATTATCCACTTCTTCTCACAGCTCCAACCTTGCTTTCAACAATTTATACCCCGAAAGGCTGACCCGTAACTTATCTCCATTTTTCAGCAACAAACGGTAATTTTCCTTTCCGAAAAGTTCGACACGGGAAATTTGGGTAACATTTACAATGGTCGAACGGTGTATGCGCACAAATCCTGAAGCAGGAAGATGGGTCTCCAAATATTTCATAGTAAGCTCCTTGATATATTGTCCATCGGGAGTTACAAGGGTCACATAATCTCCGCATGCTTGTACATACAGCAAGTGTTCTATCGCAATCAGATGTATTCTCGATCCGTCTTTCACCGTGATCCGGTCGATATGCTCCTCAGGCAACCGAGTCGCTATCTCTTCCACAGGCTGTTTCTTTTCATCAGTCAACTGGTATAGGGGAGTCTCTTCAACCGTCCCCTTCTCCTCTTCACCGGATAATCGACAAACATACAGTTTATACCAAAGCATCACTACCGACCAACATAGCACACCGAACAAAGCACGAAACGGAAGCGTATCTACAAATGGAGCATACACTGCTCCACTCCATGCTTCGATCCATCCCTGAACAGCGAATCCCCCCGCCAACCAGAAAAGCAATGCCAATACCGAAACAATCAGCTCCGTCTGAATCACCGACACATATCCGGTCACAAACCACGACAGATAAGCCAGCACACAGAAGATGCCAACCGAGACCATCCCGTCCGCCAAAGCAGGCAATGAACCGGCATCGGCATATGTTATCAATAAGACCGCCTGCACACCTGCCGCCAGAAATGCCAACAGTAAAGTGATCGTCCATCTCCTGGGAGAATCTATAATAGGGTGTGCTTCCATCTGTTTTTTGTTCTTTTTATGATTAACCTTTTATTTCTATACTTCCGAAAGATACATTTCCACGGATTACCAATACACGACTCTGGTCTATGTTGATCCCCGGAATCCGTTTATCTTCACAACTTCCCAAGAAAGCATTTGCTTGCAGTTCGATCTTCCAGTCAAGGGGAACATAAATCTCCACACCTCCAAAATTACATTCGATATCGATATAAGTTTCACCCAATGGTATATCGGTGCGGCGTAAATCGAGTTCCGTACCGCCAAAACTATTACGTATGGAAGCACCTCTGAATAGTTCATCCAGTACAACTTGCTTTACACCACTGAACATATTGTCCGACCTCAAAAAGCCATCGGTCGACTTACATTCATTCACTGTAAACTCCTCTCTCCCACGCGGACGATGACAACCACGATGTTTAGGCCGATAGAACACGGCTACCCCCACCAATACAAGCACTAAAGGCCAAAGTAACGCACTTGTGTCGATTGGCAACCAAAAGAACCACCCCAACCGGGGAATGAGAAAACAAAATCCGATAACCAATAATATCAATCCGTTGAAAAGCTGTTTACGCAAAACGTAGTAAGCCCCCAATGCCACCAAAAGCATCGGCCAAGAGACAATAGCGTGAAAGAAGCTTGAAGGAATAATTCCAAGATTACGTCCTAGCAATAAAATGCCACAGGCGATAAAGAGCGTAGCAACCAGTTGTCTACCTGTGATACCGGATGGAGATGTGGGTTTCTGTTCCATAATTCATTTTTTTATTTTAATTCGATGATACGTTTCAATTTCGATGTCACAAAGATAAGGCGATCAGACTCTTCCGAAAACAAATAGCCGCTAATTTACGTACAAAAATCGATGAACTGCGGATGACTCCCGTTAAAAAAAGCCGGGTCTCCTCTTTGCTCTCTGAGAAAATCCCCCGATTGCAAAGAAGAGACCCGACCACCGATTATAAAAATAGCCTCTTATTACTTCAAATATTCCATATCAAACTCGGAGAAACAAGCCGGTTCGGAAGCACTTCCCTGATGAATCAATCCCGGACGAGCCACCCGATCCCAACGAAGCATTTTTTGTCCATAATCTCCATTACCTTCCAGAACTGTTACTTTATTCCAATTCTTACCATCGGAACTCCATTGGAAAGAGCAATCACATCCTCTATTCACTTCCATGCGAAGCCATATGGCTTTATCAGCGACTTCGGAAGCAAATAGTTCCTGCTTGTTTCCATCATGTATCACTTCAAGCAAAAGTTTGTGCCCTTTTATTCCAAATGCCAGATACGCTTTAGCATCTCCGTAGAAAGTCAGCCCTTTCAGACTATTGTTCTGATTTACCACCTGAGTGGTAATACGGTATTCAGCACCCCCGGGACGTTGACAAAGTACGGCAGGGGCATCCTTACCGTTAACAGCTGTACCTGCCAAACAAAGAGTACCTTTCCTCAATCGTGCTTTGACGTCAGAATCCGTATAGTTCCAGCTCCAGCTAACATTCAGTTCTTTACCCTTAAACTCATCCCTATATCCGGTCAAAGGCTTTTGAGCATTCTTTTTCAATGGCAAAGGAAGCGTTGTGGAAGCCATCGGTCCACCGACAAAGTGAGGCCAGTGATCCTCTCCCATCACCAGTTCCTGAAGGATGGGCTGTCTGCCCGCAAAAAAATTATCTCCGGTAAAATAGGCATGACAAAGATAATACATCCGATTGTCCGGTGTGTTCACCAAGGTTCCGTGACCACAAGACAACACATCCCTTCCACCGGATAAGATCGGATTCTCACTGTATTTTTCATACGGACCCTTTATCTCCTTAGAACGAGCCACATGAACGGCATAATCACTCTTCGGGCCGCAGCATCCGCGCACGGAATAAAGCAGATAATAATACCCGTCCTTCTTGAACATACATTGCCCTTCCATACCGATCTTCTCATCATCCCGCAGCAAAGTGAACGTCTCCCCTTTCAGATGAAGACCGTCATCGGACAGTTTACAAGCCATGATCTCTATCGGTCTTTTCGCCAATCCATAAGCTTTCCATGAGATGTATAGTTGACCGTCATCTTCCCAAACGAAAGCATCTATAGCTTCATTCCCATGTACGATGATCGGCCCGTGATCCGTATATTCCCCATCCGGCCGGGAAGCTGTCGCCACACCGATATACGATTGTCCGTCAGACTTTCTTCTAGCCGTATAATACATGTATACTTTATCATTATGCAAATACAGTTCCGGTGCCCAGAAAGAGCCGCAAGTCCATTCCGGCTGCTTCGCAAAGACATGCCCCGTCTGTTCCCAATTGACAAGATCATCCGATTTGTATACCGGATACGAGGGTGCCCATTCGGAAGAAGTTCCGGCAGCATAATAACTTTTTCCCCAACGGATGACAGTCGGATCGGCAAGATCACCATGAATCACTGGGTTCGTAAACATTTCGTTGGATTGTGCCATCGAAGAACTGATTGCCGATAAGAGGCAAACAGCGAATAAACAAATTTTCTTCATACTATTCAAATGTTTTATTTGACCGGATTGGTTGTTTCCCGTCAGTCGTGTTTCTTAATTGTTTGCACAAAGATAATGATTATGATCCATTCTTCAAGGCATAGCTTATAGATTCTGTATAAAATAGCGACCGCCTCTAAACCTCTTTTAATTAAAAAGCAGATAAAATCACCCGATAAAGGAAAAAAACAAGCCTATAGGATTCGAAGAATAGATAAAAAAGTACACTTATTTTGAGGTATTTCAGTTTATTATTAACTTTGCAGTATAAAGTTGAAAAAATCAAGGAACCATGAAAAAGATAACGCTATCATTCCTGTTTTGTCTTGCTTGCCTGATCGGCATGGCGCAAGGTAGTACGAAACTCGACCTGAAGGATATCACCTCAGGACAATATTTCCCCGCGACGATACGAAACGTTGTCCCGATGCCTGATGGCGAGCATTATACACAGATGAATGATGAAGGTACACAGATTACCAAATATTCTTTTAAGACAGGAGAACCGGTAGAAGTGATCTTTGACGTGGCTAAAGCGCGTGAATGTGATTTCAAACACTTTGATAGTTATCAATTCTCGCCCGACGGATCGAAATTATTGATAGCAACAGAAACAACACCGATATACCGGCGTTCATATACAGCCGTGCATTATTTATACCCCTTGAAACGTAACGATAAAGGGGTAACGACAAACAACATTATTGAACGGCTTTCTGACGGGGGCCCTCAACAAGCCCCCGTTTTCTCACCGGACGGAACTATGATCGCCTTTGTACGTAATAACAATATCTTCCTCGTCAAGACTTTGTATGGAAACAGTGAAAGCCAAGTGACCGAAGACGGTAAGCAGAACTCCATTCTCAACGGTATCCCCGATTGGGTTTACGAAGAAGAATTCAGCTTCAATAGTGCCTTGCAATTTAATGCTGACAATACCATGCTGGCATTTATCCGTTTCGACGAAACAGAGGTTCCTTCATACCAGTTCCCATTATTTGCCGGAGAAGCTCCACGCATCAACGGATTGGAAGATTATCCCGGAGAATATACCTATAAATATCCAAAACCCGGTTATCCTAACTCAAAAGTGGAAGTCCGGACATTTGATATAAGATCCAAAGTGACCCGTACCATAAAATTGCCACTGGATGCCGATGGATATATCCCGCGTATTCGATTCACGAAAGATGCGGACAAATTGGCTATCATGACACTGAACCGTCATCAAAACCGTTTTGATATGTACTTCGCTGATCCACGTTCCACGGTCTGCAAACTAGCGTTGCGTGATGAGTCGCCTTATTATATAAATGAAAATGTATTCGACAATATACAATTCTATCCGGAGAATTTCAGTTTTCTCAGCGACAGGGACGGATATCCTCATCTTTACTGGTATAGCATGGGAGGAAACCTAGTGAAACAGGTCACGAAAGGTTCGTTCGAAGTAACATCGTTTCTTGGATACGATGAAGCGGACGGCAGCTTCTACTTTATAAGCAACGAGGAGAGCCCGATGCAACAAGCCGTTTACAAAATAGACCGCAAAGGGAAAAAGACAAAACTCTCACAGGCAAGCGGCATGAACAGTGCCATGTTCAGTCCGACGATGAAGTATTATATCAATACTTATAGCAATCTGAATACCCCGACATTAATTACTCTGAATGACAATGAAGGCAAAACGCTAAAAACATTGGAAAGCAATAATAAGCTAAAACAAAAACTGGCTCAGGTAGCTGTGCCTCAAAAGGAATTCTTTAAATTCAAAACTTCTCAAGGAGTGGAACTGAACGGCTGGATGATGAAACCGACCGACTTCTCGGCATCCAAGAAATATCCGGTATTGATGTTCCAATACAGCGGTCCCGGTTCGCAACAGGTTTTAGATAAGTTCGGAATCAGTTGGGAAACTTATATGGCAAGCCTGGGATATATCGTGGCCTGCGTCGATGGGCGCGGAACCGGAGGACGTGGAACGGAGTTCCAAAAAAGCACTTATCTCAACTTAGGTGTAAAAGAGGCGAAAGATCAAGTAGAAGCAGCACAATACCTGGGATCACTACCCTATGTTGACAAAAGCCGTATCGGTATTTGGGGGTGGAGCTACGGTGGTTATATGACGATCATGAGCATGAGTGAAGGAACACCCGTATTCAAAGCCGGTGTTGCAGTTGCCGCACCGACCGATTGGAAATTCTACGATTCAGTCTATACCGAACGTTTCATGCGAACACCGAAGGAAAATGCCGAAGGCTACAAAGCAGCCTCAGCCTTTACGCGTGCAGACAAGTTGCATGGCAACCTGTTATTGGTACATGGTATGGCGGACGACAATGTACATTTTCAAAACTGTGCCGAATATGCGGAACATCTGGTACAATTGGATAAGCAATTCGATATGCAACTCTACACCAACCGCAATCATAGCATTTATGGCGGAAATACCCGTCATCATCTATACACGCGCCTGACTAACTTCTTTTTAAACAATCTGTAATGGCTGAAAGAGTACGTAAGCCCGAGTGGCTGAAAATAAATATCGGTGCCAACGAACGTTACACCGAAACAAAACGCATTGTAGAGAATCACTGCCTCCATACTATTTGCAGTAGTGGCCGATGCCCGAATATGGGAGAATGTTGGGGAAAAGGTACCGCCACATTTATGATCGGTGGTGACATCTGTACCCGCAGTTGCAAGTTCTGCAACACGCAAACGGGACGACCGCTTCCTCTTGATCCCAACGAACCGGCACATGTGGCGGAATCCATCTCTCTAATGAAACTTTCACATGCAGTGGTCACTTCGGTGGATCGTGATGACCTTCCGGACTTGGGAGCATCCCATTGGGCACGAACAATCACCGAAATAAAAAGAGTCAATCCGGCAACTACCATCGAAGTATTGATTCCTGATTTCCAAGGGCGGCTGGAACTTGTAGACCAAGTGATAAACGCACGGCCGGAAATCATTTCCCATAATATGGAAACTGTACGCCGTATCAGCCCCCTTGTACGAAGTGCCGCCCATTATGACACCAGCCTGAAAGTAATCAAACGAATAGCGGACAGCGGTACGGTAGCCAAAAGCGGGATTATGGCAGGATTGGGCGAAACTCCCGCAGAGGTAGAAGAACTGATGGACGATCTGTTAGCTGCCGGATGTAAGATACTGACCATCGGACAATACCTTCAGCCTACACACCGGCATTATCCTGTCGCAGAATATGTAACACCCGAACAATTTGCCGAATACAAACGCATCGGACTCGAAAAAGGATTCGAACAAGTGGAAAGCGCTCCTTTGGTGCGCTCTTCCTATCATGCAGAAAAACATATCAGGAGATAGACTAAACATAAACACATTCATGTTTGTTTTATAGGAAACAGGCAAAATGTACAAAAGAAATGGGTCATAAAGGATTATTATCTTCTGCATTTAACATGTCATTGGGATATATCCCCGTTATTATCTCCATAGTTTTATGTGAATTTATAACGCAAGACACGGCAATCTATATCGGAACAGGTATCGGACTTCTTTACTCGTATTATGTAATACACAAGAAAGGGGCACGGATTCCTAATTTCATACTTTATATTTCGACGGCAGTATTATTGCTCCTGTCGATTGCCGCCTTTATACCCGGTGATTATGTCCCTCCCGGCGCACTCCCGCTTACTTTGGAAGTCAGTATCCTCATCCCCATGTTGATCCTCTACCTGCATAAAAAGAGATTCATCAATTATTTTCTGAGAAAGAGGGAATATTGCAGCAAGCGTATGTTTGCCCAAGGTGCGGAATCGGCTGTCGTATCGGCACACATTATACTGCTATTGGGTATTATTCACTTTATCATAATCAGTATCGCCATATTTTTCAGCCACCCTCTGGAAAACCCGGCAAATTGGATTATTTTCAACCTTATGCCTCCGGCAATCTTCGTGTTATGTATCTTCTTGAATCAGATCGGCATACACTACTTCAACAAATTGATGTCCCACACCGAATATGTTCCTATCGTCAACAAACAAGGAGACGTGATCGGTAGAAGCCTGGCAATAGAGGCGATAAATTATAAAAACGCATATATCAATCCGGTTATCCGCATTGCAGTAGCATCACACGGCATGTTGTTTTTATGCAACCGTCCTCAGACGGCCATATTGGACAAAGGAAAGATGGACATTCCGATGGAGTGTTACCTCGGCTTTGGAGAAACATTAGCTGAAGGATGCCGACGGATGGTTCAAACGGCCTTTCCCGGTGTTAATGGATTGAAACCGACTTTCAGCATCATGTATCACTTCGAGAATGAAGTTACCAACCGCCTTGTCTATCTATTTATACTCGACATGGAAGATGATTCCATACTTTGTAACCCACATTTCAAAGGGGGCAAGCTGTGGCAATTCCGGCAGATAGAAGAAAATCTGGGCCATAACTTCTTCAGTGAATGTTTCGAAGAAGAATACGAACACTTGAAAGAAATTATTGGTATAAGAGAAAAATACAGGGAATTTTAGACAGGTCGGGTACATGACCTTGCCATTCCTTCACCGTCTTAGTCCGTATATACTCCCCTTCACAAGTTATGTTGGCAGCAATGCACAGCCGTGTTTGAGGACGGCAATTATGCAAGATATCTTCTACCATCTTATTATTACGGTAAGGAGTCTCTATAAAAAGCTGTGTCTGGTGTTCGGCATAAACACGCTGTTCCAGTGCTTTTAACTTCTTGGCACGTTCTCCCGGCTCAATGGGTAGATAGCCGTGAAAAGCAAAACTCTGTCCGTTAAAGCCCGAAGCCATTACCGACAGGATGATGGAAGAAGGGCCCACCAATGGAACGACTTTCAAATTCTTTCGTTGCGCAATAGCAACCACATCCGCACCCGGATCGGCTACCGCTGGACACCCTGCCTCAGAAATAACGCCCATAGAAGCACCGCCTATCAGCGGTTTCAGATAGCCGGAAATATCTTCGGGTGAAGTGTGCTTATTTAATGTGTAGAATGTCAACGCATCAATGTCGATCTCCCTTTCTACCTTTTTCAGAAAGCGACGAGCCGACCGGACATCTTCTACAATGAAATGACGGATTCCAAGAATTATATCTTTATTGTAAGCAGGCAACACGGATTCAATTGTCGTATCACCTAAAGTGACAGGGATAAGATAGAGAGCAGTTTCCAAATTAATTGAGATATTTTGATTCTTCCAACATACGATGATAGTCAGTGGTCTCCAACAACTGTTGCAAGCTGACATCCTTATGATTCTTCATATAAGCGGACACGATACGGGTTCCCATCCATGTACCGATCAGTGCCGGAGCATTTTCACCGAAGAAGGCTGTAAAAGGAGCCGGCTTCATATACTTACGCACCACCATCGGATCACGGGCATACAAGTGACGGTTCTTCAGCATGTACTCCCAAATGTACTTTTCGTTCTCGCGACACCATTTCTCTTCCGTTTCCGAATATCCCATAGCATCACCGGTAGAACCATATTCCAGCAATTTCTTTACAGCATAATTGATCTTGCCGGAATGCATCATCTGGTCGAGCAAGCAACTACCTTCCTGAAAAGGGAACGGATAATAGCTCATCAGATAAAACACGAAGCAATCGGGCACTATACGATCCGGACGCATGGAACGACATTGGTATTCGTAATAAAAACGTTTATACAACGGATAATCTTCTCCCATATATTTGTCAAGGCTGATCCCCAACAAAGTATCGGAAAGTACCACCGATTCGTTAAAAGCTGAAATCTGAGAATAAACGACCGGAGTATGGAAAGACGGAATCTCTTTTCGCAGGTTCTCAAACCCCTTGGTCAATCCTTTTTCAACTTCATCCAGATTCGGATAACGGATTTCCACATCCGCCATCAAGCGAAGCAAAGTCGTGTCTGAATAAAACTTCTTTAGTTTCTGGGAAATGGTATCATCGCTGACTTGCCCCAGTCCAAGCACCTCTTCAATCAGTATCTTGGTAGGCTGCCGATAATCCATGTTCATTTTTTGCAATGCAGAGAAACTGTTAGAACGTACATATTCATTCAACAGCTTGTCGTATCGGATAACGTTAATCCCATTCTCCTTATTTTGTAACTGCGCATTCTCTCCTGTACCCATCCGGCAAGCAACGGTGAGCAAACACATAATAATAAGGAGAAGGAGATTCTGTGGTTTCATTTTTATCCGTAAATAATATTTCCGTTTTCGTCCTTGTATTCATCAAGACCTTTTTCATAGGTAGCCATGGCACGAAGACTCATACCTACGCTTGAAAAACCACCGTCATGATAAAGATTCTGCATGGTCACCTTACGGGTAAGATCAGAGAACATCACGATGCAGTAATCGGCACATTCATCAGCCGTAGCATTGCCCAGAGGAGACATCCGATTGGCAAAGTCATAAAGCTTGTCCATGCCTTTCACTCCCGATCCGGCAGTGGTGAATGTCGGAGACTGCGAAATGGTATTCACACGCACACTGTGTTCGCGACCGTAAATATAACCGAAGCTGCGGGCTATGGATTCGAGGAGTGCCTTTGCATCCGCCATATCATTATAGCCGTAGAATGTACGTTGTGCGGCTACATAGCTCAAAGCGACAATCGAGCCGTATTCGGCAATCGCATTCAGTTTCTTGGCTGCCTGAATCATTTTGTGGAACGATACGGCAGAAATATCCAATGTCTTATCCAACATTCCGTAATCAAGGTCGTCATAGGTACGCTTTTTACGTACATTAGGAGACATACCGATAGAGTGAAGCACAAAGTCAATCTGTCCATGCAATACGTCCATAGAAGTTTTGAACACATTCGTCAAATCTTCCACACTGGTAGCGTCGGCGGGAATCACCTCACAGTTCAGTTTCTCTGCCAAAGCATTGACTTCACCCATGCGGATGGCCATAGGAGTATTTGATAATGTAATGGTCGCACCTTCTTCAACGGCTTTTTCCGCTACCTTCCATGCAATAGACTGATCGTTCAATGCACCGAAGATAATGCCTCTTTTTCCTTTCAACAAATTGTAACTCATACCTTTTTAATAGTTAAATTAGGTTGCAAAGATAGGAACTTTCTGCATAAAAACACGAGATGTGTGCAAAGAAAAGCTGAAAATGGCAAAAAAGACAGTCAGATATACTTTTTTACGGCCACATCGCCCCTAAAAGCATACACTCTTTCTTTGTTTTTATAACTTTGCAAACAAAAAACAGATCACCAATGAAGAAACTTGTTATATTCGATTTGGACGGGACATTGCTGAATACGATTGCCGACCTCGCCCAAAGTACCAACCATGCCTTATCCCGTTTAGGGTATCCCACGCATGAAGTGGATAAGTACAATTTTATGGTAGGCAACGGGATCAATAAACTCTTTGAGCGCGCACTGCCCGAAGGAGAAAAGAGTGAAGAAAACGTGCTGCGTGTCCGTAATGAATTCATTCCCTACTACGATGTTCACAATGCGGACGAAAGCCGGCCTTATCCGGGTATTCCCGATTTGCTGAAACAATTGCAGGAAAAAGGGATTCAAGTTGCAGTGGCTTCCAACAAATACCAAGCGGCAACAGAAAAACTAATCCGCCATTACTTCCCGGAAATACGTTTCGTTGCCGTATTCGGTCAACGTGAAGGCATCAAGGTAAAACCCGACCCCACGATTGTAGAAGATATCTTGCAGATCACCTCCGTAGAAAAGAAAGACGTGCTTTATGTGGGCGACTCGGGAGTAGATATGCAAACCGCCTTGAATGCAGGAGTTACGGCCTGCGGAGTCACTTACGGTTTCCGCCCGCGTGCCGAATTGGAAAGTTTCCACCCGGCATACATTGTGGATCGCGCGGAAGAGATATTGCCCATCCTTTAAAGGGAGACAGCCTTACATTGAATCCTTTCCTCTTCTTCCCGTAATCCTTCCACGTTAAACATCCCCATGTTTAACAGTGAAACACCCCCATGTCTGACATGCAGACATCCCCATGTTTCACTGCGAGACATGGGGATGTTTCACATGCCATCTCACCGGGAAGAGACGCGAAGGCTACGAAGAGAAGATTGTTTTCTCTGCCACCAAGCATTCATTAGTAAGCACTTCCCGACTTCACAACAAGCTTTTCAAGCAAGCCTTGCATATTTTCAATGACCGGACTGCCCTGCATATTGTAATCCGTGCCCAGTTGGGCCATTTGTGGGAAAGTAAGCCATACACTGCCGTTTTTATCTTCCCATACGGAAATTTTAAGAGGCAATTCGATGGAAATGCTCGGATTATCCTGCATCAGTTTCGTTCCAACCTTGGGTGAGCCGAAAACAATCACCTGATTCGGACGCAATTCCAATCCTACCTCCTCGGCATTCTTCCCGTGGTCGAATTTGGCAAACACCGGAATACCAGCGGCTTTTATATTCTTTTCCAGCCTTGCCATTGTTTCCGGAACACTGAACTGGCTTTCGTAAGTATATAGCAGTCCGTCGTTTGCCCCGGTTCCCATTTTATCCCCATCGAATGACGCGGCAATCCTACGGGCGAGATTCGTCAGATCAACTCCCTCCTTGTTGGCAAGTAAGGTGACACAAACTAATTCGGAGGCATCTGTAAAGCGGCTAAGGAAAGCAGAATGTCCGGGAGCGTTTCCCTTAATATCCATCAACCCTTTATGATTGTAAAATTGCCATCCGGCCATGGCCGGCACGACCTTCCCGTTAACCAATTTGGTGGGAGCATAAATCAACGCCCGGTTTTCAGGTTTTGCTATCAACACACTACCTGCCAGGGCTATATCCCAATGGCTGACATTTTCTGCCGAAGCCCATATATCAGAGAATCCTTTCATTGCCGAACCATTCAACGGAGCGACTGCCGTCAATTTTCCATCCTTCTCCTGATAACCGGTCGAAGTTTCCGCTGCATCGATATAGTCCTTATCATGTTTGAAAAGTTCGTGGACATTTCCGACAGCAACCTTTTCTTGTTTGACTTTCGGCAAATCTTCTCCGAAATACGTCTCGGTCAACCCGAGATAATCTATCTGGTTTTTCTTCACAAAGTCTTTATATGGCATCTTGGCAACAGCTTCGACGATCGAGGCAAGCAATAAAAAGTTTGTTGCGCTTTGTTTCACATCCGTACCCGGTTCAAAAGCCAATGGAATGGCCTCAACGGTAGCAATCAACTGTTCAGGGGTATAGGGCTTTGAGGCATCAAAGCCTTTCTGATCACGATAGTCGGCAATACCCGTGCTATGCTGCATCAATTCGAACACGGTAACGTCTTTCCAGAGGGCAGGAACATCTTTCAAATATTTACCGATGGGCATATAAATATCCAGCTTTCCTTTTTCATAGAGTTGCATAGCGGCTACAGCGGCAAATCCTTGCGAAATCGGCCCGATAGGCCACAAGGTCTTCACAGAAGCCAAGTTTTCATTTTCGATATCCGTCAACCCATATCCCACGACACGCGGAATGTAAGGAGCCTGCACAATGGCAAGTGTCATACCGGGAATACCCTTTTCCTCCATAAATTCGTAAATCATTTGGTCGATGGACTTACCTTGATAGGCAACCTGCACATCACCTCTACTTCCGTTTGGCAACTGATTGGCATACTTCTTCATTTTTGTTCCTCCATTTTGTGCCAACATCGTTCCCGACATCAGCAATACTACAATAAATAATAAACTCTTTTTCATACGCTCGGTCTACATTGATTATATAACGACTTTTTTTCTAGTTTGTTTATCAAACATGTTGCAAAGGTAGGGGGAAAGAAGCTCCTTATAAATGGCTATTATTCAGCCATAGTTTGCCATTTATCCCGAAATAAGCTCTTTGCATGAAACTCTATCCGGACATTCCGGCTTCCTCAGGTATAATTGCCAACTTATCCGGTGAAATAGCCATCTTGTGGCTTTTGACAGAGTTCTATCTTTGCGCAATGATTAATTAGTTATAAAACAGTCGAAAAGGATAGGGCTTAACCATCTTCCTATCTTTTTTTAATTTAATTTTGTGAACAAACAATTATCATCTATGGACTATAACCTGAATACCCGCCTCAACGGCAACGTGGCAATGACTACCGCCTTCCACGAAAACAAAGCGTTAATGCAGAACAAGACCCTATACAAGTTTATATGGGTACAAGAAGGAACCTTGGCAATCGAAATAGACCACGTTCTCATGCGGCTGGAAAAAGATGAAATCATCTCCTTAACCCCATTACACCATATAGATATAAAAGAGGTGAACGGAAAATACCTGAGCCTGGTATTCAACAGCAATTTCTATTGCATCTATGGGCACGACAATGAGGTTTCGTGCAACGGCTTCTTGTTTCACGGCTCTTCCGATATCATGCGAATAAATCTGACTCCGGACCAATCGAAGAAGCTACATAGCATTTCAGACATTTTCATGGATGAATGTGTCATCAAGGATAATCTCCAGGAAGAGATGTTGCGCATCGTCCTCAAACGGTTCATCATCACCTGCACACGCATTGCCCGTGAAAGATTCTCGATAAGTGAGGAGAAAGAAAAGAGCTTTGATATCGTACGCCAATTTTACGTATTGGTGGATCAGCATTATAAAGAGAAGAAGCAGGTGCAGGATTATGCGGAACTTTTATACCGTTCTCCCAAAACCATTTCCAATCTTTTTGCCGAATATGGATTACCCACCCCGTTACGAATCATCCACGAACGTGTAGAAGCTGAAGCAAAACGACTGCTTCTGTACACGAACAAAAGTGCTAAAGAAATCAGCGGCATTCTGGGGTTTGACGACATCGCGGCTTTCAGCCGTTTCTTCAAGAAAATGACAAAAGAGAGCATCTCTGAATACCGCAAAAGGGAAAAACAGGATTAATTGCCAACATCTCCGGCCAATTGGCCATTTACGGTGAGGAGAAAAATCCCGTAATTTGCATCATCAATCAAACGTTCAACCAAGAATAATGGAATAATTAAAAATAAACAAGTATGAAAGAGTATGATGTCATTGTTATCGGTTTTGGCAAAGGAGGTAAAACTCTTGCAGCCGAGTTCGCAAAACGTGGACAAAATGTCGCAATCATCGAACGATCGGACATGATGTATGGAGGTACATGTATCAATATCGGCTGCATTCCCACCAAAACATTGGTACACCAGGCGAAAATAGCTGCGGGGATGAGGGAAGCATCTTTTGCCGAGAAAGATACGTTTTTTCGTCAGGCCATAGCGATGAAAGACGCTGTGACAAGCGCATTGAGAAATAAAAACTACCATAATCTGGCAGATCATCCCAATGTTACAGTTTATACAGGCACGGGCTCTTTCGTTTCACCCGATACCGTGTCGGTACATACCACCAATGAAGACATTCTGCTCAAGTCAGATAACATCATAATCAACACAGGCGCAGAAACGGTTATTCCTCCAATCGAAGGAATCAATGGCAATCCTTTCGTATACACCAGTACATCGATTATGGAACTTACATCGCTCCCTCGTCGGCTGGTCATTGTCGGAGGCGGATATATCGGACTGGAATTTGCTTCCATGTTTGCATCCTTCGGCTCGAAAGTAACGGTTCTCGAAAGTTATCCCGAATTGATACCTCGCGAAGACAGAGATATAGCGGCAAGCGTAAAAGACGCTCTAGAGAAAAAAGGCATTGAATTCAGGATGAATACCAAGGTACAATCCATTAAGCATACGGGACATGAAGCAATAATCACCGTAACAGATGCCCAATCGGACAAAGAATCGGAACTGGAAGCAGAAGCCGTCCTATTGGCTACCGGACGCAAGCCTAACACCGAAGGCCTCAATGCAGAAGCCGCCGGAGTGAAGCTGAACGAACGGGGTGCTGTCATCGTGGACGAGCATTTAGTCACGACCAATCCTCATATCCGTGCCGTAGGAGATGTAAAAGGCGGTTTGCAATTTACTTACATTTCATTGGACGATTACCGGATCATCCGTGAGGATATGTTCGGAGATAAAAACCGGAAAACAACAGACCGCGAACCGGTCAGCTATGCCGTCTTTATTGATCCACCGTTATCAAGAATCGGTCTGAACGAAACGGACGCGCTAAAACAGAATCGGGATATTATCGTGAAGAAATTACCCGTCACGGCCATTCCAAGAGCAAAAACTTTGGGAGAGACCGACGGACTACTGAAGGCTGTGATTGATAAAAACACGGGGAAAATTCTCGGATGTACACTGTTTGCACCCGATTCAAGCGAAGTGATAAATTCGGTTGCCATCGCCATGAAGACCGGTCAGGATTATACATTCCTGCGTGATTTCATTTTCACACACCCCAGTATGAGTGAAGCATTGAACGACCTGTTCTCATAAGCAATTAATTCTTTTTTATGCCATTCGATGCCAACACCTTGGCACCACAATGTCATCGAGCAGGCAACACCTTGCCAACGGGTAGGCAAAGTGTTGCCTATTCGTGGGTAAAAGTTATTTTTTATACTTTTTTTCTTTTATCTTTTTGGGGTACTCCTACAGAATTAGTACATTGCAGCAGTAAAATCACAATAAACTATTATGGAAACAGTAAAAGACCTATATGAAAAACTTCTAAAGCTAGTAAAAGCGTCCGGAAAACCGGCAGAAGAATGGTTTAAGCAATACAATCATGACATACTAATGATTCCGGAAAAATGGTGGGAATCACTTGCTGTCTGCGAATATGCCTTAGACAACCTCGCGGATAAACGAAAGACAGCAGAATTCTTCCGACTCATATTCAGTGCCTACGATTGCAATGTAGAAGTAGACCTTAACGAAGAAGATTATGCTTTTTGGTGGGAAAAAGTACAAGAAACCTGTGACCGGGTAGCGGAATTTGACGGAGTAGGATGGTCACAGAAAGGTTCGCAATATGCAGAAGCACGGTATGGAGTACGAAACATCAACCTGCTGCTACCTTATTATGAAAAGGCAGCAGAAATGGGTGATACGGAGGCACAAGCCACTGTAGCCTACTGGCACTATATCGGTTATCTGTGCAAAGAAGATCATGAAGAAGCCGAACGGCTTTTCGAACAGATAACCTCTCCCGAAGGTCTCTTATGGAAGAAGTTCTACCGTGCCTGCATGGAAAGCATTTCCGGCAACCCCGACAAAGCCATGACTTTAAGACAAGAGTTATTGCAAGAATTGCCGGAGGGAGCCAAAATGAGAGCTAATATATATGCAGCTATCGGAGATGACCTGAATTATGACAATACGAAGATCACCGAACAAGCAACCTGGTATGAAAAGGCATTGCAGGTGGTCCCCAATTTCTATGTGCAGAAACATTTGGCAATACTTTATTTCCGCTATCCCGAATTGGGCAAGAAGCCGGAAGACGCCTTGAGACTTTGGGAAGGGGCCTGGCATGCAGGAGTATGGTCAGCGGCCAACTTTCTGGGCTATAATTATCAAGACGATCCATGGACGAATTATCCGAAAGCTATCGAGTGGCTGGAAAAAGGAATGTTGTACTGCGAATCTTACAGTGCTTATGAATTGGCATTAATCTATCTTTATAATGAGAACTACCAAAACATAGAAAGAGGATTGTATTGTCTGCAACGCTGTGTGGAAGATGGCTATGCACAAGGCATTGTTAGTCTCGCGATGGTCTATTTCAATGGCGAGCTGGTGGAAAAGAACGTCGAGCGTTCTCATGAGTTACTGCTCAAAGCTTCAGAACTCGGTTCGGGAGAAGCAGCCTACCGTATCGGATGGATGTACGAAAACTCCATCTTCACCGAAGCCCCCGATTACCAAAAAGCATTTGAATATTTCGAAAAGGCAGCAGAAAGAGAAGATACCAGCGGCCTTTGCCGTGCCGCCCTTTACTTGGCGAATGGCTATGCCGGTGTAACCGATCCGGTCAAATCAAAAGAATATTATGAAAAGGCCGCTGAACAAAATGCTCCTTATGCACTGGTGGAATTGGGATTTCTCCAGGAAAATGAACAAAGTTACCAACAGGCTTTCGAGTTATTCAAGAAGGCAGCAGTACAGGAATATCCGTATGGCATGTTTCGCGTAGGTTATTACTTAAGTGAAGGCATTCTGGGTGATGCCCAACCGGAAGAGGGAGCGAAATGGTATACGAAAGCAGCGGAAGCCGGTGATTCGGATGCCATGTTTTTCCTCGGAAAGTGTTATAAAGTCGGTTATGGCATAGAAGAAAATCCCGATAAAGCTTTGGAATGGTTCCAGAAAGGAGCGGAAGAAAATGAGCCGCGTTGTATCACAGAATTAGGATTGGCATATGAAAACGGTATCGGAGTTGAAGAGAATCCGCACAAAGCCGTGGAATTTATGAAAAGAGCCGCTGATATGAATTACAGCTACGCCCAATTCAAAATGGGAGACTATTATTTCTACGGATATGGACCTTGCATGGAAGATAACAAACAAGCGGTAGAATGGTATGAAAAAGCCGAAGCTAATAACAATCCTCTTGCCATGCTCCGTTTGGGGGACTATTATCTCTACGATTATGACAAACTGAATGAAAGTGAAAAAGCCATCGATTATTACCAGAAAGCTGCCAAACAGGAATATTACAACGAAGGCATAGGCATATGCTATGAAATGGGTATCGGTGTCGAAGAGAATGAAACTGAAGCATTCAGATATTATACATTGGCTGCCGATGGCGGGAATACAATGGGAATGTACCGTACCGCTCTCTGCTACTATAATGGTGTGGGGGTAAAACAAAATCTGCAAGAAGCTTTCCGTTGGTTTAACGATGCCGCTGGACGGGAAAACATTCATTCTTACTATTACATGGGCAAAATGTTGATGTATGGTGAAGGTTGTACTCCCGATCCGGAAATCGCTGTACAATGGTTAAAAAAAGCAGCCGACCTCAATAGCGATAAAGCACAATTCGAATTGGGAAATGCCTATCTGACCGGTACCGGTGTGGATGAAAACGACGACATGGCCATGGAATGGTTTGAAAAGGCCGCTGAAAACGGCAATGAAAAAGCATTGAAAATCACAGGAAGAAGAAAACGATGAGAGAAGGAGAAAACAATAATCTGTTTCAGGTCAATCTAAAAGGGATGATTGCCCTGCTGTCAGAACATATATATAGTAACCCTAACACTTTTGTCCGCGAACTTTTGCAGAACTGTACAGATGCGATTACCGCCCTGCGCAACATCGATGAAGAATATGCAGGACGTATCGATGTATTCCTCCGGGAAGACGGTTCGATGGTCTTTCAGGACAATGGCATCGGGCTGAAAGAAGAGGAAGTGTACCGCTTCCTGACCATTATCGGTGAAAGTTCCAAACGTGAAACACCGGACGCCAACGATTTTATCGGACGTTTCGGGATCGGGCTCTTGTCATGTTTCGTAGTCACCAATGAAATTACGGTGGAAAGCCGTTCGGCAATGGGCAAACAGCCTGTTCGATGGTGCGGTAAAGTGGACGGAACCTACCAGACAACACTTCCTGAAGAAGAGTGGCCCATCGGTTCACGCGTGATATTGGTTCCGAAAAAGGAGTGGACTCACCTTTTCGAATATGAAACATTCAAGAAGATCCTTCGTAACTATGGTCAAATACTCCCCTATTCCATTTATTTGCACCATCAGGATGAAGAAGAGCTGGTGAATACTCCTTCTCCGGTCTGGCTCGATTCGAAAGCAACGCGGAACGAGTTGCTTGAACATGGTAAGAAAGTATTTCAGTCATCTGCTCTCGATGCTTTCCGCATTCACACGGAAAATGGTAAAGTAAACGGTGTGTTTTATATTCTTCCGTTCCGAACCCAGTTTTCAACAGGAAATTCACACAAAGTCTATCTTAAACGAATGTTGCTCAGCGAAAATGATTGCAACCTTCTCCCCTCTTGGGCTTTCTTCATTCGTTGTCTGGTCAATGCCGACGGATTGGTCTCTACTGCTTCCAGAGAATCTTTTGTAAACAACGATCTGTTGAAAGATACCCGTAAAGAAATCGGAGTTGCCATTAAAGAATACCTGAAAAGGCTGGTGGAAAACGACCGTGAAACATTCAATAGAATCCTGGATGTCCACTTTTTCCATATCAAAGCCATAGCATCCGAAGACAATGAACTGCTTCGGCTCTTCATCGATTATCTTCCGTTCGAGACAAGCAAAGGCACACGCAGTTTCGGCAATATCCGTTCTACGGAAAGCACAATCCGGTATACCCGCAATTTGGAAGACTTCCGCCAGGTACGCCGCATAGCCGGTGCGCAAGGATGGATGATTGTCAATGCTGCCTACACCTTCGACGAGTCGTTATTAAAGAAAGCATCTCTCCTTTTTCCCGAATTGACACTGGAAGCCGTTTCCCCTGCCCGTATTCTCGAACAATTCACTGAAGTGGTTGCTACGGAAGAACATAAAACGTTTGAAAAACAAGCCAGCGAACTATTGAAAAGTTTCGGTTGCATCTGCCGTCTGAAGCATTTTACTCCGGTAGATACTCCCGTCATCTTCGTTGCCGAAGAGAAAGAGACCCAAACGAAAGCCGCCAATAATCCGTTACTCGGTGTACTCGGGAGTATCACTACACAAAAGCAGATTCCGCCTACACTGACATTCAATGCCGACAACGAAATGATACAAATGCTATTAAGAATAAAGTCCGATAATAAACTATTCAAGCACATTGTACACATCCTCTATGTCCAGGCACTGATGCAAGGGCGTTATCCGGTAAACAATGAAGAGATGAACCTTTTCAATCGTTCGCTTTGCGAACTGATGTCTGCCAAAATGAATGATTTTATTAACTTCCTCAATTAAGCAACCTTATGAAGTATACACTTGAAATACAAAAAAGACTGATCAAAGTGGAGAACGGCAACCTTTCTCCACGAGAAAAAGCTTCTTTACTTAGAGAAGCTATCCGCATAGCCGATGAAAACGATGACGTGGAGTGGGCTGTCGAAATGCGCCTCGATCTGATCTATGAGTTGAACCAGTTTTCTCAAGATGAAGAAGAAATTGCGGTATTTTCTCAAATATTGAACGATTATGAGAACCACAAAGACCTCATCAATGAAGACGATATTCTGTGGAAGTATAAATGGATATGGGGCTCGGCTTTTGACTTACCTGAAGTTCCTACATCCCAACTCGATGCTATTGCGGAGGATTTTAAGACCCGAATCCTACGTAACGGCTATTCCGCCCGTTGCTACTATCACATGCTGTCAGTACAAAACACACGGATGCGCCAATATGAGAAAGCTAAAGAGTATGCCGACAAAATGCTGGAAGAACGACAGGATGACATGGATTGTGACGCTTGTGAATTAAACTTCCTGTTGGATTATTATTTGGAGACCGGTCAATTTGAAGAAGCTTACCACCGGGCTCAACCACTTATTAACAGGCAAGTCACTTGTTATGAAGCCAATTTACGAGCTTATCTCAAACTGGCATACTATGCACAGAAAGAAGGAAAGACAGATATAGCGGTCGATATGTGTTCACGTGCCGAGGAGGCTTTGGTCGGTCGTGAAAAGCATGAATACCTGATACTTTATCTGGGAAATTTCATTACCTATTATTTCATGACCAATCCGCAACGTGGTTGGGAATACTTAGAGCGTTGTATTCCTTGGAACGAGGTAACGAGTAAATATAAGAAATACCGGTTCGGTTGTGACATGACCGAAGCATTGAAATATGAATCACGGCCTGAAGTGAAATTGGAATTACCAATAGATTTCCCATTATATAATGAAAAGGGCATTTATAAAGTGGCTCAACTAAGAGATTATTTCTACCATCAAGCTGAAGAACTGGCATTGAAATTCGATGCGCGCAACGGTAACAATGGTTACATGGAAAGATTAAAACTATCCCTCGGGTAAACAGGCAAAAAGTAAAGAGTGAGTTGCACCATGATGAGGCAACTCACTCTTTACTTTCCGTTCTTCCTTCTTAACTCTCCCTGCTAATTTCCTCCCACTCTTACTTTCATCGACATCGAATGTGATACATATTCAGGAGCGTATGCACTTTGGATAGTAGCCAATCCTGCTTCGTAAGTTCCGGCACGACTGACACGATAACTGTATTCCAATACATAAACACCTTTGCCTAAACCATCGAAGAAGAAGTTAGTAGAGGCATCTTTCACATCGACGTAGTATCCGAAACCATTATTCCAGCGATAACCGGACAACTGTTCGATCGGTTCGAAACAGGCTCCACGTTGATCTTTCAGTTGAATGAAATCCATGGCACGGTCCAAACGGATCGTTAGACGGGAAACAACCTTATCACCGATGGCAAGCTCTGTATCGGCTGTTATCGGCTGTAATTGACGGACATTGTTTACCAGCCTTTCGACATATAGTTTTTTCTCTATGTCTAATTCACCGCCTTGCTGTTTCACTTGGTCGATGTTCTCCTGATACTGTGCATACACGGCACCCCATGCGATACCTGCATCACGTTTCTCCACTGTCACCTTACGGGCATCTACAACTTGCTTTTCAGTGAAAGTCTTTTTGATATATCCCAAGCCGGGAACGGAAGTCTTAGCTGGTGATAAGGTTTCCAATACTTCATTCGCTATAGTAATCCGCACGTCTCCTTGATTGGTAAGCAAACTTGTACCTCTTTGCAACAAGGCATATACAGCGTCTGCTGTAGTAACGGGAGAGTCCCAAGCCTGTGTCTGCTTTTGTTTCAACAACCAAAGTTTCATCTCTTCCACAGTCGCTTTATCACCGGCAACGAGGTCCAAAGCCTCCATTACATCGACATGGGCAGGAATCTGCAAGCCTCCCCAGGAATAGGGATTCTCATTGAAAGCGAAGAACATTCCCTGCTCATCGGATTTCGTCAGATATTGCTTCAATGAAGCGACAAATTCCTGTGCTTCTTTTTTATGACCAGCCTTATCAAGAACTATTGCAGCAAGTGCCTTGTCGGCCATCGACCGGATGGTCAACATTCCTGTAACTTTTGAAAGGAAGTAGTTATAAGCTGTTTGGGCATTTGCCGGAACCTTCTCTCCGGTAATGGCTACGAGATAAAGATAATTCAATGCCTCGCGGGAAAGACCGTTCACCTTATTTCCATTCTTCTCTGCTTTAAGAATATTCTTATATTCTTCAACGGCTTCTTTACTGAGGAAACCGAATGCCGCACGTTGCATTGACAAAGCTTCTCCCTCTAAAGGTTTTCCGGTCAGCAAAGCCAGGCGGGCATTCAATACTGCCACATAATCGGTAATATAACGACTACCGTTCATTCCTTTGAACCATGCCCATGAGCCATCGGATTGTTGAAGTTCTTTCAATCGGGTTAATGCCGTTATGTTATTGTTACGGATGTTATTCAAATCGAACAAAGTAGCAATGCGCTCCTTCTGTTCGGCCTCTGTCTTAGCTTCCATTACCCAAGGAGATTCGGACAATAGTATGTTTTTCACTTCTTGATTCTTTTGCAAGTTACTCAAGAAAGTTTCTTTTGTACCACCTTGTAGTCTCCAGCTATCGAATACGGCTTTGATACGAGGCTGGGCATTCATAATGAATGAAGCCAATGTGTTAGCATAGAATGCAGCAGCCCATGAAATAGCATTGTTATTCTCCGGCATATCCAATGAAGGCAATGCTTGTACGGCATACCAAGCCGGATTGCCTGTAAACTCAATCGTCAAGCTACGGTCCGTAGCCGATTTGCTATGGTGATTGAACAAACTATCGAGCGTGAAGGTACGTGTCTCTTCTCCACGGATCGGCATAGGGACGGTCTCAACCAAATTTACCTTATTGCTGAGTACGGGTAAAAGATGTTGTTCGCCATCGCTGAATGTACCGCCATCGGCAATCATACGGCACCCGAGTACATCGTACTTATCCGTTACATCGAACATGAAGTTAACTCCGGTAGTTCCACCTGCTTCTACAGTAAACTTCTGTTTTTGTGTACTAATCACTTTCTCAGTCACAGGGTCGAAAAGAACAAAACGGGCTGTGCCGGAGATGCTTTTCCCCGTTAAATTAGCAATCGAAGCAGCAACGGATGTTTTATCTCCTACACGGACAAAACGTGGCAAGTTGGGAGACAGCATGAACTCTTTACTGGTCACTGTCTGCCCATCGATCATACCAGTCAGCATATTTTGAGTATGTGCATAACCACGGAAATTCCAACGAGTCAGACTCTGAGGAACAGTAAACGAGAAAGCAACTTCACCCTGTTCGTTCGTACGAAGTTGAGGATAGAAAAAAGCCGTTTCTGCGAAATTGGTACGGAGGTCCTCGGTGGACTCAGGAAGTGCCGAACCACCGGCATCACTTACCAGTTCTTCTTCGAAGACTGCATCCGCCTTAGGAACAGCCATGGCCATCCCAGTAAGCATACGGGTACTTGCACCATGACTTCTTAACTCACCATTCGTCTTCCTCAATGAAGCACCATATAAAGCTGAGCCATCGAAAACTGCATCATTTGCAACCATACTCAGTGACTCTGCCCTCGCAACAGGATCGACAAAATGATCATATAGCATTGGATCTACTTTAAAAGCTTTGTAAGGGAACCAATAACTAAAATAGTTTATGTCCCAATAACTATTTCGCCAACTGACGGTAGGCACTGATAGATTATAGTACAATTTCAGTTCTTGGGTCTGCTTCCATATCTTATCCAAAGAAGCATCATACATCGTTGCCAACATTTCAGCTGCTGCCGGTACTCCTTGCGGAGTTTTAATCGTCAGTTTCCACTCTTCTTCCTGTCCCGGACGCAATTTATCACGGAATACATCCCATTTCATCGTCAACGTCTTATCAGGCAAACGTTTTACCATCATCACTGTCTGTTGATAGACCGAACCTTCCTTGACGAAACAAAAGGTAACTGACAATCCGTTACCATATGATTCTTTATAAGGGTATTCAAAACGTTGAATGGCATCAGACAGACGGAGTGTCTTACTTTCCAACATTTTACCGCCACTGAACACGTTCATCATCACAAATGCATCTTCTTTGGAAGTACCGAAATAAAACACAGCCGGATGGCCAGCATCAAATGACAAGTTTTCTTCATAATACCAAATATTCGTATCCACCGGTGGACGCTTATCGCTCTTTGAAAAGAGTATGAGTTCTTTTTTCTCGATGACATCCCGTCCCTGATCATCTTTTGCAGACATTACCAACAGATATTTACCGAAAGGTATTGATGACCAACCAGTGAGAGCCGTCTCTTTGTTTGTAGTAAAGACTCCCGTATGTACCGGATTTCCTTTGATCGCCTCTTCTTCTTTTTCACCTTCCGACATGGGATAGAGTTTATAGTTTCCTTCTACCCTAACAGGTTGTCCGTCGAGATTAGAAGCTTTGAAATCCACTTTGATGGAATCATCTTTGCAAACCGGACTCTCTATTTCAACATCCAGTAACATCGATCGATTTCCCACACTTAATGAATAACTGGAAGTTTGCGTCTCACCGCCTACACTGGTTACTGTAGCGTCCACCTGAAAAACATAATACCCGGTAGTCATATCTTTATCTCCGGTCAAAATCACCGGAATTGCAAACTGTCCATCGTCATTCAGTGGCACACTGCCCGAGGCAAGCGGTTCCATTCCTAATTGGGCACCTCTCCAGCCATAACGAAGATAGCGGGTAACGGTATAATTAACCGGCAAATCCTGTAATGCGACTCCACTGAACGTTTTTACCGAACCTTTTAGCTCTACTTTATCACCGAAGCTGTAGGAGGTATTTAATTTATCAAAGATTATATCGAAAGTAGGACGCTTATATTCCTCTACCCGTATGGTGGTCCTTCCTCTTTCGGTAGAAAGAGTAAATGTACCATTCAGACAGGCGGAAGGCAATGTAAACTCTGTAGTGAAAGAACCAAACTCGTTCGTACGAAGTTCCTTTTTACCTACTTCCTGATTGTTGGCATCGGTCAAAGTCAGCGTATAATTACGATTGGCAATTACATGTGCCGTATCCAGTCCTTGCTCATATGCTATACCTTTCACATATACATTCTGCCCCGGACGATACAAAGTACGGTCAGTCAACAGTTTCACAAAGTCAGCAGGCTTTGTATCATCATAATAAATGTAATTACCGCCATATATGAACTGTTGCGGCATTGCCGTATCGTTCCCTTTGGATGCTGCAAGACTACGATAATCACGTTGATAAGTAAACGTCACTTTTCCCTCGGCATTCGTAATATATTCAGACAGATTCTTCTTATCTCGATCATACAAAGTTATTGTGGCACCTTCAATGGGTTGGCCACTCCTGTTGTCAAGAGCTACCACCTCATAACGATCACCCGGAATACGAAGCGTCAATACCTTGAAACGAGTGACATATAGGTCCCTTTCATCATCATCCTTGACTTTAGCATCTGGAATAACACGCATCCTATATGTTCCTTCCGTCGGTGCTTTGAAAGTAAAGACTGTATCTTGTTCCTGATAATTGCCAGGACGAAGCAGCGAATAGTGCTGCTGCGAAATCAGCTTTTTAGATTGATAGAGGCGAACGGTAAACCCATCCAAATTCTTATGATTCACATTCAATTTAAGATCTTCACCGGGATAGATCACTTGATCGGTACGAATATTGAGAGAGGGATTTAAAATCATCAACTTCAGATTCTTCAATTGATTGATCCGTTTATAGCCCGGATATTGCTTAATAGCCTCATCACAAAGCAGTAAAGCAGACGCCTGCTGTCGTTTCTCAACAGCATACTGTGCTTTTGCAAGATAAACTTCCGCACATATATCATAAGACTCAAATTCAGCCTTCAGCTTATCCAATCCTGCCAGATAGGGGTCTTGGGTTAATCCGATCATACCCTTCGGAGCTTTATAAACGACAAAATTACGATCGGTATTATGCTTCCAACTGAGATAATCCAGCATAGTAAGCACATATCCATCCGTCATTCCGGTTTTCTTATAAGCATCCAACATCCCCTGATAAATATTCTCTATGCCGGCTTTTACCAAAGAATCTTTGTCAATACCCTCTACAAGCTGCAACGCATCGATACCACGGCTCCCCAGCAGATGATACATATCATGGTGGTAGTATTCACTGGCATTTCCCAATTCAACAAACGGAACATAATGTTTGGAAGAAGTCTCCAACAAAAGTTGTTTGTCCTTGAGAGCATTTGTAGTATATCGAATAACCCGCTGTACGAACATGTTTCCCGTCCACTCTCGTATATCGGCAGAAGGTTCCTCTCCTATGATGTCCGGTCGCTGGCGTATCTGCCAACGGTTATCTGACGCATAATTAGCATAAATACCCGCAATTAATGAGTTCAAAATCGCCCGGTCTATCGGTTTTGCAGTCCCTTCTTCCCATCGTTCCAATCCTTTCAGATTCACATAAAAACTATCGGGAGTCAGCATGTCGCGGTATTTCATACGCCACGTATAGGCTTTCAACATCTGCGGAGTATTTTTCTCCGTTTCGGCTTTCTTATAAATCTCGTCTGTCAATTGAATTACAGTCTGTGGCAGACTCTTCTTTTCAGCCTGCTCCACCTGCTTCCATAATTTGTCAAATGTCTGCGCTTTTGCCCAAGGCACCATGCCTAAAGCAAGCAATACAATAATAAAAATCCGCTTCATTTTCATACACGTAAAGTTTAAGTCACTTAATATTAAGAACAAAGAAACAGAATAAAGTTTAAAGTATTGCACTTTTTTTAATAAAAAAGTATTGAACGGATAAATCTGATACCGATTGTCAGTACTGAAAGATTTCACCACTTACCTAGACGCTGCAATTGCCACAAACCTAATTCCTTGCTCCCGATGACAGTAGCACGAGATGACAGTGGCATTTGCGGTGGAGTGCTTCGTTGCACCGGCCGGTTGCAAAGTTATGGATTCATTGCGGAAACAAACAACTAAGGTTTTACAAATACATGACAATCGCGTTTATGTCATGAATTTGCACAAAGCATACGGCTACATCTTCTATCCTCGAGGAAAACTCGGGAGACAGGTTATCTTTTTATCAAATCTGAAAAAGAAAAGACATCGTATATAACCGAATTCACTATTGAGGTATATTGCAAAATAGTAAATCGATTATATACGATGCCTGAAAAGTAGATTATTCGACGACCCTATAAAGGTTACTTCATCGGAGTCTGCTCCAATGTAGCTACCAGGAAGTCATAGAATTTTTGTACAGTCGGAATATACGCACGTTCATCCGGTGAATGAGGTGAACGCAGTGTAGGACCGAAAGAAATCATGTCCAATCCCGGAATAATAGCACCTATAATGCCACATTCCAAACCGGCATGGATCACTTTCACGGCAGGCTCAACGCCAAATTGCTTCTTATAAGATTCTTTCATGGCATGAAGAATCGGAGAATCGACATTCGGTTGCCAACCGGAATAACCTCCTGTCATTTCAACCTTCATGCCTGCCATATTGAAACAGCATTCAAGGCTCGTTGTCAGATACTCTTTCATACTATCACTGGAACTGCGTGCCAGGATCTTTATGTCAGCCTTACCACCACCAATCGTAATGATAGCAAGGTTTGAAGAAGTCTCTACTGTATCGGGAACAGTAGGAATCATTCGCATTACTCCATTCTGACAAGCGAATATAGCATCTATAAGATTGTCCTGAATTTCCTCGGGAACTTCACCCTTAGGAAGTTCGACTCTTTCGGCTTTGAAGCTGATAGGAGTTTCAATCGTAGCATATTCTTCATTAAATAAATCTTCGCAGTATTTTACCAACCCCATCAATTCTTCTTCATTCTCAGCAGGAATCGTTATGATAGCATTTGCTTCACGAGGAATTGCATTACGCATGTTTCCACCTACCCAACTTGCTAAACGAGCTTCATAACTGGCAATCGCTTCACGTATAAAACGCACCATCAGTTTGTTGGCATTCGCACGTCCTTGATTGATTTCCAATCCTGAATGTCCACCACGAAGTCCTTTCAATGTCACTTTTATTGCAATATCAGAAGGATCGGGTTCTACCTCTTTATATTCAAGAGATGCAGTAACATCCATCCCACCGGCACAACCAATATACAACTCACCCTCATCTTCAGAATCAAGGTTAAGCAAGATCTCTCCATTTACCGTTCCGGGTTTCAAACCGAAAGCACCGTACATCCCTGTTTCTTCATCTTTGGTAATCAAAGCTTCCAATGGTCCGTGTTTCAGGTCTTTTGCTTCCAAAACAGCCATAATAGCCGCTACTCCCAAGCCGTTGTCCGCACCTAGGGTGGTACCTTTGGCTTTCACCCAATCACTATCAATATATGTTTCTATAGGATCTTTTTCAAAATCATGTACCGTATCATTGTTTTTCTGTGGCACCATATCCATGTGAGCCTGCAATATCACACCTTTACGGTTTTCCATACCGGGAGTAGCAGGCTTACGGATAATCACATTACCGGCTTCGTCTACAAACGACTCCAAGCCAAGATTCTTTCCGAAGTTAAGCAAGAATTCGGTTACTTTTTCCATATGTCCCGACGGACGGGGAATCTGAGTTAATGAATAAAAATGTTTCCACACATTTTGTGGAGCTAAAGAGAGGATTGTGCTCATAACGAATCAATTTTTAGGTTCTTATTTTCGTTGTCTATGAGTCAGTGGCAAAGCCACCAAACCATAAATTCCCAACAAAACTACTAAAAAGGTTTGAATTCCATGCACAATCAAGGCAAATATTCCTGCATCAGTCGCATTTATTCCATAAAGCATCATCATGGAGATTATGGCAAAATGCCACGGACCCGCTCCATTAGGGGTCGGGACGATAACAGCAAACGTACCGCCAACGAACATGACTAAAGCTGCCATTATACCCAGATGATCTGTAAATCCAAAACAAAAAAAGGTCAGATAGAAGTGAAAAAAGTAGCATACCCAAATAAGCATTGTATATAAGATGAAGAGCGGAATGTTTTTCACATTGCGTAAAGATGTGATCCCTTCATACATATTAATTGCAATTCCCTTTATTTTTTCAAAAAAAGATAATGTACGCACCAAATAATACAGGAGTACCAGTACCCCAATGATACACAGCAGCACTATGTAGAACCAAATGGAAATTAACAAATGAATTATGGAAGGGATCTTCGTGCCCGTTTGCTCGAAAAAGGTGTAAAATACAGGCATTTGCAAAAAGAATGTGATACCAGTAATAAGAATCATACAGAGGGTATCGATCAATCTTTCCGTAACAACCGTCCCCAAAGACTTTGAAAAAGAAACATGGTCATATCTGGCAAGTACGCCACAACGGGATACCTCTCCCACACGTGGCAATACCAAATTGGTGGCATAAGAAACAAAGATGGCATTCACACAATCGCTTGCTTTGGGATGCGCTCCTAAGGGTTCCAAGGTTTGTTTCCAACGCCAACCCCGAAAAATGTGGCTGAAAACACCGAATAGAAGTGAAAACAACATCCACCACCAGTCAATGCCATGTAACAGAACATCGCGTGCTTTCGAAAAATCGAAGTCCCGGTAGACCCAAAATAGAATAAAGCCTCCTAAAACCAATGGTAAAATGAGTTTCAGAGTCTTTTTTATTAGTTTCTTCATTCTTAATTCTTCATTCTTCAAGTAAAAGAATTACCTTTGTCGGGTGCAAAAGTAACCATTTAGTTGATAAATGAAATTAGTAAAGCCTAAAAAGTTTCTTGGCCAACATTTCCTGAAAGACCTTAAAGTGGCGCAGGACATTGCTGACACAGTCGACACTTTCCCCGATCTTCCGATTTTAGAAGTAGGACCGGGAATGGGGGTACTTACCCAATTTTTGGTGAATAAAAATCGTCCGGTCAAAGTCGTAGAAGTAGATTATGAATCGGTGGCATATCTGCGTGAAGCCTATCCTTCACTGGAGGACAATATCATAGAAGATGATTTCCTCAAAATGAATCTGCACCGCTTATTCAACGGAGAGCAATTCGTCCTGACAGGAAACTACCCATATAATATATCCAGCCAGATATTTTTCAAGATGCTTGAAAACAGAGATTTGATTCCTTGTTGTACCGGTATGATTCAGAAAGAAGTAGCCGAACGTATTGCGGCCGGTCCGGGGAGTAAGACTTATGGCATTCTGAGTGTCCTGATACAAGCATGGTACCGGGTGGAATACCTTTTCACTGTCAGCGAACATGTCTTCAATCCTCCTCCCAAAGTGAAAAGTGCCGTCATACGAATGACACGGAACGAAACAACTGTATTAGGATGTGATGAAAAACTATTTAAGCAAGTTGTAAAAGCCACATTCAACCAACGCCGGAAAACATTACGCAATTCAATCAAACCCATATTAGGAAAAGAGTGTCCGTTGACAGCGGATGAATTGTTCAACAAACGTCCCGAACAACTCTCAGTACAACAATTTATAGATTTGACTAATAGAGTCGAAGAAGCACTTGGAAATAACAGTTGCAAATTGCAAACAGTGCCTTTGTAAATGAAATTATGGAGATAAACGAAGAGTATATAGACAATGTCAAGTCATTTATCGAGCAAAAAGATGCCGATAAGGTAAAAGACCTTCTTATCGACCTTCATCCGGCCGACATAGCTGAGCTTTGCAACGAACTCAACCCCGAAGAAGCCCGATTCGTTTACCGTCTGCTTGATAATGAAACGGCAGCAGATGTACTGGTCGAGATGGACGAAGATGTCCGTAAAGAATTCCTAGAAATCCTACCTTCTGAAACGATTGCCAAACGCTTCGTTGATTATATGGATACGGACGATGCCGTAGATTTGATGCGTGAACTCGATGAAGAGAAACAGGAAGAAGTTCTTTCACACATCGAAGACATCGAACAGGCAGGTGACATCGTCGACCTTCTGAAGTATGATGAAGATACGGCAGGCGGACTGATGGGGACGGAAATGGTAATTGTCAACGAAAATTGGAGTATGCCGGAGTGTCTGAAAGAGATGCGACAGCAAGCCGAAGAATTGGACGACATCTATTATGTTTATGTAATAGACGATGACCAACGTTTACAAGGTATCTTCCCTTTAAAAAAAATGATTACCTCCCCGTCCGTATCCAAAGTGAAACATGTAATGCAAAAAGATCCCATATCCGTACATGTCGATACCCCAATTGATGAGGTTGCACAAATTATCGAGAAATACGACCTTGTTGCAATTCCCGTATTAGACAGCATCGGACGACTGGTCGGTCAAATTACAGTAGACGATGTTATGGATGAAGTCCGTGAACAATCGGAACGTGATTACCAGTTGGCATCCGGTCTTTCACAAGATGTCGAAACAGATGACAATGTACTCCGACAGACCACTGCCCGGCTACCCTGGTTACTTATCGGTATGTTGGGAGGCATCGGCAATTCAATGATATTAGGTAACTTTGACGCCACATTCGCAGCCCATCCCGAAATGGCACTTTATATTCCGTTAATAGGTGGAACGGGAGGAAACGTCGGCACCCAGTCTTCGGCAATCATCGTTCAAGGACTGGCGAACAGCTCGCTTGATACTAAAAACACATTCAAGCAAATCACAAAAGAGGCGGTAGTCGCGTTAATTAACGCGACCATCATCTCCTTATTAGTATATACATATAACTTCATTCGATTCGGTGCAAAGGCAACAGTAACCTATTCTGTATCCATCAGTTTATTTGCTGTAGTCATGTTCGCTTCTATTTTCGGAACATTGGTCCCGATGACACTTGAAAAGCTAAAAATAGATCCTGCCATAGCAACAGGACCTTTTATAGCCATTACAAATGACATTATCGGCATGATGCTTTATATGGGAATTACCGTACTATTGTCTTAAATGAAATTTAAATGAAAAAAAACAAGGAAAAAAGTATGAAGTAATCGTTTTATTTCATTAATTTGTGATTTAATGTAATAAAGGGGTTTAAATCCTATTTCCTAAAACGAATATACAATGATGGACTCTCATGACACTAACCAACCTTTGAATCAAGGGGAGTTAGAAGAAGAAAAGAAAACAGTTGAGGTTTCCGAAGCAGTAACAGAAACTCCGGCTGAAGAAACGAATGTTGATCAACAGCCTGAATCAGCACCACGTCCTATGACGAAAGAGGAAGTGCTGTTAAGGATCAAAGATCTTGCTCAAGACGCAGAAAATGCGAACAAACAAGAACTGGACAGTTTAAAACAGGCCTTTTATAAAATACATAATGCCGAACAGGAAGCGGCCAAGAAGGAATTTCTTGACAATGGCGGCTCTGCTGAAAACTTTGTACCACAAAATGATGCAATAGAAGAAGAGTTCAAAAGTGTCATGGCAGTTATCAAGGAGAAAAGAAGCGCCCAGGCAGCCGAATTGGAGAGACAAAAGGAAGAAAACCTTCAAATTAAACTCTCCATCATCGAAGAATTGAAAGAATTGGTCGAATCTCCGGATGATGCCAATAAATCATACACGGAATTCAAAAAACTGCAACAGCAGTGGAATGAAACAAAACTTGTTCCACAAGCCAAAGTCAACGAACTTTGGAAGAATTATCAGTTGTATGTAGAAAAATTCTACGACATCCTCAAGCTTAATAACGAGTTTCGTGAATATGACTTTAAAAAAAACCTAGAAATAAAGATTCGCCTTTGCGAAGCTGCCGAGAAACTGGCAGATGAGGAAGATGTAGTATCCGCATTCCACCAACTTCAAAAGTTGCATCAAGAATTCCGCGATACAGGACCTGTCTCAAAAGAACTTCGTGATGAAATATGGAATCGTTTCAAAGCCGCTTCCACGATAGTCAATCGTCGTCATCAACAACATTTCGAGGCATTAAAAGAAGCAGAACAGCACAATCTAGATCAGAAAACTGTTATTTGTGAAATTGTAGAAACCATCGAATATGACGAATTGAAAACATTTACTGCATGGGAAAATAAAACCCAGGAAGTAATTGCCTTGCAAAACAAATGGAAAACTATCGGTTTTGCTCCGCAAAAAATGAACGTGAAGATATTCGAACGCTTCCGCCATGCTTGTGATGATTTCTTCAAGAAAAAAGGAGAATTCTTCAAAACCATGAAGGAGGGGATGAATGAAAATCTTGAAAAGAAGAAAGCATTGTGCGAAAAAGCAGAAGCTTTAAAAGACAGTACAGATTGGAAAACAACAGCCGATGCTCTTACCAAATTACAAAAGGAGTGGAAAACAATAGGCCCCGTATCAAAGAAATATTCTGATATGGTATGGAAACGTTTTATCTCTGCATGTGATTATTTCTTTGAACAAAAAAACAAAGCAACTTCTTCCCAGCGTTCCATAGAAATGGAAAACATGGAGAAAAAGAAAAATATTATCAACCAACTGGGTGCTATCAACGAATCCATGGATACAGACGAGGCGGGGACATTGGTTCGCGAACTGATGAAAGAATGGAATTCAATAGGGCATGTGCCATTCAAAGAAAAAGATAAACTTTACAAGCAATATCACTCTTTGGTTGACCAATTGTTCGAGCGTTTCAACATCAGTGCTTCCAACAAAAAATTAAGTAATTTCAAATCAAATATCAGTAGCATCCAAAGCAATGGATCTCAAAGCTTGTATAGAGAACGCGAAAAGTTGGTTCGCATATATGAGAACATGAAGAATGAGCTTCAGACCTACGAAAACAATCTTGGTTTCTTAACCTCTGCGTCCAAGAAAGGAAACAGCCTGCTTACGGAGCTTAACCGGAAAGTCGACAAGCTGAAAGCTGACTTGGAACTTGTCTTACAAAAGATCAAAGTCATCGACGAATCAATTAAAGAACAAGAATAAATTTAGGACATAAAAAGCCTCTGTGAACACAGGGGCTTTTTTAATAAAGAAACAATTATCCTTAAATCATTAAAAAACAAGGGGGCGAATTCCCTCTATCCACCCTCAAAACAAATCGGATTATATCGACCTTCCCAAAAGAGTTATTCAAGGCCGGTGCAACATACGTATTTGCCATTATGCGCAATCCATATGAGAGTATGAATTAATACAAGAAAGCCCGCTAAAACAATAATTTCAGCAGGCTTTACTATAATAACTTTACTATTGTTGGGCTACCAAGATTCGAACTTGGAATGACAGGACCAGAATCTGTAGTGTTACCATTACACCATAGCCCAAAGTTCCGTTTCAACGAGCTATTCATTTATTTCTCGTTTGCGGGTGCAAAGATACAAAGAATTTGGGAATTACAAATATTTCTGAGATTATTTTAGCAAAAAAACGTCACATTTCCCTTGGATCGTGGAGAAGCATCCCTAAAAAACACAAAAAATAAAGAGTTTTACGAGATAACTTTCTTTGATACAAGAATTCAGCGTATATTTGTAAAAAATATCACGTAAACATGACAGGAAACAAAGAAGAATACTTTCTTGTTATAGCATAAAAGAAAGATTGATTATTTAATTTCAACTGATAAATGAACGAGACAAAGATATTAATTGAAAAAATAACAGAAGGAATTCAAGAAAAAAAAGGTAAAAACATAGTCATAGCTGATTTAACAGATATTGGCGATACAATATGCAAATACTTTGTAATTTGTCAAGGCAATTCTCCCAGTCAGGTGAGTGCTATTGTCGATTCGATTAAAGAATCCACACGCAATGGTACCAATAGCAAACCTTTTGCTATAGACGGCCTGAGAAATGCAGAATGGGTCGCTATGGACTATTCTGACGTATTAGTACATGTATTTCTACCCGAAACGAGACATTTCTACAATCTGGAACATCTTTGGGCGGATGCCAAATTAACAACAATCCCCGACATTGACTAACATTTCGATATGGATAATAACAACAAAAAACCCAATAAAGTTAATATGCCCAAGTTCAACCTGAACTGGATGTATATGATCATAGCTCTAATGCTTTTAGGTCTCTGGTGGTCGAATCAGGGAAGCACTATGAGCAGGCAGATTCCTTACGATGAATTCCAGCAATACGTTCGTAACGGTTATGTCAGTAAAGTAGTGGGATACGATGACAATTCTGTCGAAGTTTTTATTAAGCCTCAATTTATCGGAGAAGTCTTTAAGCAAGATTCTAATCGCGTGGGTAAAAATCCGATGATCATCACGGAAGCCCCTACACGTGAAAGTCTTGGGAATTTCATTGATACGGAAAGGCAAGAAGGACACTTCGATGGATCTATCAGTTATGATAAAAAGAATAACATCTTCGGATCCATCTTAATAAATGTACTGCCTATCATCTTCTTAATAGGTTTATGGATATTCTTCATGCGCAGAATGAGCGGTGGTGCCGGTGGTGCCGGTGGTGGTGTCTTCAATGTAGGTAAATCGAAAGCGCAACTTTTCGAGAAAGGCGGTGCTATCAAAATAACCTTCAAAGACGTTGCCGGGTTGGCAGAAGCCAAACAAGAAGTTGAAGAAATTGTAGAGTTCCTAAAAGAACCACAGAAATATACGGATCTAGGAGGAAAAATACCAAAAGGCGCATTATTGGTTGGCCCTCCGGGAACGGGTAAAACATTGCTTGCCAAAGCAGTAGCAGGCGAAGCAAATGTACCCTTTTTCTCTTTGGCAGGTTCGGACTTCGTTGAAATGTTCGTAGGTGTAGGAGCATCCCGTGTCCGTGATCTTTTCCGCCAAGCAAAAGAAAAAGCGCCGTGTATTATCTTTATCGATGAGATCGATGCTGTCGGTCGTGCCCGTGGAAAAAACCCGGCTATGGGAGGAAATGACGAACGTGAAAATACGCTGAACCAATTGCTGACAGAGATGGATGGTTTCGGTTCGAACAGCGGTGTGATTATCCTTGCAGCCACCAACCGGGTAGATGTTTTGGATAAAGCCCTTTTGCGTGCAGGACGTTTCGACCGTCAAATTCATGTGGATCTACCTGATTTGAATGAACGTAAAGAAGTATTCGGGGTACATTTACGCCCGATAAAGATAGATGATACAGTCGATGTAGACTTGCTGGCTCGCCAAACTCCGGGATTCTCCGGTGCGGATATTGCAAACGTTTGTAATGAAGCTGCTTTGATCGCAGCTCGCCATGGCAAAAAATTTGTAGGAAAACAAGATTTTCTGGATGCGGTCGATCGTATTATCGGTGGTTTGGAAAAGAAGACGAAAATTACCACTGAAGCCGAACGACGTTCCATAGCTCTGCACGAGGCTGGTCATGCGAGCATTTCATGGTTGCTGGAATATGCAAATCCATTGATCAAAGTTACGATTGTTCCGCGTGGCCGCGCATTAGGTGCCGCCTGGTATCTGCCGGAGGAACGCCAGATCACAACCAAAGAGCAAATGTTGGATGAGATGTGTGCTACTTTGGGTGGTCGTGCCGCGGAAGATTTATTCTTAGGACGCATCTCTACCGGAGCCATGAATGACTTGGAGCGTGTAACGAAGCAAGCTTACGGCATGATTGCTTATTTAGGTATGAGCGAAAAACTACCGAATCTATGTTACTATAATAATGATGAATATTCCTTTAACCGCCCATACAGCGAAAAGACAGCCGAACTGATTGATGAAGAGGTCAAGAAAATGGTTAATGAGCAGTATGAACGTGCCAAGAATATTCTAATGGAACATAAAGACGGACATAACCAACTGGCTCAATTACTGATTGACAAGGAGGTTATCTTTGCTGAAGATGTTGAACGTATCTTTGGTAAACGTCCATGGGCCTCACGTTCGGAAGAGATCATGGCAGCTAAGGAAAGTAAAGAAGCTGCTGATGCCGAAAAAGCACTGGAAAAGAAAGTGAATGAAGAAGAGGAACAAGAGAAGAAAGCAAAAGAAGGGACAGCCAACACTGACACCACAGCGGATGTTGTTTCCAAATCTCAAAATTAAAATTGAAACACGTTGAAAAGTAACTTTTTAAAAAGGACTATTACCGGAGTGCTATTCGTGGCAATACTGGTGGGATGTATTCTTTATAACCCATTGTCTTTTGGGGCACTCTTCGTTTTGATCAGTGCATTGACTGTTCGTGAGTTTGGAGAACTGGTAAACAATATAGAAGGTGTAAGCGTAAATAAGACAATCATAATGCTTGGAGGGGCCTATCTGTTCCTAGCTATCATGGGATTCAGCATCGATGCAGCCGATTCAAAGATCTTCATCCCTTATTTACTACTTCTTCTATACTTGATGATCAGCGAATTATATCTTAAAAAAGAGAACCCTGTGCTTAATTGGGCATTTTCCATGTTAAGCCAATTGTATATTGCTTTACCATTTGCATTGCTAAGCGTATTGGCCTTCCAAAACGATGTGGAATTAGGAACCGTCAGTTATAATCCTATTCTTCCGCTATCCGTTTTTGTATTCATTTGGCTTAGCGATACAGGTGCTTACTGTGTCGGTTCATTAATTGGCAAACACCGACTATTCGAACGTATTTCTCCTAAGAAATCATGGGAAGGTTCCATTGGAGGCGGAGCTGTATCTATAGCTTCCTCTTTCGCATTTGCCCACTTCTTCCCGTTTATGAATACTTTTGAATGGGTGGGACTTGCACTGGTAGTAGTCATATTCGGTACTTGGGGGGATCTGACAGAGTCATTATTAAAGCGACAATTACATATTAAAGATTCAGGAAATATTCTTCCCGGTCATGGCGGAATGCTCGATCGCTTCGATAGCGCATTAATGGCTATTCCCGCAGCAGTTGTTTATTTGTATGCACTGACTTGGATTTAAATCATCCAGGTTGAATATTCATAGTAATCAGAGGAATAAAATTATCTTATTTCTTTTTTACAGATTGCACGGAATTACATATCTATATTCTATAAAACAGGTATGTAATTCCGTGTTTATAATTTAAGTTAAGTTTGGGATAAATTCACCGCATACATTTTACTCAATCATATTAACTACTTTCCCGCAGGAAATATTATTACATAAATCCAACTCCCGACTGAGGTCCCTCGACCTCGGTGATGAACACCCTCCTGATCACCGATGAAGGTCCCCTTCATCACCGAGGAAGAGGGCGTTGATCACCGAGGTCGAAAGCATGTATTTTCAATATTGATTATCAGATATTTAAGCATACACAACTGATATTACAACAGGAACATGCGACTTGGAAATTTGTCAACAGAACCGATCTCCTCAGGATACTATCATCATTCCAAATAATTTCCACCTCCGAAGTTTACTTCATCTTCAACTTCAGAGCGTCCCTTGATATCCAAAACAATCTCGACTTCACCATTCACTGCAGAATTCAGTTTTAACTTAATCCCTTTTTTCCCTTCCATGTCCAACGAATTCAGATTGAATGACACAACTCCCTGCCCCCAATGATCAGATACATCATCGTATGTGTTATACCGATACTCCAAATGAACATAACCATCCTCTACAGGTTCAACTGTCGTATTTCGTACCAGACTAACACGATGTTTCTTATAGAGAGGGATATTCTGCTCATAAATAACATTCAAATATCCATTGCTGACCCAAATATTCTGTTGTATGATATCTACCGGATCGTTACCGTATTCCGCCTCATTTTCCGACGTCAGCTCTTCCACTTGTTTGGTCAGGATAGGACGCAGTCCTTCTAACTTCACAGCCAGGTTATAACCTTCGTAGTTGTCCCACAAAGGATTAAATCTCACAAAAACCCTTTCCCCATCTACCGGCTTATACCAATAAACATCATTACCCGAAAGCCAAAGTGTCCCGTAACGATCCGAATCAAGATAATAAGCATTTCCACTCAAAACCCGAACAGTTGCCCACCCTACTCCAATATCACCAACGGAATATCCGTCATTATCATCACACGACTGTAATGCAGGTATCAGTACAAACAGTATCGCCAATAAAAACCAATTAAACCTTTTCATAATCATATCTTTCTTTGTTGTTCTGAATAATAAATAAAAAAGCCGGGCATTTACTGCACCGGCTTTACGTTTATTATCAAAAGCAAGTTTATTTTTTAAGCAATTTCACCATCTCCACGGCTGCACGATGCGGCGCACCCGGATCGCCAAGCCTTTCGGCCATATATTCATATCCATCCAACATTTCATGGCGTTTTTTCTCATCAAAGAGTAATTTTCTCAATTCGGTACGAACATTGGCAACAGTCATTGTGTCTGCCACCAATTCCTTAACAATCTCCCTGTCAGCGATCAAATTGACCAATGATATAAAACGTACTTTCAGGACGTGACGACGGATAAAAGATATCAGTTTTCCCGGAGACAAATGATAACAAACCACCTGAGGAACCTTGAAAAGAGCCGCCTCCAACGTAGCTGTACCTGAAGTTACCAATGCCGCATCAGCCTGTTGCAGCAAACGGTAGGTTTGACCGAACAAAATTTTCACATGATAGCCACCTATGTACTTCTGATAATACTCTAAGGAAATGGAAGGCGCACCGGCCAACACCAACTGATAGTCTGGAAATACGGAAGCCGCCTCGAGCATGTCAGGCAAATTATCTTTGATTTCCTGCTTCCGGCTGCCGGCAAGTAGCGCAATAATCGGTTTATTTTCCAATCGATTATCAGCTATGAAGTCAGCAAATGATTCCGAATGTGTTTCCTGGAAAACAGCCACCTCGTCTACTGTGGGATTACCTATATAATGAATAGGATATCGGTGCTTTTGCTCAAAAAACTCCACCTCGAAAGGAAGAATTGAAAACAATTCGTCGACATCGCGTTTTATATTCTTAATGCGATATTCTTTCCATGCCCATATCTTAGGGGAAATGTAATAATATACAGGAATATGAGTACGCGCATGAATAAACTTGGCTATATCCAAATTAAATCCGGGATAATCAACCAATATGACCACATCCGGTGACCAATTTACAATATCCTCTTTGCAATACCTCATGTTAGCAAAGATAGTACGCAAATGGAGCAATACAGGTATGAAACCCATATAAGCCAATTCTTTATAATGCTTTACCATCGTACCACCGACAGCACTCATCAGATCGCCACCGAAAAAACGGAACTCAGCCTCGGAATCCTCTTCCTTGAGAGCGGCCATCAAATGAGAAGCGTGCAAATCACCGGATGCTTCGCCTACAATAAGGTAATATTTCATGATATTCGCAAGTTATGAATTAAAACCAGCTCTTCAATTCATCCATAAATCCATAAGCTGTAACATCTACCGTTGTTGGCGTAATAGCCACATATCCGTTGGCCAAAGCCCAATGATCGTTCTTTTCATTGTCCGGTTCGAAATCCGTAAACTCTCCAATCAGCCAAAAGTAGTTTGCGTTTCCTTTCCTCGGGCATGCTTCCCATTCATTTGTCCAATGACCTTTTGCCTGTTCACACACCTTGATACCCTTCAATTCTTTTGTATCAGGGAAATTTACGTTCAGACAAGTTAACGGAGGAAGCCCTTTCTCAAGTACCTGCGCTGCAATCTGACGAACATAAGGTCCCGCTGCTTCAAAGTCCGCACCCGGTTCGTGGCTGCAAAGAGAAAAGCCAATAGAAGGGATGCCATTCAAGCAACCTTCCGTCACCACTCCCATTGTTCCCGAATAATGAACATTCGTAGCAGAATTATCTCCATGATTGATCCCACCGACTACCAGATCGGGCTTACGGTCAAGCACCGTATGCCAGGCAAGCTTGATACAATCGGTCGGAGTCCCTGTACATTTATATACCGTCAGCCCCACATCCTTACGAAGCAATTGATAATGCACCGGTTGCGTTACCGTCAATGCACATCCACTTCCCGAACGTGCCGAATCGGGTGCCATCACAACTATTTCGCCCAGCGGACGAAGGAATTTTATAAGCTCGCTAATGCCTTTTGCCATGATACCATCATCGTTCGAGATGAGTATCAACGGACGCTGATTCTCCATATTTCTAATCTTTCTGTTAATAGTCCGTGCAAAAGTAGCAAAAAGAATATTGCCGAACAACTATAGATAGAGAGAAAGGCCGCCTACAACTCTCCAGTCACGTTTAGAAATCTTAATCTTCTGCAAGTGAGTAAAAAAGCACTCTCATATTTAATATTAATATGTATATTTGCAGGCTGAAAAGAGAATTGGTGACAGGTTAGTCATTCAGTTATTAACAAAACCGGTGACTTTTCAACAAATTCAGTAAAGTTTCTCTTTTTTCGTAGGCGCTCTGAGGATTTATCACTTATTTCGCTGCCGATAAAATTAGATAATATGGGAAAAATTATTGCTTTGGCCAATCAAAAAGGCGGTGTAGGTAAAACAACGACTACGATTAATCTCGCAGCCTCGCTTGCCACGCTTGAAAAGAAAGTACTGGTGGTTGATGCCGACCCGCAGGCAAACGCTTCGTCCGGGTTGGGAGTAGATATCAAGCAATCGGAATGCACTATTTATGAATGCATTATAGACAGAGCCAATGTACAAGACGCTATCCATGACACTGAAATCGATTCGTTGAAAGTCATTTCTTCGCACATCAATCTGGTGGGAGCCGAAATAGAAATGCTCAACCTTAAAAACCGCGAAAAGATATTGAAAGAAGTACTAAGCCCATTAAAGGAGGAGTATGACTTTATCCTGATAGACTGCTCACCTTCACTCGGGCTCATCACAATCAATTCACTGACAGCAGCCGATTCGGTTATCATTCCGGTACAAGCCGAATATTTCGCACTTGAAGGGATCAGTAAATTGCTGAACACCATCAAAATTATCAAATCAAAGCTCAACCCGGCATTAGAGATCGAGGGATTCTTACTAACCATGTACGATTCACGTCTGCGCCAAGCCAATCAGATTTACGATGAAGTAAAACGCCACTTCCAGGAACTGGTGTTCAAAACTGTTATCCAACGTAACGTAAAACTGAGCGAAGCTCCCAGCTACGGCATACCGACCATTCTCTACGATGCCGACTCGACCGGAGCTAAAAATCATATATCCCTGGCTCAGGAAATCATTAGCAAAAACTGTAAATAAACGAAGATATATGGCTACACAAAAAAGAAATGCATTAGGTCGCGGGCTCGACGCCCTGCTTTCGATGGATGAGGTGAAAACCGAAGGCTCTTCGTCTATTAATGAAATAGAACTATCGAAAATCTCCGTCAATCCCAACCAGCCTCGTCGTGAATTTGACGAAACAGCTTTACAGGAGTTGGCCGATTCTATCAAGGAAATCGGAATCATCCAACCGATCACATTACGTAAAATCGATGACGACTCTTACCAGATCATCGCTGGCGAGCGTCGCTACCGGGCATCACTAAAAGCAGGACTGCAAACAATCCCTGCTTATATCCGTACGGCTGACGACGAGAACGTGATGGAAATGGCTCTGATTGAGAACATACAGCGTGAAGACCTTAACGCTGTAGAAATAGCCCTTGCCTACCAGCACTTATTGGAACAGTACGCACTGACACAAGAACGTCTCAGCGAACGCGTAGGCAAAAAACGCACTACTATCGCCAATTATCTGCGTCTGCTTAAACTCCCGGCACCAATACAGATGGCTTTACAGAACAAACAGATAGATATGGGACATGCCCGTGCCTTGATCACGCTGGGTGATCCTAAGTTACAGGTGAAAATTTTCGAAGAGATAGTAGAACACGGATACTCTGTGCGTAAAGTGGAAGAGATTGTGAAATCGCTCAATGAAGGTGAAACCATAAAAAGCGGTGCCCGCAAGATCACTCCCAAGCGCTCTAAGTTGCCCGAAGAGTTCAATATGTTGAAACAGCATTTATCGGGATTTTTTAATACCAAGGTACAACTCACCTGTTCCGAAAAAGGAAGAGGAAGAATCAGTATCCCCTTCAACAACGAAGAAGATCTGGAGCGTATCATGGAAATCTTCGACTCTTTAAAGAAATAAATGACAAGGAAAAATCTGAAATATAAATCCTGCCTCATAACCCTGCTTCTCTGTATGCTACAGGCGGCAGGGATTGATGTATATGCACAGGAACCTGCACAAACAGTTTCCCGTGATTCGGTAATCGTCCGTGAAGCTCCCAAAGCTCGTGCCCGCCGACACCGTGAGCTACCTCCCCAATCAACGGATTCATTAAAAGACACCCATTCACTAATCAGCCGTGACAGTATCACAGCCATTCGACTTGACAGCATGGAGATGCATGCCATCGCGCCTGCCATTGCCGATAGCCTCGACAAAGTGAACAAGCAAAACCTGAAAGAGATGGAAACCTCCATCACTCCCCAATTGCCCAAGGACAGTGTGCCACCAACCATTCCGCAAAAAGTATGGACACCTAATCCTACAAAAGCGACGTGGCTGGCCGTTGTATTCCCCGGTGGCGGACAGATTTACAATCGTAAATTCTGGAAGCTCCCCATCATTTACGGAGGATTTGCCGGTTGTGCGTACGCTCTTAGCTGGAATGGGAAAATGTACAAGGACTACTCCCGGGCTTATCTAGATATCATGGACAGTGACCCGACCACAAACAGTTATAAAGAAATATTGCCTCCCAATAATAAAACAGAAGCACAATTGAAAGAACTTTTACGCAAACGTAAAGACATGTTCCGACGATACCGCGACTTGAGTATATTCGCTTTTATCGGTGTATACCTCATTTCGATTGTCGATGCTTATGTCGATGCCGAATTGTCGAACTTCGACATCTCGCCCGACTTGAGTATGAGAATCGAACCGGCTATTATCAATGACAATTTTCACCCTAATTCCAGATCTGTGGGCGTGCAATGCTGCCTTCGATTTTAAGGAAAGCACTATTCAAAATTAAACAATTAAGAATGAAGAGAATAAAAAGCTATTATCCCCTTATCTTCTTTTTCCTGTTGGCAACCTCACAGGTAAAAGCACAAAGTGTAGACGTAACCATTAAAGAAAACGGAACCGAACGGCAAGAAAGCATAGAGCTTCCGAAAAGCATGACCTATCCGCTGGACAGCCTGCTGAGCGACTGGAAAGCGAAAAACTATATCGATTTAGGCAAGGATTGCAGTACCTCTGAAGTCAACCCGCAATTCAGTGATTCTGTATACATCGACCGCTTGTCACGAATTCCTGCTGTCATGGAAATGCCTTACAACGATATCGTGCGCAAGTTCATCGAGATGTATTCCGGCCGGCTACGCAGCCAAGTATCATTTATGCTGAGCGCCTGCAACTTCTACATGCCCATTTTCGAAGAAGCACTCGATGCTTACAATCTCCCGTTCGAATTGAAATACCTTCCCATCATCGAATCTGCCCTCAATCCATCGGCCGTATCCCGTGTCGGTGCATCCGGTCTATGGCAGTTCATGCTTGCTACGGGTAAAATGTATGGTCTGGAGTCAAACAGTCTTGTAGACGAACGCCGAGACCCGATAAAAGCGACCTGGGCGGCTGCCCGCTACTTGAAAGAGCTGTATGGCATATATGGCGATTGGAATCTCGTCATTGCCGCTTATAACTGCGGACCGGGAACCATCAACAAAGCAATACGCCGTGCAGACGGAAAGACCGATTACTGGGAGATATACAACTATCTGCCCAAAGAGACACGTGGTTACGTTCCGGCATTTATTGCCGCCAATTATGTAATGACATATTATTGCGATCACAACATCTGTCCAATGGAAACCGATATTCCTGCCGCCACGGATACAGTGCAGGTAACCAAAAATCTTCACTTCGAACAGATTGCGGATCTTTGCGGAATCAGTATGGAACAGATTAAAAGCCTTAACCCGCAATATAAAAAGAATATTATTCCCGGAGACAATAAGCCCTACACGCTTCGCCTTCCTCAAAGCTATATCAGTACCTTCATCGACCAGCAAGATACCATCTACGTTCATCGGATGGACGAATTATTTCATAACCGGAAAACAATTGCAATCAAAGACGATGTTCCCCCTAGCCGGACAAGAAGCAAAGCTACCGTCGGAAAGGGCAATTTAACTTATCATAAAATCAAAAGCGGGGAGACATTAGGTGCCATTGCTGAAAAATACGGTGTGCGTGTGAAGGATATCCAAAGTTGGAATGGCCTGCGAAATACTAGGATTGCAGCGGGAAAACGACTGAAAATATACAAATAAACGCATCTTTGCTTGTGAGGAGTTGAAAAATGCTTATTTTTGCAGAAAGCAATGAAAGGATAGCATTTATGGACAATATACCCCCAAGAGAAATAGCAGAAGAAGAGATGATCGAACAAGCGTTCCAAGAACTGCTGGACGATTACTTGGCAACCAAACACCGTAAACGTGTTGAAATCATAACCAAAGCCTTTAATTTTGCCAATCAGGCACATAAAGGAATAAAGCGCCGTTCGGGTGAGCCGTACATCATGCATCCGATTGCCGTTGCCAAAATCGTATGCAATGAGATCGGCCTCGGTTCTACTTCCATCTGTGCGGCACTTCTACACGATGTTGTAGAAGATACGGACTACACGGTTGAAGATATCGAAAACATCTTTGGCCCGAAGATTGCACAGATCGTAGACGGTCTGACCAAAATATCGGGGGGAATCTTCGGTGACCGCGCTTCCGCTCAGGCAGAAAGCTTCAAGAAGCTATTGCTCACTATGTCCGATGACATCCGTGTTATCCTGATAAAAATAGCCGACCGTCTCCATAACATGCGCACGCTGGGTTCAATGCTTCCCAACAAGCAGTACAAAATCGCGGGAGAAACACTTTACATTTACGCTCCTCTTGCCAACCGTCTCGGACTATATAAGATAAAAACCGAACTTGAAAATCTCAGTTTCAAGTACGAACATCCCGAAGAATATCAGGAAATCGAAGCTAAACTCAATGCCACGGCTGCCGAACGTGATAAGGTCTTCAAAGAATTCACCGCCCCCATCCGCTTGCAACTGGATAAGATGGGATTAAAATACCGCATTCTCGCACGTGTCAAGTCGATCTATTCCATATGGAATAAGATGCAGACCAAGCATGTCCCTTTTGAAGAGATATATGACCTGTTAGCCGTCCGTATCATCTTCGAACCGAGGAATCCGGAGGAAGAACTGAACGACTGCTTCGATATTTACGTTTCCATCTCCAAAATATATAAACCTCATCCCGATCGTTTACGTGACTGGGTGAGCCATCCGAAAGCAAATGGCTATCAAGCACTCCACGTCACTCTTATGGGGAATAACGGACAATGGATCGAAGTCCAAATCCGCAGCGAACGTATGAACGATGTGGCCGAACAAGGATTTGCCGCCCATTGGAAGTATAAAGAAGGTGGGGGCAGCGAGGATGAAGGTGAACTGGAAAAATGGCTTAAAACCATTAAGGAAATCCTTGACGATCCGCAACCCGATGCCATCGACTTTCTAGACACCATCAAGTTAAATCTGTTTGCTTCGGAAATATTCGTATTCACCCCGAAAGGTGAACTTAAAACGATGCCTCAGAACTCTACGGCACTGGATTTTGCCTTTTCCCTCCATACGGACATAGGTAGCCACTGTATCGGTGCCAAAGTGAACCATAAGTTAGTACCGCTCAGTCATAAATTGCAAAGTGGCGATCAGGTGGAAATATTGACCTCCAAATCACAACGGGTACAACCTCAGTGGGAAGCATTCGCTACTACAGCACGTGCGCGTGCAAAGATAGCCGCCATTCTCAAAAAAGAACGGAAAAACCACCAGAAAGAGGGTGAAGAATTACTCAACGAATTCCTTAAAAAAGAAGAGATTCGTCCGGACACAGTTGCTATCGAAAAGTTACGTAAACTGCATAACATGAAAAGCGAGGAGGAGTTGCTTGTTGCCATTGGTAATAAAACCATCATATTGGGAGATGCCGATAAGAATGAACTGAAAGAAAAGCAAAGCAACAACTGGAGGAAATACCTGACTTTCTCATTCGGTAGCAGTAACAATAAAGAAAAACAACAGGAAGAAAAGGAACCTCAGGAAAAAGAAGTTATCAACCCCAAACAGATTCTGAAACTCACTGAGGAAGCCCTGCAAAAGAAATACATCATGGCGGAATGTTGTCATCCTATACCGGGTGATGACGTATTAGGTTACATTGATGAAAACGACCGGGTCATTATCCACAAACGCCAATGTCCGGTAGCAGCCAAACTAAAAAGCAGCTATGGCAACCGCATCATTGCAACGGCATGGGATACACACAAAGCCCTCTCCTTTTTGGTATATATATATATAAAAGGTATAGACAGTATGGGGCTGCTGAATGAAATCACACAGATCATCTCACGGCAACTCAATGTGAACATCCGTAAACTGGAGATGGAAACCACCGATGGTATCTTTGAAGGTAAAGTGCAAATTTATGTTCATGACGTTGAAGACGTGAAAGCCATCTGCAATAACTTGCGAAAGATAAAGAACATCAAAGAGGTAACGAGAGTAGAGAATTAAAACGATCCATAACTTCATGGATAAGAGAAGCCGTCCAATTCTTTCTTCATAGCCAGCAACTCCTCTTTTATACTTTTCAGGCGATCTATAATTTCATAGTTACGGACGGTCGCCTCTTTATTGTCTTTCAGCTTCTGACGGGCACCGGGAAGAGTCATTCCCTTCTCTTTGACCAGATGATAGATCAGAGCAATCGTATCTACATCCTCCTTAGTATACTGACGAACCCCACGCCCGTTCGTTTTGGGTGTGATCTGTGGGAATTCCTTCTCCCAAAAGCGGAGCAGAGAAGGATTTACATTAAACATATCCGCTACTTCGGCTATGGAGTAGTAGAGTCTGATACTCTTATTTTTATTCATTACCATGCTTTTAATCGAACACTTTACCGTGGTTGGCAGCTATCTGAATCATCTTATCATAGTCCTCGGCACTCAGATCCATAAAGTAATAATTCACAGGGTTCATTATTTGCCCTTTAAAGTGTACCTCGTAATGCAAATGAGGGCCGGTACTCTTTCCCGTACTTCCTACTCCGGCAATAACTTCACCGCGCACCACCTTCTTTCCGAGTTTGGTACGGAAATCCCGTAGATGGGCGTACCGTGTACGATAGCCGAATCCATGATCTATCTCAACAGTATTACCGTATCCGGTTTCCCAACCGACTTTCACTACGACACCGTCCCCTGTCGCGTAAACATCCGTCCCCGGATTCGCAGAAAAGTCCATACCGGCATGGAATTTAGAAGTTCCATAAATAGGATCGACACGTGTTCCATACCCTGATGCTGTTTTCTTCAGATCTTTATTCGATATCGGCTGAATGGCAGGCATACATCGCAGCATCTCGTCATGATTCTTACACATTGCCACCACATCGTCAAACGATTTTGACTGGATGTACAATTGCTTATTGAGTATATCCATCTTCTGGGTCGTATTAACCACCAATTGCGAGTTCGCCATATCCATTAACTCCTCATAACGGTTCGTCCCTCCAAAACCTGCTTTACGGATAGCCGGAGAAACCGGATCAGCCTGAAGAATCACCCGGTAAAGGTTATCGTCACGTTGCTGTACATCCTGTAACACCCCCAATGCTTCATCCAGCCGTCGTGAAAGCACATTATATTGTGCCAACAAACGGCTGTTTTCCATTCTTAACTCCTTCTCGGAAGGAGAACCGAAGATCAGCAACAACACAATGAAACATCCGGCACCCAATCCCATACCGATAAACAGCCTGCGAAGAATGCTCAACGCCCTTTGGCGGACGGTGGGATATATACGGTCGTAGGTCTGTGTTCGTGGATTATATATGTAGTAAACTTTGCGCATCTTAGGAAATATTTCGATGATTAATGGGGCAAAAATAATAAAAACAAGCTATCTTTGCATCGTTTTTTTGAGAATATTAACCTCAACAATAGATATATAAGAAGTATGTTGACTGCAAAAGAGACCAGAGATTCGTTCAAGAATTTCTTTGAGTCAAAAGGACATCAGATCGTTCCTTCGGCTCCTATGGTAATTAAAGATGACCCCACCCTGATGTTTACCAATGCGGGGATGAATCAGTTTAAAGATATAATTTTGGGCAACCACCCGGCGAAATACCACAGAGTCGCAGACTCACAGAAATGCCTCCGTGTTAGTGGAAAGCATAATGACCTCGAAGAAGTAGGACATGATACGTATCATCATACGATGTTCGAGATGCTCGGGAACTGGTCGTTCGGTGACTATTTCAAAAAAGAAGCCATCAGTTGGGCATGGGAATACCTGGTGGAAGTTTTGAAATTAAATCCTGAACACCTATATGCCACCGTTTTTGAAGGTAGCCCTGAAGAAGGTTTGGAGCGTGACAATGAAGCAGCTTCTTATTGGGAACAGTTCCTTCCGAAAGACCACATCATCAACGGCAACAAGCACGACAACTTCTGGGAAATGGGTGATACAGGTCCTTGCGGTCCATGCTCGGAAATCCATATCGACCTGCGTCCGGCTGAAGAACGTGCCAAGGTTTCAGGTCGCGAACTTGTGAATCATGATCATCCACAAGTGATCGAAATATGGAATCTCGTATTCATGCAATACAACCGCAAAGCTGACAGCAGCCTCGAACCGCTTCCGGCAAAAGTAATCGATACCGGAATGGGATTCGAACGTCTTTGTATGGCTTTACAAGGCAAGACCTCCAATTATGATACGGACGTGTTCCAACCACTCATCAAGGCAATTGCTCAAATGGCAGGAACAGAATACGGCAAAGACCAGCAGGCAGATGTTGCCATGCGTGTAATTGCCGACCACATACGTACCATCGCCTTTTCTATCACAGATGGCCAGTTGCCGTCCAATGCAAAAGCCGGTTATGTGATTCGCCGTATCCTGCGTCGTGCCGTACGTTATGGTTACACTTTCTTAGGACAGAAACAGGCTTTTATGTACAAACTTCTTCCTGTCCTTATCGACAACATGGGAGACGCATACCCTGAACTGATAGCCCAGAAAGGACTGATCGAGAAAGTAATCAAGGAAGAAGAGGAATCTTTCCTTCGTACACTCGAAACAGGTATTCGCCTGCTCGACAAAACAATGGCCGATGCTAAGGCAGCAGGTCAGACAGAAATCAGCGGCAAAGATGCATTTACATTATATGACACATTCGGTTTCCCACTTGACCTCACCGAGCTGATCCTTCGTGAAAACGGCATGACCGTGAACAACGAAGAGTTCAATGCCGAAATGCAACAGCAGAAACAACGCGCACGCAACGCTGCTGCCATCGAGACCGGTGACTGGATCACCCTAAAAGAAGGTACCACTGAGTTCGTTGGCTACGATTACACGGAATATGAAACGTCTATTCTTCGCTATCGTCAGGTGAAACAGAAAAACCAGACATTGTATCAGATCGTATTGGATTACACTCCGTTCTATGCCGAAAGTGGTGGTCAGGTAGGTGATACAGGGGCGCTGGTAAGCGAATTTGAAACTATAGAAGTAATCGATACCAAAAAAGAGAACAACCTTCCGATCCATATTACCAAGAAATTACCCGAACATCCGGAAGCACCGATGATGGCATGTGTCGATACTGATAAGCGTGCGGCTTGTGCCGCAAATCATTCGGCAACCCACCTGCTGGATGAAGCCCTTCGTGAAGTTCTTGGTGAACATGTCGAGCAGAAAGGTTCATTGGTAACTCCTGACTCCCTCCGTTTCGACTTCTCCCATTTCCAAAAAGTAACGGATGAAGAAATCCGCAAAGTGGAACATATGGTGAACGCCAAAGTCCGTGCCAACATTCCTTTGCAAGAATACCGCAACCTTCCCATCGAAGAAGCCAAAGAACTAGGAGCAATCGCTCTGTTCGGTGAAAAGTATGGCGACCATGTTCGCGTCATTCAGTTCGGTTCATCGGTTGAGTTTTGTGGTGGCACGCATGTAGCCGCCACCGGAAACATCGGAATGGTGAAAATCATGTCCGAAAGTTCCGTAGCAGCCGGAGTACGCCGTATCGAAGCTTATACGGGAGCAAGAGTGGAAGAAATGCTGGATACCGTACAGGACACATTAAATGACCTGAAAGCTTTGTTCAACAACGCCCCCGACCTTGGAGTGGCTATCCGCAAATATATCGACGAGAATGCCGGATTGAAAAAACAGGTAGACGACTTCATGAAGGAAAAAGAGGCTGCATTGAAAGAACGCCTGTTAAAGAACGTACAGGAAATAAACGGTGTAAAAGTGATAAAGCTTTGCGCCCCGATGCCTGCTGAGGTAGTGAAAAACATTGCTTTCCAGATTCGTGGCGAGATTACCGACAACCTGTTCTTTGTAGCCGGAACTGTTGACAACAACAAGCCAATGCTTACCGTGATGATCAGCGACAACCTCGTTGCAGGTGGTCTGAAAGCCGGCACCCTGGTTAAAGAGGCAGCGAAACTGATTCAAGGCGGTGGCGGTGGTCAACCTCACTTCGCAACAGCCGGAGGTAAAAACGCGGACGGGTTGAATGCAGCAATAGAAAAGGTATTGGAATTGGCTGGAATTTAAAAGATCCTCTTCTAAAAAAATCAATAGAATAAGAAGGTGTTTCGCACACGCGATTCACCTTCTTTCATTTGTAATTACACTAAACATTCTCCTGTAGTGTCTTCTCTATGGGAGCTAAGTACAATTCTTTAACATCATCGTATATCAGAAAACACTAACACTTTCCGTATAAAGCGACGCACAACCCATCAATTCCATCGTACCTTGTTTAACATTTCTAACATGGAAGTATACAAAATGAACAGATCCACTTATCGGATTAAATATCTCACCCTTCCAAAATGTTAAATACTCAAATCAACTACGTTAATACCGTTAATATAAAACGATAATGATTTACTCTTTTATAATTTCGCATTCGTATTTTAACCAAAAACAATAAAAAAGATGAAAAAGATCGTTACTGTTCTATTTTGTATGGCTGTTCTTACTGCAAATGCACAAACAGCTGTTGAAGGCAACAAGTTTCTGGACAATTGGTCAATAAACCTCAATGCAGGTGGAACGACCCCTCTCACGCACAGTGCATTCTTTAAAAACATGCGCCCTATTGTAGGGCTTGGATTAACCAAACAAGTTACTCCAGTACTCGGATTAGGCGTTGAAGCTATGGGCAGTTTTAATACCACTGATAGCCGGACAGCATTTGATAATTCGAATATCAGCTTGTTGGGAACTCTGAATCTAAACAATCTGTTTACCAGCTACAAAGGTTCTCCCAGACTCTTTGAAGTAGAAACTGTAACCGGTTTTGGATGGTTGCATTACTATTACAACAAGGCAATGGGTCATGACGCCAACAGTCTTTCAACCAAGCTTGGACTTAATTTCAATTTCAATTTAGGAGAAGCCAAAGCATGGACTGTTGCCTTCAAACCGGCCTTGGTTTACGATATGAATGCAAATGCTACGAATAACATATGTTTCAACGCCAACCGTGCGGCCTGGGAATTCACAGCCGGATTGAAATACCATTTCCGTTGCAGCAACGGTGAACATTATTTTACTATTGTGAAACCCTATAATCAAGCTGAAATTGATGCCCTAAATAGTCAAATCAACAACTTACGTCAAGAAGTGAATGACAATGCCATCGCATCGGAAACCGCATTGAAGAGTGCCGATCAGAAAGTAACCGATCTACAGAATGCTTTGAACGATTGCAAAAACCAAGCTCCGAAAGTAGTGACCGAGACGATCACTAACAACAAAAAGACATTGGAATCAGTCGTAACATTCCGTCAGGGAGGTACCACTGTAGAATCGTCACAATTACCAAATGTGGAGCGCATTGCCACCTATTTGAAACATCACAAAGATGCTACCGTATCTATTAAAGGATATGCTTCTCCCGAAGGTAGCGCAGAAGTGAATGCACGTATTGCCAACCAACGCGCTCAAGCTGTAAAGACTGTACTTACCAACAAGTATAAGATCGCAGCCAACCGTATCACTGCCGAAGGACAAGGAGTGGGCAATATGTTTGAAGAAGCTGACTGGAATCGTGTCAGCATTTGCACTATCCATGAAAATTGATAAATTAAAGAATTACTGATAGACAGAGGGTATCTCTTCATTTAAAAAGATACCCTCTTTATCTTATTCTACTTAAAGTATATTTTCCTTTTCAATAGACAATACCGCTCTGGCTTCTGTTATTCACTCAAAACATCTTTATCCTTCTTTTCTTTGTACTCCGGAAATTGTTTTAACAAGCTGTCCACATTGGAATTCAGCCTGATACGTTGTACAGCAAGTAGGAGTCAATAAAATTCATTTCACACAACAAATAAAGTTATTTATCGGTGATAAGAGATAAAAAGATGACGCAGGCAAATGGGATTAATGCCAACTAACTGATACCGGCCCGGCATTTACCCAAAAAGACATTTATATTTTATTATTGATAATTATTATACTCTCAAAATCAATAGTAAAAACAGAACAAAAGAATAACCGAAAAAGCTTTCTACCGATATTAGTATTATAAAATAAAGAAATCAGATTAGGAAATCAACTACCTATTTGATCATTTCGGCCACTATATGAACTCTTTATTAGCCTCTTATCGCTTGTAGTTACATTTATTTTCTCTATCTTTGTACCTATTACAATCACTAAAATATGAAATCAGATTGCATGAAGCCACAATTTTATTTATCATTTGTACTAATATCTCTATTATTCACAGCCTGTACAACCACACCGAAAAAGGCTATCAACGACTATACACAATACGTAAATCCATTTATCGGAACCGATTTTACCGGAAACACCTATCCCGGCGCACAAGCACCATTCGGTATGGTACAACTCAGCCCGGATAACGGTTTACCCGGATGGGACAGAATCTCAGGATATTTCTATCCCGACAGTACTATTGCCGGATTCAGCCATACCCATTTATCGGGTACGGGAGCCGGTGACTTATATGACATCTCTTTCATGCCAGTCACACTACCCTATAAAGAAGCGGAAGCCCCATTGGGCATCTATTCCAAATTCTCCCATGACGAAGAATCCGCTACTGCCGGATACTATCAAGTAAGGCTGAAGGATTATGACATCCATGTGGAACTTACCGCCACCGAACGTTGTGGCATCCAACGATACACCTTCCCCGAAGCCAAGGCTGCCATCTTCCTAAACCTGGAGAAAGCCATGAACTGGGACTTCACCAACGACAGTTATATAGAAGTACTGGATTCCGTTACCATCCAAGGATACCGCTTTTCCGACGGTTGGGCACGCGACCAGCACATTTATTTCTGCACCCGTTTTTCAAAACCGTTTGCCTCTGTCGAGATGGACACCACCGCCATTATTAAAGACGGTAAACGCTTAGGAACGGCAACCGTTGCCCGCTTCAACTTCAATACGAAAAAAGACGAACAGATCACTCTCAGTACGGCTATTTCCGGAGTCAGCATGGAAGGAGCGGCAAAGAACCTGCAAGCAGAAGTTCCCGAAGATGACTTTGACAAATATCGCGAGGAAACCCGTGATAACTGGAACAAACAACTCTCTAAAATAGAGATCACAACCAACGATAACAATGACAAAGTTAACTTCTACACCGCCTTATACCATAGCATGATTGCCCCGACCATCTACAGCGATGTGGACGGAGCATACTACGGTCCCGACAAACAGACGCACCAAGCCAACGGCTGGGTGAACTACGGCACGTTCTCTCTTTGGGATACTTTCCGTGCCGCTCATCCGCTATTTACCTATACTGAACCGGAACGCACTAATGATATGGTCAAATCGTTCATCGCCTTCTACGAGCAAAACGGCCGCCTGCCGGTATGGAATTTTTACGGCAGTGAAACAGATATGATGATCGGCTACCATGCCGTTCCCGTCATTGTCGATGCCTACCTGAAAGGAATCGGTGACTTTGATCCCGAAAAAGCATTGGCAGCTTGCATAACAACCGCCAACCTGGATCATTACCGGGGCATTGGAGATTACAAGAAGATGGGATATATTCCTTATAATAAAGAAGACGGATACAACTCCGAAAACTGGTCACTGTCCAAAACCCTGGAATATGCTTATGACGATTATTGCATCGCCCGCATGGCAGAAAAAATGGGTAAAAAGGAGATAGCAGACGAATTCTATCAACGTTCCCAAAATTACCGCAATGTGTACAATCCCGCTACCTCGTTTATGCAACCCCGCGATGACAAAGGCGAATTCCAAAAAGATTTCAAAGCAGATGCTTATACACCGCATATCTGTGAAAGCAACGGCTGGCAATATTTCTGGTCAGTGCAACAAGACATAAAAGGTCTAATCGATCTAGTAGGCGGAAAAGAACGCTTTGCCCAGAAACTGGACAGCATGTTCACATTCCATCCCGCTGATGATGAAGAGTTACCGTTGTTCAGCACCGGCATGATCGGACAATATGCACATGGCAATGAACCGAGTCATCACGTCATCTATCTGTACAATGCCGTAAACCAGCCTTGGAAAACGCAGCAATATGCAGCTAAAGTAATGCACGAATTATATATGAATACTCCTGCCGGACTTTGCGGCAACGAAGACTGCGGCCAGATGTCAGCATGGTATGTATTCAGCGCAATGGGCTTCTATCCGGTCGATCCGGTAAGCAGCCAATATGAGATAGGCACTCCCCTCTTCCCAGAAGTCAGGATGAACCTGTCTAACGGCAAAACCTTCACCGTTCTTGCCCCTGCTGTCAGCAGGGAAAACATCTATATCCAATCGGTAAAGATGAACGGCAAACCTTACGACAAGAGTTACATCACCCACGACCAGATCATGAAAGGTGTAACTTTGGAATTTGAGATGGGCAACACCCCCGGCCCGGTATGGTATGAATAAACTTAAAGGAACTCATGGATGAAGGAAGATTTTGAAATCACCTACAAAGCCTTGTTCCGCAAATATTACGCTAATCTGATCTTCTACGCCACCCGCCTGATTGGTGACGAAGAAGCAGAGGACGTAGTACAAGACGTGTTCATAGAGCTTTGGAAACGAAAAGGCAACATGGAGATAGGGGAACAGATCCAGGCTTTCCTTTACCGGGCTGTATACACCCGTTCACTCAACATTCTGAAACATCGGAATATAGAAAGCGGATATGCTGCCATCGTCGAGGAAATCAACCAGCGACGTGTGGAGTTTTACCAACCGGACAACAATGAAGTGATCCGGCGGATAGAAGATCGTGAATTAAGAAAAGAAATATATACCGCAATCAACGAATTGCCAGACAAATGCAAAGAAGTATTCAAACTAAGTTATTTACACGACATGAAAAATAAAGAAATAGCAGACGTGATGGGCGTCTCGCTTCGAACGATTGAAGCGCATATGTACAAAGCCCTCAAATTCCTGCGTGGCAGACTCAGTCACTTAACACTCTTCTTATTATTATTTTTAACGAAATAAATAAGTGTTTTAGCCGATTGAGTTGTTCCTAATATATAATGAAACTAGAAATGAATAATCTGAATGAAGAAATCATAGCCAAATTTCTTATGGGTACATGCACGGAGGATGAACTTATCCAGGTCAACACTTGGATAAATGCATCGGAAGAGAACGCACGTACCCTGTTCCGGTTGGAAGAAATATACCAGCTCGGACGGGAGAACTATGTTTCGGATCAAAAGAGCAGGATAGACAAGGCAGAAAAGAAACTATACAAGATACTATCCGAAGAAACAGCAAAGCAACACAATCTATTGAAGATACATACTTGGATGAAATATGCCGCTATCATCGCTGTCATCCTATTAGGGGGCACCGGCATCGGATACTGGATTCACAATAGTGACCTGACCAACAATATGATTGTGGCCGTTGCATCTCAAGGAAATGTAGAAGAAGTGATGCTGCCGGATGGAACCAGAGTATGGCTGAACAAGTCTGCCACGCTAAAATATCCACGCCAATTTACCGAAACAGAAAGAAATGTATACCTCGATGGGGAAGCCTATTTCGAGGTCGCCAAGAACCGTGACAAACCATTCATCGTGGAGAGTGACGCAATGAGAGTGCGTGTACTGGGCACCACATTCAACTTAAAATGCAATAAATCGCAAAAACTGGCCGAAACAACCTTGATAGAAGGTGAAATTGAGGTGAAAGGAAATAAAGACGAAGGTATGATCATACTCTCACCGGGACAGAAAGCCGAGTTAAACCGTACCTCCCGGCGACTGACCGTAAAGCAGGTAGATGCCCGTCTGGATGCCGTATGGCATGACAATCTGATTCCTTTTGAACAAGCTGACATTTACGGCATCGTCCGGACACTGGAGCGTTTCTATGATGTGAAAATCATTCTTGCCCCCGGTACCCAACTAAAGAACACGTATTCGGGAGTATTGAAAAAGAAAGATAATATAGAATCTGTATTAAAATCGTTAAAGAACGCCATACCGATCGATTACAAAATTGTCGGTAGCAGTATCTTTATCTCAGCATTAAAGTTGTAGAACAATCCTTGTTGCATTCAAAAGTTGAACAAACATAAATAAATCCGAATTTATAGATATCATGAGAAAACTTTTCACACTAATCTGTGCCATAAGCTGCACACTGTTGATCCAGGCGAAAGACTGGACACAATATGTGAACCCTCTAATGGGAACACAATCGAGTTTTGCATTATCAACCGGGAATACGTATCCTGCCATTTCCCGTCCTTGGGGAATGAACTTTTGGACTCCCCAGACCGGTAAGATGGGTGACGGATGGCAATATGTATATACTGCCAACAAAATCCGTGGTTTCAAACAAACCCACCAACCCAGTCCGTGGATCAATGATTACGGTCAGTTCTCAATCATGCCCGTTGTCGGTAGCCCTGAGTTTGATGAAGAAAAGCGCGCAAGCTGGTTTTCACACAAAGGAGAAATAGCCCGTCCACATTATTATAAAGTATATCTTGCCGAACACGATGTAGTCACTGAGATGACTCCGACAGATCGTGCTGTTCTTTTCCGCTTCACTTTCCCGGAAAACGATCATTCGTACATTGTGGTAGACGCTTTCGATAAAGGTTCGTCCATCAAAGTCATCCCCGGACAAAACAAGATCATCGGATATACCACACGCAACAGTGGCGGTGTACCAGAGAACTTTAAGAACTACTTCGTCATCGAATTCGACAAGCCTTTCACTTACAAAGCCACTTTTTCCGACAAATCACTGAAAGAGAATATGCTTGAACAGACAGCGGATCATACCGGAGCAGTAATCGGTTTTAAAACTCGTAAAGGTGAAATCGTACACGCCCGTGTGGCCTCTTCGTTCATCAGCCCCGAACAAGCAGAATTGAATCTGAAAGAACTCGGTAACGATAACTTCGATTCTCTTGTCCTGAAAGGACAAGATGCATGGAACCAGGTTTTAGGAAAGATCGAGGTAGAAGGTGGCAACCTTGACCAATACCGTACTTTCTATTCATGCCTGTATCGTTCACTCCTCTTCCCACGTAAGTTCTACGAACTGGATGCCAACGGAAATGTAGTACACTATAGCCCCTACAACGGACAGGTATTGCCGGGATACATGTTTACCGATACCGGTTTCTGGGACACTTTCCGTTGCCTGTTCCCCTTCCTCAATCTGATGTATCCGTCTATGAACAAGCAGATGCAGGAAGGATTGATCAATACGTACCGTGAAAGTGGTTTCTTCCCCGAATGGGCAAGCCCCGGACATAGAGGTTGCATGATTGGAAACAACTCAGCTTCCGTTTTGGTAGATGCCTATATGAAAGGTGTGAAAGTAGACGATGTGAATACTTTGTATGAAGGATTGATCCACGGAACAGAAAACGTTCATCCTGAAGTATCTTCTACTGGCCGATTGGGACATGAATACTATAACAAGTTGGGATATGTTCCTTACGATGTGAAGATCAACGAAAATACTGCCCGTACGCTTGAATATGCCTATGACGATTGGTGTATCTACCAAATGGCAAAAGCATTGAACCGCCCGAAAAAGGAGTTGAAGCTTTTTGCACAGCGGGCAATGAACTACAAGAATGTGTTCGATAAAGAATCGAACCTGATGCGTGGCCGTAACGAAGACGGTAAGTTCCAGTCTCCATTTTCTCCGCTAAAATGGGGAGATGCATTTACAGAAGGTAACAGCTGGCATTATTCATGGTCGGTATTCCACGATCCGCAAGGGCTGATCGATCTGATGGGTGGAAAGGCCTCATTTGTCAATATGCTCGACTCCGTATTTGCCGTACCGCCTGTTTTCGATGACAGTTATTACGGACAAGTTATTCATGAAATCCGCGAAATGACAGTGATGAACATGGGTAACTATGCGCATGGTAATCAGCCTATCCAACATATGATTTACCTGTACAATTATGCGGGCGAACCCTGGAAAGCTCAATACTGGTTACGCCAGGTGATGGATCGCATGTACACACCGGGACCTGATGGTTACTGTGGTGACGAAGACAATGGACAAACCTCTGCATGGTATGTATTTTCCGCATTGGGTTTCTATCCGGTATGTCCGGGAACCGATGAATATGTACTCGGCGCTCCGCTTTTCAAGAAAGCAACGATACATTTTGAAAATGGAAACAATTTGGTAATCGATGCTCCGGCTAATGATGACAAGAATTTCTATATCGAATCGCTCCGGTTCAACGGAAACGATTATACCAAGAACTATCTGAAACACGGAGATTTATTCAAAGGTGGGGTCATCAAATTTGACATGGGTAGCAAACCTAATACGCAAAGAGGTACGAAACCGGAGGACTTCCCGTATTCTTTCTCAAATGAGATTGAAAAGAAATAATTAATCGGACAAACGTATAATTTCCCACGTTGTCAGATCATTTCCACTCCCTTCATCCTTGTTGAATGATTGCCTAACAGCACATCGTTTCTGGGTGAAGGGAGTGTTTATTTGAATAATGATCATCCAACCATCAAGACAATGCGGCAATTCCCGTCCCTATCAGATTGGCATTATTCAGATTATTGATATGGACATCGATCTCCCCCAAGCCGAATTCATCAAGGAGTTCACGCAATTTCTCCATAACAAGGATATTATAATCCTTATCCATCCTGTTTTCACTCCAGAAAAGACTGCCTTCGGCAACCAAGCAAATCTTCCGGGTATTTTCATTATAAGATTTCAGCAACATGATAAGACCTGCAAGTGAAGCTGCCACTAATTGTGCCGACCTATTATAAATCCAGTGTGCCACATCCACATATATATCCTTATTAATGTCGGGATAATTCATTATAGCGGAAAGTTTACGGGCATCGAACTTCTCTTCAAACTCTTCCAACGGAAAGGTTGCTTTCAAGATATCCCCCAGATACATGCCGGAAACCGCTTTCTCAAAACGCTGTTTTCCTACACTCCCGGAAGTTGCATCCACCGTATCATCCACCGCTGTAAGGAAGGGCGGAAGGAAATTTCCTGATTCAAGATTAACGGGAACCAAGCCTTTCACTTTGCACGTTGGATCAAGCTTCTTAATTTTATCAGCAGGAATAAAAGTAGCCATGTTGGTTCCCGTTCCAACAATCAGACCGATATAAGCATCATAACTACTATCGGTAAGCCCGGCAAACAGACTGGCAATCGTATCATTCAGCACTTTAATGCCTGTAAACTTAATATTGCTTCTTTCATTCAGGTAGTCGAGTAAGGGTTTTCCTACAAGTTGACCGACCATCTCTTTGATATCGACACCCTTCGTCCAACGCAACAGCTGGGCATCACCTCCCGGAACCGATTCCGTGGGATAAGAAAAACAATAACCGATAGGAATTTCCTCTTCCCTTTTAATTTCGATAATCATATCTGCCAGCTCTTTAAAAAGCTCTTCACGGCTATACCCGGGCGATTTCATGACCGACATATCTTTTTTCCAGCCGTTTTCCGGAAGAATGGATGGCGTCTTATGACCGAAATCGACTATTGCCACCCTATAATTGGTTCCCCCCAGGTCGAGAACCAGTGCTTTCCCATTAACCCCAGTAACATCAGGTGTGATAAAAGTGGGAAGACATTGTATCTCCGCATTCTCTTTATTTAATCCTTCTATTACCCTTTCCCGGAATAAGCGAGCAATCTCTTTGAGTTGCTCGTTATCCAAATTGAAAATATTCTTTTCCATGTGAATGATTTTTATCTAAAGCACGAACAAACAACTTTTTATATTTGTTCGCATACGAAAAAGATACATTATGAATAGTAAATCGAATATAGGTCTGATAGGGCTTGCAGTGATGGGTGAGAATCTCGCTCTGAACATGGAACGCAATGGATGGCAGGTATCCGTATGGAACCGTACAACGGAAGTCGTTGACAATTTTATAAACGGTCGTGCCAAAGGTAAGAATATTGTGGGTTGTGAATCACTGGAAGATTTTACGACCACACTAGAAACACCGCGTATCGTAATGATGATGGTGCGTGCCGGAAATGCCGTGGACGAGGTAATTGAAAAGATTGTCCCGTATCTTTCGGAAGGTGACATATTGATCGATGGAGGTAACTCCTATTTCAAAGACACGGAACGTAGAGTAAAGGACATGTATGCAAGCGGCTTTTATTTCGTAGGAGCCGGTGTATCGGGCGGAGAAGAAGGTGCCCTTAATGGCCCGTCGATTATGCCGGGCGGTGCAGCTGAAGCATGGCCGAGGATAAAACCGATTCTGCAAAGCATTGCCGCAAAAGCAAACGGAACCCCTTGCTGCGAGTGGGTGGGACCCGGTGGTTCCGGACATTTTGTGAAGATGATACATAACGGCATCGAGTATGGTGACATGCAACTCATATCCGAAGCCTATTTTCTATTGAAGCATTTGCAAGGAATGGGAAATGCGGAAATGGGAGACATCTTCGCTCGTTGGAATGAAGGCAAACTGAAAAGTTATTTAATCGAAATAACAGGGCATATTCTGTTACATAAGGATGTTACCGGAGCTTATTTGCTCGATCGTATTCTAGATGTAGCCGGTCAGAAAGGCACGGGCAAATGGTCGGTTATCAATGCGCTCGAATTGTCTATTCCATTGGAGTTGATTGCCACTGCCGTATTCGAGCGATACCTCTCAAGTGAAAAGCTACTTCGTATGATAGCCGCAAAAACATATCCGAGGAAAAAACCGGAGGTAGTATCTAATAAAGAGGAACTAATTGAGGAAATTCATCAAACACTGTATGCCGCCAAATTAGTATCTTATGCACAAGGCTTCGGTGTATTGAAAAAAGCATCGGAAACCTATGATTGGAAACTGAATCTGGCAACCATTGCACGTCTGTGGCGTGCAGGCTGCATCATCCGTTCAACATTCCTTGATGACATAGCCTATGCATTCGAACAAGACTCAAATTTGGAAAACCTGTTGTTGGCATCACACTTCAGTAAGGAGATACAAGAAGCACTACCCTATTGGAAAAAGTTAGTAGCGACTGCCGCCCATGAAGAAATTTCTTCCCCCGCCTTTTCTTCAGCATTGAACTATTTCTATTCACTGACCACAGACAGACTACCCGCCAATCTGATTCAGGCACAAAGAGATTATTTTGGCGCACATACTTTTGAGAGAGTAGATGAAGAACCGGGAAAATTCTTTCATGAGAATTGGACAGGACACGGGGGTAATACTAAATCCGGAACCTATAATGCATAATTTACTCCCTTCATGAAATAAATATCTCCCGATCAGAAGACACATACTATTAATAAGCGTGCATCTTTCAATCGGGAGACAACTGCAATTCCATAATATATTGAGGAATGATTTATTTCGGATATTTTTCCCTATTTTATTTACCGTTAATCCTATCTTCTAATAATTGAACGCGCCTTTCAAGGGCAATGTACTTTTCATCCTTTTCTTTTAAAAGACGTTCGTATAGTTCGGAGATTTTATCTACAGGATTATAATTCGTATTATTTTCATTTACATAACCACTGCCACTGGTGCTAATAGTGTCTGCATTGTTATTCACCGTATTGGTTTCAAACACAACGCTTGGCGCGTCCTCCTCCAATGTTTTCAAATAATCCATAGGCACATTCAAAGCTTTAGCAAACCTCTCGAGGATTTCATCGTCAATAACCTTCATGGTTTCATATCTCGACACAGTCGGTTGGGACATAGATACCTTTTCTGATAAAACATCCTGGTTTATGTTTTTCTCCATGCGCGTACGCCTGATGTTGCGTCCATGATGAACTTTACTATTAATGACAGCTTCCTCTGTTTTCATACTTGTTATTTAATTTAATTTCTGAGCAATATGAAGGATATATAGTTTTCCTCGTAGCAAATATAGGCAAAAATTGAATAGGATGGATTTATAACGATAAAATATATCTTTAAAAGAGTAATCTTTTCGAGAGGCGGAATTCGCCTAAATTGCCCTACACCAAGGCATTTCACAGAAACGATAAAGAATGTGGCTTCTTCTAAATGTAACTACATACATAAATTATTCAAAAAAAACTTTGTTTTGCACTAAGTGTATTTCATCTTATCATTGTTTTATTAGCAGAAAGGCAAGACAAGGTACTTTCTATAAATATTTAATTAATTCACAACCATTAAATTTTGCGTATGAAAAGCAATCATTCTTTTCGAGGTTCAAAATTACTTCGGGCTTTATTGATTCTTTTGTTAGTGACAGTTCCAACGCAATGGACTTTTGCTCAGTTAAACCTGAGTACTCCACGTACTACACTGGGGACAGTCATTAAACAAATCCAATCTCAATCCAAGTACCAGTTTTTTTACGATGACAAATTGTCTACTGTATCGGTTGACGCTATCAAGGTGAAAGACGCTTCACTTGAAACCGTACTGAACCAAGCTTTAAAAGGTAAGGACATCTCATTTAGAGTCGAAGAAAACATCGTGTATCTCTCTGAAAAAACAGATGCCCCCCAAGATGTAAACCAACAGCAACCAGGCAAAGAGCGTAAAGTAACAGGTCAGGTAGTAGATGATCTAGGTGAACCGCTGATTGGTGTAAACGTATTAGTCAAAGGTACTACAACCGGTGTTATCACTGACCTTGACGGTAACTTTACATTGAATACAACCGAAGAAAATCCGGTAATCCAGTTTTCATATATCGGTTACAAACAAGAAGAAGTGCCATTGAAGGGACAGACCGTTATTAATATCACGATGGTGAATGACACACAGGTAATTGATGAAGTTGTAGTAACTGCTTTGGGTATCAAACGTGCAACAAAAGCCTTAAGTTACAACGTTCAAGAAATCAAAAGCGATGCTTTAACAACGGTAAAAGATGCTAACCTTATCAATTCACTTTCAGGTAAAGTTGCGGGTGTAACAATTAATACCAGTTCATCAGGTGTCGGAGGAGCCAGTAAGGTTGTAATGCGTGGTACAAAAGGCATTGACCAATCCAGCAACGCATTGTATGTAATAGACGGTGTTCCGATGTTCAACCTTGGAGGTGAAGGAGGGCAAGAATTTGACTCCAAGGGTTCTACTGAGGCCATTGCCGATATTAACCCGGAAGACATTGAATCTATGTCTGTATTGACAGGTGCAGCTGCAGCCGCTTTATACGGTAGTCACGCTGCCAATGGTGCAATAGTGATCACAACTAAAAAAGGAAAAGAAGGACGATTGAGTCTGACTGTTTCACAAAACACAGAATTCTTAAATACATTAGTAAGCCCTGAATTCCAAAATACCTATGGAACCGGAGATCTTCTTTCAGCCTCAGGTTCTGTTGAAAGGAGCTGGGGTAACAAATTGAACTCGGCTAATTATATGGGATTCGACCCGATAAAAGATTTTCTCAGAACAGGGGTAGTTACTACAGAAACTGTATCATTATCTACTGGTACTGAAAAAAACCAAACTTATTTTTCTGCGAGTGCGGTTAATTCAGCAGGCATGGTTCCAAACAACGATTATGACCGTTACAATTTCACCTTCCGGAACACAACTTCATTCTTAAATGATAAGATGACATTGGATGTGGGTGCTTCTTATATCAAACAGTCGGACAAAAACATGGTTAACCAAGGTACTTACTCCAATCCACTTGTGACTGCCTATCTATTCCCACGTGGTGACGACTGGAATGAGATTAAAATGTACGAGCGTTGGGATACTTCACGTAACATTTATACTCAATATTGGCCTCAAGGCATTGATACTTTTACCGGACAAAATCCATATTGGATTGCTTACCGCAATTTACGTGAGAACAATAAAGACCGCTATATGCTGAACGCAAGCCTTAACTATAAAATTTTGGATTGGTTAAGCGTATCAGGTCGTGTACGCGTGGATAACTCTGTATCGAATTTTACAGAAAAGATGTATGCAACCAGTAACACCACTCTTGCAGAAGGTTCAAGTAACGGTTTATACGGAGTAACCAGCACAAGAGATAAGCAACTCTATGCTGACTTCATGGTAAATATAAATAAGAACTTCGGTGAAAACTTTAGTTTACAAGCAAACCTTGGTGGTTCTCTTTCAGACATGCAACAAGACGTATTACAAAACCGTGGTCCAATCAGTGAAGATGGAATACCTAATGTATTTAATGTCTATCAATTAGATGATACCAAAACAAAACGTATCCAAACTGGTTACCGTGAACAGACCCAATCACTTTTTGCAAGTGTTGAATTAGGATATAAGAGTACTTATTACCTGACATTAACAGGGCGTTCGGATTGGCCCTCACAGTTAGCGGGTCCTAATTCCGTACAAAAAGCATTTTTCTATCCTTCAGTAGGTGGTTCTGTTATTTTATCAGAACTTATGAAGCTACCAGAACAAATCTCATATTTGAAAGTTAGAGGTTCATTTGCATCCGTAGGTTTACCATTCCCGCGTTTCTTGGCCAATCCTACATATTCATGGGATAACTCCAATAAAGTTTGGCAGTCAAAACGTAATTATCCGATGTACAATCTGAAACCCGAAAAGACAGATTCATGGGAAGTAGGTATTACAGCGCGCTTCCTGAAGCATTTCAATTTAGATCTAGCTCTGTATACCACTAAAACTTACAATCAAACATTCGACCCAAAAATTTCCGTATCATCGGGGTACTCAACTCTTTATGTACAAACAGGTAGTGTACGTAACAAAGGTATAGAACTTTCTCTAGGTTATTCTAATGAATGGGGTAAATTCAAATGGTCAAGTAACTACATCTTCAGTGCCAATAAGAATGAGATCACTGAATTGCTCGAGAACTATGTACATCCTGAAACCGGTGCTATAATTACTAAAGAGCGCCTAGATGTAGGTGGTATGGGACAAGCCCGATTCATACTGAAAAAAGGTGGATCACTGGGTGATTTATATTCAACAGCAGATCTGAAACGCGATAGTGAAGGCAATATTCTTATTGATCAGAATGGCAACGTTACGGCTAATTACAATGCAGAAGACATCAAATTAGGTAGTGTATTCCCGAAATGTAATATGTCATGGAGAAATGATTTTAGTTGGAAAAACTTAAATTTCGGCTTTATGTTCTCCGCACGAATCGGAGGCATCGTTTATTCAGCCACCCAAGCTGCCATGGATATGTACGGTGTATCTGGTACTTCAGCCGATGCTCGTGATAATGGAGGTGTTGTCATCAATGGGGGTGATATGGTAAATGCCCAAAAATGGTACACCACTATCGGCTCACAATCAGGTATTCCTCAGTACTATACTTACAGTGCCACCAACCTTCGCCTGCAAGAAGCAAGCATTGGTTACACCATTACTAAAGACAAACTTTGGAACATTGCAGATTTAACAGTTTCATTGGTAGGTCGCAATCTTTGGATGATCTATTGTAAAGCCCCATTCGATCCAGAAGCCGTAGCTTCTACTGGTAACTATTATCAAGGCATCGACAACTTTATGACACCGAGCGCACGTAGCCTTGGATTCAATGTAAGATTTAAATTCTAATGACTAAACATGAAAACAATGAATAAATCAATTATAAAAATTGCATTATGTGGTGGAATAGTCCTTGGATCATTGTCCTCTTGTACGGACAATTATATGGGCTATAATACAAACCCTTATGAAGTAACCCAAGAGGAAATGATGCGTGATGCTTACATCGTTCGTTCTGCACTGACCGGTATGCAGGGTTATGTTATTCCTACAGATGTGAACCTTAACCAATTCCTTGAAGCATTATTGGGAGGCCCTTATGGTGGTTTTCTAGCTGAGTCTAATGCAGGTTGGAATAACCGTTTCTCAAATTATAATCAATCACAGGACTGGGTAGGCAAATTATATCAAGATGTCATTCCTAATATTTATGCTAATTATGCACAGTTGAGAGGTGCTACCAATGACCCCATCTTTATTTCAGTAGGTAAAATTCTAAAAGTAGCAGCTATACAACGTGTAACAGACGGTTATGGCCCCATACCTTATTCTCAATTGGGCACAGATGGTAACCTGACGGCCCCCTTGGATACTCAGGAAAAAGCATATACAACCATGATGAGTGAATTAGATGAAGCTATTACTGCTTTGTTAGAACATCATACAGAAATTTTTTCTCCAAAAGCTGATAAAGTCTATAGCGGTGCTGTTGAGCAGTGGATCAAATATGCAAACTCTTTGAAATTACGCATGGCTATGCGTATGGCATATGCAAATCCAACAGTAGCTCAGACAAAAGCCGAAGAAGCTGTCAATGCTAAAAATGGCGGAGTACTAACAGACAATACGGATAATGCTACGATACAAGCAACAACCAACCCGTTTGAAGTTATCATGTACGAGTACAACGGTGGAGATTCTCGTATCGCAGCAGACATCACTGCATATATGAACGGTTATAACGACCCCCGTCGTGAGAAATACTTCACAAAATCTGAATTTACCGAAGATGATGGAGTGACAGAAAACGGTTATTATGGAATTCGTTTGGGAACTGACCCCATCCCGAGTGAGACAGCTCATAAATACACGAATATGAACGTAAAAACTGATACAAAACTGGTTTGGATGACAGCCGCTGAAGTTGCTTTCTTACGTGCTGAAGGCGCATTACGAGGATGGAACATGGGAGGTACCCCTGAAAGCTTCTATAAATTAGGTGTAGAACTTTCATTTGAACAATGGGGAGCATCCGGTGCTGATACTTATCTAAACGACAGTAAAAGTTTACCGGATTTATACAAAGATCCTCTAGGCGTATACAGTTACAATGGTTCGCAACCTACCATCACTATTAAGTATGTACCAGGTGCAAGTTTTGAAGAAAACCTAGAACGCATCATCACTCAGAAATGGATTGCTATCTTCCCATTAGGTTTAGAAGCATGGGCGGAATTTCGCCGTACGGGATATCCCCGCTTAATGACTGCTGCAGTCAATAAAAACATGTCTGAGGTACCTGAAGGTACTTTCCCACGTCGTTTGCCATATCCACAGGATGAATACAAAGATAATGGCACCAATCTTCAAAACGCTCTGAAAGATCTGAAACCATCAAATGATAGAATGTCTTCTAAAGTATGGTGGGACTGCAATCCTAACATTAAATAAGAATAAGAGTCATGAAAAATATAAAGAACAAATTATACCTGTTAGCTTCCTGCTTCGCTGCTGTAACCTGTTTCAGTGCATGCGAAGACTGGACTGAAGTAGAAAGTGTAACAATCAACACTCCAGGTGTTGCAGAACAGAATCCGGAGCAATATGCTAAATACCTACAGAATCTCGTTTCGTACAAAAATTCTGATCATAAAATAGTATATGCTTGGTTTGATAACAGTGAAAAGTCACCATTCAGTCGTGGTCAGCACATTTCTGATGCCCCCGACAGTTTGGATATTATTTCATTAATGTATCCCGGTGAATTAGCAGAATTTGAAACAGCTGATATTGAAATGGTACGCCAGAAAGGAACTAAAGTAGTTTATACTATCAGTTTTGACAAAATTCAAAAAGAGTATACTGAAAAAGTAAAAGAAGGCAGTTTAACAGAAGGAACTTTTGATACATACCTAACATCAGAGTTGAATAAACAAATTGGTTATGCTGGCATTTATGACGGCATGATAATCGAATATAAAGGCAGAAACCCAATTTATATGTCCAATGAAGAAAAAACAGAAGCTAAAAAATATCAAGATTCTTTCTTTGGTGCTGTCTCTAGTTGGAAAAACAGTAATTCAGGAAAAATACTCTCCTTTCAAGGAAATCCTGAAAATCTGATAAGTCAAACTATTCTTGAAAACTGCAAGCATATTATACTGAATACGGATAATGTAGTTGACGATGCACAACTTTCCGTAGTAGCCAGAAAAGCTCTACTTGCAGACAATGTACCTTCGGATCGTTTCATTGTTACAGTTTCAACAGCCTCATTGGATGCCTCTGATAAGAAAACTGGTTTTTATGGTGAGGATAGAGCAATCACTGAAGCTGCTTACTGGGTAATGGAACCAACAACTGATTTTACAAAATCCGGACTGGCAATTTATAATGTTCAGAACGACTATTACAACGCTAATCACACATACAAATATGTGAAAGAGGCCATTAACATTATGAACCCTGCTCCTCAAAAATAAATCGAACCATGAAACTGAAAAACTTATATTTAATTTCAATGGCATTACTGGCAGGCAGTCTATTTGCCGGTTGTAATGATGATACTGAAACATTCGATAACCAAGTATATGTAAATGCTTCAGTGAAAACGAGTAATATCCTGCTAAAGGCAACAATGCCAAATACTGAAAGTAGTTTCCAGATTGCAATAGCAAAGCCTGAAAATGAACAAGTAACTATTTCTTTGAAAGCTGATCCATCATTGACAACTACATACAATGCAGCTTATTACAGTAATGCAGAAGCATTGCCGGAAGGCTATTATTCAATCCCTTCTCCTCAAACTACAATTTTGCCGGGGAGTATTCTCTCAGAGGATGTCATCGTAAAGTTCAATAATTTGGATAAATTGGATGACGAAAAGATTTATGTATTACCAGTGACCATTGACCAAGCCAGCATCGGGATACTTCAAAGTGCCCGCACAATGTATTATGTATTGAAAGGAGCAGCTTTAATCAATGTAGTTGCTAATATTGACCAAAATTCAATCTATGTCAACTGGACTACTCCGGATGTGGTAAATGACATGAAGCAAATGTCCGCTGAAGCATTAATCCGTGTCAGCGAATTTGGTAAAATGTTAAGTACAATAATGGGTATAGAAGGCAAATTTTTGCTCCGCGTTGGTGACAGTGGTATTCCTGATAATCAGTTACAACTTGCTACCGGAAGTGGAAATATCACATCTTCTGATCTCGCTATTCCTCTCAATGAGTGGACACATATTGCTGTTACTTACGATTCAGAAGCCAAAAAGGCTATTATTTACATTAATGGTAAAAATAAGCTGGAAGCAACCTTGGACTATGGTCCAGTAAATTGGGGTGAAACAAAAACAGATGAAGGTAATGGTTTCTGGATAGGCCACTCATATAATTATGATCGCTGGTTGAGTGGTGATATATCAGAATGCCGTGTTTGGAATAGAGTTTTAACACAGGAAGAAATCAATTCAAAAGATCACTTCTATGAAGTATTGCCAGAAAGTGAAGGTTTGGTAGCTTACTGGAAATTCAATGATAAAGCAGGTAATCTGATTCTTGACCATACTAATAATGGCAATAATGCTACCGCAGAAAAAGCCATCACTTGGGTGGACGTAGAATTACCTGTGAAATAATATTTGTTATATCTTAAACTAATAAACAAATGCTTATTATGAAATATTTGAATAATATAAAGTCAAGCTTACTGGTAGCTACTATTGTATGTGTCGGATCAGTATTTACAAGCTGTGAAGATGACATCACAATGAACACTACCGATTTAAGCAAACTTGAAACAGTAGACGGAACATATGGATATGTCCGTTCTGTTGCAGGGGCACGTGAACTAACTCCTATTACTATTTTTGGTGATGCAACGGGTAATGGACATCTTTTCTTTGAATTGTCTAAAAGTGCCGAACAGAATATAAATGTAACGTTTAAAATAGATGAGGCAGCACTTACCGCATACAATGCGAAACATGGCACATCTTATGAAATGTATCCTGCCAATAAACTGACATTGGAAAATGCCGGTTCCACTATAGTAAAAGCGGGTGAAAAGAAATCGGAATCAGTTACTCTTAACATTGGAGCTGGGGGTACAGTTGGAAAAACTTATGCAGTTGCTATATCAGCCACTGCATCTGATGGTGTGACACTTTCTACTAATAATGAGAGTTATATTTATCTGATTAATCCCTTACCTGCCATACCAAACTCTAAGAAAGGCGATGTCAGAACGCTCTGTTTTGTGGAAGTTAATGATGAAAACATCCTTAACTGTGGTGAATATACTATGGCAAATAGCGGTAAACCATTCTTCGATGTCGTAAGTATCTTTGCAGCCAACATCAATATCGACAGCGAAACCGGACGTGCCTGTGTATTCTGTAATGATCAAGTATCTTATGTTTTAAAGAACGCAGATAAAATCATTCGTCCTTTGCAAGCAAAAGGTATTAAGGTTAACCTCTCAATTCTAGGAAATCATTATGAAGCCGGAGTAGCTAACTTATCACAAGAAGCAGCAAAGGATTTTGCCAAAGAATTGAAAGCATATGTTGACATTTATGGTCTAGATGGTATTGATTTCGATGATGAATACACGAACTATTCCGATAATCCAAGTCCAGGCTTTGAAGTTCGTTCTTCAGAGAATTATCTGCGTTTGATCGAGGAATGCCGAAAAATTATGCCTGACAAATTACTCGGCATTTACGAATATCAAGGATATGATGCCCCTAATGGTACGACTGCCGAAGGGAAAACAGCCGGAGATTTGGTAGATTACATGTGCTACGGTACTTATCAACGTTATGTAAAAGATCGTGAACAACAATTCAGTGGAATGACTCCAGCCAAATACGGTCCTTATTCATTGAAGATCAATGAAGAGTATAATGGTGGCTGGGTAAATTTTGATGAAGCAACAATTCAGGATTTAAAAGATGCAGGATATGGATTACAAGTATTTTATAATCCTAAACCAAGAACTTACAGTTATGATAAATACTTTACGGCTGTAAGTAAGATTTTATTTAATGATGAAGTTGAATGGAGTGGAAATTACTATAATAGAGAAGAAACTGTTGCTACCCAAGGGATGAAAACAACTTATGAAAGTTATCTTGGTGAGTGGGAAGTGACTTCCAGTAACTCTTTATATTACTATACTCCAGGACCTTGGTGGGATTGGGGTGGCTCTCAAACATTTAACATCCGTATTGAAGCGAAAGAAAATGGTAAATCTTACTATATATATGGATGGGGATCATATCCGGAAATTACAAATAAATATCCTCTGATTGCCGAATATAATGGTACTTTATCTATTACAGCTCCACAGATTATTCACGAAGGTGACACTGAAGATCCGATAAATTGGGAAATGAGATGGGGAACTTATGGAAAAGGTGATAGTTGGTCTATCAAAGAGGATATTAATTCTATTCGTGGAATATATCAAGTTAATGGAAACATATCCTTATCTGGAATAGGTGATCGCTATGGTATTGACCCTTGTTATAAAGAGGGCGAAAATTATGTATTACCTGGAGAAGTAAAATATCATATTACAGCTAATTATACATTAGTAAAAAAATAAAATTCTTATATTTTCGACTGTTTAGAGAATGTCTCAAGACTATTTAATGTCTCCCTGAGACATTCTCTTTTTTTATGCATACAAAAACAAATCTAAAAATGAGAACTCTTTTTTACACTTTCATGCTTTTACTTTCGTTCCTGACAAGCTGTTCATCACCAGAATCGATAGTGACTTCTCCAGACGGTCAAATCAAACTAACTTTCCGCCTGAATGATAATAACCAAATGACCTATCAGGTCACAGTAAATGATTCGGATTTTATTTCACCTTCTGTTTTGGGCTTTGAAGCAAAAGACGGAGTGAACCTGTCCGAGAATTTCCATATAACCGGAGTAAACTTCGACTCAAAGGATGAAACATGGTCACAACCATGGGGAGAAAACAAATCCATACGGAACCATTACAATGAAATGGCTATACTTTTAGCAGATAATGAAAACACCAAACTGACACTGCGTTTCAGAGTATTCGATGACGGACTGGGGTTTCGTTATGAATATGAAGTTCCCGGAACGGACAGCATCTTCGTTATGAATGAATTGACTTCATTCAACATTACCAAAGAGGGCACTTCCTGGTCTATCCCGGCAAACTACGACACTTATGAACTTCTGTACCGTACACAACCCATTAGCAAAATAGACAATGCCAACACTCCTATGACTTTCAAGACCGGAAATGTTTATGCCAGCATTCATGAAGCTGCTTTGACCGATTTCCCTGAAATGACATTAAAGAATGAAGGGGAATGCCGTTTCAAATCAGAGTTAGCTCCGTGGCCCGATGGCGTGAAAGCTCGTATGGCAGGTGGAGCATTCAAGACTCCGTGGAGAACCATACAGATTGCTCCGAAAGCTGTGGGACTGATCAACTCCGGACTGATATTGAACCTGAATGAACCTTGCGCACTGGAAACAACCGATTGGATACGTCCGATGAAATATGTAGGTGTTTGGTGGGGAATGCACTTGGGAGTAGAAAGTTGGGTAATCAACGACCGCCACGGTGCTACTACGGAGAATGCCAAACGGTATATCGACTTTGCGGCTGCAAACAACATCGAAGCTGTAATGTATGAAGGTTGGAATGAAGGTTGGGAAAACTGGGGAGGTACACAGGCATTCGATTACACGAAGCCCTATGCGGACTTCGATATCGTAGAGATTGCCCGGTATGCCAAAGAGAAAGGAATAGAGATCATCGGCCATCATGAAACCGGAGGAAATATTCCGAACTACGAACAACAACTGGATAAAGCCTACAAGTGGTATGCCGATCTAGGCATTCACTCGGTGAAAACCGGTTATGCCGGTGGCCTTCCGGACGGACACAACCATCATGGACAGTACAATGTACGCCATTATAGAAATGTTGTAAAAACCGCTGCCAAATACCACACCACCTTGGATGTGCATGAACCGATCAAAGACACCGGTATCCGCCGCACCTATCCCAACATGATGACACGTGAAGGCGCACGAGGTATGGAGTGGAACGCATGGAGTGCCGGAAATCCTCCCGAACACCATGAACTTCTGCCGTTTACAAGATTGTTAAGTGGACCGATGGATTATACGCCCGGAACTTTTGACATCTTATATGAAAGGGCAAAGAAATCACCACTTCGCAAGAAATGGAACATGATGGATAGCAAAGACTGCCGCGTTAACACTACGTTGGCTAAACAGATTGCCAACTGGGTAATTATCTATTCACCGCTGCAAATGGCTTCGGATATGATAGAAAATTATGAAGGCCATCCTGCATTCCAGTTTTTCCGTGATTTCGATGCCGACTGTGACTGGTCAGAAGCATTAGACGGTGAACCGGGTGAATTCGTAGTTATCGTACGTAAAGCAAAAGAGAACTACTTCCTAGGTGCAACAACTAATGAAGAGGCTCGTACTGTAAACGTCAAACTGGACTTCCTAGAAAAAGGCAAAAGTTATAAAGCAACCATCTATGCTGACGGAAAAGAGGCAGATTGGGAAACAAACCCAACTTCTTATGAAATCATTGAAAAGATGGTAACAGCCGATGATGACTTGGAAATAATCATGGCTAAAGGAGGTGGACAGGCAATCACATTTATGCCTTTACAATAAGCCCTGTCAGGTAATGTGCCATAAAATCCATATTACGGTAAACTATTAAAACAAATAAGACTGTCTCAAAATGAATCATGAGGCAGTCTTACTTATGCAATATGTATTATAATAATATGTAATTTGAAATGCAAGTATTCCCCTTTTTAGCTATTCATCTCATATATAAAGCTTAAGCTAATTATTATCGGATATACGTACTTTTTGGGCACGCTGGACTAATTTAATAGTAGGATAATTTGTCTGATACCGATCTGTAACATCTTCCACCAGATAGAATGGCAACCTTTGTTCCATACGAGTTTCCATTTGTGTTCCTTGTGTATTATACATTATCATATAATGTACACATTTCCCACCGAAAGTAAAATCATAACAGCCATCTCCAGACGAAAAGGTCCCTTCCTCCTTTTTTCCCTCAAAGGATTCGACTATGAGCTTGCCATTTCTCTTTTCGGAATAAGTAAGACGGTACCAGCCTCTCTCCCTTATAAACACATCATCATACAGATGTTCAACAATAAGCGTACTATCCTCTTTACTAACACCTTCGATATGATTCAACTCACCCAGCACAGTCAACGTTCGCACGGAAACTCCCACAGATACCGGAATATTTATTTTATCCCCCGCATCACCAGTAACAGTTACTACCGCCTTTCCTTGTTGCATAGGAGATATTGACAAATAGGAATAAGAAGCACTTTCCGGAATTACCTTTTCCGCCTTCACAACAGATTCATCATTGGAAACCACCGTCCAATCACCACCACCTTTTACCTCCAACGCTTCTGAACCGAGAATTCCCAACTCCAGACTTGTACAAGGTATGTAACCGGTTATCACTTGTCCTCCCAAAGGCTGGAGAACCTGAAACTTTTCATCATCCTGACAGGAAATAAATAAAAGGCAACAGAAAAAGAATAAGAGTTTTGTCGTCATTATCGAAACAGCTTTAGTTATTTACAAAACAAAAGTAATCGTTTAATCTGAAAATCATATAATTAAATAACTTGTTCTTTTGGGTAATTAACTAAATACAACGTTTTTGCCGCCCGTGTAAAAGCGGTATATAACCAACGAAAATAGTCAGAGGTCAGATATTCGTCCGTCATGTATCCCTGATCTAAAAAGACATTCTGCCACTGTCCTCCCTGTGCTTTATGGCAAGTAACGGCATATGCATATTTTACTTGAAGAGCATTGTAATACGGATCAGCTTTCATCTTCTTCATGCGTTCACGTTTGGAAGTAATATCCGCATAGTCCTCAAGCACACTGTAAAATAAACGGTCATTGTCCGCTTTTGGCAATGCAGGTGCATCCGAATGGAGCGTATCCAAGAGCAAATTTGCTTCCAGTTCAAAATCCTCATGATCAGGAAAAGACAATGTGGCTTCGGCAAACCGAAAGCCGTATAGTTCCCGTGTTCGCCGGACGCGACGTACTACTGCAATCTCCCCATTGGCTATGAAATCCATTTCTTTCGACTTCTCTGTCCAGTAATAATTATTTTTAGCCACCATCAGCATATCTCCTGTGTTCAATTCATCTTCTCGATAAAGTATTTGGGCTCTTATACCTTTATTATATATATTCGCCCGTTTATTCGAACGACAGACCACAATGGTTTCGTCCATTCCGTCACGTTCATAGCATGTATTCAAAGCATCTATCAGTTCATTTCCGGAAATAACGCGGATATCGGGAAAACCTGAAACCTTTATTTTTGGCAGTTTACCGTATTCATCCACAGCAATCAATTCACGTAGTCTGGTTGCATTCCACAAAATACCGGAATCATGAACCTGTCGCACCACTTGCGTCAGATTCACCTCACCCACATCCAAGCCATAGCCTTTCAAAGCTTCCGTAGAAAGCGCCGGGCTTAACTCTTCTCCCACCGGAGGAAGCTGTGCCGTATCACCCATTAGCAAAAGGCGGCAACCTGTTCCCGAATAAACAAACTGTATCAGGTCGTCCAACAAACGTCCCGTACCGAACACACTCCCTGACAATCCCTCGTTAGAGATCATGGAAGCCTCATCGACTATAAATAAGGTATGTGTCGCAAGATTATCATTTATGGAAAAATTACTAACCTCATTCGAAAAAGATTGTTGTCTGTATATTTTCTTATGAATTGTAAAAGCCGGATGTCCCGAATAGGCAGAAAAGACCTTTGCTGCCCTTCCCGTAGGAGCCAGCAAAACAGACTTTTGCTGCAACTTATCCATTGTCTTCACAAGCGCTCCTACCAGCGAGGTCTTACCTGTTCCAGCATACCCACGAAGCACAAAAACCGCCTCTTTAGCCTGTGACAACAGGAACTCTGAAAGATATTTAACAGCTTTTTCCTGTTCATTAGTTGGTTGATAAGGAAAATTTTCCTTAATTTGCCTTTCTAAATAGTTATTTATC